>ENA-ORXM01000109-ORXM01000109.1-marine-metagenome-genome-assembly--contig:-NODE-109-length-154188-cov-6.553212_pt1 | contig 154188 bp, 138 predicted proteins | sample MGYA00237867_ERZ511480 | MGnify/ENA primary metagenome ERZ511480 (study PRJEB26309, sample SAMN06266103) | marine metagenome | isolation source: Algal blade | place: United Kingdom:Sidmouth, United...
CACTAGATCAATCGTAGGGTCTTGCAGCAGTGGTAGGGCTTTTTTCCAGCCTGCTTCAGCGCGTGCAATATCTTCGTCGAGGTCTTGCACTTTCCAGCTAAAGCCACCGCCCAATACGTGCCAGGTGCAGCCTTCTTGTTTGCCAAAAAAAGCTTCTTCGCCCGTGTCGGTGCGGCCTTTGATGAACTGCGCCACGCCGGTTTTCATGCCGTGACCCAGTGCGCGAGCGACCATGCCAAAAGCGGAGCTGGACTTACCTTTGCCGTTGCCGGTCAGCACCAGTAACAGGCCTTTCTCTTTGTCGGCGCGCGCAATGGAGGCGTCGACGATTTCTTCTTTGCGCTTCATGCGTTTTTTGTGGCGTTCGGCTTTGTCTTGATCAGTCATTTTGCGGCCCAGAGTGATTGGCTATTGCGGTGCGATCATTCTACTGGATTTTGGAGGGAATTCACGGGGGATGTAGTGGTCGCCCGGTGTAGTGTTGAATGGAGGTTTTGCTTTGGGCGTGTTGTGCGCGTGGCTTCGCCATGCGCGCCTACCGGCTTAGTTTTGGCTTTTTGGGGTTTTGTATTTACCGGGCCCTAGAAGCGCGTGTTTGATTCGTCGCTTCTAGGGCTGCTTGCCGTTGTGTTTGCATATGACATGTTTAGCGTTTTTGCTGGCGCAAATGCAGAGATCAGTAGCTGTACTCGGAGATCATCGATTCTTCCGATTTGATATTAAGCTTGATTGTAGCGTCTGCGTGCGATGCTAAATCGTCGATTTTGGTGCGCGTAGCTTCAATCAACAATTGGTACTTCTCGCCGTTTTCTGCCACTCGCAATTGGCTTTGCTTGATGTCCATATCGAGGGACACTTGTGGACGCACCAGCACCAACTCTGATTGATAGCTCTGTATCGTAGTGGCGACCTTGGGCAAATACACTAGGCATTTGGCGCGATGAATGCGCAGGGTGTTGCCTTCGATTTGCAGCGGCTCCTTGCCCTTGCAGTTTGAGCGGACGCTCATCTCATCGTGCCAATAAAACACAGTAGAGGTTTGGTTTAGCGACAGTGTTAAGTCGTCAGTCCAGTCGATGCTCTGCCAAGAGGCTGTGTTGCTGTTGAGTTCCGCTGCGGTTTCGTCGGCGTAGTCAAAGCCATCGCCCGTCCACCACCATGCCAATAGGGAAGCCAAGGCAATCAGGGCCACTACTGTGATGCCTATGGTGACAAACACTTTTTTGCTTACGCCCCAGATTTTTTGCCCCAGCGGTGTCGCGACGATTTCGCCTTCGAGGTATTGCTTGGCCAGCTCTTCCGGCGGTCCAAAGCGCTCAATCAGTGAGTCACCGGACTCTTCTGCGTGGCTGCGGATCTCTTGCAGTATGTCGTTTTGTGATGACTTATCGAGACCAGACAGGGCTTTTTTAAGGGCGGCGATGTATTGATTGTTGTTCATTTCAACTCCTGAATGTGATCTAGCGACTTTTGATTGTTGTTGTTTGCTTCGAGCATCTGCGGCAGCAGTTCTTTGCCAACTTCGCTGAGTTGGTAATGCCTTCTCGGGTGACCTCCGTCGGATGGCGGTACCCATTCCGATGTCAGCCAGCCGTTTTTAAACATGCGATTGAGCAGCGGGTAGAGCGTGCCTTCGTTGATTGGCAGCCCCACGCTTTCGAGTGTTTGCAGCACATCGAGTCCGTAGGTGCCTTGTTTTTGTTGTAGCACCAGAAGTACGCAAAGTTCGAGATAGCCTTTGCGTGCCTGGGCCAGCCATTTTTGATATGTGTTTAAAATGTCCATGGATTTACTATATACCTAATACTATGCAATGCAAAGTAATATGCGTAAAAAATATTTTAATGTTGCTGTGGGGTGGCCTGGGATAGGTGTTGCCTTCGCGCGCGATGCGCCTTTGGCTTATTGCGCCTACGTTTGTGTGGGTTTTTTATTTTGGTGTTTAGCCGTGCTGTAGCTGCGCATAAGCGAAGCGCATCGCGGAAGGGTTCGCCGCTCCGTTAGATTTATCGGGAATTGATGCTGTTTTAACGCGCGATTCGCCCTTGGCTTGTTGTGCCAACGGACGTGCGTTGCGGTTTTTTAGAAGTCGGTTTTTACTCCGCCCTCGCTGATGCGGGCATCGACAAAGGCGTCTAGCGCGGCGCGGTGTTCGCTGGGCATGGCTGGCTCTTCGTAGGCTTTGAGGGCGCGTTTCCAGACGCGGTTGGCTTTACTCATGGCGTCAGGTGCGCCGCTCTCTGCCCAGCTTTCGTGGTTGCGCCAGTCGGATATCATCGGCGCATAAAATGCGTTCTCGAAGCGGTCTTGCGTGTGTTGTGTGCCAAAAAAATGTCCACCGGGGCCAACGTCTGCGATGGCATCGAGGGCCAATTCGGCGTCGTTCACTTCTAAAGGTTCGAGGTATTTGGCCACCATTTGTAACAGGTCGCAGTCGAGTACAAATTTCTCAAAGCTGGCGCACAAGCCGCCTTCTAGCCAGCCGGCTCCGTGCATCAACATATTGCAACCCCCGCCCACAGCGCCCCACAGTGCAAACACCGACTCGTATGCGGCTTGCGCGTCTACGGTGTTGGCGGCGTTGACGTTGCTGGAGCGAAAAGGCAGCCCGTATCGGCGTGCTAGTTGGCCGCTTATTTGTGCGGCTTTCATGTATTCAGGGGTGCCAAAAGCGGGTGCACCCGAGCGCATGTCCACATTAGAGGTGAAGCCGCCATACATCACTGGCGCGCCGGGGTTGACCAATTGTGTGAGTGCGATGCCAGCCAGCGCTTCGGCGTTTTGCTGCGCTAGCGCACCGGCAATGCTGACCGGTGCCATGGCACCTGCCAATGTAAAGGGTGTAACCACCACAACCTGTTTGTGCTCGGCCATGGCAATTAAGCCTTCGAGCATGGGTGTGTCGAGCGTCAGCGGTGAATTGACGTTGATGATGGTGTATAGCGACGGTTCTTCGAGCAGTTGCTCGTGGCTTATGCCGCGAGCTAAGCGCGCAATTTCGATGGCGTCGAGGTTGCGTTGACGTCCCAATGAATAACAATGGAATATTTTGTCGGTGAGGGTGGCAAGGTCACGCAGGCACTCGAGGTGGCGCACACTGGGGTGGATGTCTGTGGGCTCAACCGGATAACCGCCGGTCAGATGCACAACGTTAAAAAACTGGCTCAGACGCACTAAGTTGCGGAAGTCGGTTTGGTTGCCAGTGCGGCGTCCGTTGTCCATATCACTGGCGTTGGGCGCACTGGCCACCGAGCAGAAGTTCAGGTGATTGGCACCCATCTGCAAGTTGTGCTCTGGGTTGCGTGCGTGCAGCGTAAATTCGCTGGGTGCGCTTGCAATTGCCTCGAGTATTAGTTTGCGCGGTAACGACCAACGTTTGCCGTCATGGCAGGGTGTGGCTCCGGCGGCACGATACAGCTCGGCGGCTTGATCGCTCAAGACCGCAACACCGGTCTCTTCTAATATGCGCAGTGAAGCTTCGTGTATTGCGTCTAGGGAAGTTGCGTTGAGCAATTCAGTTTTGGGGTAGTTGTTTTGCAGTGATTGCCAAGGCAACTGCTCTAGGGTGGGTTTGGCTCGGCGTGCGCGTCGACGGCGCGGGGCGTGTTCGGACATGGCTCGAACTCTGTAACGATAGTTGCCCTTAGACTAATGCGCTCTGGTGTCGTTTTCCTGCACTTATGCGACTGTGATGGTCAAATTGCGGCGAAGGCTGTTTTTATCGTTTGTGCGTGACCTTGTCAGCTATATGACAAAAATACCTTTCCGCTTACTGCAGCTGCGGAACTTCCTAGGTTGCAGGAAGCGGCAATAGCGGTTCACTAATTCAGCTTAAACTGGGCAACTAATCGATCGAGGTTTTGTGTTTGCTTGAGCGACTCTCTGGCCATTTCTGAGGCTGTCTTAAACGATTCCAGATTGCCTTTCATTTGCTCGCTGATTTCCACTATCGAATTGTTGGCTTGCTTAATGTTGTCGGTTTGCATTTCATTCGAGGACTTAATGTCGGCCATGGCGTCGCTGACTTCCTGGATTGACACGACGGCACCTGATAACTCGGTGTGAGTTTTTTGCATTAATTCGCTGCCGTTTTCAATTTTGCTCACCGAGATGTTGATGAGTTCTCGTATTTCGTTGGATGCCTCGGTCGTACGTTTGGATAGACTACGCACTTCGCCTGCAACAACGGCAAAGCCCGCGCCGTGCTCACCGGCTCTGGCGGCTTCTACTGCGGCATTCAGCGCTAACAAATTTGTCTGAAAAGCAATGCTGTTGATGTTGTTGACGATTGTTTCCATTTGCGTTGCGGCTTGTAATATCTCTTGCATGGCTAACACCGTGTCGTTCATGATCACCGCGCCAGTACTGGCCTTTTGGCTGCTTGTTGTCGCGGTTTGGTCGGCGTGTGTTGTTTGCTCTGAGAACTTCTGTGAGCTATCGCGCACTGCCCCTAAGTATTGACGGCTTGAGTCTATAGAATCCGAGATGAGATGGATCTCGGATTCGTAGTTTGTCGAGAAGTCGGCGATGTAATTGGCGCTATCGCGTATCGAATGAGAGACTGCACTGACATCTCCAAGCGCGTGCTTTAGGTTGCTGGACGTGGTGTTGATGCTTGTCTTAAGTGTGCCCAGCGCACCGTTATAGTGGCTGCTCACTTGTTGGCTAAAGTCGCCTTCAGATTGCGCCAAGATTATTTTCGAAAACTCGCGTATAGCACACTCTAATCTGTGTTTGCCGATCAGCTGCGATACAATTGCTAACAACACCAGCAGCAGCATGAGCAGGCTGGCGCCATACACAAGCGTGTCTGAGCGTTTATTAGTTTGCCGTGCAGTTGTGTAGTTCTCTTGATAAATATCAGTTATCGCGCTGATAGTACTCAGCAGCTCAGGTAATAGCCGAGTGTCGAGTAAGTGTGATGTGTCGCGCAGTTTTTTATCGTAGAGAAGAATGATCTCTGCGTGGGTAAAAAACATATGAATATCCGGCACAGGCACATTGAGTGCTCGTACTGTTTTTTGTAAATTGGCTAAGTCTTTCATCGCCGTGTCACGCACTTGTTCGTCAGCTTTGAGAGATATGATCTCAAAGGTTCTAAAGGCGATCTCTGACAGTTTGCCAAGCACGGCCGGGCTAACAGCGCTGTTGTTTTTGTAGCTGCTCAGCATCTGCGGCAAGTAGTTGCGAGAGTTTCTAAAGAGTGAAAAATAGCGCTTAAATTTTTGCACACTGGAATCCAGCTCTGGGTATGTGTTTTCCAGTGTGCTTATTTTTGCTCGCATGTCTGATTGACTGCTGTCGTCAACAAAAGCGGGTATCACTTCGGCCGCTGCGATACGTCTTTTTAATTCTTGCAGTCTAAATTCCACAAAATCGTAAAATAGTCGTTGGCCTTTTTCGACGCGTAACATCTCCGCTTCTAGTGCATCGGTGTCGCGCAGTGCATCGCGTAAGTTGTCACGGTATAGCGCATGGTGTTCGTTGTTTATGTGCGTGGCTGTACTCACTTCAAACGCAAGTAAAACAAACAAGGCAAGCAGTGTCGTGACAGCAAGTATTTTTAGGGCTTTCATCGAAGCGACTCACTCTCACCGTTCAGTGAAACAATAAACTCTTTGATCGATGCGACTTCTTCTTCCGGAAGGCTTTTTCCTAGCTGAATACTGGCCATTACGCGTATGGCGTCTTCCAGAGTGGCTGCAGCGGCGTTGTGAAAGTAGGGTGCTGTTCTGGCTGCGTTGCGCAGAGATGGCACCTTAAAAACAAGCTTGTCGTTGGGGTCTTTTGTGACAGCCATGCGGCCATCGTCTGCCGCTTGCCAGGCTTTTTCTTGGCTAAAAGCGATCAGCGCACCAAACTTTTGGAACATATTACCGCCAACATTGATGCCTTGGTGGCAGCTGACGCAGCCGTTGCTTTTGAACAACGAGTAGCCCTCGCGCGCCTGCGCACTGATCGCGTTGTGGTCACCGCGTAAGTAGCGATCAAAGGCGGAGGGTGTGACGAGTGAACGCTCAAATTCTGCGATAGCATCGGTGACGTTATTGGGGGTGATGCCGTCTGAGTAGTTGGCATCAAATGCCGCCACGTAGTTTGAGTCCGCATCGAGTTTGGGAATCACGTCTTCCCATTTGGCACCCATTTCACTGGGGTTAGTGACGGGACCGCCGGCTTGCTCTTGCAGCGACGCGGCTCTTCCGTCCCAGAATTGCACAAAACTAAAGGTGGAGTTGAGCACGGTGGGCGAGTTGATGGGGCCGATTGCGCCATTGATACCGACGGAGGTTTTGCGGTTGTCGGCGCCACCGGCTGAAATATTGTGGCAACTGGCGCAGCTGAGTGTGTTATCACCTGACAGGCGCTTCTCATGGTAGAGCTTTTCGCCTAGCGCTACTTTTTCTAGGTCGAGATCCATCGTAAGTGGCAGCGGTCGGATGGGTTCGCGCAGTAATTCAGCGTCATGCATGCCGCTGGAAATATCATGTGGCTTGCCAATGGCAGTGTTGAATTCTTGCACAGCGTGATCAGACTGGCAGCCGCTCAGTGCCAATAGCACAAGCGCAATCACGGCAAGGCGATTTCTACCGCCGACGTGTTTTGTTTCTTCCATTTCGACCTCGATCTTTTTAGTGCGTTTAATTATTTAGAACCATTAGCGGCACAGGTGAAACTGATGCAGAGCGTGCACTAATGGTTTTTTTCCGATAGGCTGCTGGTTTTTGTGAGCTCGCTGCATTTCTGTGTGCTGGCAGCGTCACTGGGCATTAGCTCTGGGTGCTGATGTGTGCGAAAGGCTGCATGTGGGCGTTGTGTTGCGCTGGATTGGCAGGCGGTGCTGCTTGAAATTTGATGCGGTTTCGGCCCTGTTCTTTTGCTTTGTAGAGTGCTTGGTCAGCGCGGCTGATCACGTTGTCAAAGTCTTCGTTTGGCTGCACGGTGGTGAAGCCAATACTGATGCTTGCCCGCCAATGACTTTGTGCCTTGTTGGGCGCTAGTTCTTGCACCGAGACTCGTAGCCGGTCTAGGCATTGTTGCGCTTGCTCGGCGGTGGTGTTTGGCATCAGCCAAACAAACTCTTCTCCGCCCCAGCGCGCGCTCAAGTCGCCGCTGCGCGTGTTCTGACAGATTGCCTCGGCAACGGCTACCAGTACTTCGTCCCCGACGGTGTGGCCAAATGTATCGTTTATCTGTTTGAAGTGGTCCAGATCTCCGATGGCGGCGCACATAGAGGTGCGCGAGGCGCTGCATAGCTCGATCAGGCTTTCGCTTTTTTCGATCATGGCACGGCGATTCAGCTGGCCGGTGAGTTGGTCTTCATTGGCCAGCTTTTGCATTTTGATGTTGGCAATTGCCAACATGTATTGATAGCCCATCGCGGCAACCGCGATGATCAGTAGGGCGAGGCTGTAGTTGACGATGCGCATACGATTGATCACCTCATCGCTGAGCTGGATTATCGGCGTGTGGTCGGCGAAGTAGCTGTCGGTGATGATTGTTGCCGCAAGCAACAACAATATGGCGCTGAGTCGGCTGAGTAATGAGGTGTTGGTGATCAAGGCGAGTATCAGCGCGACATCCATCAGGTAGATCGACGAGCCCGAGTGCCAGCCAATGGTGTAGTTGGCGATCAAGGCGTGACTACAAACTTCAAGCACGACCAGAGCGATAAATAGGTCGTTTGTTCTGTTGTTCTTGAATTTGTACCAGCAGCAACACAGGTACACGCCTGCGCTGGTTAGTTTTGCGATGGCAAGAGGCAGGATGCCTAGATAAAAGCAGTAAACAGCAAAGCACAGGTGTGTCAGTGCTAGTCCGCATAAAACAGCAAATATGATGTGGTGCGCCGTGCCAAAGGCACCCACCATGCCTGTTTTTGCAAGGCTGCCAGACCAATGCCGGATCAAATTGACGCTTAAAGTCGAGATTTTCTGCATGCCGTTTTAACGGCTCGGGCCTGTTGTTTGTGATTGCCGCTGTGGCTAGGGTTCATCTGCTTGTGCGCGTTAAACCGCCTGACTGTCATTGCAGGCCAATGCTGTGTTCCGGCAAGTGCAACATGCGATAAGCAGCTGTGACTCTTGTTTATTTAGGTGACAAATCGGTGCTGTTAGAGCACACGTGCAAAGCCGTGAGCTAGGGCTGTGCTCATTTGCCTCGCAACGGTTCCTGCGGACGCTGAGATCCTGTATAATTATCCGGTTATGCGATTGAACCGCTAATGGCGCGCTCGGAAATTCGGCGAGAGTTGCTGATTGTGTCGATATCCTGCAAAAACCCCTCGCTTACGCCAGTAACGTCGGCATTTTTGTTGGTTTTGTCTCTAGTCAGAATCTGCTTGCTGCGTTTTTGAACAGACTCTGTGTTCAGTTGTCTCAAACATTTATTCGATACCGACCTTATTTTGGAGCAGTCCCATGGCCGTAGAACGCACTCTATCTATCCTTAAGCCCGACGCCGTCGCTAAAAACGTCATCGGTAAAATCTACCAGCGCTTCGAAGACGCCGGTCTGCAAGTTGTTGCTGCACGCATGATGCACCTCACTCAAGAGCAAGCTGAAGGCTTTTATGCTGTACACGCTGAGCGTCCTTTTTACAAAGATCTCGTTGCTTTCATGCGCTCTGGCCCAGTGATGGTTCAGGTTCTGGAAGGCGAAAACGCCATTGCTAAGCACCGCGACGTGATGGGCGCAACTAACCCAGCTGAAGCTGCTGCCGGCACTATCCGCGCTGATTTCGCTAGCTCAATCGATGAGAACGCTTGTCACGGTTCTGATGCGGCTGAAACTGCGGCGAATGAGATTGCGTTCTTTTTTGGGGATGATGGTGTCTGCCCTCGCACCCGCTAAAAAAATCGCTCAGTTGCTACTGCGGGGGCGCCATGCCGCGTTGCAATCGATCTCACAATGCTCATTTACACCAGTAAACTCCGCTTGTTCGATCGATTGCGCCTTGCTTGGAGCCTCCTCGCTACGCAACTGAACGATTTTTCCATTTGGGATAGTTCCCAGTGGGCTATTTTTATAAGTGAATATGATTATGACGAACGTGGCTCAAACCCAAGTATTGGAAGGTAAGCTCAACTTGCTCGATTTTGATCGGGTGGGACTGCGGTCGTTGCTGGAGCAGTGGGGCGAGAAGCCTTTTCGTGCCGACCAGTTGATGAAGTGGGTCTACCACGATCGTATCTCTGATTTTAGCGAGATGAGCAATATCTCCAAGGCGCTTCGTGGGCGCTTGCAAGATTCTGCTGAACTGCGTCTGCCGGAAGTGGCAGAGGCGCAGATCTCGCGCGATGGCACCTGTAAGTGGGCGTTTAAGCTCAGCTGTGGCAATAACGTCGAGACGGTTTTTATTCCCACCGATGATCGAGGCACCTTGTGTGTATCGTCCCAAGTGGGCTGTGCGCTCGATTGCTCTTTTTGCGCCACTGCGCGTCAGGGCTTCAACCGCAACCTCACCACTGGCGAGATAGTCGGCCAACTGGTGTTGGCTCAGAAGCTGCTCGACACCCCCGAATACCAGTCTGTGAGCTACCGCCGAATCAGTAATGTGGTGATGATGGGCATGGGTGAGCCGCTGGCAAACTTCAATGCGCTCGTACCTGCACTAAACTTGATGCTAGATGACAACGCTTGGGGATTGAGCAAGCGTCGAGTCACTGTCAGTACCTCGGGCATTGTGCCGGCGATTGACCGCTTGCGTGAACAAGTTGACGTAGCGCTGGCGGTGTCGTTACACGCGCCAACCGATGATTTGCGCAACGAGCTAGTGCCTATTAATAAGAAGTACCCAATTAAAGACTTGCTGGATGCGTGTAGGCGCTATGTCACACGGGACCACAAGTCGCACATCATGTTTGAATATGTGATGTTAGAAGGGGTGAATGATCAGCCGGAGCACGCACGTGCACTTGGCAAGCTTTTGCGCGGTTTACCTTGCAAAGTCAATATGATCCCCTTTAATCCTTTCCCAGGGGCGGGTTATACCGTGTCTAGCAATAATGCGATTAATCGCTTTTGGGAAGAGTTGAACAAGACCGGTGTGCGGGCTCTAAAAAGACGCACACGCGGCGATGATATCGATGCGGCCTGCGGGCAATTGGCAGGTGATGTTGATGACAAAACGCAACGAATGGCGAAAAAATTCGCCTCACCACGATACGGAGAAACGCCCTCGTGAAAGCTGCGATACCTGTTGTAATTAGTATGACGCTAGTGCTTGCTGCCTGTTCTACCACCGGTAATATGCGTGAGGTCAATCTCAAAAAAGCTTCACAAGTGAACGCCGAGTTGGGTTTGCGATACCTCAACGAGGGTGAGCTGCAGCTGGCCAAACTGAAAGCCGAAAAAGCCATCGAGCAAGACAAGCGCAATGCGTTGGCAAACAATATCAACGGCACCGTGCAGGAGCGTCTGGGCAACTTGGATGATGCCGATGAATACTTCAGGCGAGCCGTGCAGTTAGCGCCCGACCAGCCAGAGTATGCCAACAGCTATGGCGCGTATTTGTGTGATGCCGGTCGTGTGGACGACGGTGTAGCTCAGTTTGAAAAAGTAGCGCGCAACCCCTTGCATCGTACGCCAGCATTGGCTTATGAAAACGCGGCCATGTGCGCCATGCAAGACAAAAAGCTAGCCGTTGCCGAGCGTAACTTGCAGGCGGCGCTTAAGTTAGAGCCGGGTTATGCTCGTGCGCGCTTTGGTCTCACCGAGATCCAATTTGCCGGTGGCCGTTATGGCGAGGCGCTGGCCAATGTGCAGCAGCTCGAAAAAGAAAGCAAATTAAACGCTGAAGTAGCAGCACTGGGTGTGCGTGCGGCCAAGGCGCTCAAGCGTCCTGACGTCGCTGAACACTACCATTATATTTTGCAGTCACGATTCCCCGACTCCTATCAGGCGCGTGCGCTGAGTAATTGATTGCCTGCTTAATGCTTGGCAGTTAAAGACACACAGAGAACTATGAACATTAAAAGCCTTCGTGGCATGCACGATTTGTTACCCGCCGATACTGCGGCGTGGCAACAGCTAGAGAGCAGGCTGCGTGATTTGATGCAGGCCTACGGCTACGCAGAGATGCGCACGCCGCTCTTGGAGCGTACCGATCTATTTTGCCGCTCTATCGGTGACGCCACCGATATTGTTGAAAAAGAAATGTATGCCTTCCCTGATCGCCACGGTGAGAGCATTGCGTTGCGCCCGGAAAATACCGCTTCTTGTGTGCGCGCTGCGCTGCAGCACGGCCTGATGCGTTCTGGCGCACAGCGCATATGGTACATGGGCCCGATGTTTCGCTACGAGCGTCCGCAAAAAGGCCGTTATCGCCAGTTCCACCAGGTTGGTGCTGAGGTATACGGAGTAGCTGGGCCCATTGTCGAAGTGGAGCTAATGTTGCTGACCGCGCGCTTGTGGAAGGCGTTGGGCATTGACCATGCTGTGCGACTCGAGATCAATACGCTTGGTGCTGACACCGATCGTGTGGCCTATCGCGAGAAACTCGTGCAGTACTTTACAGAGCACAAAGAGCAGCTTGACGAGGACAGTCAGCGCCGTCTTCTCAGTAACCCTTTGCGCATTCTCGACAGCAAAAACCCCGATCTACAAGCGCTGATCGAGGCCGCGCCCAAACTGCGCGAAAACCTCGGCGAAGAAGCAACAGCTCATTTTGAACAGCTTCAGCAAGGACTGACGGCAGCTGGTGTTGAGTTCACCATTAATCCACGTCTGGTACGCGGCTTGGATTATTACTCGCACACGGTGTTTGAGTGGGTGACGGATCACTTGGGTGCGCAGGGTACAGTGTGCGCCGGTGGTCGGTACGACGGCCTAGTCACACAACTCGGTGGCCCAGAGACACCTGCCGTTGGTTGGGCAATGGGCATGGAGCGTTTGCTGGTGCTGTTAGAAGAGCTAGTAGGTGCTGCTGAGCCAATGCCTGCCCACGCTTATTTGGTTGCTATGGGTGATGCGGCGCAGACAGCAGCGCTGGCCTTGTCGGAGCAATTGCGCGATGCCGTACCAGGCTTGCGCCTGACCAATAACGTCTCTGGCGGCAACGCCAAAGCACAATTTAAAAAAGCTGATCGCAGCGGTGCCGCCGTTGCGCTGGTGGTGGGGGAGCAAGAGCTCGCCGACCATAGCTTCAGCATTAAACCTCTGCGCGGCGATGGCGAGCAACAAACGCTAGATTTCGCGCAAACCGTTCAACATTTGACCGCATTGACCAAGAAGGACTGACTCCGTGGCATACGAAACAGACGAGCAACAAGTAGACGCACTAAAAGCGTGGTGGGCCGAAAACGGCCGCGCGATCATGTTGGGTGCCGGGCTTGGTTTGGCGGTTATCTTGGGCTGGCAGGCTTACAAAAGCTACCTGACTTCTCAGGCTGCCGATGCTTCTGATCTCTTTGGGCAAGTGACTGCAGGCACTGAGCTCAGCGAGCAGCAGAGCAGCTTCGACAAGCTCAAGGCTGATTTTAGTGGTACGCCGTATGCGGGATTGGCAGGGCTGGCCGTGGCAAAAAATCAAATAGACGCCGCTGATTATGCAGCAGCAGAGTCGACGTTGCATTGGGTCAGCGGTAACGCTGTTGAAGCCGATATCGGCGCTATCGCGTCGTTGCGTCGTGCGCGTGTTTTGATGCAGCTTGAGCGCGCAGATGACGCCTTGGCCGCTTTGCCTGCAACGCCTGCACCTGGTTTTGCATCGATGCAAGCGAGCATCCGTGGCGATATTTTGTTGCTTCAAGGCAAGCGAGCCGATGCTCGTGCTGCTTATCAAGAGGCGTTGGATTCAGGTGGCTCGGTGGCAGATCGCCAGTTGCTGCAAATGAAAATTGACGATTTGGCAGAAGGTTCACAAGGTTGATGAAAACTCAGGCGATGCACAAATCAGCGACGCTGATAGCGGCAATGGCTCTGGTGTTAAGTGCGTGTGGCTCTTCGCCACCTGCCGTGCCACCCACGCCATTGCTCGATATCGTCAACCCGTCCGTGCTGGTGCTACAGCAGTGGGAGCATGGGATAGGCGAGGGTAGCGACTACGCGGGTGCAGCTTTTGTCCCTGCCGTCGCAGACGGTATCGTCTATGCCGCAGCTGCTGATGGGCGTGTGTCAGCCTTGGCTTTGCAAGGCGGTGATGCGATATGGCGTGTTGAGCTAGAGCAAAAGCTGCGCAGCGGTGTGGCCGTGGACACCCAAAGCGTCTACGTCGCCAGTCGCGAGGGCCAGATTGTTGCGCTTGACCGTGAAGACGGCTCAGAGCGCTGGCGCACGTCGTTGAACCGAGAAATTCTAGAGCCGCCCACCGTGGCTGGTGGTCGAGTGTTGGCGCGTGGCGCAAACGGCGATTTGCTTAGCCTAGATGTAGTCACCGGCGAGCAGCTTTGGCGTTATGGATCACGTGTGCCTGAATTGTCAGTGCGTGGTTCGGCTTCACCTGAGTGGGTGCCGGGTGGTTATCTTGTGCCACTGGACGACGGTCGTTTAGTGGCGTTGGATGAGCGCAATGGTCGCACTGTTTGGGAAGCTATCATCTCTGAGCCTCGCGGTAGCACGCCGGTTGAGCGCATTGTCGATGTGGACACCCGTCCGGTTGTTATTGATGATGTTGTTGTCGTTGGCAGTCGTCGCGGCGACTTGGTTGCGGTCAACGGCAAAAGTGGCGAAACGCTCTGGCGTCGTCAGATGGCGGCCATCTCTTCTTTGGCAGCAGCGCGTGAAAGTATCTACGTGGTTGAGCAAGACGGTGAAGTATCGGCTGCATCTGCGCTGGATGGAACATCGAAGTGGCGCCAAGAAAGCCTGCGTGGCCGTCGTTTGACTGCGCCTGTGGTGCTCGGTCAGCACTTAGTCGTGGGAGATCTCGAAGGTTATCTGCACTGGATAGAGCTGCACTCGGGCAATATCGTTGCGCGTTCGCGTCAATCTAAAGCAGCGATTTTTGCTGCGCCGCAAGTTAACGATGACAGCTTGGTGGTGCTAGATCAAAAAGGTCGCCTTGCGCGCTATACGGCGGCCGTCAAGTGAAACCCGTTATCGCCCTTGTGGGGCGTCCCAATGTTGGCAAGTCCACGCTATTTAATCGCCTGACGCGTACGCGTGACGCATTGGTTGCTGACATGCCAGGTGTGACCCGAGATCGTCGTTACGGCGATGGTCGTGTGGGTGAGTTTGATTACTTGGTGGTGGACACCGGCGGTTTGCTAGATACGGACAATGTATTTGGCGATATGATTTCGCGCCAGACTTGGCTTGCGATTGAAGAAGCTGACATGGTGATGTTTTTGGTCGACGGTCGCAGTGGGCCAACGTCGATTGATACCGAGTTAGCGCAAAAACTGCGTCGACTGAAAAAACCACTGATGTTGGTGGTGAATAAAATTGATGGCGTGGGCGAAGATCAGGCGGCAGCCGAGTTTTTTGCTTATGGCCTAGGTGAGCCGCAAACCATCGCCGCCGCGCATAATCGCGGCGTGTCGCAGATGATGGAAAACGCTGCGGCAGCTCTGGGCATAGAGCCCAGCCCCGAAGAAGAAATCGACCCGATGGCTCGGCCCAAGCGCATTCGTATTGCGGTAATTGGGCGGCCAAATGCGGGCAAATCAACTTTGGTGAATCGTCTGCTAGGTGAAGAGCGGGTGCTGGCCAGCGAAGTGGCAGGCACCACGCGTGACTCAGTTGAAATAGAGTTTGAACGCGGCAAGCGCAGTTACACTTTGATTGACACCGCCGGTGTGCGAAAGCGTGGAAAAGTCAAAGAAACGGTCGAAAAATTCAGCGTGATCAAAACGCTGCAGGCTATTGATGCTTGCAACGTCGTGGTGATGATGATCGATGCACGCGAAGGTATTGCCGAGCAAGATTTGCATCTACTCGGCTACGCTATTGAGTCTGGACGAGCGATGGTGTTGGCAGTCAATAAGTGGGACGGCCTAGAAGACTTCGAGAAGGAAGAAGTAAAGCGCGAGCTCAATCGTCGTTTGGAGTTTTTGCGTTTTGCCAAGCCAAGATTTATCTCGGCGTTGCATGGCACGGGTGTGGGTGAGTTGTTGCGTGCAGTCAACAAGGCCTTTGACGCGGCTTCTATAGATATGTCAACTCCGGCGCTGACGCGATTGCTTGAGCGCGCGGTCGTGCAGCACCAAGGGCCGATGGTGAGCGGGCGACGCATCAAGATGCGCTATGCCCACCAAGGTGGCAGCAATCCACCTATCATCATTATCCACGGTAACCAAAGCAAACAAGTGCCGGCCGCTTACGAGCGTTATTTGGTGAACTTCTTCCATACGCAGCTAGACCTTGAAGGTACCCCATTGCGTATCGAGTTCCGCGCTTCAGAAAACCCCTTCGAAGATCGGCGCAGTAACTTGACCCCGTTGCAGAAATACAAAAAAGAAAAGAACGCCGACCGACATGTGTCGAAGGTGAAAAAGGGCACCAAAAAGTAAATACGCCTCTACGCCGCTCGCGCGTAGAGCAGTTGCATCGCAACCCTGATTCCGCTCTGCTGCATCTTGGCTATTTTGTATGGATGCAAGTCGCTGCAAAACTCGCCCGTAGCCCGTCATGCAGCGAAGCGAAATGCGGGGAAAGTGCGTCTTTCCGAGCCTATTGGTGTAAGCAAGAGCACTCTGTTTGATTATGGCTCGCTGGTGTTTAGGCTTTTGGCTGCTCTTTTAAACGCCTAATCCCTGTAATCTATCATTCTATTCAATGAGCCCGTGGAGTCTGCGATGGACCTTTCTAGTCAAGAGCAAGTTTTGCCCAGCGTTTGTCCGCTGGATTGCCCTGATACTTGCAGCTTAAACGTACGCGTGAAGGATGGGCAGGTGTTGGAGGTCAAAGGTTCGCACGCCAACCCTTACACGAACGGTGTGATCTGCAATAAGGTGGCCCGTTATTACCCTGAGTTTGTTCACGGTGAGCAGCGTTTGCGCCACCCGTTGAGGCGCGTTGGAGTTCGTGGTTCGGGCGAATATGAACAGATAAGCTGGGAAGAAGCGATAGCACTGGTTGTTAAAGGCTTTCAGCAGGCAATTAAACAGTCCGGCCCGCAGTCAGTTTTGCCGTTTAACTACGCCGGTCCCCACGGTGAGCTGGGCGCTGGCTCGATGGACAGGCGCTTTTTCTACAAGATGGGTGCAACGCAACTCGACCGTGGCCCTTTGTGCGGTGGTGTGCGTGGCATGGCCTACAGCAGTATGTTTGGCGCAGCCTCTGGTATGCCTCCTGAGCAAGCTCTGCACGCTGATCTGGTGGTTGTTTGGGGCAATAACGTCACCGTGTCTAATTTGCACCTGACACGCACACTAAAGCTGGCCCGCAAAAACGGCGCAAAGCTAGTCATTGTCGACCCAAAGCGCATCAAGATTGCTGAGCAGTGTGATCTGTATATCCAAATCAAGCCTGGCACCGATGTGGTGTTGGCAATGGCGTTGGCGGCAGAGCTAGAGCGCCGTGAGGCACTGGATAGTGCGTTTATTGAGCAATGGGTACTAGGCTTTGAGCCCTATATGCAGCAGGCGCGTGAATATGCGGTGGCAGATGTAGAAACACTGTGTGGCGTATCCGCTGAGCAGTTCCATGCTTTAGCGGACCTTTACGTCGAGCGCAAAAACATAGCCACGTCGCTGGGCAATGGAATCGAGCGTGGTCGCAGCGGAGGCTCCGGTCTGAGGGCTGCGATGGCGCTGATGGCATTGACCGGGAATCACGGTCGTTTGGGCGCAGGAGTTATTGCCAAGTCTGGTGTGCTGGCACCCAAGACTCAAGCACGCCTGCACCGTGATGATTTGATCCACGAAGGCACACGTATGTTTAATATTGTTGATGTGCCAGACAAGCTGCTCAATACACAGATGAAGATTCCCGTTAAAGCGGTGATGATCTACAACCATAATCCGGTCGCTACTCACCCAAATCAAAAGCGCATGATCGAAGCTTTGTCGCGAGATGATTTGTTTGTGGTGGGCTGTGATGTGGTGATGAACGACAGCATGCAATACTGCGATGTGATCTTGCCGGCGGCTAGTCATTTTGAGTTTGATGATATCTATGCCGCCTACGGGCAAAACTACGTGCAACGCGCTGCGCCTGTTATCCCCTGTGTCGGTGAATCTTTGCCCAATACCGAAATCTTCAGGCGGCTGGCAAAGGCTTTTGGCTATCAGGATGATTGTTTTAGCGCGAGCGATGAGCACTTGATGGATGACGCTATGGACGGTAGCCACGCGCAATTTGAGGGCGTCCGCCCGAGTCAGATGTCGCTGACGCAAGCCATCGAGATGAAGTCGGCTTCTGGGGAAGAAGCGATCATGTGTCAGACCGTTCTGCCGGCTACAAAGAGCGGCAAGATTGAATTGTATTCGGCCGATATGGAAGAAAAATACGGTTATGGCGTGCCGCGCTATGAAGCTGTAAAGCACACTTTGCCGCTAGCGCTAATTACCCCGTCATCCAGCAAGCGTACCAACGCTACTTTTGGCAGCGACCCAGCTTCGCAGGGTTTGGAGGTGGTTGAAATGAATCCAGCCGACGCGCAGCAGCGCGGGCTGATCGAGGGCGATAAGGTTGTGCTGTGGAACGATCAGGCAAAAGTCACTTTCACCTTGAGGGTCAACGACAGTACACGTGCGGGTGTGCTTTACAGCCCAAAAGGAACGTGGCGGCAGAGCAGTGACACAGGCTTTACCGCTAATGCTCTGATTCCGTCGGTCATTCGCACAGATATCGGTGACGGTGCTTGTTATAACGAGACGTTTGTTGACGTTGAGAAGTGTTCTTAGGCGTTGCAGTTGTCTATCGGCTTTTTGCTCGATTTTGCACAATCGCAAATCATCGAGCGAAGAGCTGATTTCTACGCCTGTCAATTAGAGAGGCGAGTGTACGAATCACCTTGTACTTTGGGCTCATTTGCAACGGCTTTTTTGGTAGATGCCTTTGTCAGCAAGCTATTGGCTGTATCGTCAGCCTTAAACGCTGTGGAGAGCTGAGCGCTGTTCGAAGTGTGTGATTTACCGTGCTCTGATGCTGTAGCAATCCGGCTATGCAACTCTTACAAAAAGCCTCCTGTTTCACGTTACAATAACCGGCTATTCAAATCACCACCGCCGGAGACCCCTCATGCATAAAATCGCGCTGCTACCTGGCGACGGGATTGGCCCTGAAATAGTTGCTGAAGCTGTCAAAGTGCTAGACGCTTTGTCGCGTGATCAAGGCCTGAAAGTCACGATAAGCGAGCACGCTTTTGGTGGTGCAGGCTGGGATGCCGCAAAGAACCCTCTGCCTGAAGAAACACTCGACGCGTGCCGTGCGGCCGACGCGGTGTTGATGGGTGCAGTGGGAGGTCCGCAGTACGAAGCTCTGGAGCGCGACATGCGCCCCGAGCGCGGTTTGCTGCGTTTGCGCGCTGAGCTAGATATGTTTTCCAACCTGCGCCCGGCGATGCTCGCGCCAGAGTTGGCTGACGCTTCATCACTGAAGCCGCATTTAGTCGCGGGCCTCGATCTAATGATCGTTCGGGAGCTGACTGGCGGTATTTATTTTGGTGGGCCTCGCGGAATAGAAGTGCGCGACGGCCAGCGTGTTGGTTTTAACACTATGGTGTATAGCGAGTCTGAAATTGAGCGTATTGCACGTAGCGCTTTTGATATCGCGATGAAGCGAGACAAACGTCTTTGCTCTGTCGACAAGGCCAACGTGTTGGAAGTATCTGAACTTTGGCGTGAAGTGGTAATCCGTGTAGGCGCCGAATATCCAGAGGTTGAGCTATCGCACATGTACGTCGATAACGCCGCCATGCAATTGGTCCGTGATCCGCGCCAGTTCGACGTCATGGTCACCGGGAATTTGTTTGGCGATGTACTCTCCGATTGTGCCGCCATGTTAACCGGCTCTATTGGTATGCTGCCTTCGGCGTCGCTGAACTCCAAGGGGCAGGGCTTGTACGAGCCTGTGCACGGCTCGGCACCGGACATTGCAGGTGAGGGTAAAGCGAATCCGCTAGCGACTATTTTGTCCTTGGCGATGTTGCTGCGCTATTCACTGGGTGAAGCGGCACACGCTGACCGCATTGAAACAGCAGTAAAAAAAGTATTGGCCTCTGGCCTGCGCACGCCTGATATTGCATCGGGTGGTGCTGCGTGTAGTTGTGCTGACATGGGTGACGCGGTAGTCGCGGCGCTCTAAAAATTTAATTGATGAAGCCCAAAGGGGATAAGAGCATGTTGAAAGTAGGTTTGGTTGGCTGGCGCGGCATGGTCGGCTCGGTACTGATGGACCGAATGCGCGCTGAAGATGACTTCTCGCACATTACCCCAACCTTCTTCAGCACCTCGCAAGTGGGGCAAGAAGCACCTGACGAAGCCAAAGGTGTGTTGCTCGCTGACGCCAACGATATAACCGCGCTAGCGGAAATGGACGTTGTACTGACTTGCCAAGGTGGCGATTACACTGGGGCAGTGCACGGTGCGTTGCGTGCTTCGGGCTGGGACGGCTATTGGATTGACGCGGCTTCCACACTGCGCATGAAAGATCACGCCGAGATTGTGCTTGATCCCGTCAATCGTGAAGTGATCGACGCCGCGCTAAGCGCTGGTACTAAAGACTACATCGGTGGCAACTGCACGGTCAGCTTGATGATGATGGCCTTGGGCGGTTTGTACCGTGCGGGTGTGATCGAGTGGATGTCGGTGATGAGTTATCAAGCGGCCAGTGGCTCGGGCGCGCAAGCGATGCGCGAGTTAGTCTCTCAGATGGGCGCTGCTCAAACTTTGGTTGCCGATGAACTTGCAGATCCCCGCAGTAGTATTTTGGATATCGATCGCAAGTTGGCTGATGGTTTGCGCAGTGACGCCTTCCCGACAGAGGTCTGGCGCGTGCCTTTGGCTGGCAGCTTGATTCCCTGGATTGATGCTCCGATGGATAATGGTCAGTCCAAAGAAGAGTGGAAAGGGCAGGCGGAGACCAATAAAATTTTGGCTCGCAGTGACAAGCCTATTCCGGTGGATGGCACCTGTGTGCGCATCGGAGCGATGCGCTGCCACAGTCAGGCACTGACCATCAAGTTGACGCGTGATATTCCCCTTGAGGAAATAGAATCGCTGATCGCCTCGAGCAACGAGTGGGTGAAAGTTGTGCCCAATACACGCGATGATAGTGAAAAATATTTAACGCCAGCAGCCGTGACGGGTGGTCTAGAAGTTGCGATTGGTCGTTTAAGAAAGTTAAGCATGGGCGGTGAGTATCTCAACGCCTTCACCGTGGGTGATCAGTTGTTATGGGGTGCTGCTGAGCCATTACGCCGCATGTTGCGTATCCTGATTGAAAAACAATCCTGATCTTCACGCAGATGTAATCTTCGTCTCAAACGCCCTGAAGTGGCATTTAGGGCGCTATTACCATGCTGACATCGGGTCATTTTTGATAAACGACTACACTTTTATCTCAGCGTTAATGCGCTTAGAACGTAGCGTTCCTAAAAAAATTGACTATATTTTCGTTAGTTCAGTATTTTTGGCCGAGTTTTTTCCGCTCGGTCTGTGCAAGTACATAATTAAGCGCGAGAGTGTGTGATCGGCTCTGCTGGTCCACTCTAGGCATTTTCCAATTCTGCGGCTGGGATTCACGTGGCAACTAAATCAAAAACTGAAACAGGCAAAATTCGTCACCTTGCAGGGGCTACCGCCTTTTCAATGGCTGTATTGTCGGGAAGTGTCTATGGCTTGGGCTTGGGCAGCATCGAACTCGGTTCTGCACTAAACCAACCCTTTAGTGCTGAGATAGAGGTCATCACCGATGTGCCTGGCGAGGCAGCTGAGCTAGCGGTGCAATTAGCTTCGCAAGAGGCTTTTTTGCGCGCTGGCATCGACCGCCCGCAGTCGCTAAACAAGCTCAGCTTCAGTCTGCGCGAACGCGGCGGGCGCTCATTCATCTTGGTCAGCTCTGCCGACCCGATCGTTGAGCCTTTTTTAAATTTCCTCGTTGAAGTTGACTGGAAGCGCGGCAACTTAGTACGTGAGTACACGGTGTTGCTCGATCCGCCGACTTACGTCAACAACACGCCTAGCACGACTGTGACATCGGAGCTTGCGCAAGTGGGTGATGGCTCGGCGACTGATCCTACCCTGCCTACGCGCATTGAGCGTGACAACAGCAACACTGATTTCACATCCACAACGCTGACTGAAGAAGAGTTAGCTGCTGAGCTAGCTGCGGTTAACTTGGCGTTGGGCGCGACTGAAACCGCAACTGCAGAGGTTGCTGAGCCTGCCGATCCGTTGCTCGACGAACTGCGCGAAGTTGATGACTTGATGGTGGTAGCTGGAAACGGCCAACCGCTAGTGGGTGGTAATGCTGAGCCTGTTGCCAGCGCTCCTGTGGCCAGTGAGCCTGTTGTTACAGAGGCACCAGCAGCTACAGCGACATCTGAATTAGTAGAAGTAGATGACGATGCAGTGTTTGCATCGTCTAGCGCTACAAGCGTCGATACCAATAGCGCTTCTGTTGCAGACACGGCCGACAACGAAGCCAGCTACACCGAAACAGCGGTTGACGATGTTGAGGCTGTGGTTGCCGCACTTGATCGTGAGCTGATGGGTGATACTGCAACACCGTCGACTGAAAGCGCAGCTCCGGCGGCAGCTGAAGCAGCGGCGGCCACCGGCAAAACACTGGAGCCAGTACAGCGTGGTCAAACGCTCTGGAGCATCGCCAGTGCCAACCGTGTGCCAGGTGTTTCTGTTGAGCAAATGATGGTGGCACTGTTGCGTGCTAACCCAAATGCGTTTGAAGACGGCAACATTAATGCATTGAATCGCGGCGCTATCATGCGTGTGCCAACAGCCGATGAAGTGGCTGACATGGATAGCCAGAGCGCGTTGACCAGCGTCAACGAGCAAAATGCGCTGTGGAAGAAGTACCGTGATCAAGCGCGTGCCAAGCCTGTGGAAGCACAGCAAGGTGAGAACGCGACAGAAGCTCCAGTTGCCAAAGTCGAGACAGAAACAGCACCAGCTGACGGAACGCTGACTCTGGTTGCTGACACAGAAGAAGCCAAGGCCGGTGAAGAAGAGCAGGTCGATGCCAACACGGCCATTAGCGCTGAAGCGGAAAATCGCTTGGCTGAATTGCGCAACCAGCTGAACCTTGCACAAGAAGAAGCAGACACTGAGCGCCAGCGTGCCGACGAGATGAATTCTCGTGTGGTTGATCTGGAATCAGCCGTCGACAAAATGAACACGTTGCTTGAGCTGCGCAACGCAGAGCTGGCTAAGTTGCAATCGGCTATGACCGAAGGGCAGAGTGAGGCGGAAGCCGAAACTGCTCGTCAATTGGCCGAAACGCAGGCCGAAATGGCGGCTCAACTGCAGCAAGTTAAAGACGATGCAAAAGATCAAGCTGAAGCCGCCGAAGCTCAGCGTTTGTCGGCCGAGGCAGAAATAGCCAAGTTGCAGGCAGCACTGGAAGCGGAAGAAGCAGAAGGAGACGAAGCGGCTGAAGCCGCCGCTACGGCACTGGCAGCCGCCGAAGAGAAAGCGACGGCCGCTGCAGCAGCAGCCAAAAACGCCGCTGATTCCGCCGCTACAGCTATAGAAGAGCGAGCCGCTGAGGCCGCCGCCGCAGCAACCGCCGCAGCGGAAGAAAAAGCCGCTGCAGCAGTAGCAGCCGCCGAAGAGAAAGCCGCAGAAGCTGCTGCCGCCGCTGAGGCGAAAGTTGCAGAAGCAGCCGCTGTTGCGGAAGCAAAGGCCGAAGAGGCTGCCGCCGCGGCTGCAGCTGCTGCAGAAGCCGCTCAGAACGCTGTAACGGACCCAGTAGTTGTTGAGCCCACCGATAACGGTGAGCTGGCGATTCCTGAAATCGACGCGAAAGACGAGGCTTGGTACAAGCCTTATTTGACCGCCGAAAATGCTAAGTACGCAGGTCTTGGTTTACTGGGCTTGGTTGGTTTAGGTCTGTTTGCTTCACGTGGTAAAAAGCGCAAAGAAGAAAAGCTCTTCTCTGAAGAAAATTACGAAGTAACGGACAACACCGCGGCTCACGCGACCAACGCTTATGAAAGCCAGGAAGTCTTAGATAACGACGAGACTGAGGTAGGTTACGACGCCACTGCTTATGGTCACACAGCAATTGCTGACGAACTCGCCGACGAAACTGTCGACGCGACAGACCTGACAGCGCTGGACGCCACTTTGAACGAAGCTGCGCCGGAAGCTGGCAATGTCGATATTCTGCAAGAAGCGGATGTCTACTTGTCCTATGGTTTGGCCGATCGTGCAGAAGAGTTGTTGGACGGAGCGATTGCGGCTGATCCTAACGATGAAATGCTGCAAGCCAAGCGTTTAGAAGCGTTGTTTGTTAAGCAAGATGGCGTCACGTTCGAAACCGCAGCAACAAAATATCACGACAGCTTTGGCGGTGACGAAGCGCCGCATTGGGACAAGGTTGCAAGTTGGGGTGCGGCATTGGCGCCTTCCGCTAATCTGTTCCGCGGGGCTGAGCCTGCAAATCTCGACGAAACACAAGACATCACAAGCTTGGATACTACCAAACTTGCCGGTGGTGCCGCTGCAGCTACAGCCGCTGCCGGTGGTTTGGCGGCGACGTTTGGCGACAAGGCCAAAGGCGCTTTAGACGGTGCCATGGACATGGGTGCAGATCTAAAAGACAGCGCTGCTGACGGCCTCAGCTTAACTAAGACCGAATTAGAAGATGCTCTGGATAACACCACAGAAGCTGCTAGTGGGCTTGGCGCTGACCTATCAGACACTGCATCTGACTCAATCGAGTCGATCGGCGACTTGGGTGGCATCGACGGCGATCTAGGTGGCTTAGGTGATGATCTTGGGACCGATCTCAGCGCTGACCTTGATTCTGATTTGAGTAGCGGTCTGAGTGACGATCTCAGTGCAGATCTGAGCGCTGACCTAGATTCGGAGTTAGGCTCCGATCTCAGTGCTGGTCTGGAAAGTGGGCTGGACGATCTCGAAGCCACGGCTGCGTCGCTCGGTGATGACCTCGAGAGCATGAGTGCTGGACTGGAAGGTGATCTTGAGATGACCGACCTAGAAGCGACGCTGGCAGGCGATGGCGATCTGCAGGATATGCTCGATGCTACAGGCGCCGACGACTTTGAACTGTCATTGGCAGATGAAGGCACAGGTGCAGGCGACGGTGGCCTCGCGGGTGAAATTGGTCTGGGCGATCTGGAATCAGAATTACTAGGCACCGATGGAACCGGCAGCTTGGGTGGATTATCGGAAGAAATCGACTTTGAAGGCGCAGGCTTGTCTTTGGGTGATGAGACTACCGATGCTGATCTCACGGTTACGGGTGATGAAGTGGATACTATGTTGGACTTGGCTCGCGCCTACATCGACATGGGTGATTCAGACAGCGCCACGAGCACCATCAATGAGATCATCGCAACCGGAAACGCTGATCAGGTTGAAGCCGCTAAAGAGCTGCAATCTCAGCTGGGCTAAACTGCTCTGTTGTTGATGAACATCAGGCGCCCCTCGGGGCGCCTTTTTTTATGCGCGGATTTCAAGGCAGTTGATAAAACACACAGTGCTCGCAACACGATACAATCCGGCCCATGAGAATTGCAGCCGTTATCGAATACCGTGGCACCCGCTATTCAGGGTGGCAGTTTCAAGATCACACCAATAGCGTTCAGGATGAGCTTGAAAAGGCACTGGCTTTTGTTGCCAATGAACCCGTGCGCGTGGTGTGTGCTGGTCGCACGGATGCAGGCGTGCACGCCTTGGGGCAGGTGGTGCACTGGGATACCGAGGTGGTGCGGCCCGATCATGGCTGGCGAATGGGCGCGAACAACAAGCTGCCCGATGATATCGCGATACAGTGGGTGGGCCAGGTCGATGATGACTTTCACGCGCGTTACCAAGCAGTAGAGCGCAGCTATCGTTATTACATTTTAAATCGTTCTTCTCGCTCCGCTACCGCCGCAGGGTTAGTCACACTTGAGCGGCGGCCGCTAGACGCGGAAGCGATGCATCGTGCGGTGCAGGCATTGTTGGGCGAGCATGATTTCAGCTCGTTCAGAGCAGCGGGCTGCCAGGCCAATCATGCGGTGCGCACGCTCAAACGAGTCAGTGTGCGCCGACAAGGTGATGTGGTGTGTTTTGAGGTATTGGGCAACGCCTTTTTACACAACATGATTCGCATCATTGTGGGCAACTTAATATCGGTGGGCTGTGGCGATGAGCCAGAGAGTTTTATCGCCGAGTTGTTGGCCAAACAGGACCGAACCAAGGGTCGAACCACGGCCAAGCCAGACGGACTGTATTTTGTGGGGCCGCGGTATCCACCTGAAGCGGGTATACCCGCACCAGGTGACAGCCAATTCTTTTTGCCGGTAGGGCTTTAAGCTTTATTTTGTAGGTTGAAACACGGCACGTATTGCGTCGATGTTGTTGTACACCTGCTCGGCGTCTGCTGGTGTGCTGCCGAGCTTGGCAAGCATTTCATCTAATTGTCCCGATAACTTTTTGCGCTCCGCTGCATCTTTGCTTTGATCATCGATATACAGCCAGAGGTTGCTGATTGGCTCGGGCTTTGGCTCGCCGTCACGGGTGATGTTGCGCGCTGCCAATATCCATTGCTCAGCTGTGAGTACTTTCATCACAGCATCTGCTCGCTCCGCATAGTTGGCGTAGCCCGTATAGCCAAGGGTTTTGGCCTGTGTGTCTAAGCTTGTCATGTGGGCTGAATGCTCGAACAGCGTGCCTACCGCGCTAAACGGTCGTCCCTCCATAGTGGCAAACATCATTTCTTTTTCCTGTGCTTTGCTGGGCTCTGGCGCTTCGATCTCCTTGATCACGTCTTGGAACGCTGGCACGGCTGGTAGTAGCTGATCAATGTGCTTCTGTGTCAGTGCTGTGGATGCCGTGGCGGCGGGTGCTTCTGCTTTGGACTTTTTTAGCAATTCTTTGAGTGCAGAGACATCGGCATGAGCGCTAGGTCCGAGAAAGATTAATGTGGCCGCAAATACCAGTGCAAAATTGCTGGTTGTTTTTTTGAAATTCATAAGCTTTTTTGTTGTCGCAAGTTGAGGTGTGTGGATAAACAATGCAGCAAGCTGGGTTGAAGTGCCCATTTTCTGTTGCGTATTCTGAGCGTTTTGCGTTGCTTTTTCCAACTGTACAACAGAATAAGTCGTCAATATTACTTGTCAAAATTTGATGTTATTGTCGTGAAACCAGAGCATTTTCGTGTGCTTTTTTGGGTGTCGGCGTTTGCGTGCTTTCCTTATTTACCGGCGTAGAGCTCAGGACGGTATGAAGCTTTGACAGCTTATGGATATGCCGCCGTGCTTGACTGCTGGCGAGATAGTGCTTTTTGCAACAAAAGCGTGCTTTTCAGGCGCTTGGTATAAAGCTACTTCAGGTATAATTTGCGAACTATTTGGCGATACAATTGGCACCATGGAACGAACGCGCATCAAAGTCTGCGGACTGACCCGACCTGAGCAAGCTGTGAACACAGTGGAGCAAGGCGTGGACGCGATTGGTTTGGTGTTTTACGCACCCAGCCCGCGAGCGGTAAACATTGCACAGGCGAAGGCGATCACAGACGAACTGCCGCCTTTTTGTCAGGTCGTCGCCTTGTTCTTGGATGCCGAAGCGGCGCTGGTCCACGAAGCAATAAACGCTCTGCCTATTGGCTTACTGCAGTTTCATGGCCGTGAAGATCTTGACTACTGCGAGCAGTTTGCTCGGCCTTATATCCGTTCAGTGCCTGTGGATGCGCATGCAGATGCAGCAGCCTATGAAGCCTCTTATGCAAGTGCACGAGGCTTTTTGTACGACAGTAATGTTGCCGGTGAAGCGGGCGGCAAAGGCGAAACTTTTGATTGGTCTGTGCTCAATCGTGCAGATCAAGACCACAGCAGCGAGCGACACATGATTCTCGCTGGTGGTCTGACCCCCGGCAACGTCTTTGACGGGGTAGTGGCCACGCGCCCTTGGGCAGTGGATGTCAGCAGCGGCGTAGAGCGCGCGCGCGGCGATAAAGACCCGGTGCTTGTGGCGCAGTTTGTCGCACAAGTACGGGCTGCCGATGAACAACTTCGCGCCTGACGCAGGCGTTGGTTAACGACTAGGAAAGAACATGAGTTGGTTTGATAAATTGATCCCCACACGGGTTCGCACAGACGGTGTTAACCGTCGCGGTTCTGTACCCGAAGGCCTTTGGGTTAAGTGCCCGGGTTGTCAAGATGTGCTGTACCGCGCCGAGTTAGAGCGCAGTTTAGAAGTGTGCCCCAAGTGTGGCCACCACATGCGTATTCGCGCACGAGCACGTTTGTCGGCTCTGCTTGATGCAGACACTGGTGTTGAAATCGGCGCTGAGCTTGAGTCAATAGATCATCTCAAATTTAAAGACACCAAAAAATACAAAGACCGCCTGACGGCAGCTATTAAATCCAGCGGCGAAACCGATGCCTTGATCGCCATGGAAGGCGCGCTGAAAAGCATGCCTGTGGTTGCCATGTCTTTTGATTTCACCTTTATGGGTGGTTCAATGGGTTCAGTCGTTGGAGAGCGCTTTACTCGGGGTGCTGAACGAGCGCTGGAAAAACGCATTCCGCTGATTTGCTTTACTGCCTCGGGCGGAGCGCGCATGCAAGAAGCGTTGTTCTCTTTGATGCAAATGGCCAAAACGTCTTCGTTGCTAGCGCAGTTGTCCGCAGAAGGTATCCCTTATATTTCGGTGATGACGGATCCGACAACCGGTGGCGTATCCGCCAGTTTTGCGATGTTAGGTGATTTAAACGTCGCTGAACCCGGTGCGCAAATTGGTTTTGCGGGTAAACGCGTGATCGAGCAAACCGTGCGGGAAACTCTGCCCGAGGGTTTTCAGACCAGTGAATTTTTGCTCGAACATGGCGCTATCGACATGATCATCGATCGCAGAGAAATGCGCGATCGTTTGGCCAGTTTGTTGTCGATGATGACTAAGCAGCAGGCCGCCTAGAAACATGGCTATAGTCGCTGACACACTTGAAGACTGGTTGGCGGCACTGGAGCAGCTTCACCCTACACCTATAGAGCTGGGGCTGGCGCGTATTCAAGCGGTGGCCGAGCAAATGGGGCTGTTGCAGCTGCCTTGTCCGCTGATTACGGTTGCAGGCACGAATGGCAAGGGCTCTACGGTCACTTACCTCGACGCGATTTACCGTGCTGCTGGCTACCGTACCTGCTGCCAGTTCTCGCCACACATGTTACGTTTCAATGAGCGTATTCGCCTCAACGGGCAAGACGCCAGTGATGCGCAAATACTCGAAGCGTTGGCCGCCGTTGAATCGGGTCGTGGCGAAATAAGCCTCACGTATTTTGAATACACCGTATTGGCTGCTGTGTGGCTTTATCTGCGCAACGACCCTGATGTGATCATATTAGAAGTGGGCCTTGGTGGTCGTTTGGACGCCTGCAACATCTGGGATTGTGATCTCGCTGTTGTCACCAATATCGCGATTGATCACCAGCGCTGGTTGGGTGATTCACGCGAAGCGATAGGCGGTGAAAAAGGGGCGATTGCACGGGCGGGGCGTCCGGCAGTTGTCGGTGACGTCGATCCACCAGACTCCCTGATCAACACACTCAACGACATCGGCGCTAATACACAGCTGATCAATCGCGACTTTTTGGTTGTCTCGCAGAAAGACGGCTGGACTTACAAGAGCGCGACGGAAGAGCTACAACTGCCAATGCCTGCTCTGGCGGGCGAATGGCAATTGGTCAACGCCGCTTGTGCTGTCACGGCTGTTCAAACACTCAATGAGCGCTTACCAGTCGACACGGCAGCTATAGCGCAGGGCTTGCAACGGGCGCATATAGCTGGGCGTTTCCAGCGAGGCAGTATCGACGGTGTGGCTGTCGTGATGGACGTGGGGCACAACCCTGATGCCGCTCGGCGTTTAGCCAGCCAACTTCGTCAGGAGCAAACGAAGGGCAAAACCTTCGCTGTGTCTGCGGTGATGGCGGATAAAGATCTCGACGGTATGTTGGAGCATTTAGCTGACTGCTTTGACGGCTGGTATCTCGGTGGCCTGAGTATTGACCGTGCGATGTTACCCGTTGACTACCAAGCGCACATACAAAAAGTGAGCTCTGCGTCCGTAAGCTGCAGCGATTCTTTGCAGCGAGCATTGGATTTGGCTATTGCTGCTGCGGGGTGCGACGATCGCGTGGTCGTCTTTGGGTCATTTTATACTGTGGCCGAATTGATAACGCGAATTGCTTGACAATAGGCTATCGTTTTCCGGAGAAACATTAGTTTGGACAAGATTGTGAAAAGACGTTTAGTAGGTGCGCTGGTGATAGTGCTGTTGGCCATTATTCTGGTGCCAGCTTGGTTGGACGGCTCGGCGCGCCGGCTGCGTGATGAGGGTGCCTTTGTTGTGCCTTTGCCGCCACCGGACAACCGCAAAGCAATGGTTGAGCCTGAAAGCATCGGTGAAACCATTGAAACGCAGTTGCCAAAACTCGATCCGCTGCCAGAGCCTGAACCCATAGCGCAAGAAGCCGAGCAGCTGCTGAGCGAAGCAACTGAATCGGTGGTGGACGCGAGCGACGAAGTGGCCGAAAAAGCCTCGGAAGTGGTGCAGGAAACCGTCGCCAAAGTAGAAGATCTAAAGGCACCGTCTGTCCCAGATTCAGTTGAAGTGGATCTTAACGCTGCTGGCGCTGATTCAACAGCAAGCGACAGTGCTTCGAGCGTGCCGGTGGAAGTGGCGCAGACTGCAGTGGCAGAGCGCGGAAATTGGATAGTGCAGGTGGGCAGTTTTGCCAGTCAGACCAACGCAGAGGCGATGGTCAACCGCTTAAAGCAAGGTCAACTGAAAGCCTTCATGCGTGATTTTAAATCTAATGGCGACAGTATCTACCGTGTTTTAGTGGGGCCTTTTGTGCGCCAAACTGAAGCAGACGATGCCAAGCGCACCATTGACCGTCGCTTCCAAGTGAAATCATTTGTTGCTAACTGGCGAGACTAAATCTCCCATGACACTGGGTAGCGAACAGCTGAGCATGGCGAGTCATCGCCGTGTTCTTTTTTGCGGTACAATTCCGCCGCTGGCCATGCTTTGTAATGGACGACAGCAATGCTTGAATTAATTCATCCTTTTAACTATGCGGACGTCATCATTGCAGCAGTCGTGCTGTTTTGTATGCTGATCAGCATGCGACGTGGCATGGTCGTCGAGGTCATCTCGATTGGCTCGTTGGTCGCTGCCGTATTTGTGGCGACAACCTACGGTGAAGTGGCCGCTACACGGTTTATCGGCGATCGTATCGCGGACGAACGGCTGCGATACTACTTGGCGATGGGTGCTCTGTTTGTCAGCACCATGTTTGCCGGTAGTGCACTGAACTACATCGCTGCAACCTTTTTTCGCAAAGGGCCGTTGCGTGGTGCAGATCGCATGTTAGGGGCGATATTTGGTTTTGTTCGTGGCGTGCTGATCGTCTGCGTAGCCATCACCTTGCTGGGTTTTACAGCGACGGTGAGTGAAGGTTGGTGGGATCAATCAATCTTGATAGAAAAGCTAGAGCCAGTGGCGAAGTGGGTGGTAGATAGAATGCCAGAGCTGCTGAGTAAAATTAATCATCTAACACATCTGCGCTAAATGCTTTTAGCTCAGAGGCAAACTGGGCTGTAAAAAAAACATGTGCGGAATTATGGGCATCGTTGACCACTTACCGGTCAACAACACTTTGTACGAAGGCTTATTGCTTTTACAACATCGTGGCCAAGACGCTGCGGGCATCATGACCGGCGAGGCCGTGGGCAACGGCAAGTTACACATTCGCCGCGGTGTGGGGTTGGTGCGAGATGTCTTTCGCCAAGAGCACATGGAGCGACTGCGAGGTGAAATGGGCATAGCCCACGCGCGCTATCCCACTGCTGGCAGCTCCTCGGGCAACGAAGCCCAACCCATGTACGTCAACTCGCCTTATGGTATTGCCTTGGGTCACAACGGCAATCTCACCAATACCGCTGAGCTCGCCCAAGAGCTCTACGAATCAGATTTACGCCATATCAACACCTCTTCAGATACTGAGGTTCTGCTCAATATATTTGCACACGAACTACACGCGCAAGGCTCGCGCAAACTGACGCCTGAGCAAGTGTTTTCAGCGGTGGAGTCCGTCTATAAGCGTATTCGCGGTGGTTACGCGGTAGTGGCGATGATCGTCGGTCGTGGCCTTGTAGGGTTTCGCGACCCGAACGGTATTCGCCCGATAGTGCTGGGTGTGCGCCGAAGCGAGCAAGGCAATGCGTGGATGCTGGCCTCCGAGAGCTTGGTACTCGATGCGCAGGGCTTTGACTATGTGCGTGACTTGGCGCCGGGCGAGGTTGTCTACATCGAAAAAGATGGCACGTTGCACTCCCATCAAACACAGGTTGATGTGCCGTTTACGCCGTGCATCTTTGAGCACGTGTACTTCGCGCGACCCGACTCCACTATGGACGGCATCTCTGTCTATCAAGCGCGTGTGCGTATGGGCGTCAAACTTGCCGAAAAAATCAAGCGCGAGTGGGCCGATCACGATATCGATGTAGTGATCCCAATACCTGAGTCGAGCCGACCAGCGGCACTGGAGTTGGCCCACGGCTTGGGCTTGCCCTACCGCGAAGGCCTAGTAAAAAATCGCTACATCGGCCGTACGTTTATCATGCCGGGACAGCAAATACGGCGAAAGTCTGTACGTCAAAAGCTCAGCAGTATTCACCAAGAGTTTGCCGGTAAAAACGTGTTGTTGGTTGATGACTCCATTGTCCGTGGCACGACATCAGAGCAGATTGTGGAAATGGCCCGCGAAGCAGGTGCTGCACGAGTCTATATGGCTTCGGCAGCTCCGCCGGTGCGTTACCCCAATGTGTATGGTATCGATATGCCAACTGCCAGCGAGCTGATTGCTCACGAGCGAGAAAGCGATGAAATTTGTGCCGCTATTGGCGCTGATCGTCTGATCTATCAAGACTTAAGTGATCTAATAGACGCTGTTCGCGGTGACTCCAACTTTGTTGGCTTTGAAACCAGCTGCTTTAGCGGCGAGTACATTACCGGTGATGTGTCGGTGGATTACCTTGCCAAACTGGGCCAAAAACGCAACGACACGCGCAGCAACAGTCAGCAAGAAGCGCTGGATTTTGACGGCGACAACTGATTGTTCTCTAGCAGATATTCACACTCGGCTACTCGAGCGAATATCTGATCAGCAACGAGCAACTAACTATCTGTTGGTTGATAGCGCCAGGCAATCAATGCAAGTTTGCGCTGACGGGCAAGTGCTAGAAAACTATAAAATATCCACTGCATCAAGAGGGCTCGGCGGAGACAACGGAAGCTTCAAAACCCCTTCTGGCTTGTTGCAAATAGCAGACAAAATTGGCGAGCAAGCCGTCCCAGGTTTGTTATTCGAGTCTCGCTTAGCTCAACCTATGTGCGCCACAATTGAACCCCGAGCCGTAAGCACAGGTGTCGACACCATCACCTCACGGATACTCCGGCTCGACGGACTTGAGCAAGGTATCAATAAAGGTGAAGGCTGTGATGCATTTGAGCGGTACATCTACATTCACGGCACCGCTGAAGAAGGGTTGCTAGGTCGGGCTGTGAGCCACGGTTGTATTCGCATGGCTAATGCCGATGTTATCGAACTCTTTTTAACGCTTGATGTGGGTGCTTTGGTGTTTGTTTTCTAGCTGAAATGGCGGGCAGGAAGGCACCGCGTTTAATCGGTTTCAGCGTGCGCTATCATCTTATTGTTGATCGGCTGGCTAGGCCAAGGAGCTACGCTGCGTTCCAGTTGTAGCTTCCAGCTTTTGCCATCGTGCTGCCAAAACTGGGTCTTGTAGCTGACGTCTTTGAATTGCTTTGAGTTGTATCGTTGCTTGAAGCTCACCATCGCCATTGCCTTGTGGTCGATGTCGGGGTACATAAACACCTCGTACTCGTTGAGGTACACACCCACTTGGCCACGCTCTTTAGCGAGACGACGTTTCTGCTTAGCGTAGTGACGAAGGCTTTGATTTTGGGTGCGGAACTCAGCACTGTGTAGTCCTAAGAAGGTATCCATGTCACCTGCGGCCCACGAATCGCGCCAGAGATGCACGCTTTCAAGCAGGCCCTTGCGCGCGCGTTCAGCGCGGTCTGGTTGTGCCCAGCGTAGCTGATCGGCGAGCACAACTGGCGTTGATTTCAACTCTGACCAGCTATGCAAGTCAGGCAGTACGGAATTACTGACGACTACGCAGCCTTCAGAATCGCGTGGTGGGCGGCGCTCGGTATCACCTGGCATGCCGTGAATCCAGATGCCGTGACCGGTGCGGCCGAGTTTTTGGTCCCACGCATTGGGAAAGTTTAGCGGCAGTGCGCCTCGTCCGTAGAGTTCGGGCAGTGCGTTGTCGTCGATGAATTCTTGGATGCGATAGACGCCAACCGGTGTACGGTTGTCGCCTTCGCGTTGCTTGCCAAAGCCTTCTTTGCCAATGGTGGCATAGTAGGTGTTTACCAGCTCGGGTTTGCCGTTATTGTTGGCAAAGACGTACATTTGATTGGCGCTGAGATCAACGGCGAGCGCATAGCGGTAGTCGCCACGCAATTGCAGTAACGACAGTGGCACGCCGCTAGGCAGTGGCTGCACATTAAAAGCTGAGTTGGTATTTGTTAGTCCCAGCCCAACATCGTCGGTGAAATTAAGTGTTTGCGTTGTCTCGGAAGCACGTGCACTAAGAGGCTGCCAAGTTGCCACCGTTAGCAAGGCAACAACGATTGCAGCGCGGGTTTTTTTTAGCGGCAATGCTTGTTGTTCTCCTTGATGGAGAGTGTGCAATTCAAACACTTGCTTTCCCTTGGCTGTAAGAGTCAATTATTTTACGCGTGTTGTGCATTGTAGTATCTACTTTATTTGCAGATTTTGTCTGCAAGCCTAAATGAGCTGACCCATTAGCGTATTTGACGCTTTCAGTGTCAGCCCTTATGATTGCTTTGACGCGCCGATTTGAGCTCTGCTTGCGGGCGCCCTATAAATTCCGCTAAACGACGCATCTCTGCTAGCCATCTGGTCTTAGCTCTGAGCATCGAATGGCACAGAGATAAGGCATTTATCGCTATGCAAGATTTTGACCCCCTAGACAAACAATCCGATTCCATCGCCGTGCGCGCTGGTCAACGCCGCAGCCAAGAGCGTGAACACGCTGAAGCGCTGTATCTCACGTCGAGCTTTGTATTTGAAAACGCAGAACAAGCAGCCGACATGTTTGGCGGCGACAGCTGCGATGAAAACATCTACTCACGCTTCACGAACCCCACCGTACGCAACTTCCAAGAACGTCTAGCGGCACTGGAAGGCGGCGAAGCCTGTGTGGCGACGGCTTCTGGCATGTCAGCGGTGATGACTTTGTGTTTGAGCACGCTTAAAGCCGGCGACCATCTTTTGGCCTCTAAAGGCATGTTTGGTTCCACCACAAATTTATTTACCAAGTATTTGACTCGTTGGGGAATCGAGGTTGATCTGGTTTCTTTGACTGACGTAGAGGCGTGGCGCGCAGCCATGCGGCCCGAAACCAAGTTGTTGTTCGTTGAAACCCCCACTAATCCTCTGATGGAAACTGCGGATATCGCAGCACTGGCTGAGGTCGCGCATGCTGGCGGTGCGTTGCTGGCGGTTGATAATTGCTTTTGCACGCCAATGTTGCAAAAACCCTTATCGCTGGGTGCGGACGTTGTTGTGCATTCTGCGACCAAGTATCTGGACGGGCAGGGGCGTTGTGTGGGCGGTGCGCTTGTTGGCTCGAAAGCTTTGATGGACGGCGAAGTGATGGGGTTCTTGAGGACTTGTGGACCTACTATGAGTGCCTTTAATGCGTGGGTTTTCCTAAAAGGCTTGGAAACGCTGCACCTGCGTATGCGCGCCCACTGCGAGGGGGCTCTGGCTATTGCCGAATGGCTGCAAAGTAGACCCGAGGTCGCTGCAGTTCACTACCCAGGCCTCGTTAGCCACCCGCAACACGCGTTGGCCATGCGTCAGCAAAGTGCAGGTGGTGGCATGGTCTCTTTTGAGTTAAATGGAGGCCAAGACGCTGCGTGGCGCCTGATAGACGGGGTGAAGATGTTGTCGCGCACGGGGAATCTAGGTGATGCAAAAACCACTATCACCCATCCGGCCAGCACAACGCATGCACGTATAAGCGCAGAGCAACGCGCTGAGTCGGGCATCGTAGATGGATTAATTCGGCTCTCTGTGGGGCTTGAAAGTGTGCAGGATATCCAAGCGGATATTGCTGCTGCTCTCGAAGCCTAAAGACACACGCTGGCATTGGCCTTGCTCGATACCGGTCATGAATCAACATTTGTTTAGGTGTTTATGAGCTTGTTGCAGAGCCCGGTGATCCGCTTTATTTGCGGTGTCTGGAAGCGTTTTCAGGCAGCCGATGCCTTTGGCGCGAGCGCTGCCTTGGCTTTTTCGACCCTATTGGCGCTGGTGCCTCTGGCGACTGTCGTGCTGTCGATGTTGACTGGCGCCCCTATGTTTAAAGAGTTTGGCGACTCCCTTAAAGACTTTGTCTACCACCAGCTTGTGCCGTCGGCGGCTGGCAGTGTCGAAGTTTATATGGAAGAGTTTGTCGCCAAAGCTGGCCAGCTCACTGTGGTGGGCACGGCGCTGTTGTTTGTGACCAGTCTCAATCTGCTCTACACCATCGAACGTTATCTGAACCGTATTTTTGGCGATGCACAGCGACGCGGCATGGCGATGCGCTTGGTGGTTTATTGGGCGATGATTACGCTGTTGCCCATTTTGTTTGGTGTGAGTATTTCGTTGACCAGCTACGCGTTGGCACAGGCGCAAACACTGATTGGCGGTACGGATATCGGACTGCTGATGGGGCGTATTGCTCCGGTAATTTTGGTGTCGGTGGGCTTCTCGGTGCTGTATGTGGCTATACCCAACCGCTCGATTAAAGTGTCCGCCGCATTGGCTGGTGGTGTGGTGGCTGCCTTATTGTTTGAATTAGCCAAATCCGCATTTGCTCTGTGGGCGGGACGAGCGGTTGGCTATCAAGCGATTTACGGTGCTATGGCTATTTTGCCTTTATTCCTGATTTGGCTCTGGGCGTGCTCTTTGGTCGCTTTTGTTGGTGCTTGTGTCGCTGCACAAGCGGAAGAGATTTTGCCTGACTAGTACTGTCGCCTGACAATACAAATGTCGACGATTTTTCATCTAGGCGATCTCTCACTCACCAAGGCTATCCCATGGCACGCGCGACTATATTGACAGAAAAACGGTTTATTCAAATTCACTGGTCGGAAGACGAGAGTGCGCTTTTCCCCTTTATTTGGCTGCGTGACAATGACCCAGCGGGTTTTCACGTTCAGACCTTAGAAAGACACTTCGACATTGCTTCGGTTGATGTAGCGGATACGATTGATCTCGCCGAGATCAGCGAGCAAACTCTGAAGCTGCATTGGGCTCAGGAAAACTTCAGCGCAAGCTATTCGTTGCAGTGGCTGCGTGAAAATAAGCCCGGCCAGCAACTCAATGATCCTGCGGGTTTTCCAGCAACCTTGTGGCGAAACGAATTGCAAAGCCAAGGGCCGGCGAGAAGCACGGCAAGCTCGATATCCCAAGACGACAGTGCATTGCTTGAGTGGATGCGCGATACGCAGACGTACGGGCTTTCACTTGTGCAAGGTCTAGACGATAGAAAAGATGCAGGCATGGATATCGCGCGACTGATCGGCTTCTTGCGGGAAACAAACTTTGGTGTGGAGTTTGAGGTCGAGTCAAAACCCAACCCTAACAACCTCGCGTATACATCGATTGCTCTGCCGTTACACACGGATTTAACCAATCAAGAGCTACCACCTGGTTACCAGTTTTTACATTGCCTAGCCAACGACGCAGAGGGCGGAGAGTCTGTTTTTTGTGATGGCTTTGCCGTGGCAGAAGATCTGCGAAAAATTGACCCTGAAGCTTTTAACCTGCTGGCGACCGTTAGTATTCCGTTTCGTTTTCATGACGATGAGTACGATATCCGCTGTCGCAAAACGGTGATCAACTTGGATGAAAATCAGCAGGTGCGGGAAATTTGTTTCAATACGCATTTAGCGGGAATCTTTGACTTAGAGCCTGATCTAGTCGAAGCCTACTATTTGGCGTATCAAGCGTATAAGCGACTCACTCAGCAGCCCAACTACCAAGTAAATTTAAAACTTCGTGGTGGCGAGATGGTGGTTTTTGATAACCGTCGTGTGTTGCACGGGCGCAACTCTTTTGATCCAAGCACGGGGTATCGCCACCTGCAGGGCTGCTATGTTGATCGCGGTGAGTTTGACAGCAGGCTGCGTAAGTTGAGTCCTTCTGCAGAGTAGAATTAGGGCTAGCCACTAATTCTGAATGGCCTCTTAGTGATAAAACAAAGGCATGCTGTGTTGGCAGTAAACCCGTGTAAACTGCTGCGAGCATACGATGGCTTCAGGTCATTCGGAGAGACAACACTAGAGGCTAAAGCGTGATTCCATTTATCGGTGAACCCAGCGGCGTGCAGAAATTTCTGCAGTATGAAATTTTTTGGCAACCGAGCGAAGGTAAAGCACGTTGTGTGTTGCCGTTAAAGGCGGACGTGCTGAATCGTGGCGGTGCACTGCACGGGGGCATCGCGGTAACCCTGCTCGATGCTGCTTGTGGTATAGCTTGCGAAGCCGCGATTGCCGATAAAGACTGCACTGGCCCCGATGTGCAGAGTGTTGTCACCGTGGACTTTTACACCCAGTTTGTCAGCACGTGCCACGACGGCGTGGTGACGGCTGAGGCAGAAGTAACGCGCTGTGGCCGCAGTATGATCTTCGTACGCGGTGATTTGCGCGACGATACTGGCAAGTTGCTGACCACGGCAACGGGTACGTTCAAGCGTATTCGATAGGGTTTTGCTGCTGGGCTGATTCGCTGCCACTGAGCGAATCGCCCTGTTGCTTTGCCGTCTAAGAGTCAGCCGACGCGGCGTTCAGTGCGTCTTCGAAATGCGAAATCATTAAGTGTTTTAGTGGTTTTCCGCTTGGTGCAGCGGGCAGAGACTCTGCCACGATGACAATCGATGGAACCTTGTAGGGAGACAGGTGTTGGCGAGTCCAGGCTTGTAAAACACTGGCTTCTGGGTTGGTGCCCGGAACGCATTGCACAAAAGCTAGTACTTCTTCGTTGCCATCCGCTTGGTGTCGGCCAACCACTGCAGACTGTGTCACCTCTGGGTGACTGTTCAGTGCAGATTCGACTTCGGGTGGATAGACGTTAAAACCTGAGCGAATGATAAGCTCTTTGCAGCGGCCAACAATCTCTAGACTACCGTCCTCGGTCCATTTGCCAAGATCACCTGTGTGGAGAAAGTTCTCGTTGTCCAGTGTGGCGGCGGTGGCCTCTGGGTTGTGATAATAACCAAGCATCACGTGTGGGCCGCGTACCAACACTTCACCCACACCGTTGTCCAAGGCGTCTTTGCCGGGCGCTGGCGCTAACAGTATCTCGGTGCCAGGCAGAGCAGGTCCGCAGGCTTGATCGGGCGGTACGGCGTCATAGCGGGTAACTGCCACGCCGGGTGATGCCTCGGTCATGCCATAACCGTTGTGCAAAGTTTGGCCAAAGTAAGCTTCAACGCGTGACTTCCAGTCGGGGTCTAGCGGTGCACCGCCTGCGGCGATATAGCGTAGTTTTGGTGCAGTTATCTTATCGACACCCAGTGAAGCAGCGTGGTCCATGAGGTGTGCGTACATAGCGGGTACTGCGGGCATGCAGGTGACACCGTTTTGCAAAGCTTCGAACGTTGCCGCAGGCGAGAAGCTACTGGCTAGCTGGACTTCGGCACCACTGTATAGCGTTGCGAGCATGCCTGATGCAAAGGCGTAGATATGCGTAACGGGAATACAGCAGTAGAGTTTGTCAGCCGGGCCCAAGCCTCGAACTTTACTGCTGGCTTGCGCCATAAACATCAAGTTTTGATGGCTGAGCATGACGCCCTTAGGCTCACCCGTGGTACCGGTGGTGTAAAACATAGCCGCTACTTGCACCGCAGGGTCTTCAGCACATGCCTCACACTCGACTTGCTGTTCGCCCAAAATACGCGCTGAGCCGTATGTTTCTTCAATAGCTGGGCCAGCCGAAAAATGATCGGCGTGTGTGTTGGCTGCGGCGGATACCTTGCTGGCAAATACAAGTGCCCGTGGTTTGGCATGCGCGCGAACCCGTTCTAGTTCAGAGCTGGTTTGTCGGGCGTTGATAGGGATAACCCAAGCGTCTAATCGTGAACAGGCAAAAACAAAGGCTGCCATGGTCACCGCGTTCTCGCCAACCAGCATGACTCGGTCACCTGCACGCACCCCAGCGGCACGTAATTGCAACTCCGCTTGCTCGACTGCTTGCAGCACTTCCACTCCGTTGAATTCACTGCCGTCGTAATCTGTAAAACAACGCTTTTCTGGTTGTATTTTTAGAGTAGTTTCAATGAGTTGGTGCAGGCGGGTGTGTGCCATGACTTTTGAGCTCTGTCGGGTTAAAAGTTAAAATCAAACGAGGAGAATAACAATTGCATAAGTTGGGTCACTTCGGCAACCGTTGATCCGTGCATTTGTTCGCCAGTGGCATTATTGTGGTGCGATAAGTTTATTCATTGAAAGCTGCAGGAGCTTCGTCATGACATTTGATCTCACGGGAAAAGTCGCCCTTGTCACCGGTGCGTCATCCGGTCTAGGTGCACACTTTAGTCAGGTACTGGGCGAAGCGGGGGCCAAGGTGGTGCTCGCCGCGCGCCGCGAAGAAGCACTTGCGGAGAGAGTGCAAGCGTTAACGGCGCAGGGTATTGATGCTTTTGCCGTAGCGATGGATGTATCCGATCGTGCTTCAGTGGATGCGGCTGTTGAAACGGCGGCTAGCCACTTTGGCGGTATTGATGTGCTCATCAATAATGCGGGAATCGCCGACAACCAGCGATTTTTAGATATGAGCGAAGAGAGTTGGCAGCGGGTCATCGATGTTGATTTGACCGGCGTTTTTAGGGTGGGGCAGGCGGTTGCGCGTCATATGGCGGCGCAAGGGCGAGGCGGCTCAATTGTCAATATCGCTTCGGTGCTGGCGTTGATTGTGCAACCTACACAAGCCAACTACTGCACCGCGAAAGCGGGTGTGGTACAGCTGACTAACGCGATGGCGCGGGAGCTGAGCCGCGAAAAAATTCGTGTTAATGCTATTGCTCCTGGATATTTCAAAACAGAGATCAATGCGGAATTTTTTGAGTCGCAAGCAGGACAGGACTACGCGAAAAAACTATTTCCGCGTCGAATTGGCGAGTTGTCTGAGCTTTCGGGGCCTGTGTTGTTGTTGAGTTCAGATGCTGGTAGCTATATGACTGGAGTCACGCTTGCAGTTGACGGTGGTACCATGTTGAGTAAAGTTTGATAGGGGCTTTTGATGAGTGCAAACGATCTACCAATACAAGAACTTGAACGGTATCTGAAGTCACATATCGAGGGCTTTGCTGATCTACTCAGTATTGATAAGTTTAGCGGTGGGCAGAGTAATCCCTCGTATAAACTAAATACCGCTACAGGCGCTTACGTTTTACGCGCGCAGCCGCCGGGCGAATTGCTGAAGTCGGCGCATCAAGTTGATCGCGAGTATCGCGTCATGCAAGCTCTGGCGAATACTTCAGTGCCTGTACCAAAGATGTTCCATCTCGCTGACGGTGATAACCCGCTGGGTCGGCTGTTCTGTGTGATGGAGTATCTCGACGGTCGGGTGCTGTGGGACCCGAGTCTGGAAGATTTAAACGCTGGCCAACGCACGGCTATTTACGCGGAGCTTAGCCGAGTACTTGCGGCGATCCACAGTGTAGACGTGGATTCGGCAGGGCTGAGTGACTACGGCAGACCAGGAAACTATTTTGAACGTCAAGTGGGCGTGTGGTCGCGAAACTACCGTGCTTCTGTTGACGAGCCCGACCCTGGCGTGGAGCGACTAATCGCTTGGTTGGAGCAGCATATGCCTGCCGATGATGGTCAGGTGTCCTTGGTGCACGGTGACTATCGTTTGGACAATGTGATGTTTCATGCAGCGGAAGCTCAAGCTATTGGCGTACTGGATTGGGAGCTCTCAACGCTCGGCCATCCGATGGCTGACTTGGCATATCAGTGTATGCAGTGGCGCTTGCCCGCAGACGGTGGTATGCGAGGCCTCGGGGGAGTAGATCGCAGTGCGCTTGGTATTCCTACTGAATCAGAATATCTTTCTCTGTATTGCCAGCATCGAGGCATAGAACAGCCAGATAACTGGTCGTTTTATATCGCGTTTAGTTTTTTCAGGCTCGCGGGTATATTGCAGGGAGTGTACAAGCGCTACTTGGATGGCAATGCGTCTAATCCCGAGACGGCTGTGAAGTACGGTAAAACGGTTCCTGTGTTGGTGGCATTGGCACTTGAGGAAATCGACGCATAGGCCTGACAATGAGTCGTTTGAACAGCGCGATGCGCTTGCAGCTTATTGCGCCTACATTAGAGCGATCAGATTGCTGCGTACCAACCATAGGCGCATCGCATAGCGCAATCACCTAATATGCTGAGTGGCTCTGCTAGAGTCACTTGCACCTAGCGCTTTGTCAGTCCACTTGCGCTATGTCATTGCCCTTGGGCTGTTCTTTTTTTTGTCTGCGATCAGCACCAGGCGTCAGGCCGTAATGTTTTTTGTACAAGCTTGTCATATGCGACTGTGACGAAAACCCTACTGCATCGGCCACCGCTGACAACGAGAGTTCACTGTAATGCAGTAACGCTTGCGCGCGGCTTAAACGACGCGATTGCAACACCTGCTTGGGCGCTTGGCCGATCTCTCTCTGAAACAAGTCCAGCAGAGTGCGACGACTCATGCCGAGTTGTCTGGCCAGCAAGCTGACACTGGGCGGTGAGTCGCCAGATGCTTCTAGCGCATTGAGTGCTCGCAAAAGTTTGGCTGTGTACTGCAAGCCAAGTTGCGTTTTGGGGCTGTCGTTTAAGCTTGTCGGTTGCTCGTGACGCAGTAGCATTTGCGATGAAACCTGCACCGCGATATCCATGCCTTGTTCTCTGCGAATTAGCTCCAAAAACAAATCAAGAGTTGAGGCAGCGCCGGAGCAGCTGATGCGGTTTCGATCTATCACGTAGCGCTGATAACGTGCGTGCACCGCTGGATAATCGTGAACAAAGCGCTCGAAGTCTTCCCAGTGCACCGTGCTGTGGTAGCCATCGAGTAGTCCCGCTTTGGCCAGTAGATAGCTGCCGTTGGATATGCCGCCAACGGTTGTGCCCTGAGCCGCTTGTTGGCCAAGGTATCGTAGCAGTAAAGGTGATTGCAGATCCGCTGCACCAAAGCCAGCCACCACAAACACGACATCAGCATCGCTCAGCTGTGTCAGTGAGGTTGTTGCTCTGTGCTCTAAGCCAGCGGTGTCTATGACGTGCTGGTTGTTCTCGCTGACCAGTGACCAGCGATAGGCCTCAAAACCACAGGCGCGGTTTGCGTGCCTCAGCGTCTCGAGTGCCGAGGCAATGCTAAACAGTGGCAGCTGTGGGCAGAGAGCAAAAACTATGTGACGAGTCGTTTGCATGCCCAAATATGACATAGAAACGCCCAATAGTGATAGCGTCGGGTGGCGGAAGTGGACAGACTAAAGCACTCGAAATGCACTCTGTGGTGGTGAAAGCGACGAGTCGAAGTGATGTATCGAAAAACGCTTGAATTTGTTGGTACGCTTCTATGGTCGAATATTCCCCCGCATGCACAACACGCTGCACGACGCGCCGTGCTGGATTTGCTTGCAGTGGGGGCGAGTGCCGTGCCTATGCCGCTGAGTCAGATGATGCGCGAGCACGCCGTGTTGTGTTTTGCTGCGGGAGACCCTGAATCTGCGTTCAGCGACGATGTAATCATCGATGATTTTTTTGAATTTGCAAGTCCACCATCAGGTCGAGATCGCGCGCAGGCGATCTGTGACATTGTTTGCTCCTTAGGCAATTACGAGCAAGACGATCTGACGAGAGTAAAACATTTAATGTATGCCCCTGTTGAACCAGCACGAGAGTTTACACAATGAGCACTGTAAAGCCGCGCCGTCGGCGACGTGACAAACCCTCCGTATCTGTCATTGCACAACCACCCATCAGACAGTTGCGCAACCGCTTCAGACCAGTTGAACCCTTGGACGAAGAGCAGCTGGAGGTTGTGCATCAAGCATCGCTCGAGTTGCTCGAAGATATGGGGATAGAAGTGCTGGGAGAGAAGGCGCTTGAGCTGTTTAAGCGAGCGGGGGCTGAGGTGGGAGATGACGGTATCGTCCGCTTAGATAGGGCCTTGGTGCAGCGGTGTCTAGATTGTGTGCCAGGCGCGTTTACGCTTAACTCGCGCAACCCTGAACGCAGTATTTTGGTGGGAGACGACGTAATCAACTTTGGTTTGGTTTCTGGTCCGCCCAATGTGCACGACAACATCAACGGTCGCCGCGCGGGAAACTTTGCCGACTATAAAAAGCTAATCAAACTGGGACAGAGCTTTAACGTTATAAGTGTTTTTGGTAATCAAGCGCTGGCACCCACGGATTTACCCGTCGATACCCGTCACTTGGACACCAGCTACATCAACCTAACGCTGAGCGATAAAGTTTTTCTTGCAACGGGTATTGGTGGCGGTAGAGCGTTGGACGCTGTCAAAATGTGTGCGATAGCGCGTGGGGTCAGTCTTGAAGAATTAGCGCTTAGCCCAACTGCCAGCACGAACATCAACATCAACTCGCCGCGTAAACTGGACGATGCCATGGCATACGGTGCGATGCAGATGTCCGCTCTCGGGCAAGCTGTGATTGTTACACCGTTTACCTTGATGGGTGCAATGACTCCTGCAACGATGGCCGGTGCTTTGGTGCAGCAGAATGCCGAGGCATTGTTTTCTGTGTGTTTAACGCAGTTAGTGCGCCCAGGTGCGCCAGTTGTATATGGGGGCTTTACCTCTAATGTCGATATGCGCTCGGGCGCGCCGGCTTTTGGCACACCCGAAAATAGTCTTGCGAATATGGCAGGCGGTCAGTTGGCACGACGATACAACTTGCCCTATCGCACCAGTGCCTGCAGCGCCAGTAACTCTGTTGACGCGCAGGCGGCCTACGAGACACAGATGGCGTTGTGGGGAGCGGTGATGGGTCACGGCAATATGATCTACCATGCAGCTGGCTGGATGGAAGGTGGCTTGGTGGCGTCATTTGAGAAGCTCGTTATCGATGTGGAAATGCTGCAGGGCATGAGTGCCATGCTGCAACCACTGAAAATAGACAAAGAAGAGATTGGCTTAGATGCGATGCGTGAAGTCGGCCCAGGTGGCCATTTTTTTGGCTGTGCACACACCATGGAGCGCTACAAAACGGCATTTCACGAGCCCATTATCAGCGATTGGCAGAATCAGGAAAACTGGCAGTTAGCCGGTGCCAAAGATGCGCAAACGCGCGCTACCGAGCTGTGGCAAAAAACTCTTCAACAATACGAAGAGCCTGAGCTGGATATAGCTCGCAAAGAGCAGCTGCGGGGTTTCATCGCCAAGCGTAAAGAGCAGATAAGCAAGCATGGGTTGGCGTGGGAGCCGGAGATGTAATAGTTCTGCAGAATTTGTTCTCGGGAACTCGGGTTGCGGCTACTTAGAGTTTTTTGTTGTTGCCGCGCACAAGAGACGGGGACCCCTGCTCGCATCGCGGCATAAAACACATGGTCCGCGATGCGCTTCGCTTGTACGCGGCTACGCTAAATGCGCCACCGTAGCTGCGCATAAGAGATGGGGGGGCATAGCTCGCACTCGCATCGCGGTAAGAACGTATAGCCCGCGATGTACTGCTGTTATTTGAACTGCTGTCCCGAGGCGGCATATTCTACGGCGATGGCCGGGGCGGTAAATCTGTCACCGTACTTTGCACTTAACCCTTCGCAACGATCCACAAAGCGCTGTATACCGTAGGTATTCACAAATTGTATATAACCTCCCGTCCAGATGGGCGCACCTATGCCCAAGATTGAGCCAATGTTACCTTCGGGCACGCTGCGCAGCACGTTTTCTTCTAAGCACTTGAGTGTCTCGATCACGGCGCGAAACAACAGCCTGTCTTTGATGTCTTGGTCTGGCACATCAACTTCAGGTTTGTACCAGCGTTGTAAGCCCGACCAGAGTTGTTTATCGCGGCCATTGTATTCGTAGAAACCGCCACCGCCTTTGCGGCCGGGGCGGTTGAGTTCTTCGACCATGGTGCGCACCAGTGCGCGTGCATTGGGGCAGTCGTCGTTTTCCTTGCTGCGTAGCCCCATTTTGATTTGCGTATCAAAGATATCCAATGAAAGTGAGAGACTGACCTCGTCTTGTACTGTGAGCATGCCCGCTGGCATACCCGTCGCGCGGCCAAGGTTTTCCACACGGGCAGCGCTAACACCTTCGGCAACCATCTCAATGGCTTCGTCGAGCTTGGTGGCGATGGTGCGCGATGTATAAAAGCCAGTGCTGTCGTTGACGACCATCGGGGTTAAGCGAATTTGCTTTGCAAAATCTAGTGCCCGCGCGAGCGTTTCGTCGTCGGTTTTATTGCCCACCACAATTTCAAGCAGTGGCATACGGTCAACTGGGGAGAAAAAGTGTAAGCCAATAAATTTTTCTGGCTGAGCACTGCCTTCGGCCAAGCGACTGATGGGCAGGGTGGAGGTGTTGGATGCCCAAATACCGTTGCTGGCGAGCTGTGATTCGGTCTCGCGTAACACAGCGTCTTTGAGATCAATGCGCTCAAAGACAGCTTCGATGATCAAGTCACAACCTTGTAAATCATCAATGCTGTCAGTGGCTTTGATCCTAGCAAGTAGGGCGTCGCGTTCCGCGGTTGATGAGATGCTTTTGGCGATGCGCTTGTCCATCACCTGTGCGCTGTAGCTCTTGCCGCGTTCAGCGGCTTCCATGTTGACGTCCTTGATAACGACGTCTATGCCAGCTTTGGCAGCAACAAAAGTGATACCACTACCCATCATACCTGCGCCCACAACACCGAGCTTTTGCACTTTGCTTACAGGAATATCTTTGGGTCTGGCAACGCCGCCATTGATTTTATTCAGGTCAAAGAAAAAGGCGGTGATCATGTTTTTTGTGGTGGCTTGCGGCACGAGCTCTGCAAATTTTCGACTCTCGACTCGCAGTGCAGTGTCGATATCTAAACGACTGCTCTCGGCGATCAAGTCGATAATCATGGCAGGTGCAGGTAAAAGCCCGCGAGTTTTTTTAAACAGCATCGCTGATGCGATAGCCATTTTGGGTGCGTTGTGTGAAGCGTTAGCGTTGCCACCTGGGATTTTGTAAGTCTTTCTATCCCACGGCTGCACGGCGATTTCTGCTTCACCGCTGTGTTGCATAATCCAGTGTTTGGCGGTGGGCAGCAATTGCTCAAGTGATTCGACGGTGTCGTCGATGATGCCTGCGGCCTGCGCTTTATCAGGAGCAAGCTGTTTACCTTCCAATAAAAACGGCATGGCGGCTTGCATGCCCAGCAGTTTAGTCATACGGACTACGCCACCGCCACCCGGCAATAAACCAAGAGTGACCTCGGGTAGGCCAAGCTTCACGCTGCGATCATTCCACGCTATACGAGTATTGCAGCAAAGGCATATCTCAAAGCCGCCACCTAGCGCTGCCCCGTTAATTGCCGCTACAACGGGCACGGGTAGTATTTCTAAACGGCGCAAGTGTCGTTTAATGTTCTGCGTGCTTTCGAATAGTTCTGCCTCGCTGCCCGGTTCTACCGAGAGCAACCAGTTGAGGTCACCACCGGCAAAAAAAGTTTTCTTAGCTGAAGTGATCACCACGCCACGCAGTTCGCTCTCCGCTTCTAGCTTATCGACCGCCTCTGCGAGCAAGGGTGTGAACTGCTCGTTCATGGCATTGACAGGGCCGTGCATATCCATCGTGATGGTGACGATGTTGTCCGCGTCTTTTTGGTAGTTAAATGTTCCCATGAGAGTGTATTGCTCCTTAGACGCGTTCAATAAGTGTGGAAATGCCCATACCGCCGCCAACACACAGCGACAACATGCCTCGCTTTAGGTCGCGGCGTTCGAGTTCGTCCAACATGATAGAGACAAGCATGGCACCGGTTGCGCCCAGCGGGTGACCCATGGCAATGGCTCCGCCGTTGACGTTAGTGACATCGTGACTGATATCGAGGTCTTTCATGTAGCGCATCGCCACAGCGGCAAAGGCTTCGTTGATCTCCCATAGATCAACGTCGCTTGTTTGCATGTTGGCCTTGGCTAGACATTTTTTGGCGGCGGGTCCCGGGCCTGTGAGCATAATGACGGGATCGCAGGCGAGTACTGCAGCCGCTATGATACGTCCGCGTGGTGACAGGCCAATGTCTTTGCCCGCTTGTTCGCTGCCGATCATCACCAGTGCGGCGCCGTCGACAATGCCGCTAGAATTGCCGGGTGTATGTACGTGGTCAATGCGCGCTACGCCGGGGTAGCGAGATATCGCCATGTCGTCCATGCCAAGTGCGGCCATTTGCGCGAAGGCTGGTTTGAGTGCTGCCAGTGACTGCTGGCTTGTATCGCCGCGGATGTAATCGTCTCGCTGTAAAACAACCACGCCATTGGCATCCGTGACGGGTAGCACTGAGTGATCAAAATAGCCGTTGTCTCGTGCGTGCGCGGCACGACGCTGGCTCTCCACCGCAAAGGCGTCGACGTCTTCTCGGCTATAACCGTCGAGTGTGGCGATCAAATCTGCGCCTATGCCTTGTGGCACCGAGCTGTGCTCAAGTACGAACTCAGGGTCGGCAAACATTGGCCCGCCCGCAGAGCCGATGGGCACTCGAGACATACTTTCTACGCCACCAGCGACGATCAAGTCTTCTTGGCCTGAGCCAACTTTGGCTGCGGCAATATTGACGGCTTCGAGGCCAGAAGCGCAAAACCGGTCGAGCTGAAAGGCGGGTACTGTTTGATCCCAGTTGGCGAACTGGGTGGCGGCCTTGGCAATGCAAGAGCCTTGTTCGCTGACCGGTGCCGTGCAGCCCATGATAACGTCATCCACGCGTGCGGTGTCGAGGTCGTGGCGCGTCTGCAAGCCGCTCAATAGGCCAGCAGCTAGGGCGACCGGCTTGACTTCGTTGAGTGTTCCGCCAGGTTTCCCCTTAGAGCGGGGCGTGCGAACGGCGTCGAAGATATAGGCGCTGTGGTTCATGTGGCTAGCCTCGGAAATGTGGTCTGCAATATATTACTTACTCAATTTGACACGATGTGAGCGTTTAGGCAATGATCTCTTCTATCAATAAATAGACATTAAGTGACAATGGCTGAGATGATTCCGTGGGCCTATGTAGAGATGATGCTGGAGGGAGCAAGCTGTCAGGGTTTTGACCCTGAGCTATTGCTACAAGCGGCGCGGGTTTCGGCATCTCTCCAAGGCAAGCCTTTCGAAGTTACAGACTATGTGCGTTTAATGCGTGTAGTGACGACGACGATGGATGACGAGATGATGGGCCTGTTGCACCGGCCTCAGCGGCTGGGGTATTTTGCACTCGCTTGTAGTCATGCGAGTCAGGCCCAAAGCCTGCTGGAAGCGCAATTGAGGCTTGTGAGCGCTCTTTCACTAATAGATAACAGTTTACAATTTCAGCAAAACCGCCACGGAGGGGTTGTCAGGTTGCAAGTTCTGCGACAAGGCGATCTTGTTGTACGCAATGAACGGGTACTAGAGTTGACACTGATGTTGTTGCATCGGTTTTTATCGTGGCTCAGCGGCGATGAACTATTGTTGCAGTCAGTGACTTTTGATGGTGCGACGCCAGAGCACCGTGCGGTGCACACCCAGTGGTTTAGTGTGGCGAGTATCAGTTATAACGCTTCATCTAGTGGTTTGATTTATTCACTGGCGTCACTTCAACAACCCGTCGTGCGCAGCGAAGCCGAGGCCGCCGCATGGGCGCGGCGAACACCCCTCGATGCCTTGTTGCCTTCCCGTGTGATTAGCGGTGTTGGGCAGCAGGTTGCCAGTTGGCTTGCCGTGCAGTTGCGCCAAAACGGAGAATTGCCCAGTATGCAAAAAGCTGCTGCCGCCCATGGCTTATCTACACATACTTTGCGCCGCCGGTTACACGCGCACGGCAGCGACTATTTGCAATTGCGCAATCAGGTCAGGCGTGATCAAGCGATCAAATTGCTGAACACAACCGAGCACTCGGTAGAATGCATAGCCAACAAATTGGGCTTTAGTGAGGCGAGTGCTTTTGTTCGCGCTTTTAGAGCTTGGACAGGACTGACTCCTCGGCGTTATCGATTTGGTGTGTTAAGCCAGTCCCAATCAAAAAATAGTCCCGACCCCCATAGAGAGCACAATGAAAGAACTACTTAAACGACCTGTGTTGCTGGTTTTTCTCGCTGTTGTATTTGCTAGTTTATACAAGTACGGTGCAACGATTAAAAACTATGCGGTATATGGTTTGCCAGTCGGTGCGAGTGCTGCCGCTAAGCTTGCGTGTTCCTTTCACTTTGTGACGGGGCGGACACTAGAGCAAGTAAAAAGTGCAGACCTAAAGCCGCTCGATCCCGTGCTCGGGTTGTTTGAAATAGAGTTTGACGAAGCCACTGGCATGAGCACAGCGACTGGACTTGGGTTGCTCACTAGACAAGCTCAATATCGGCCAGGGGTTGGTTGTACTTTGCTTCCAGAAGGTCAAGAGCAGCTAGCTGCGGTGACGATTGAGCGTACACAGGCGGAGGTTGCAGAGTTCGAGTCTAGTGAGGCAGATTCGGGTTTGAAGGATGCGGTAGCAAAAGAGTTTCTCACCCACGACACCCGTGCTGTGCTGGTGCTTCAGAACGGAAAAATGGTGATGGAACAGTATGCTGAGGGCTTTGATGCGCAGAGCAAACTGTTGGCTTGGTCGATGGCGAAGAGTGTGACATCGACGGCGGTCGGTGTGCTTGTGCGCCGGGGTGTGTTATCACTTGAGCAAGATCATCTGTTCGCCGAATGGCAGGATGATGCACGAGCGAGTATTCGGTTGATCGATCTGTTGCAGATGAGCAGTGGCTTGGATTTCAACGAAGTCTACGGCCCAGGAAGTGATGTCACGAACATGCTTTTTGTCGAAGCTGATATGAGTGCTTTTGTTGCCGGCAGTGCATTGGCTGAGAGGCCGGGTGAAGTGTTTAACTACAGCTCTGGTACAACCGTTCTATTGATGCGCTTGATCAAGGAGACATTGGGAAGCGATGAGGCTTATCGGTCTTTTATCTATAGAGATGTACTGGACGCTATTGGTATGGTGGACAGCGTGCTTGAAATGGATGGCTCGGGCGTGTTTGTTGGCAGCTCGTATCTGTTTGCCACAGCGCATGACTACGCTAGGTTTGGGCAGCTTTACCTAGACCTTGCCAATGGCAAGAGCAACGATTTGCTGCCCGTAGACTGGTACTCCACGGTAAGTACGCCTGCAGTGGCGGCCGAGGGCGGTAAGTACGGTGCTCAGTTTTGGTTGAATACTGAGGGTAGCCGATTTGAAGGCGTGCCTAAAGATGCGCTAATGGCACTGGGACACAACGGTCAGGTGATCGCTGTGCTGCCTAGTCAGAATGTTGTTTTGGTGCGTTTGGGCTGGAGCACCGACGGTGTTTTTAAGCCGGAGCACTTTATCTCGCGCATGATAGAGGCGTTATAAACTACGCGGCTATTTTAGTATCGCTAGCGCATCACGGAATTTTGGATGCTGTGCGTCTGCCAGCCACTCGAATATCACCATTTCAGTAGTGACAAGTATGGCGCCTGCGTTTTGCATTCGCGCAAGGCCTGTTTGTTTGTTGGTATTTGTTCGGGAGCCGCAAGCATCGTTAACAACCCAGATGTTGCGACCTTGCTCCAGTAACTGAAGAGCAGTTTGCAATACGCAGACATGGGTCTCTGTCCCGAGAATGATCACATCGGATTCCGGCTCTAGGCTTTGCAGAAGTGCTGGATCGGTGGCGGCGCTGAAACTCGATTTTTCAAAAACGGGCCCATGGTGAAGACTGGATATTTCTTCGGTTGTTTTGCCTAATCGATCCGGAAGTTGCTCTGTTACGATGCTGTCGATGCCAAGCAAGTTTGCACTTTGCAGTAACTTGACGGCGTTGTTTATTATTGTGTCGCTGTCTTCAATCGCTGGTAAAAGGCGTTGTTGCAGGTCGACGACCAGTAGCTTGCATCGCGTAGGCACTAGGGTAGTTTTCATAAGGTCTTCGCTACGTATATCAGTGAACAACCGGCGAACAAGTTGAGCCGAGAGAGTTAGGTTTGCTCTGGCGAATACATTGTTGAGTGTATGTATTGTTGCAGACTTTGCTGAAGTTTGGCTATCTCTGCTTCATGTCCGTAATCTGGAGAGGTAGTCAGAGAAACCTGCTTTTTTTCTGCTTGCCTGTTCACTCGTATTTGCGTTATTTCTTTATCGAGTTTGAAATCAACATCGTCGTTTGTATAGTCTTGATAGTGTTCTAGCTCATCGGCGAGTGCACTCGCCGAATTATTAGAGTCTCGAGCACACTCAAGCTTGTATTGTAATAATTGGCACCTTGCATTCAACAGCTCGTGGTTGTCGCTTTGGTTTAGCTCCATCGACTGAGCGTTCAACTTTTCGGCGTATTTTATATTGCTTTGTTCAAAAGCCACTTGCGCCAACTTGTGAGTCGAGCCGATTTGATCCCACCCACAAAGCCTGCTTGTACCGGACTGAGTTTTTTCACAGGCTTGTTCTAACAGCTGCTGACTCTGGCTCAGCTTGCCTTCCTCAAACAATGAGATAGCCAGCAAATACTCACTGCTTTGATAATAATGCGGCTCTTCAATTGCATTGGTAAATTTCAGCATGGTGTTCGCTAGCGAGGCGACATATTGTGGACGATTTAGTCGAACAAATATCATTGTTGTCCAATGCATAAAGGGGATGATGTCTTTAGATTTAACTCGAAACTTGGCCCAGTTCAGTGCGAGCGTTAACTCTTCTAAAGCCCGAGTTAATTGATTGCTGCGAAAGTAGAAGCTTGCGAGCTTGCCCCATAAGAGCATCGATTCGACTATGTTTGAGTCGTTTATCTGGGCTTTGGCGAGAAGTAGCAGTTGCTCAGTTTTTGGGTGATGGTGCATTGGCCACGAATAGCCGATGAGAAACCCCAGCTTGAGCTTTTCGGCAGCAGTCAGTGAATTGCCTTCAAGCTCAGCTTGAAACTGGCTAATGACGGTATTAGTGTCCAGTTTTTCGATGCTCCACAGCCCAAAGATGGGGCTGACAGAGAGCGCCTCTATGCTGTGATGCTTAGCGCGAAACACTAAGTCAGTTACAAAAGGGTAGGGCTGTGTATTCACAAAAGGCTACCTGATGTCGGTTACATACCTGCGACGCTTGCTTGATTCTGTATTGTTGCAGAATTTGCCAGCATACAGATGCTGCTACGCAATCGAAACAGTCAATCTTTATAGCTCATTTCGATTCGATAAAAATAGTGCGGATGGCGTGCTGTAATATTTGTACTTGATGCCTGCACCCACGCTCTCGAATATCTGATTCTAAAAATACTCAACTTGCACGCATATAGCTAGAAATGACTGGCATGCAGAGGCGTTTATAGTGTTTTGAAAGGCATTTGGTGTCTTGTCAAGTTCTGTTTGTACCGTCTCAAGTACACAAGCATTAAATGATCTGAAAATTGTCTCAGTTTATTCGTAGCGGTATTGCTGTCAGTCAGTTGTGTGTCATCGTTAATGCAGTGCTTGCGATTGCGGTAGATCACCCTTATGAGCGCGTGTGCTGAGACATTGCCGTGCGCTCTTTTGCAGTTGAGCAATCGCTAGTTCGAGCGCTGATTGTTTGGGTTGTGCTGTGGCTTGTATTGGTTGCTTGCAGTTTGAACGAAGCCTTTGTTGTAGATGCATTGCTTGCGTTTCGCTGGGAATATCTAGTTCGAAGGCGTGGGTTAAACGATGATGTGTGAAGGCTTCGAGGTTGTCTCGCGCGCCGATTTTATTGTTCGTTGCAAGATCAAAGTCGCATTGTAAAACTAGGCATCGAAAAATCAGCAAGTTTTCGCTATTCGAATCGAGCATCTCCTGCGTACGCCCTAGTAAATAAGCAGCGTCATCAAATTGTCTGTTTTCAATGGCTATTTTGGCCAGTCCACAGAGCACACCTGTGTGGTTGGCTTGTTCGAAAAGGGCGGTGCCCGCGTCGACGTGCCGATGCAAATTTTCGTATAAGCCTCGGCTGTCCGTATAATTTCCTAGGCGCAGCAAAGTGTGGGCGCGCGCATATGTGAAGGCTTGAATTCTGTAAGAGTCTTCAAATCTACTCGCTAGTTCGAGCGCGAGGTTCGAGTATTGAAGTGCTTCGCGTTGCCTGTTTGTCCGAGAAAAACACAAAATCGACCAATTCAACAGCGGAAATAGATCTGTTAGCGAGGCATATTTGCTGGCCCAATCGAACGCAGCTGACAAGCTATTGAATGCACGAAGAATTTGATTTTGGCGCAGATAAAACCCCACAGTAGCGCTCCAAAAAAGCAGAGACTCCTGTGTGTCTTTGGCGTTGATGTAGCTTTGTGTCGTCAGGATAAGATCTTGAGTTTTGGGGTGGTAATGCATTGGCCAAGAGTAGGCGGCCAAAAAGCCCAGTTTAAGCTGCTCGGCGGGCGTTAGCTCTTCGCTTTGGAGCAGGCTATGTATTTGTGTGAGCAGAGCGGCGGGGTCAACCGGGTCTATGTGCCACAGCTGCCCTATAGGGCAGGCGGATAATTTGCTCGGGCAATGGTTTTTCGCTTGGTAGAGAAGTTCAGATACCAAGGGGTAGCGAAAGTCATCCATGCTAAATACTGCCGTCCGTTAAAATGGGCCTAGCCACTCACCGATTCACCGGAGCAGCGGCGTGATTCGGTTGCTCCAGAATCGGTTGTTTACGTTGCCTATGAGCAGTATACGCACTGGCACGCGGTGTTAAAACGCGGGTGGCGCCAAGCCAATAGAATACGGTGTTTTTGCTTTGTCGTTTGCGCCTTAAGACAGCCGTTTGGGCATGATTGATAGTGTGCACAATGAAAAGGTGCCGACAGCGATATTGTTTCGCCGCCGGTTAAAGTGAGATGTTGCTTTGTAAGGGTTGACCTAGCTAGCAGTAGTGTTGCGTGCACTAAGCGACTAACTGGCGTTGTAGCCCTTGAAGCATGCGCACGCAAGAACCCAGCTGTTCAACTGACACATATTCATCTGCTTTGTGCGCCTGCTCGATCGAGCCTGGGCCGCAGACAACGACGTCCATGCCGATGCCTTGGAATGATCCTGCCTCGGTACCGTAGGCGACTGCTTCTACGCTGTTACTGCCGGTGAGTGCGGCCACGATGTCACGGGCCTCGTTTTCATCAACTTGCAGCAGACCATCTATTTGTCCCAGTATTTGAGTGTCGATATTGGCTTGTGGGCTGACAGCGCGCATAGCGGGTAGTAGTTCGTCGTTAATATACTGCTCCAGTTGAGCATCGATAAAGTCATGATCTGAGGGTTGCACGCTTCGGAAGTCCCAATTTACGCGGGCTTGGTCGGGGATGACGTTGTTGGCTACGCCGCCGTGCAACTGACCCACATTGATGGTGGAGTAGGGAGGCTCAAAGCGAGAGTCCGCAGGTGCGCGCTCTACCAGCTGTTGGCGAATCTCCATCAATCGGCTGACGTAGCGCACCGCGTATTCAACAGCGTTGACACCCTTTGCTGGCGCCGAGCTGTGTCCCGCTAAGCCAGTGAAGTGCGTACAGGTCTGTCGGCCACCTTTGTGCGCATCGATGACACCCATGCTGGTCGGCTCTCCGACAATCGCTATCGCCGGTCGAAGGTCGCGTTTGAGTAGGTCTTTAACGAGTTCTTTGCCACCTATACAGCCGACTTCTTCGTCGTAGGTAAAGGCAAAATGTAGTGGGCGACTTAACTTTTTTGCTTTGAGTTCAGGGGCGATAGCCATAGCTGCCGCGACAAACCCTTTCATGTCGCAACTACCGCGACCAAAAAGTAAGCCGTCATCTTGGCGCATTTTGAAAGGATCTGCAGACCACGGTTGGCCTTCAACAGGCACTACATCGGTGTGCCCGGATAGTACAATGCCACCGTCGCCCTCAGGGCCCAAAGTGGCAAATAGGTTGGCCTTTTTGCCGGTGGCATCGTGCCAAATCTCTATTGTGGCACCGCAGTCTTCAAGGTGTTGTGCTGCGAAGGCAATAAGCTCTAAGTTGCTGTCTGCAGAGACGGTTGGGTAAGCGATAAGCGTGTCGAGAGTGCTGATGCAGTTTTCCAGCAGCTTGGCGTCTGTCATGAAAGGATTCTCGTGTCAGCGGTTGTTGAGTGATTGACCTTATTCCCCAATGCGAACGAGCGCAACTCCTGCGAGCACCAAGGAAGCGCCTGCGATAAAGCTCATCGTCAGCGGTTCTCCTAGAATTATCACGCCAAACAGTACGCCAAACAACGGTGTCAGCAGCGACAGCGTAGCTATACGTGTTGCAAGGTACACGCGCAGTAGCCAAAACCAACCAAGGTAGCTGCACAGTGCCAGTACAAACACTTGGTAGAGCATCAGTAGTATGGATTGCTGATTCCAGTCCATGCTGAGCGGTTGATCGGTCAGCAGGGCAAACAGCAGAGACAGCACGCCGACATAGAGCATTTGGTAAAACATGTTGCCTTGCGCGCTAAGGCTATTGAGTGCGCTGTGCCGTATGACAACGGTGGTCACACCCCATGCCGCGCCAGCCAACAGCGCTAGTAGGTCTCCGTTGAGTGACGATGCGTCTTGTGTGCTGTCGGGTCCGAGAAAGGCGAGTGCTATTCCGCCGACAGCGAGCAAGACGCCCAACCACTGCAGTGGGCGCATGCGTTCTTGCGCCACTAAAAAATGTAAACCAACACTGGTGAACAGCGGTGATGTGTACAAAAACACGACCATGTGTGAGGCGCTCGTGAGGCGAAGGCCCTCAGCGATAGCAATAAATTCGACGGCAAACAGTACACCAGCCAAGGTGCCGGGCAACCAGGTGTTTCGTGGCAGTGCGCCCTGTTGTCGAGCCAGTATGTAGGCACCTAACATGGCGCAAACCAGCAGAGACCGATAGGTTATCTGCGCTATAGGCACCATGTGAGGTGCCATGAGTTTTATCACAACCTGTTGGGAGCCCCAGATCACGCACAGCAGAAGCATGACGCCGTAGGCAAAGCTGTCGGGTGCACGCCGTGATTCTGGCAAGCGCTAGATCCTTAAAGTTAGTTGCCACATGTTCGGTGGAAATGTAGCGATTTTTGAGGGTTGCAGTATGTAAGCAACGTGGGCGCGTTTTCAAGCCTGCAATTGCTTTTAGTTCTGTTCATTTGTTGCACTGAAGCATGCGCCGTGGTTTTTCTTGTTATGGTGAAGAGAGAGCTAATCAGGTGGAATAGAAGGGGAGTGCCAAAGGTGCAAAACAAAGCCTTAGATAAAGACCTACTGGAGCAGATGCTTACCGTACTGAATGATCGCAGTGAAACGTCGTGGGAAATTGAAAACGATAGTCTGAGCAAAACCTTTGTTTTTGCCAGCTTTCGCGAAGCCTTTGCCTTCATGACAGCGATGGCCCTGTACGCGGAGAAAGTTGATCACCATCCCGACTGGCGCAATTGCTATCGCCAAGTTGATATTCGTTTGACCAGCTTTGACATCAAGGCGTTGAGTCAGTTGGATTTCGATTTTGCTGAACAGGCAGATCTAGTGGCGGCAGGGTTACCCAGAAATTAAAAACTGACGTCTGATGTGTTGTATCTGGTTTGCATACTTTGCGGCATTGCTTCGGTATATTTGCTGATTAGTGCTGGCGGAGTAAGGTCGATGCCACTGTCCTCGTCAATGCACACTGCGTGGATTCGCAAAAATATTTTTCTAGCATAATCGCAGAGTCACTTGGTATTTCACTGTAGGGTTGTTGCCTTGTATAGAGCTAAACAATGATGAGTTCAAAAAAAATAGTGGTGGTAGGTGCAGGTATCGTTGGGGTGTCGGCCGCCATTTGGTTGAAGCGTGCAGGTCACAGCGTGACTTTGATTGACAAAGGCGAACCTGGGCAGGGAGCGTCGTTTGGCAATGCGGGTTTATTGGCAAGCTGCGCGATGGTGCCGGTAACAGGGCCTGGTCTGTTAACAAAGGCACCGGGTATGTTGCTGGATAAAAACTACCCGTTGTTTATGCGCTGGTCCTATTTGCCAAAAATACTGCCGTGGTTGTTGCGTTATATGTCTAACGCCAACGACTCCGACACGCAGCGTATCGCCAGTGGCATCGCCGGAGTGGTCACAGATTCAGTGCAGCAGCACCATGAACTATCGGGCAATACGGCGGCTAATGCCTTTGTGCAGCCTAGTAATTACAGCTATGCCTATAGCAACCGTGCTGCGTTTGATGCCGATAGCTACTCATGGGATATTCGGCGTAAACATGGCTTTATACCAGAGTTGATAGAGGGTGCAGCGGTGCAAGAGGTCGAGCCTTTTCTCAATGATTCTGTGGGGCTTTTGGCACAGATGACTGATCACGGCTTTGTTTTGAATCCCGGCGGCTATGTTGCAGCACTGGCACAGGTGTTCGTTGAAATGGGCGGGCAACTGGTGCAAGAGCAGGTCAGCGACTTCAAGCTTGTAGGCAGTAAGGTGACGGCGGTGCAAACCACCGAGGGGCAGTACGACTGCGATGCTGCGGTTTTGGCAGCGGGTATCTGGGCTAAGCCGTTGTTGCAAAAGTTGGGCATCTCAGTGCCTTTGGAAGCTGAGCGTGGCTACCACATTTTATTCAAAGAACCGAATTCTAAACCCAAGCAGCCGATTATGATGGCGGAGGGAAAGTTCGTGGCTACACCCATGCACATGGGCTTGCGCTGTGCGGGTATTGTAGAGCTTGGTGGTATCGACGCAGGGCCGTCTAAACAGCCGCTTGAGTTTTTGCGCAAATCGGTGAAAACCTACTTTCCTGACTTTCAGGCCGAAGACGAAGAAGAGTGGCTTGGCTTTAGGCCAGCTCCCAGCGACAGCTTGCCGTTGATTGGTCAAGTGGGTTCTTCAGGTGTTTATACAGCATTTGGTCACCACCATATCGGTTTGACCGCTGGGCCAAAAACGGGCCGACTAGTCGCCGAAATGATCAGTGGACAGGCACTGAGTGCAGACGTTGATGCCTACCGTCCGGAGCGATTTCGCACGTGAATTACTGGTCTTGATGTTTATTGCGGTAATCCCTTTACAACACCGATTACAGTGACTGTTAGATAAGTTGTTTTGCTTTGTTCTGGAGGGTAAGCGCAAGTCTGGTTGCTGTTATGCGCAATAATGCGACTTTTCTATTCTGTATGGGGTAACTATGGTCCGCTTGGCAAAGTTACCGTACGTTTGGTCACAGGAAGCACGCGAATATTGTGGTTAAATAGGCACTTAATATCAGGACAACGCTGAACAAAATCTGTGAGTACGCCATGAACAGAGTTATCTATATCCACGATCCCATGTGCAGCTGGTGCTGGGCCTTTGCTCCGGCCTGGTCGAAGATTCGCAACAGCTTGCCAGAAGGTACTGAAATTCTCACGTTGTTAGGCGGTTTGGCTCCAGATTCAGATGAGCCCATGCCAGAAGAGATGCAGGGCTTTTTACAGCAAACCTGGCGGCGTATTGAAGGTGATGTGCTTGGCACCAAGTTCAATCACGATTTCTGGAAGCTCTGCCAACCAAGGCGTTCAACCTGGCCAGCTTGTCGTGCAGTAATTGCTGCAGAATCGTTAAGAGCAGGAGCTGGTGCGGATATGACCACCGCTATACAGCATGCGTATTATCTTCGTGCACGCAATCCCTCTGACGTCAGTACCTTGGTCGAGCTTGCCATTGATTTGGGGCTGGACGAAAAGTCGTTTGAAGCGCTTATAAATAGTGAAGAGAACCGTGCAGCACACATGGAGCAAATGGCGCAGGCACAATCGCTGGGGGTTGATAGCTACCCTACGTTGCTGATGCAAACACCGCAGCGTGTGCTGCGTTTACCAATTGACTACAACGACGCAGAAGTCACTTTGCGAGCTTTTAGTACAGTCTCTTAAGTCGCTAGGAGCACGATACGGCATCGCTGAAAGGTGCCAGTCGGTGTCTTTGCGAGCAATTCTCTGCCGCAAAGCATTTTGCAAATATCGAAGCTAGCAAGACGCTTACCCCTCAAGAACCCCGCGTTGCAACCAGTAAGTTAATCTTTGTCGTTTGTGAGTGCTACTAATGCATGGCGTCACCGCTCCTGTTCTAAGCCTTTTCTTTGAAGCACCCACAGGGTTTTACTGTGTCTTGTCCGCAGCAGGGTGCGGAAATTGTAAGCAAATGCCTAGTAACATAAATCTGCGAGCTTGGTGGTTGCTTTCACCCAGCTGACTGTGACTTGCTCACTCAACTGACGAATTTTTACACCTTTTTTCTGTCTACAGCTACAGTCGTTGAGTTTGCTTGTCAGCGAGGGCAAGGGTGCATGGTAATCGGGTAGTGCAGATTTGGTTATTATATGTACGCTTTTGGTTTGTGGTATGTGAGCGAAGTTGCTTCAAAAAAGCTACAATTCGGAGCTTATGCAGCTCGAACGACTGTTGTAGCGCAACTTTGTCTGTTATTTGTACGATAGCTCGGCTTTGAAAAAAGGCGGCTCACTGAATTAACTGCTTGGGGAATTCCTAGCACTTGTAAAAGTACTTGTTGGTATAGATTCAACAACGAGTGCTGGCAAGTGCCTCATTGGGAGAGGTCTAAGCCAAAATGAAGAGAAAACGTGTTTAAACACAAAGAAGACCGTATACCGACATTTCTGATCGTCTCCCTTACAGTGCTGGATTTCTACCTGTATTTCACCGTTGAGAACACATGGTTGCTGGCGGCTTATTGGTTGTTGATGATTATCCCAAAAGGCACTATTGGCGCTTGGAACCATCATCATCAGCACTTAGCAATGTTTAAGTCCAAGGTGCTGAACCGATCGATAGAGCAGGTGTATGCGTTGCACACGGGCCAAACGACAAACCTGTGGTTACTTCACCATGTGTTGGGCCATCACTACAACTATCTTGATCAAAGCATTGACGAGAGTCGATGGAAGCGGCAGAGCGGGGCCAAGATGGGACCGCTGGAATACACTTTAGACGTTACGCTTACTGCCTACTATCGAGCCTATCAAGTAGGCAAATCAAAACCAATGCATGCCAGGCATTTGCGCGCTTTTGTTTTGTATACCTCTATTACCGCGTTGCTCGTATTGGGCTTGGTGATCTATCAACCGATACAAGCATTGTTCTTGTTTGTACTTCCGATGATATGCAGTTTAATGTTTACTGCCTGGGTCACTTACGACCACCACGCTGGGCTAGATACTGATGATCATTTTCATGCTTCATACAATATCCCGAATCCGCTGTTCAACAAGTTGACCGGTAATTTGGGTTATCACACAGCGCATCATTATCGGCAGGGAGTGCATTGGTCGAAGCTGCCGGCGCTACACGAAAAAATCAAACACAAAATCCCTGAAGAACTCTATGTCAAAAGTACTTTTGATCTAATCACACCGGCTGCGACGGTGAAGCAGCGCAATGCGAAAACAGCTGAAACTGCAACTGCCGCACCTGTTGCTCCGATCGCTGTTAAAGAGAGAAGCCAAGCCTAGACTGGTAAGAAGTACCTAGAAAAGAGCTTATGAAGGCCGGCGACTGACGAGAGTTTCCGGCCTTTTTTGTTATTGCTTTAGCAAGTAGTCGTATGCCGCGAGTGATGCTTTTGCACCTTCGCCCATTGCTATCACGATTTGCTTGTATGGAACGGTGGTCACATCGCCACAGGCAAAAATACCCGCTTCACTTGTTTGACCACGTTCGTCAATAATGACCTCGCCATGCGGGCTGAGATCCACAAGGCCCTGCAAAAATCCGCTGTTTGGCAATAACCCGATTTGAACAAATATCCCAGCTAGCTCGGCCGTTTTTACTTCGTCAGTCGCACGATCTTGATATTGCAAGCCAATGACCTTCCCGCTCTCAGCCAAAACTTCCTGCGTCGCAACGTTTTTGAGTATGGTGATGTTGTCGCGCTTTTCGGCCTGATTGATGATGACTTGATCGGCTTTAAGTTCAGGTAAAAATTCAAACACAGTGACTGACTTAACGATACCCGCCAAATCCAAGGCCGCCTCAATACCAGAGTTTCCACCACCAACTACAGCGACATCTTTGCCTTTGAAAAACGGGCCGTCACAATGTGGACAATAGGCCACACCGTTGCCAACGTTTTCCTTTTCGCCGGGAATTCCTAGTTCTCGCCACTTAGCGCCGGTAGCAATAATAACCGTTTTACTCTGAATCTGTTCACCAGAACTCAGGTGCAGTGTTTTTATGTCTCCACTTTCTATTTTCTGCACTTGAAAGTGCTCACGAGAAGTGATCTCGTAATCGTCCATATGTGCTTGCAGTGCGTTGCACAGTTCGGGACCAGTGGTTTTTGACACTGAAATAAAGTTTTCGATGCCCATTGTGTCTTTCACCTGGCCACCGATACGGTCTGCGATCAAGGTAACTGCAAGCCCTTTACGTGCTGCATAAATAGCCGCTGCAGCACCGGCTGGCCCGCCGCCTATGACGGTGACATCTTGTAGCGGCAGCTGCTCCGTTGGTACTGCACGATTATTGAGCTCGGGCAGGCGCTCGGTGAGCTTACTGACTAACTGTGCGGTATCTATCTTGCCGTTGGCGAACAGTTCGCCATTCAGGTAGACGCTAGGCACACCCTGTATGTTGCGCTCTTCTATCAAGGCAGGGTACAAGCCGCCATCAATCATTTCGCTGGTGATAAGCGGGTTCAGAATCGCGAATTGATTGAGTGTCTGTACAATATCAGGGCAGTTGTGACAGCTCAGACTGATAAACACTTCGAAGTTGAGCGGTTCTTGTACCGCCTTGATGATTTGTTTAACTTGATCATCTAGTTTTGGTGCGGTGCCAGAGCTGTGCAAAATAGCCAAAACAAGTGAGTTGAATTCGTGACCACCGGGTATACCTGAGAATTGCACGCCGTTGGCTTCACCGTCTACTTCAAATGCAAAGCTCACCGCGCTGCGCAACTGGCCCGCTGTGTCGCGCTCCTCTAGCGATAAATTTTCGGATGTGTCGGCTAGAGCTTGTAGAAACTCGACCAGTTCTGCGCGCTTACTGTGTTCGCCTGTTTGCAGCACAAAGGCTACTTTGTGTTCCATATTCGCCGTGTACGACTTTACGGCAGCAAGAATTTCTGGCGTGAGCATATCTTCACCTGAGCATGAATAAAAGTTTGAAACGAAGGGTTTTTGTTTACAGCACGTTAGGAAATTAACGTGCGATTGTCAGCGTTGCAGCTGACAACGTGCAGAGAGTGACAAAGGCAATGCCACTCTCTGCGACGCTAGATTAGATCTTGCCGACGAGATCTAAGCTAGGGGTCAAAGTCTTTTCGCCTTCTTCCCAAGCAGCAGGGCAAACTTCGCCGTCGTGTGTGGCAACGTACTGAGCTGCTTTCACTTTGCGCAACATGTCTTTCGCTGAACGGCCGATACCTAGATCATGGATTTCAGCAACTTTGATGATGCCTTCAGGGTTCGCGAGGAATGAGCCGCGCAGTGCTAGGCCGTCTTCTTCGATCATCACGTCAAAACCGCGTGTGATCACGCCAGTTGGATCGCCGAGCATGGGGTAAGTGACTTTACCAATCGCGTCAGAGGAGTCGTGCCACGCTTTGTGAGTGAAGTGAGTATCTGTTGACACCGAGTAAACTTCGACGCCCAGTGCTAGCAGTTCTTCGTGGTACTTTGCCATGTCTTCGAGTTCTGTAGGGCAAACAAAAGTGAAGTCGGCTGGGTAGAAAAGAAAGATCGACCACTTACCTTTGACATCGTCAGACGTCACAGTTTTGAATTCGCCATTGTGGAAAGCCTGGCAGGTGAATTCAGGGATCGATTTGTTGATCATGGCCATCGGGGTAAAGCTCCTCGAAAAAAGTAAATAACAGGGATTAGAAAAGTAAGCGGACGAGTTTAAGAAGTTGTTACGATAAGATCAAGTTGATAATCTGGCATTCGATGTCCTGTTTTTTAGATCATAGAGAGAACGCACGATGGTTTCCCTTAAACAACTCAATTACGCGGTTGCTGTGGACAAAGAGCGCCACTTTAAACGGGCGGCTGAAATGTGTTCAGTTTCGCAGTCGGCGCTCAGTAGCGCTATTGCGGAGATGGAGCATCAACTTGGTGTGCAGTTGTTCGAGCGCGACAACAAGCGTGTTTTAGTTACCGCCATCGGCGAACAGATTCTCGATAAATCGCGAGAGATTCTGGCGCAAGTGGAAGAGCTATTACAGCTTCCTCAACAAGACCAAAAGCCATTGAGCTACCCGATGACCTTGGGTGTTATTCCCACGATTGGGCCCTATCTACTGCCTCAGGTATTACCAGAAGTGCGAGAGAGCTACCCCGATTTCCAGCTCTCTATTGTGGAAGAGCAATCACATCGCCTAGTTGAGCTGGTGCGGAAAGGAGAACTTGACGCAGCGATCATTGCATTGCCTTATCCGGTGGAGGGACTTGAAGTACGGGAGTTTTGGCAAGAAGATTTTTTTCTGGTGAGCCACCAATCTGAGAAGATCGCAGAACAGTCGGAAATAAACGCTGAAGAATTGCAGTCGCTGAACCTCTTGCTGCTGAAAGACGGGCATTGCTTAAAGGATCATGCAATGGCTGCTTGTCGCTTAAACATACAACCTGTCAACGAGACTCTGGGGCACACCAGCTTGTACACGTTGATTCAGATGGTTGCGGGGCGGATGGGGACGACCTTAGTGCCAGAGATGGCCTTAAGTCAGTTGTTATCTGGGTCTTCCGAGCTAGTGGCGATCCACCTAAATGAGCCTGGTCCTCACCGTAGTGTGGCGATGATCTCACGTCCAAACTATGCAGGCCGATCAAATATAGAGGCATTAAGCTCGTTATTTAGCTTACAGCTGCAGCATCGAGACAATTGATGCTTTGCAAGATGACAAGGTGGAGCTTGTCATCTTGGCTGCAAGTTATGGCGTGAGAGCGAAAAGAGAAATAGTGCACATCCATGTGCCAGTCCGTCCATGATCTGCTCTGTCCATGCGTTCGATACTTGTTGTATCAACAGTTTTTGTGAACGCTTGTTCATTAATATAGCGTATTTGAGACTATGTTCAAGTATTTATTGTGCTGTTTGCTTGTTTTCGTACAAATAAATATCTCAAGCGCGTAAATCGGGCCTTCAAAACTTCTTTTCGACCACAATACCCGTCTGGTGGTCGTAGGCACTGTCGTTCATCGATTTGCCGTAATCGTGGTTAAACATCAGATAAAGCCCGTCTTCTAACTCCATGGATAGCTGAAGCTCTAAGGTTGACCAAACGAGGTTTGACGCTAGGTCTGTGCTGATACCGGCGCGGAAATCAGAGTGTTTATTCAGTTGCGTGAGGTAGGCGGCTGCCAGTCGGGCTTGCAACAGGGCTTCCTCGTCGTTCTTTTCGTTTGTTTTTTCATCCGAAATAAAACTAACTTCGCCCATTAATTTGCTGCCAGACGCTCGTTCAAATTCTTTCCCGACGCCCACACGGTAGTTTTCACTGTTGGAAAGAGCGGCGCTGTCAGGACTGTCAGCTTTGGCTCCGAAGAGGTAGGCGTTGTTATTCATAAACAGTTTGGTTTTTTCGCCCACTACAATGGTCGGTTGTTGCACAGGGTTTGGCACACGGGCGGTGTCGTCTGGAGATAAAGTGAGCGCGCCCGTTGAAGGAGCCTGCTGACGATTCAGTAGTGCGAATGACGCCAAGATAAAAGTTGCGACTAAAGCAGAAACGATGGTGTTCTTCGACATGAATTGCGCCTGTAGGGAAACTGGTTAGGCTATCCATGCCTCAACAGTCTCTAGCGGCAAGCTACCGGCAAACTTTGCCGCTAGGCGGCAATAATGGGTGAGCGCTAACTCGCCTGGCGCAACTCGACGGGAACTGGGAAATGCCGCAGCAAATAGCTGATATCTTGGGCCGATTGCGGTCGTGCAAAATGAAAGCCTTGCAGATGGTCGCAACCGAGTGAGCGCAAATGCCTCGCAGCCATGCCGGTTTCAACACCTTCAGCTGTAACCGTGCAGCCTAGGTTTTTTGCGAGAAAAACAGTGGCATTGACGATAGCGGTGTCTTGCGGGTTGTCGACGACATCGCGCACAAAAAAGCGGTCAATTTTAATCTGATCAATAGCCATGTTTTTTAAACGAGCCATTGATGAATAGCCGGTGCCAAAATCATCAATAGCGACCAATGCGCCACCGTTGGAGATCTCTCGCACAGTTTTACTGGCGCGTTCGACATCCTGCATCATGGCGCTTTCGGTCAGCTCTAGAACAATACGATTGGGCGGTACGTTCTCTGTTTTTAATATCTCTGATATACGAGACCAGAGATTAGGGTCTTGTAAGTCAAGTGCGGACAAGTTGATATTCATCTTAATGTCCAAACCTTCTCGCAACCACGCACCCAGTTGTTGCACCGCCGTACGTACAACCCAGTTGGTGATTGCGTCGACCATACGCTCTTCTTCAGCGATTGGGATGAACTCTTGTGGCGATATAAACTCACCATCCCGTACGGGCCAGCGTACCAGTGCTTCGACTGATTTAATGCTCATACCATCGTTACTGCATATGGGTTGGTAGTGCAAAATCAGTTGGTTGTCCGCTACTGCGCGACGCAGGTTAGTGGATATAGTGAGCTTGCGACGCATTTGTGTATCTAGGTCATCTTGAAACCAAGCCCAGCCCATCGATTTACGCTTGGCTTCGTACATCGCCATGTCAGCTCGACTTAGCAATGCGGTGACTTCAGTGCCGTGTTCTGGGTGGCTGGCGATACCGACGCTTGCTCCGATATCCACAATCAGCTCATCCAAGTCGATGGGTTCGCGCATGTAGTCGAGTAATTGCTGCGCCGTGTTTTCGGCTTTGTCGGGTTCTTGTTCTAGTAGAGCGAACTCATCGCCACCCAAGCGGTAGACGCGTTGAGTGCTTTTGAGGCCTGTATTTAAGCGAGCTGCAACTTGTTTTAGCGTCTCGTCACCGTGTGTGTGGCCGAGTGCGTCGTTGATCTGCTTGAACTTATTTAAATCAATCATCAACAAGGCAAATCGTTGCTCGTTATTGATCAGTTTTTTGAGGTCGCCAAGAAACCAGCGGCGATTGGGTAGGCCGGTCAAGTGATCGTGTAGAGACTCATGACTGGCGCTGCTGGCCACACCCACGCTGAATTGCACCGAGCGCTGTGCTTGCCAGAGGATGGCCGTCACCAGTGTAGTACCTACCAGCAAAATACCCGCGATGATCGAGGTCGAATTGGCGAGCGAATCAATGGGTGCGTTACCGGCGAGAAATACAGCGAAAATCCCGATAAAAGCCACGATAGCAGCGGTCACTGCCCACCATCCGTATTGATGGTTAGGTGCCGCTTGCGCAAGTTTTATGGCGGAGTACGCCGCTCGAAGCAACATGATCACGCCGAGAAGCAAAGCCGTTGTCAACAGCCATGCTGAGTTTACTAATTGAGCATCCATTGAATTAGCTTGCCGCTTGGATTGGATATAAGTCTGTACCATCGGCTAGCCAGTGGGCTTGCTGAAGTTTTTACGTGACCTGTTTACGGTGATCGAGTGTGATTGTAAGGACGTCACGTGCTGTTTTTTATCGTCTGCTACACCCTGAAAGTGTGTTTGTGCAGCTACAGTTAATGGCACTTAAGCATCACTGAGGATCTGTTGTGAAACTGCAGAGCATTGAGACATTTATTGTGGGCAACCCCCCTCCACGACGGGGCGGACAGTATTTTATATTTTTGCGCTTGAGAACGGCCTGCGGCATTGAGGGGGTTGGGGAAATTTACAACGCTACCTTCAGTCCGGCGCTCTGTGCACAAATGGCTGTTGAAACCTTTGAACGTCGCTTTGAAGGTGAAGACCCGCATCACATCGAAAAACTTTGGCGGCGTGTGTATGGCGGTGGTTTTAGCATGCGACCTGATATCACGGTTATGGGGGTTTTGAGTGGTCTTGAAATGGCCTGTTGGGACATCATCGGCAAGGCGGCGAATAAACCTGTCTACCAGCTGTTGGGTGGTCAAGTGCACGACCGGCTGCGCAGTTATACCTATTTATACCCACCAGGCGAGATAGATGCGCATGCAAATGATCAGGCATCCACGCGTGTCTACACCGATCCTGACGCCGCTGCAGAAGTTGCTTTGCACTGGGTTGATCAAGGTTTTACAGCGGTAAAGTTCGATCCCGCTGGTCCCTATACGGTCTACGATGGTCATCAGCCCCTATTGGAAGACTTGGAGCGATCTGCGCAATTTTGTGCTCGTATACGAGAGGCTGTAGGCACTCGAGCTGACTTGTTATTTGGCACGCACGGGCAGTTTTCTGTTTCGGGCGCAAAACGAATGGCAAAAATGATTGAGGCAGCAGATCCGCTTTGGTTTGAAGAGCCAACCCCTCCAGAACGCCCGGAGCTGATGGCGGAGGTGGCTCGATATACCTCTGTACCGGTAGCAACTGGCGAGCGACTATGCACCAAATATGAGTTTGCGAGAGTGCTGGAGACAGGTGCTGCTTCTATTCTGCAAATGAATCTTGGTCGAGTTGGCGGAATTTTGGAGGCGAAAAAAATCGCTGCAATGGCTGAGGCACATTATGCCCATATCGCACCACATCTCTATTGCGGGCCAATTGTTGGCGCAGCTAATATTCAGCTGGCTGCCTGCTCACCTAACTTCCTTATCCTAGAAAGTATCCAGCGCTTTGATGGCTTTCATGCAAAACTCTTAAAACAGCCCATTCAATGGGAAGCGGGTTATATTATTCCGCCCACGGCACCAGGGCTAGGCGTAGAGCTGGACGATGAAGTGGTGCGATCACACCCATATACCGGCGATAAACTGCATTTGGATATGGGCCATGAAGCCAGAGAGCCACACGCTTAACTTTGGACGGTAAGTTTGAACACAGTATCTCGGTCGGTGCTCAGTAACCAAGAGGGGCCGCACTCGCAGCTCGATAAAACAGTGTGCAAACATCGCGATTCCGTGTTTGCCAAGCCCTATGCTGAACACTCGCAGCAGGCCTTTGATGCGGCGCAATTGTGGATAAGCCAGCGGCCCAAGCGAGCGCTAATTTTTGATGCTTGTTGTGGTGTGGGGCAGAGTAGCCGTTTGATTGCAACTGCTCACCCTAATTGCAACGTGGTTGCTGTCGACAAATCGCAGCATCGTTTGCAGCGTGGGCATGAGACTTTGCCCGAGAACCTTTTGTTATTGCGCGCAGATTTGAACGACTTCTATCGCCTCGCACACGAGGCGCACTGGCAGCTGTTTAAACATTTGGTTCTCTACCCCAATCCGTGGCCAAAGGCCGCACATCTTGGCCGGCGCTGGCATGGAGCGCCGGTTTTTCCGCATATGCTCGCACTCGGCGGACAGCTTGAGGTACGCAGCAATTGGTTGCTGTATCTGCAAGAGTTTCAATTGGCACTGCAACACTATCAGAAGCGGTATGCGATCGAATCAAATGTGCAAAGCCTACAAGTTGAGCAGCCGCTAACGCCATTTGAAGCCAAATACGACCGCAGCGGGCAACAATTGTGGCAACTCACCGCGATGATTATGCCGCGTTAATTGTTTTGGTTTTTTACTGAAACCGCGTTGTTGCTTTTACGCTGTCGTCGAAATAGTAAGTACTATGCTTGGCTTATTTATGAGTGATTCTTAAAGTTTGCTTGGCGTTTTTGTAAAAATGCATCGATGCCTTCCGCCGCGTCTTCATCCATAATATTGCAAGCCATAGCGTCTCCAGCTAGCGCGTAAGCTGTGGCTAAATCAGCGTCTAACTGCGCTTGGAATAAGCTTTTGCCCGTGCGCGTAGCTGCTAGCGGTTTGCTGGTGATCTGATCAATGAGGGCCTGTGTCGTGTCGGCCAGCTTGTCGTCTTCGCTGAGGCTGTCTGCTAGCCCCCATTGTTCTGCGAGCTCTGCGGCGACAAATTCGCCGGTCATCAGCATTTTCATCGCTCGACCTCGACCTATGCGCCGACTGAGTGCTACTGCAGGCGTGCTACAAAAAAGCCCCAGGTTAATGCCTGATACTGCAAATCGAGCCGAGCGCGCCGCGACGACTAAATCACAGGACGCTGCAAGCTGGCAACCGGCAGCGGTGGCTATGCTGTGAACCTCTGCGATCACGACTTGTGGGGCGAGTACCACTTGCTGCATAACGGAGGAGCATTGCTGAAAAAGCTCACGGTAATAGCTTTCTTCGGGGTGGGAGCGCATTTCACGCAGATCATGGCCTGCGCAAAATGCGCGGCCGTTGGCGCGTAAGCGCACAACTTGAATATGCTCTGATTGAGCTAGATCGTTGAAAGCGTTACTTAGAGCAGCGAGTAGCGATTCGCTCAGCGCATTGAATTGATCCGGTCGATTTAACGTCAACGTGCTCACTGCGCCATTGTCTTCACGCAATAGCTCTTCCATACAATCCTCCAAGTTGATGATTCTTGTCTAACTATCGCACAGCATAGAGTGAGAGGCTATATGTCACTCGGCACTAACTTTTAATCGTATAGGTGCCTAGAGTTTTAGGTTTTAGTCGTTTTGCAAGTTGTTTAGAATGCGGCGTAGGTAGAGATACAGCCCGAGTGCAATCAGCGGAACAACCGCACTCAATAGTATCAAGCCATTTTTTTGTACATCACCTGCAGGCAGCAAGTTACGCATAGTGCGTTCTAAAAGATCAAATGCGTAGTAGGTCACCACAATCACGGTCAAGCCTTCTACCTTGGCTTGCAGTTTAAGTTGGCGGTTGGTGCGGTTGTTGATGGCCGATAACAAATCTCTGTTTTGGCTTTCAAGGTTTAAACTCACCTGCGAGCGAATTAGCTCTGTGGTTCGTGCAATGCGTTCAGACAGTTGATTTATTCTGTCGCCGCATGCACGGCAGGTTGCTTGAGCGGGGGCCAAGTGTCTATCCATAAACTCGCGAATGTTGATCATGCCTTCTTCGTGCCGTTCCCGCAGCTCACTAATGCGCCGATCGACCAAGCTGAAATACGCTTCAGAGGCTGAAAACCTATTGGCCGATATTGCCGACAAAGCTTCGACAGCTGAAGCGAGAGCCGTGAGGTCTTGTAATAAGCTGGCTGCTTCTTCACCGTTAGTGGTTCGCTCTACAATGGCGGCGAGTTGCTGGTCAAAGTCGGTGATTTTGGGCATCAATTCTCTGGCCATGGGGAGCGATATCAAGGCAGCGTGGCGATAGGTTTCAATTTCACACAGCAAGTTCAGTAGTCGACCTGTCTGCGTAGCTTGGATGCCTAAACTCTGCACGGTGAACTGATTAAACCGTTGGCTGCCCATCGGTTGAAAGTCGGTGTGAATGAGTGCTTTGCCCTCAGCCAGTGACTGCACGAGGTAGGTGCGTTCTGAAAGTTGCTTATGCTCTTCGGCACGCAGCACCAAACTGTTGCCACACAAGAGTTGACCGGGCAGTTTCTCTAGCCATTGAGCGGGAAAACTGGGTGGTTCTAACTGTTGTAAGTGGTACAGCGTGACAGTGAAAAAATCCGTGTGCGGTTCGAAGCGCAGTGCCCACTCATTGGTTCTGCAGTAGAAAAAACCGCTGTTGGCTGGCTTGGCTTTTAGGCCCAGTTGTGGCGCCAAGTGCAGCATATGAGCCGCTGTAGCTTCACGATCATCTGCTTCGTAAGCCACTGCGATGTGGCACAACGCAAGTGGGGCTTGTAGGTCATAAAATGGTCGCGCGTGGACCTCTTGGATTATTTGCTCGCGCAGAGGGTGTGCTTTCATTTCCGTGCCCCTTTTTTACTTGCTCGTCCTCAGCTTGCCTCAAACCGCATGAATTTGTTTGGAGCATTGGAGATACCCCTAAATGAAAGGCGCAGAAAAAAATAATAAACAACTCGACGTTTGCACTTTTCGTTATAGCGCGCTGCTGGCGGGTGCTAGGCGTAAAATAACAGCTGGCGACACGGGCGAGAGCAATGCAGGGTTATCCTTACTTATTTTGTTGATGCCATTGAATTCTGTGAGCGCTATGACCAGAATTGTTTTGATCCTAACTTTGCTTGGCAGCCTTTAAGCTTACTTCTGCCAATGGTGGAAGAAGTGTTTTCTCGCGATCCGTTATTCGCTGAGACAGTGTAGTAGCGTTTCGCTGAGACTCTGCTGCTTGCAGGTCCATTAGAGGAAATGACTTGCGGCTTAAGCTCGCTCGTCGAAATTATTCAGTACGTTTGTTTGAGTAAGAACAATTTAAACTTGGAGAGTATTTATGCAAAATGAACAGCATGACTTAGTGCATGAACTACCAGAGCATCGTGACTCGATTCATCATCTTAAAATGAATGATGCACACTTTGCGAAGCTATTCACGAGTTATCACGATGTGGAGCATGAAGTGCATCACATCGAAAGTGAAGGGGTGAATACTTCGGACGAATACATTGAAGGGCGTAAAAAATCTCGGTTGGCGCTGAAAGATGAGCTGTACCAGATGATATTAAAGTATGAGGCAAGTGCTCGTTCCTAGAGTGATGCTTGTGCGTACTGACTATGGTCAGTACGCACACCAACTAGTTCAGTAGTCGCGAAGCAGGCTGCCGTAGCCATCTATTCTGTCCGACACTCCCGCACTTCGCAGTGCATCCCAAATCGCCATTTGGTTCGAACACAGTACGGGTTTGCCGGCAATGTTTTCTATTTCTTCTATTGTTTCCATCGCTCGAACGGTAGTTGAGCAAATAACGATTGCATCTGCGTCTGCTCGGTCAAGAGAAAGAACAAATTTTCGAATTTTTTGTTTAGATATTGAACTAAAGTCGAGGGAGTTACTAATAGGGATGCTTTGACAATTTAAAACTTCAATGCCAAATGAATCAAATGTTTGGCTTATAAGCGCATTGATTTTAGCGTCATAACTAGTCGCTACGGATATTCTTTTTGCATTTACAGCACGAGTAGCTCTTTGTGTCGCAGTATATAAAGACGAGACCATTGCACTTGGCGCACCAGCGCGAACAGCCTCAAGGACTTTAGTGGTGCCCACAAGAGCAGACATACACCCGCCGACGAAAAATACCACATCGAGATCGGAACTTGGCGTTATGGCAGCAGATGCATCCTTAATACTCTCTAGCTCCAACTCTGCGTTGCGCTCTAGCGGGTGGATATGATTGCTCGCTTTGAAGCTAAAAGTTAACTCTACATCTTCAATTCCCACAGACAAAATATCTGAATTAAACGTCTTATCAGTAGGGCAGAGAATAAAACCTATACTCGCGCGGTTATGCGGTATAACTATGTTATCTCTATAATCTATGTTGTCACGAAGTAAAATCATTTTTAGTCGTTTTTTAAATACGCGAAAGAATATACCGCGAGTTAAGTGTACACACCATTGCTATAGATTAATTTGATTATTCTAATTCATGATCTATTTGGATTTGTAGCAGTCTATCGGCTAGTTCGATGCCACTGTTAGTGATACTAGAGCTGTTTGTTTGGAAAAACTATTTGCAGAGCACTTATCCTGTCAGGCGTATCGCTTGATGACTATTTAAATAGGGGCTATATGACTTACCATACACCTATACTTTTGCATCACTTTAAGGCGGTTCCATCGTGACAACTGAAACACAGATCGAGCAGGCGTGGCAGGCAGCAGTTTCTGCCGTGACAGGGGAGCGAGCCGTCGCATTGGCTGCCCAGACGGCCGGTACTAATGGGCCTGTATGTGTTGCTGCGGTGGGCAAAGCGGCGCCGTCCATGGTGTTAGGGCTTCTTGCGGCTGGTGTCGAGCTTAAACGGGCGTTAGTGGTGAGCAAAGACGGCCACAGCGATGAGCGTCTTAGTCGTATGGCGGAAGTTCGGCAGCTCGAATCGGCGCATCCAGTGCCTGATCAGCGCAGTCTGCAAGCTGGTGAAGAACTTCTGCAGTTTGTTAAAGATTGCACTGCTGATGAACAACTGTTGCTGTTGGTTTCGGGCGGCGCGTCTTCTTTGGCGGAGCAACTGGTTCCAGGCGAGACTCTACAGTCCTTGCAGGCTAAAACTCAGGCGCTTCTGGCTGCTGGTGCGGATATCGCACAAATCAATACCGTTCGACGCGAGCTCTCTCTTATAAAAGGCGGTAAGTTGGCTGCCAGCTGCCGTGCACAGCTGAGCAGCTGGATGCTTTCCGATGTAGAGGGCGATGAGCCCATGGTCATAGGCTCTGGTATTGGGGTCATCGCTGATCCATCAAAACAGCAGATAATTGCGAGTAATGCAATAGCCCGTGAGGCGACAGTGGAGTCGCTGCAACGCGACGGATTAGAGTTGCAGTGCAATGAAGAGTCTCTTTATGGAGACGTGAATGACGTTGCCGATCGTATCGCTGCTCGTTTGATCAACGGACCTGTTGGCGCCTATGTGTTTGGTGGTGAGCCCACTGTTGTGTTACCTGAGAACCCAGGTGAAGGAGGGCGCAATCAAGCGCTGGCTTTGGCTCTAGGTCTGCGTCTAGCCGGTACGGGCGTTATAGGTTTGGTGGCGGGTACGGACGGCACTGACGGCCCTACTTTGGCGGCGGGGGGGTGGTTTGGCCGACATAACCCTGATTCGTCGGCCGCCGTGCTAGCGCTTGAAGCCGCCGATGCAGGTCGTTTTCTGCGCGAATCGGGGCAGGATTTTGTCACCGGCCCGACCGGTACGAATGTCATGGATATACTGGTTGCAATCAAACAATAGGGTCGTTGCGAAGATTCGTCATCAATCTTGCTAAGTTTAAAGCAGGTAGTAAAGCACTCCTCATGGACGTCGTTGCAAAAACCTAGCGGCCATGGCCTGTTGCTGCACATTTCTTTTCTTGAGCATGGAATTATCCTTTTGCATACGCTTTCGCAACTTAGCTCTGGCGAGCTAGCAGGTCTTAAACGTCTAAATTTATCCGACAATTTAACGACGTTTCCGATGGAAATATTGTTGTTGGCTGATAGTCTGGAAGTTCTTGATTTATCCAATAACAAGCTGAGCACGCTACCGCCTGAAATTTTGCAGTTGAAGAAACTCAAAGTGATCTTCGCTTCAAATAATATCTTTGAAACACTGCCTGAAGTACTGGGCCAGTGTCGCAATTTAGAAATGATAGGTTTTAAGTCTAACCAAATAAGCCATGTGCCTGAGAACTCGCTTCCACCGAAATTGCGGTGGCTCATCCTGACAGACAACCAAGTGCCGACACTGCCTGACACATTGTGTGAGCGAACGAGGCTGCAAAAATTGTTAGTGGCGGGTAACCGTTTGACGCGCCTGCCTGAAAAAATTGATCAATTAACGAATCTTGAGTTGGTACGGATTTCAGCCAACGAACTGGCGCAATGTCCAGATCAACTATTAAATTTACCTAAATTAGCTTGGCTTGCCTTCGCAGGTAACCCCTTTAGTCGGGCTGATGAAGAGTATAGACATCCAGTACCTGAGTTTGCTTCGTCCAGCTTCAGTTTGCAGGAAGAGTTGGGGCAAGGCGCATCAGGTGTGATTTCCAAAGCACAGTGGAGTCAGCAGCAAGACATATTTCAAGATGATATCGCTGTAAAAGTGTTCAAAGGTGAGGTCACGAGCGATGGCTATCCTGAGGACGAATTACAAGCATGTCTGAAAGTAGGGCATCACCCCAACTTGGTGAAGTCGCTGGCGCAAGTCAATGAAGAGGGCTACATGGCTTTGATCATGAGTTTGATCCCCTCGAACTTCAAAAACTTAGGATTACCACCAAACTTTCGAAGTTGCACTCGCGATGTTTTTCCCGATGGTTTTACGCTGCCGATAGACAAAATCGTCAGCATCGTCGCGCAAATGGAAGGTGTCTATGCCCATCTGCACAAAATGCAGGTCTGTCACGGTGACTTATACGCACACAATACGCTGGTTGACGAAGATGCCAATATTATATTTGGCGACTTTGGCGCGGCAACGATGTATCACATGCTCAACGAGTCGCAGCAAAAAAAGATAAAACAGATAGAGCGACGAGCGCTGCACTATTTTATTCAGGATTTGTTGGGGGTTTGTGCGGAAGACGACAAGCTCAGTGAAAGATATAGCTTGCTGAAGAATCAGATTGTTTGTCTGGGTGACCATGAAGATTTTGACTCAGTGGCTCTTAAACGCGCCTGAAGAGCGCGCGCATTACGCGCCTTTTGTTGGGCTGCCTATATTTCTGTTTTGTGGTGCTTGGTGGCAATGGGGGTATTTCGGTCTTTCATTGTTCTGCCCCGGGACTCGCCCCGGAGGCGAGTCACTTTTGAGCCCAAAAGTAACCAAAAGGCTTTCCCGCGCCTTCGACGGCGGTTCCCGCCGCAACTGCGCTTCTCACTAACAAAGGGAGCTTTAGGGAGCTCGTCGCAAGCTCCTTTAACACCTAAATCTCTGATTCCTTTGTTAGCTGCGATGCTCGACTCAGGCTCGAGGGAGGTTCTAAACTGTAGGTGCGCACGGCTGAGTGCCTTCGGCAATCAGCCGCGCGCGCAACTCCGTTGCCCCTGCTCAAAATGATATAATCCCTGCCAATTCGTTCAACACTAAAACCCAAGCACAATATGGAAGCATCCGATCGCTTGGATCGCTGGCGCATGCGCTTTGCAGGACAAAGCCTTTATGTTCTGGTGGCTTTTGGAGAAGTATTTCTTCCCGAGCCAAAGGGTTTATGCGTAAGCGAGCTAGATTTTTGATGCGGGTATTTAGAGATAAGGCTATTGCTGAGAAATTAAGCGTCTATCCCCCGGTGCCCGCTCTTGGCCCTGTACACCACTGCCCATCCACCTGGTAACACGCGGCATCGTCCATCAAGCACAGTGCCTTGCTGGGGATAGCTGTATCACCAGCAAGGCAGCTGGCGGAATCATCGGCACTGTTTGTACCGGTAGGCTGGAAGCTGTCGCAGCCTGCTAGGGCGAGCAGCAGCAATGCTAAGCCGAATTTTTCGATCACTGCTTGTTCTCCCTTTTCTATTTGCTCATCGCGATAGTTTAAATCATCGGCAGCCGCGGCGGAGAACTAGATCGTGCTTTACTCGGAGGGGCGCTTACGCTTGCGTCTGCCGCGTTTGTCGCCACCACCTAAGTCGATGGTTTTACTGGGCGGCAAGGTGACAACCTTGGCTAACTCAGGGAATGGGTCAGTTTTGTTAGGGAAGGCCATGGCATCCACAAAAAGTTCTTGGAAGCGCGGTTCGAGTGCTGTTTCTATTTTCTCAATGTTGCGCACCATTTCTTCGATGAGCGGGCGAGACTTCTGATCCAGTAGAGCGATACGCGCGCCTGAGCCTGCCGCGTTGCCTGCGGAGGAGACCTCTGCCAGTGCGCAGTCTGGAATCAAACCCAGCACCATGGCGTACTTGACGTCAATGTGTGAGCCAAAAGCACCGGCTAGGCGGATGCGGTCGACTTTCTCTATTTGCATGTAGTCCATCAACAGTTTGATGCCGGCGTAGAGCGCGCCTTTAGCCAGCTGGATTTGGCGTACGTCGTTTTGGGTGATGGCGATGCGTACTTCGCCGTCGTGCAGGAGGTAACTGAAAGTGCGTCCGTCTTCGAACACGCGGGGATTGATGGCAGCCATGGCGGGGTCGATCACACCGTCTTGGTTGATCACGCCGCTGAGGTACATCTCTGCCACTATCTCGATAATGCCCGAGCCACAGATACCGGTGACCGTAGGGGCTGCTGCTATAAACTCTGCCTCGTCAGACCAGTGCTCGTTGCCGATGATACTGAACTTGGGCTCAAGCGTAGTGGTGTTGATGCGCACCCGCTCGATAGCACCGGGAGCAGCGCGTTGTCCGCCGCTGATTTGCGCGCCCTCAAAGGCGGGGCCTGTGGGACTGGAGCAGGCGAGCATACGTTTGCTGTTGCCCAGCACGATCTCGGCGTTGGTGCCCACGTCCACCAACAGGCTAACTTCTTCAAAGCGTTGCGGCAATTCTGCCAGCAGTACACCAGCTGTGTCTGCACCTACGTGTCCGGCGATGCAAGGCAGTAGGTAGACGCGAGCATTGGCATGGGCTTGTAAATTGAGCTCACGCGCAAGGCAGTTGACCGATTCATCTACTGTGAGTGCGAAGGGCGCACCGCCGAGTTCTGTCGGGTCGATGCCCAACAGCAAGTGGTGCATCACGGGGTTGGCGACAAAAGTGAAGGAGAGCACGTCTTCCACCGAGAGTTCGGCGTTTTTGGCGAGCTGCGCCAAGAGCTCGTTCAGTGCTTCGCGCACCGCATTGGTCATCTCGACGTCGCCACCCGGGTGCATCATTACGTAAGAGACGCGACTCATCAGGTCTTCGCCAAAGCGAATTTGCGGGTTCATGATGCCGGCTGAGTTGATGACTTCGCCTGTGGCTAAGTCGCATAAGTTGGCGGCGATAGTGGTTGAACCTACATCGACAGCCAAGCCAAATATGCGTTCTTTTAGGCCGGGCCAAACGGCGATAATTTGTGCTTGATTGTCCACGGCGACAGTGACTTTCCAATCACCTTTGCGCAGGGTGCTTTGCAACGTCGACAGAATGCTGAGTTCAGAGTCTAAGTTCGCAAGGCCCCATTCTTTTTCTAGTGCTTGCTTGAGTCGGCGCAAGTCACCGGAGGGGTCGTGCATGTCCGGTTGTTGTACTTCGACAAAGTGCAGACGGATATTCGCGTCCAGCTCTATGTTGAGTACTTCGGCGTCTTTACGCACCACTTGGCGGTGAACTTGCGAGTCGGCGGGTACATCGACCACCACGTCCGCTTCTAGTAGGGTGTGGCAACTGAGGCGGCGGCCATTTAGCGATTTCTTCTTAACCCTCTCAAAGCGTTCTTCGGTTTGGGTGAAGGCCGAGAGGCTCTGCGAACTGGAGCGAATGCCGTGTTTGGGGAAGTCACCTTCCATACAGAGGATTTGGCAGCGCCCGCACAGGCCGCGACCTCCGCACACTGAATCTATATCTACGCCAAGGGCGCGAGCGGCTTGTAACAACGGTGTGCCCAGTGCGAATCGGCCACGTCGGCCCGAGGGCGTAAAGACGACTAGAGCGTCCTCTTTGTGCGTGTTGACAGGCAGTTCGTTCATGGCTTTACACCGGTTGTAGCGAGTAGGCGAGTGGTTTTAATTCTTTATACAAAAACACCACGCCACCGGACAGGGACATTTTCCTCGCCGTACGCGTGGTGCTTTGCAATAGTGCGCAAATGGCCTTAACTAGGGCGACGACGGCGGGAGACTCGACGACCGCGCTCACCTGCCGCGCCTTCTTTTGGTGGTTCGCGGTAGGTTTGAATCCACTGCATACAGTCAGAGTCATTGCCCATGAGCATATTGGCCGCGCGTATGGCTTGCGCTTCTGGCTCGTGGGTGGGGTTCATGATGGCAGAAGTCATACCGTGGCTGGCTGCCATTGCCAAAAAGTGTGCGTTGACACCGTTTCGGTTGGGCAGTCCAAAACTAATATTCGACGCACCGCAGGTCGTATTGGCACCTAGTTCGGTGCGAATTTTGTGCAATATATCGAAGACCTGACGACCGGCTTGGCCGAGCGCGCCGATTGGCATAACCAGAGGGTCAATAACGATGTCGTGGGGTTTGATGCCGTAGTCGGCAGCGTGCTCGATGATTTTCTTGGCGACCGCAAAGCGTACCGCAGGGTCTTCTGAAATACCTGTCTCATCGTTAGAAATCGCCACAACTGCACAGTCGTATTTTTTGGCGAGAGGCAATACTACTTCTAAGGCTTCTGTTTCGCCGGTGACTGAGTTAAGCAGTGGGCGTCCTTTGCAGACTTCAAGGCCAGCTTCCAGTGCGGCGTGAATAGATGAATCAATGCAGATGGGAGTGTCGGGGCAGAGTGCTTGGACCATTTCGATGGCTTTGGCCAGTAGGGCGGGTTCATCTGCCAGCGGTATACCCGCGTTGATGTCGAGCATGTGAGCGCCGGCTTTGACTTGCGCCAGAGCATCGGATTCAACTCGAGAGAAATCGCCGTTCTTCATTTCCTCAGCAAGGATTTTGCGACCTGTCGGGTTGATACGCTCACCGATGATGGTGAACGGTGCGTCAAAACCCATGACCCATTCTTTACCACTGGCTGAAGTGAAAACGGTGTTGCTGCTCATTTGCGATGTCCTCGTGCGGGCACTAAACCCGTCATCATAAAGGTGTTATCAAAACCTTGTGCTGAAGTCTGCTCAGGACAAAGATGATGTTAATTCAACAGCTCAAAAGTAGCTGCCCTAGCGGTTTAAGGCAGCGGCTGCTGAAGTTTAAAGCTTGTCTTGTCTGCACTTAGGTCAAAAGCACCTTTCGCTACTTCATTTGTCCAAAACGCTGTACGTTTTAGCCCGCCCAGTGGGTACATATGAACCTTGCGAATGCCGCATGCCGGGTCATTGGCTTTGTAGTTGGCCAGCTCGACAAATAGTTTATCGGGAGCGCTGATGTTGAGCAGTTTTGTGACGTTCATCGCTTGTCGCGTTAAAAACCGTATAGACGCACCAATACCACAGGCCTTGGAGTGCGCAATCAAAGTTTTTAGCGTGGCCAAACCCGGCGCACCAATATGGATCGGCAGCTGGTTACCTTCTGCGTTGATGCGTTTGTCCCAAGCAATGATCGGAGCAGCTTCAAAAACGAACTGCGTGATGATGTAGAACTCCGCATTACTGCGTTGTGCCAAGTCGTTTTTCCACGTCAGCGCTTTGCGCAGCTCTTCGTCTGAGATATCCATACTGCCTTCAGGATGACCAGCGATGCCTATTGTGGTGATGCCATGCTTGTCAAATAATCCGCTCTCGAGCATATCCATCGAAGAGTCATAAGGCCCCAGCGGTTTACTGACGCCACCGGCCAGCGCAACCACTTGGTCGATGTCTGCTTCGCCTTTGCAGCGTGCGAGAAAGTCGTCGAGTTCGGCTTTGCTGGTGACCGAGCGACCGCAAAAATGAGGTGCTGGGTTAAACCCTTCGCGCCGTAACCTGGCGGCCGTGGCAACCGTGTCTTTGTAGTCAGAGCCGGGCAAGAAGGTCACCGCGACATTGGTGCCTGGGGTGAAGTGCTCTTGAAAGCTGTCGACTTTTGTCGCTTGGCCTGGTGTGGTTTCCACTGTCCAGCCTTGGGTGAAGTCGATCACGTTTTGTTTTATGTCATCAGCGGTGACTGAGTTTTCAGCAGCATTCATAACAGGGATTCCAGCGTTATAATTTTTCGTCAGTACGGCACCAATTGGTACTATTCGCGGACGGATTCAGTGTCTTCTTCGCCACCTTCCAAGCCCTTAGTTTTGACCAGTTGCCGCAACCGCTCGTCGCTGTAATCGGCTTCCAGTTGCTCAGCAGCGACGCGCACGGCAGTATCGAGGTCGTCGTTTGTCTGCACTTCTTCGCGTCGCCAGTCTTCAAGGTATTCGTCAGTGGTGCCGCGTTTAGCACGCATCGCTGCCATGTCGATGGCTTCTTGGAAGCGCTCTGATAACAATACCTTTGCTGTTTTACGCCCTTGTTTGGCAACTACCTGAGAAGGGAAGTCACGCCACCAAATAGTGATCAGTTTTGCCATTGAATTGTATGCTCTGCAGTGGTTCTAAGTTCGTCGGCGAGTTCGCCGTATCCGGTGTTTCGGTAGATGTAATGTAAGCCAAGACTCGCCGCAGCAGCCTCCGCTCTGACTTGTAATTCGGGGGTGGGACGTTGCGCAAGATAGACCAAACGAGTGTAGTTGCCGAACATCAGAGGCAGTAGTTCAGGGTGTTTGTTCAACCCCATGCCGTGCATGATTAATCGCTCAAAGTGTCGTGCGAGAAAATCGGTGAGGTAAAAGGTGCCAAGCTCTTCTTCAGCCATCGCCTCGAAATCCTGTTGGCCAGCATAGGTGGCGTAACAGTGAGCTCCGGGTAGGCGCTCTATTTTTTCTTCTTGCAGTACTTTGTCTAGTAGTCCGCCCGTGCCACAGTCGGCATAGGCTACAAATATGTGCTTGAATTGCGCACGCCCCAGTTGGATTTTCTGGCGCACTGCATCGGGTATTTTTTGTGGTGTGTTGTGCAAGTCGGCCGGCAGGCATTGCACTTTGAGGTGTGACCAGTTGTTGTTTTTGATCAGCGCGGTGATCTCGTGTGCTAGAGCGCCGCAAGCGATGACGAGTGTTTTTTCCGACATGCTTGCGTGCTCCGTTTGAACGCAGGCCTCAGCGGGCTGCGCGTTTTTCAGCAATTTTGGCTTTAGCTGTTTCAACCGCTACAGCTGCGTCGCGGCAATAAGCGTCGGCGCCAATCGCGTCACCAAATTCTTCGTTTAGCGGTGCACCGCCCACGAGTACGATGTAGTCATCGCGCATGCCTTGTTCCTTCAGGGTGTCGATGACCACTTTCATGTAAGGCATGGTGGTGGTGAGTAGAGCGGACATGCCCACGATGTCAGGCTTGTGCTCTTCGATTGCGGCGAGGTAGTTCTCGACGGGGTTGTTGATGCCCAGGTCGATCACTTCAAAACCGGCGCCTTCCATCATCATGCCGACGAGGTTTTTACCGATGTCGTGAATGTCACCTTTAACCGTACCGATGATCATTTTGCCGATGGTTTCTGCACCTGTCTCGGCGAGCAGAGGGCGCAAGATGCCCATACCAGCTTTCATGGCGTTGGCGGCCATCAGTACTTCGGGCACAAATAAAATGCCATCGCGGAAATCGATACCGACAATGCGCATGCCTTCAACCAAGGCCTCAGCCAGAACTTTATCCGGTGCCCATCCGCGTTCAAGAAGGATGTTGGTGCCTTCAAATATCTCGTCTTTTAGTCCGTTGTAGAGATCGTCGTGCATTTGCTCAACAAGTTCTTCATTGTTGAGCTCGGAGAGAATGATCTCTTCTTCGTCGTCATCGTACTGGTCGTTTTCGTCGGACATGGTGCGTTAATCTCCGGTTGTTCGGTCTTGCGCGGCAATATACTTCTAGGCGTAGATTAGATTTGCCTTGCTTGAGTTGCTGACAGCAAAGCGACTTCTCTCGCGTCTAGTGCGACAAAGAGCGCGTATTGTGGAACGAATGTCACTGTGAAGAAAAGCGCTATTTATGCTGCTGTGCAGCAAAAACACAATAGAATGTTGAATAAAGCTCATTTGACAGCTTTCATGGCCGTTTAATGAGGCTCATTAACATTCAATGACATTCACGGGGACTTCTAACACGTGTATCGCTAAGCCGCCTCGCGCGGTTTCTTTGTACTTTAATGACATGTCTTTGCCGGTTTCGCGCATGGTTTTTATGACACTGTCGAGTGAAACAAAATGTGTACCGTCTCCTCGCAGTGACATACGGCACGCGTTGATTGCTTTGACGGAGGCCATCGCATTACGCTCGATACACGGGACTTGCACCAAGCCGCCGATGGGGTCGCAGGTAAGCCCCAAGTTGTGCTCCATGCCAATTTCGGCGGCGTTTTCTACTTGTTGAGGCGTACCTCCCAGCACTTCTGTCAACGCGCCTGCGGCCATTGAGCAGGCGGAGCCTACTTCGCCTTGGCAGCCCACCTCTGCACCCGAGATCGACGCGTTTTCTTTGTAGAGAATGCCGATTGCGCCGGCAGTAAGTAAAAAGCGCACGATGTTGTCGTCGTTGGCGCCTTTGCAATGGTTGACGTAGAAGTGCATGACGGCAGGGATGATGCCTGCCGCACCATTGGTTGGCGCCGTGACAACACGGCCGCCTGCTGCGTTTTCCTCGTTGACGGCTAGCGCATAGAGGTTGACCCAATCCATCACTGCCAGTGCGCCCAAGTTGTTTTCGTCGTCGCAACTGAGCTTGCGATGCAGATCGCGAGCTCGGCGTTTGACCTTCATGCCTCCGGGCAAAATTCCTTCGTTGGCGATGCCGTTGTCAACGCATTGCTGCATCACGTGCCAAATATTGAGCAAGTCGCGGCGAATGTCTTCTTCACTTCTCCAGGCTTTTTCGTTGGCTAGCATGATGCTGCTGATCGACATGCCGTGTTCTTTGCATTGCTCTAACAAGGCTGCGGCAGTGGAAAAAGGGTAACTCACTTCGGTGGTGTTTGGGATCAGCGGGTCAGCGTCTTGGGCGGCGCTTTCGTCCACGACAAAGCCGCCGCCGACGGAGTAATACACCGCTTCATGCAATACCCCGTCATCTTCACCTAGGGCGACAAAGCGCATGCCATTCGCGTGATAGGGTAGTGACTTGCGGCGGTGCAGTATCAGGTGTTTTTTCTCATCAAAGCGGCAGACGGTGCCGCCTTTAAGCACTAGTTCCTTGTCCTCGCGTATTTTTCGTACACGGTCGTTCACTGTTTGTGTGTCTGTGCTTTCAGGCACTTCGCCCATTAGGCCAAGCAGAACAGCTTTGTCGGAGCCGTGACCGCGGCCGGTTGCACCTAATGAGCCGTATAGCTCACAGCGTACAGCGTGCGCCTTGCTGATCACGTCCATGCTTTGCAAGTCTGCAACAAAGCTATTGGCCGCACGCATGGGGCCCACTGTGTGGGAGCTTGATGGGCCGATACCGATCTTGAACAAATCAAAAACGCTTATGGACATATGAAAACCTCGGCTCTTCGAGCGGATGAGTTGATTTGGGTGCTATTCTCCAGCCGAAGTCGGTTCGACCCTTGCTAAGGAGAGACAGCCCCCTTCTTCGTGACGACACAGGAACGTAAAAAATTGAACTCTAGTTCACAAAACTCGACTGATGGGCAGCACGTGGCAATCGAGCGGCTGCAAGAAATGCCGGTGTTTGGCGGTTTGACTGAAGCGGCACTGGAGCATTTACTGTTGCACACGGTCGATTTTCGAATTCGTGCTGGCGACAGCTTCTTCCATGCGGGGCATGACGGTCAAGGTATGTTTGTCTTGTTACAGGGTCGCGCGGTCGCGGCGCTTGAAGACAGCAACAGTTGTTTTGTATTGCGCGAATTTTTGGCTGGCGACTCTTTTGGAGAAGCCGCGGGCATCGATTTGCAACCGCGCAGCTACAGCGTGCATGCGCGAGAGGACTGCATCGCGTTGCGTGTGGGAGCAGATGCCTTTTCTGCTCTACAGGGTTTTGACGCTGAGCAATTCACGCTGTTCTATATGAACATCGCGCGAGAGTTTAGCCGCCGATTACGTGTGTGCGAAGAGCGTGCTTTTCGCTATTGGCGCGAACGATCACTGATTGTCGCCGGCGAAGAAGTCGATTGATTCGCTGTCTGCTGGTATGCAGCCGCAGCTCCAATATCCGTTTACAGTTTAAAAAATAATCACGTCTTCACTGTTGGACAGAATTCGACTCGGTCCGAGGTAGAAACACGCCGTCCGAGCCAATGTCTGGTAGATGTACTTCACCTAGCCCGCTGCGGTTATTTCAATAGCCACGGCTTGGATCGACGACCTCTGTCGGTGGTAAGCCTGCTTCCATTCGTTGTATTTCCAGTGATACTTGCTGGGCCGAAGCTGCATAAACAGTTTCTGCTGCAACATGCGGCGTGACAACGATATTGGGGTGAGACCAGAATCGATGTTCAGTCGGCAAGGGCTCGATGTGGAATACATCTAACATGGCGCCGCGAAGGTGGCCGCTGTCAATGGCTTGCAATAGTTCGTCGTCGTTGACAAGCGCACCTCGTGCAACGTTTACCAACACAGCCCCTTTTGGCAGTTGCTGCAGCAAATTTTGATTCACCATTCCACGGGTTTGCTCCGTGTCGGGCAGCAGGCAGAGCAATAGCTCTGTCTGGGCTAAAAAATCCCCGAGTTCACCTTCACCGCTATAGCTTGTAACGCCGTCTACTTCTTTTTTGCTTCGTGACCATCCGCTGACCGGAAAGCCGTTTTGCACGAGTGCGTTGGCCACTACACTGCCGAGTGTGCCCAGTCCGAGAATGCCGATGTTCAGGCGAGGGCGCACACCACTGACAAATGGTGCCCAAGTTTGGCTTTGTTGATTGAGGCGCATGATGTCGAAATCGCGTTGGTAGTGCAGCGCGGCGTAGAGCGCGTATTCGCTCATCTGAGTGCCCATGCCCGCATCACGCTGGCGAATCAGTGGCACATTGGGCAAGGAAGGGTCACTGGTGATGTGGTCCACGCCGGCTCCCATCGAGAATACCGCGCGTAAATTTGGCAAGGACTGAAACAATCCCTTGGGAGGGTGCCAAGTTAATACGTATGTCACTTCTTCACTGGCTTGCTCTGCGCCGCAGACCACTTTTAAATCAGGAGCTATCTGCGCAAAGGCCTCACGCCAGTTTTCGTACTTTGATGTGTGGGGTGTGGTGATCAGTAGGCTCATGGTGGATCGGTACCCTAGTCGTTTAATGGTGTTAGTTGCTCGAGGTACTACTGCGGTCTTGCATAGGCGTTAGAGCAAAGCGTTCGCGATAGCACTTGCTAAAGTGAGACTGCGAGACAAATCCAACCGCCACCGCAATATCATACAAGGGGCGGCCAGTTTGCGTGACGTAGCGGCGCGCTTGGTCTAATCGCATCGCCAAATAATAGTGTTGAGGCGTGTTTTCTTTGTGCTTTTTAAACAAGCGTTCTAGTTGTCTTAAGGACAAGTTTACGCGTTCCGCTATTGTATGCGGAGACAATGGTTCGTCTAGATTGTTACGCATCAGGTCGATCGCAGCCGCCATTTTTACAGATTGGCGCGCGTTGAGCGCATCTTCTGCCAGGCGTTGATGTTCACCACCATTTCGGGTGCGATCATGTATGAATTGGCTAGCTACTTCAGCGGCCAACGCGTTGCTGTTTTCCTTAGCGATCATTGCCAGCATCATGTCCATGGCTGCTGTGCCGCCCGAGCAACTATAACGTTTTCGGTCCATCACAAATAATTGATCGACGATATCTAGCTGTGGGTAGCTCTCGGCGAAGCTGATGATGTACTCCCAGTGCACGGTACATTGGTGGCCATCCAATAGACCTGCGCTGGCCAGTACCAGTGAGCCTGAGCTGACACCACCCATCACACTGCCACGATTGGCGTGTTGCCACAGACTATGGTGGTAGGGTTTGAGTGAATCCTGGCTAACAGGAAGGCCTGAGCAGACAAACACTGTTTGGTACTTTGTCGCTTCGCTTACTTTGCCAGTGCAGATCAGTTCAATACCACTGCTACAGCTAACCGGCTCACCGTCTAAGGATAAACAATCCCATTGATAAAGCGGCTGGCCACTCAAGCGATTGGCCGCACGCAGTGGCTCTGTGATGTTGCTAAACGCCATCAAAGGAAAGTCGGGCAACAGCACCACAGCCAGCCGATGCGGTTGAGCTGTAGAGCTGTGATGTGTGCTGCTTTTTATTCGATCGTTTGGCTGCATTTTCTGCGCATCAGTGATGTCGTGTTTTCCGCATTCTGACACATTGTATGGGCTTATTTGTTCTTGTGTCGACGGAGTCTTTCATTTCTACACCGCAGGTATATTTGGTTGTTCTCAGAATTCGTTTTGTCGTTTTTTTTTGTTCAGGCGTCGCACACGGAAACGGCACCGGGTTCTAGCGTGTGTACATTCGAAGGTTAGATAGCAAGTAGCTGTCGAATTATTTGCATTGGGGTGGCTTGTTCGCTCGAAAAGCAAATCCATTGCTCTACAGCTTTTAAGTAAGCGGAGGCTCCATGTCAGTCAAAACAGATATAGAAATCGCACGCGAAGCGATCATGAAAAAGGTGGGGGTAATTGCGGACGGTTTGCAAATACCGGACGAGGCGTTGCAGCCCTATGGCCATTACAAGGCAAAAGTTGCACTCGATTATATTGCTGGACTAGAAGACAAGCCTGACGGCAAGTTAGTTTTAGTGACGGCTATCAGCCCGACACCTGCGGGCGAAGGCAAAACAACTACCACAGTAGGGTTGGGCGATGGTCTGAACAAAATTGGCAAAAAAGCCATGATGTGCTTACGAGAGCCGTCGCTTGGTCCGTGTTTTGGTGTGAAGGGCGGTGCGGCTGGCGGTGGTTACGCACAAGTTGTTCCTATGGAAGACATCAACTTGCATTTCACCGGTGACTTTCACGCCATTGGTGCAGCGCACAATTTACTGTCTGCCATGATCGACAACCACATCTACTGGGGCAACGAGCTTGGCATAGATTCGCGCCGTGTTTCATGGCGTCGCGTAGTGGATATGAATGACCGTGCCTTGCGCAGTATCAATAATAGTCTGGGCGGCGTCGCTAACGGTTATCCGCGCGAAGACGGGTTTGATATTACGGTCGCCTCGGAAATTATGGCGATCTTCTGCTTGTCCAAGAACCTTAAAGACTTACAAGAGCGCATCGGTCGAATCGTTGTCGCTGAGACAAGAGATCGCAAGCCCGTTACAGCCAAAGACATCCAAGCAGACGGCGCAATGACGGTGCTGCTCAAAGATGCTCTCGCGCCTAACTTAGTGCAAACACTGGAAAATAACCCCGCATTCATTCACGGCGGGCCGTTCGCCAATATTGCCCATGGTTGCAATACTGTGATCGCTACTCGTGCTGCGTTGAAAATGGCGGACTACGTTGTCACTGAAGCGGGTTTTGGTGCGGACCTAGGGGCTGAGAAGTTCTTTGATATCAAATGCCGTAAGGCAGGCTTGTCGCCTTCGGCCGCAGTAGTTGTGGCTACCGTACGTGCATTGAAAATGCACGGTGGTGTAGGTAAAACGGAACTAAGCGCTGAGAACGTAGAGGCTGTAACCGCTGGTTGCGAGAACATGGCGCGCCACATCCGCAATGTAAAAAGTTTTGGAGTGCCAGTTGTCGTCGCAATAAACCGCTTCAGCGCCGATACCGATGCAGAAGTTGCCGCGGTACAAGCCGCTGCTGAAGAGCTTGGTGTCAAAGCTATTCTGGCGAACCACTGGGCGGAAGGTAGCGCGGGTACTACTGAGCTTGCACAGCATGTTGTCGATATGGTTGAAGGTGGCACTTCGCAGTTTGCCCCCATCTACGATGATAGCCTGCCTTTGTGGGATAAAATCAGCACCATAGCGACGCAGCTTTACGGCGCCAGCGAAGTAGTTGCAGACAAAAAAGTCCGTGATCAATTAAGGCAGTTTACCGACATGGGCTACGGTGATTTCCCCGTGTGTATGGCCAAAACTCAATACAGCTTCTCTACTGACCCTAATTTGAAAGGCGCGCCGAGCGGGCATGTTGTGCCAATACGCGAAGTTCGTTTGTCTGCGGGTGCTGGGTTTGTGGTGGTGGTCTGTGGTGACATCATGACCATGCCGGGGTTGCCACGTGTGCCTAGCGCAAATAAAATTTTCTTGAATGATGAAGGCTTGGTCGAGGGCTTGTTTTAATCCGCGCGGGTTGAGCGTCTATTCAAGTCTAGCTGTAAGAGGGCCGCAGAGAAATCTGCTGGCCCTTTTTTGTGTGTGCGATAATCAATAATACATTTTGAACTGGACATATCATGAGCGTTACGCAGTTGTATTTGGTTCGGCACGGCGAGACTGACTGGAATGCCGAGGGTCGGTTTCAGGGGCAGCTAAATTCGAAACTCACAGAAACAGGCATGTTGCAGGCACGAGAGCGTTCAGCAGAGATGCGTGCGATGAACTTCGCGGCCAAATACTGCAGCACGAGTGATCGTACGCGCCAAACAATTCATGGCTTACTCGACGGAGACGTTGACTCTGTGCAGTATCAAGATGAGCTACGCGAGATAATGCTTGGTCCATGGCAGGGCAAGCTGAGTAAAGAAATGGCGCTCGAAGACCCTGAACAGTATGAGCGATACACCAAAAAACCTGATCAGTTTGAGCTGTCGGGTGCGGAGACTTTTCAGCAGCTTCAAAAACGAGGTGTGAGTGCTCTGCAGAGAATCGCCGCCGATCATCAGGGGCAGCAAGTGTTGGTAGTGAGCCACGGAGCGATTATCAAGGCGAGTCTTCTGTATTGGCTGGGATGGCCTTTGGCGCAGATATGGGAAAAGCCAAACATCCCTAATTGCTCTTGCAGTGTGCTGGAGTTTTCAGAGCAAGGGAGCACGCGCGTGCTGAGGATAGCTGATATCGACGTCTGATTTTGTATCGCATCGACCTCGTCCAGTGCCGCATAGCGGAATTCAAACCAGAGCACACGCTTTATGTGTTGTTTTTAAAGTTAACTTCCTAGTTGCCCAGCACTTCCTGTTTGCGCCATAGTATCGCTACTACAAATTTAGTGTGCCTAATATTAAGCGAGGGAAGTGTAATGTCGATTTTCGCCAGTTCTTATCCGCCTGTTGAATTTACTGAGCAAAGTATCACTGAACGTGTTTTTGCCGATTTGCAGACAAGACCGGATGAGATGGTCTTGACTGATGGTCCGAGTGGCAGCAGCTTAACTGCGGCGCAATTTATGGAGCAGGTTAAGTGCTTGGCGGGCGGGTTAACGGCTAGAGGCTTTGGCGCTGGGCAGGTTGTGGCGCTGATGGCCCCCAATATGCCCGAGTATTGTGTGGTTTTCCATGCAGTGGCTTGGGCCGGCGGAACAATAACCACGTTAAATCCTACCTACACCTCTGCTGAGGTACGCCACCAACTAAAAGACTCTGGTGCGCACTTGTTGATTACTGTGCCGAATTTTCTAGACACTGCGCGTGCGGGTATCAACGACACATCAGTGCGAGAAATGGTCGTCATCGGCGAGTCCACTGCAGCCGCTTCGCTGAATGATTTAATGGGTGAGCCAATTGAGCAGCAGGTGTTGGTTGACCTGGACAAACATGCTGTTGTATTGCCGTACTCCTCGGGCACCACTGGTTTGCCAAAGGGAGTGATGCTTTCTCATCGCAACTTGGTCATCAACGTTGATCAGACATTAGTGGGTGCAGGTTTTAAACGAGGTGAAGTTGCCGCTGGTTTTTTACCGTTTTTCCATATCTATGGCATGACCGTATTGATGAATGTGCATTTGGCGGGCGGTGGGGCCGTGGTCACATTGCCGCGCTTTGATTTACCGTTGTTTTTACAAATATGCCAAGACTATAAATCTAGACGTATGTGGATTGTGCCACCGGTTGCTTTGGCTTTGACTCAGCATCCCTTGGTTGATGAGTACGATTTGAGCGCGCTGGAACAGATTTTTTCTGGGGCTGCACCGATGGGGGCGGAGTTGTCTAATGCCTTAGGCAAACGCTTGAATTGTATCTCACTGCAAGGTTACGGCATGACGGAGCTAAGCCCTATATCGCACATATCTCCAGAGGCCACAGCACGTGCGGGTTCTTCGGGATTGGCTATGCCAAACACCGACTGTCGCATTGTCGACATTGAAAGCGGTGCTAACTTAGCTGCGGGCGAAGAGGGAGAGCTGTGGATTAGAGGACCACAAGTGATGCAGGGCTATCTGAATAACCCAGAAGCTACCGCTGCAACCATCGTCGAAGGTAATTGGCTACGCACAGGTGATATCGCCATCATCGACGCTGACGGTTATATGTTTATCGTTGATCGCTTAAAGGAACTGATCAAATACAAAGGATTCCAGGTTGCGCCTGCAGAGCTGGAGGCAACACTTGTCAGTCACGATAGCATTTCGGATGCAGCGGTCATTGGATTGCCTGACGACGAAGCGGGTGAGTTACCCATTGCCTTTGTGGTAAAAACCGATACCGAGTTTAGTGAAGAAGACTTGCATGCATTTATGAGCGAAACCTTGTCGCATTACAAGCAGGTGCACCAAGTGCATTTTGTAGATTCCATTCCGAAGTCGGCTTCAGGGAAAATACTCCGGCGCTTGCTACGAGATGAAATATCGAAAAAATAATCGTCTTCGTTTCGATACTTTCTAAAATGGCTTTAACGCGGTTGGATATCTTGAGTGTCTAGCCGCGGTTATTAAAAAATAAACTATCTGCAGCGTTTGTACGCTTGGACAACGAGCAGAAAAACTTATAGCTCACCCTTGTTAAGGTAGGTTCTAAGTTGCTGGGCATCCAGTACCTTTATGCGTGTATCGTGTACTTCTACTAAGCCAAGCGTGCTCAGCCTCTTTAACGTGCGCGAAAATGTTTCGGGTTTAATGGACAGGCGTGACGCGAGCATGCTTTTAGGTACAGAGAGTTTGATTTCTTGTGAGTCGTTTTGTTTTAGCTCTAGCTCATGCAGTAAATAACCACCCAGTCGATAGGTTGCGTTGTACTGGGCCAGCTGATCTGTTTCGTTGACGTGCCAGTGCAAGCGCTTTGACAGCTGGGCTATCAGGTTGAAACAAGTTTGCGTGTTTTGTTCTAGCATCGCTCTAAAATGCGTGGCATCGAAACCCACCGCATGACTTTCTTTAAGTGCAACACAGCCTACTGGATACCCCGGAGCGCCAGTGAGTACAACAGCTTCGGCAAAGGATTGTCCGGCCTGAATAAAATCAAATATTTTTTCGTTACCATCTGGGCTCGAACGGCTTAATTTTACCTGTCCTTTAATCAGTATAAAAAAGCTGTGAATCGCGTCGTCTTGCCTGAATAAACTCTGACCGGATTCCAAAAAATAACTTTTGCTGTGTTCTCGCATGCTTTGCGATTGCTGCGCCGTGAGATCTGCTATTAAAATATTTTTCGACACGGATTGCCAAGTGTCATCGTCGGTACTTTTGATGATCATAGCCATGCAGGTTGCTTACTAAAACGCCCATACTCAACTATTGAGCATAGTGGTACAAGAGTAGCCCGAGTTGAAGTGGTATGCGTACCATGACGTTCGGTTGTTAGTTTTGTCCGGCAATGATGTTTCTAATTTTTTTCAGAGGCCTCAGCTTCGCTGAGCAAATGTAAGTAGTTCTGGTAACGCTGTTCATCGAGCACTTGATCGTTCAGTGCTGCTCGTACCGCACAATCTGGCTCGTGTCGATGGCTACAGTTTGAGAATTTACAGCCTTGACCTAACTCGGCTATTTCTAAAAACCCGGCGCGTACTGTTTCAACAGGAATATGATCGAGGCGGAATTCCCTCACGCCCGGGCTGTCGATCACCGCGCTTTGATTCTCGAGTTCATACCATACCGATGCGGTCGTCGTGTGAGATCCCATGCCTGCAGCCGAGAGAGCGCCAACGCGTATCTCACGATCGGGTACGAAGTGCTGAATGATGGATGACTTACCCACACCTGACGGTCCAACGAATACAGCCACTTGACCTTTAAGCAGGTCGGCAAGTTCGTTTAAGCCTTCCGCTCGCGTGGCACAGGTGAGCACGGTTTGGCAGCGTGCCTCTTGGTAGGCTGCGAGCATCGGGTTGAGTGACTCGAGGTCCTCAATCAAGTCCGACTTGTTGATCACCAATATTGGCCGCACGCCACCGTGATCTGCTGCCACCATGTATTGATCAATCAATAATCGGTCAATCCCTGGCGCTGGAGCACATACAACAACAAGGCGGGTGTAGTTAGCGGCCAAGGGTTTGGGTTGGCCTCTTCGATCTATGCGCTGCAAGGTTGATTGGCGTTCTTCAATTGCATCTATATGCACGCGGCCACCACCGGCGTCGCTAAAGCTGACGCGGTCGCCCACAACAGGGGCGCCCGCTTTGTATTTGGCGGTTGCTTTGTGCAAAGCGTCTTCTCGATCTTGAATAAGCCAATGCGAACGGTGCACCGCGACGACGCGGCCAATTTGGGTGGCGGGGGCTTTAGCTGGCATGAGGTGAGTGGAGGCTCCGAAGCAGGGGTGGAATGCACTATACTGGAGGCCTGTCCACCTTCACAAACTTCCGCCCTATGCAGCCCAGTAAAGAAAACCTGATTTGGATCGATTTAGAGATGACGGGTCTAGAACCCCAGCAAGACGTCATTATCGAGATAGCCACAATCATCACGGACGCCAATCTCAATACGCTGGCAGAAGGTCCCGTGCTAGCGGTCCACCAAAGCGATGCGACATTGGCAGCAATGGATGACTGGAACCAGAGTCATCACGGTGCTTCGGGGCTGATAAAAAGGGTGCAGGAGTCGACACACACTGTGGGTGATGTTGAGCAACAGACCATGGCGTTTTTGGCGGATTGGGTGCCCGCTGGCGCATCCCCCATGTGCGGTAACAGTATTTGCCAAGATCGACGATTTATGGCGCGCTTGATGCCAAATTTAGAGGCATATTTTCACTATCGCAACCTCGATGTGTCCACATTGAAAGAGCTCGTGAAGCGCTGGGCACCAGAAAAAATGGCGGGTTTTCAGAAAAAAGGCACCCATTTGGCCTTGGATGATATTCGTGAGTCCATTGCCGAATTGCAGTTTTACCGCAAGAGCGTGCTCTCTATATAGCAATTTGCAGTCGCGGCAGGAACTTTGCGTTTGACAATGAGTCACAGAGTCAAGTGTTTAAACAACAGATACATACACACTGCGCTTGAATGCACAGTTAAGGGTAGTGATGACCAGTAATGAAGCTGATTTGGCCTTGGTAAGGCGTGTGCAACACGGTGATGCCAATGCTTATAACCTGCTGGTGCTGAAGTATCAGCACAAAGTAGCCAACTTGGTGGCGCGTTATGTCAACAATGGCTCCGATGTGCCTGACGTGTGCCAAGAAGCTTTTATCAAGGCGTATCGAGGGCTGAAGAATTTTCGCGGTGACAGCGCATTTTACACTTGGCTGTATCGCATAGCGGTTAACGCGGCTAAAAATCACTTGGTCTCCAGTGGTCGCCGCAACGTTGAGCGCTCAATGGACGCAGAAGATAACGCGCATCTTGAAGCAGCGGAGCGATTACACGATATCGCCACGCCTGAGCGTGAGGCTCGTACGGACGAGCTACGAGAAGCGATCCGCGAAGCGATTGAAGAATTACCCGTTGATTTGCGTACAGCGATTGCGCTGCGTGAATTCGACGGTTTGAGTTACGACGAAATTGCCGAGGCAATGGATTGTCCGATCGGTACGGTTCGATCAAGGATTTTCCGGGCCCGTGAGGCTATAGAAGCAAAGTTCCGCCCGCTTATGGACGGCGAGCAAACAGGATTGAAAGCATGAACGACAAACACCACGAATCACTCTCCGCCTTTTTAGATGGCGAGTTGTCAGATCCCGAAGCCATTGACGCGATGTTGCGACAGAACGGTTGTCAAAAGGCTTTTGGTAGCTTGTGCCAGCAGCGCGATGCATTGCATGGACAGCTGAACACGCATTTACCGGCCGGATTTGCGGAGCAGGTAGCTCGTGCAGTGGCGAACGAGCCAACTGTGCTCAGCCCAGCGGCTAGCCGAAGCTCGGTACCAGTGAGCAAGCAACAAGGCCAGGTTGTGCAGGGCTGGTTTGGAGCAAAAGCTCCGAGCATGGCAATTGCTGCAAGCGTTGCGGCGCTGGGTTTTGTTGGCTTGGTGATGTTTAGCGAAAGCAACACCAGCAGCGACTCGGCTGCTATCGCACAAAGCACGGTTCAAACTCCTGTGTTGAATAACGCGAGTTCGGTTGCTGTAGCTGTTCGTGAGGAGGCTGTGCGCCCTGTGACATCTGATGTTCGCAGTATCGATTTTAATTCTCTGTCACCTAAACTTCGAGCGCAGCTTATCCAGCACATGGAAGCTGCGCCGCGCTCGCAGCAGACGGGCGAGGCTCAGCCCAGCAACATCAGTTATCAATTGAGCAATTGATGTCCGTTGGGATCACCCAATCCGGTGAAAATATCACCGGTAGGGTATCGGCGACTTCAGACACCCATGTCGAAGTGACTGCCCAGTCCGGTGCGGCTTGTAGCAGTTGTAGCGCTAAATGCGGCGCTCGCCAAACACCTCAAAACACTCTCTTGCAGGCGCGCTCAATCGTGCCTATGCGCAGCGGTCAGTCCGTCATTCTCGAAGCTGATGCTGGAGCGCTGGCTCAAATCTCGCTATCACTCTATCTGTTACCTGCACTCGGTTTTCTCATCGGGGCGTACGTCGGCTATGCCATGTCCTTCGGTGACCTACAACAAGCGCTTTTTGGTTTGTTGGGTTTAGTGTGTGGGCTTCTGTTGGCGCATGTGTATCTGCGTCAGCGCTATAGCGCGGGCACGCCTTTGTGTGCTTTGCAACCAACTGAAAATTAAAGGAAATCTCCATGTCTTTAACCCTGCGATTGCTAGCTGTTATGGCTCTGCTGCTGCCCGCTTTGTCTCAAGCGCGTAACTTGCCTGATTTCACCGGTTTGGTGGAAGAGCAGCATCCGACGGTGGTCAATATCAGCACCACCCGCAGTAATGACGGGATGTCGTTGCCGCCCGGCATGGAGATGCCCGATCTTGAAGGCACGCCTTTTGGCGAGATGCTGAAGAAATTTCTCGAAGAACAACAGCGCGGCGGCGGCAGTGATCGGCGCGGCCAAAACGAAGAGCCTAGCTCATTGGGCTCGGGATTTATCATTTCCGCTGACGGCTACATTCTGACTAATAATCACGTAGTTGACGGTGCAGATCAGGTAATTGTGCGTCTGTCTGATCGACGTCAGTTAGAGGCTGAAGTCATAGGCACTGACAAGCGCAGCGATGTGGCGGTGATCAAAATAGAAGCAGAAGAATTGCCCGTTGCAAAAATCGGCTCTTCTGAAAACCTGAAAGTAGGGGAGTGGGTCTTGGCGATTGGTTCGCCGTTTGGTTTTGATTTCAGCGTGACCGCGGGCATCGTCAGTGCAAAAGGGCGTTCACTACCAAACGAAAATTACACACCCTTTATCCAAACTGATGTGGCTATCAACCCTGGTAACTCTGGTGGCCCTTTGTTTAATCTCGACGGCGAAGTCGTTGGCATCAACTCGCAAATCTACAGCCGTAGCGGTGGGTTTATGGGCTTGTCCTTTGCAATCCCAATTGAGGAAGCGATGGACGTCGCGGGCCAGTTGCGTGAGACAGGGCAAGTTTCTAGAGGTTGGTTGGGCGTTGTGATTCAAGAAGTAACACGTGATCTGGCCGAGAGTTTTGGTATGGCTACGGCCAGTGGAGCGCTGGTCTCGCAAATTCTCCCCGATAGTCCTGCTGCAAACTCGGAGCTGCAAGTGGGCGATGTGATTGTCGCCTTTAATGGCAGCCCCGTGAATACGAGTTCCGCGTTGCCGCCGCTAGTCGGGCGGGTACGAGCCGGAGCTGATGCCGATGTGCAAGTGATGCGTGAGGGCAATCGTGAGACTGTAGTGGTCAATATTGGTGAGCTGCCTCAAGCCGACGTGCTGGCCGCTCGTTCTGGCAACAATCAACCGCACAAGGACGATGACAAGTTGGGGTTGACGGTTATAGAGCCTAGCGAAGAAGAGCGCGAAGCCGCAGGTGTTACCGAGAATGGTGTGATGGTGACCGAAATAGCCGAAGACAGCGCGGCCGCCAAGGCGGGTATTGCTGCTGGCGATTTCATCATGCGATTGGATGGGAAAGTGGTTGCCGATCTGCAGGCGTATCGCGAAATCACCAGAGAAGTAGAGGCTGGAAGCTCCGTCGCTGTGCTGATTCAACGTCAGTCTCGACCTATGTTCCTCGCGCTCCGCTTGCCGGAGTAACAACTTTCGGCCATCATGGCGAGTTGACGAGCGCATTCACTCAGAGTGCGACAACAGGACTTGTAGCATGCGCCGGAATTTGCGCCCGCCCGAAGTCGCTGCACCGCTAGCCGGTGCGGCGCTTTTGACCGTTTATAGCCGCCAAAACTGCCATCTTTGTGACGATATGTTGCAAGGATTGCGAGCACACGGCGTAGCGGTCGATGTTGTTGATGTGGATTCCAATGAGGATCTGCGTGAACGCTATGGAGCTGGTGTGCCGGTGTTGTGCCACGGCGATACTGAAATATGCCGTTATCATCTCGATATGGCTCGCTTGCAAGCCCATCTAGCTACGCTTAATTAGCGACAAGGTTTATGGATCAGCAATACATACGCAATTTTTCCATCATCGCTCATATCGATCATGGCAAGTCTACTTTGGCGGATCGATTGATCCAGCTTTGTGGGGGGTTGAGTGAGCGCGAGATGGAAGCGCAAGTTCTCGACTCCATGGATATCGAGCGCGAGCGCGGTATCACCATCAAGGCGCAAGCTGTCACCTTGGACTACAAGGCGAATGACGGCACCGTTTATCAACTCAATATCATTGACACCCCCGGGCACGTGGATTTTGCCTACGAGGTGTCGCGTTCTCTAGTGGCCTGTGAAGGCGCACTTTTGGTGGTGGATGCCTCTCAAGGGGTGGAAGCGCAAAGTGTGGCTAACTGCTATACCGCTATAGAACTCGATCTTGAAGTCATGCCTGTTTTGAACAAAATTGATCTGCCGGCAGCTGAGCCTGAGCGAGTGGCAGAAGAGATTGAAGAGATCATAGGTATAGACGCCAGCGATGCGCTTGGAATCAGCGCTAAAACGGGTGAGAGGGTGCCTGAGTTGCTCGAGCAGTTGGTGGCTACTATCCCTAGCCCCAAGGGTGATCGTGATGCTCCGTTGAAAGCGCTGGTGGTGGATTCTTGGTTCGACAGCTATGTAGGTGTTGTTATCTTGGTTCGCATCATCGACGGCTCTATCCGCAAGCGTGACAAAATGCAGTTTATGTCGACGGGACGTAGTTTTCTGGTGGATAACGTTGGGGTGTTTACACCTAAGCGCAAACCGTCAGAGGCTTTAGAAGCAGGCCAAGTGGGTTATGTGATCGCCGGCATCAAAGAGATTGATCAAGCCAAAGTTGGTGACACGATCACGTTGGCCAATGAGCCAACAGCAGATGCGCTGGATGGTTTTCGTGAAGTAACGGCCAAGGTTTTTGCTGGGGTTTTCCCCGTGAGTTCCGAGGACTACGAAGCATTTCGCGATGCGTTAGAAAAACTCAGACTCAATGATTCGTCTTTGGTTTATGAGCCTGAGTCGTCAGCTGCCTTGGGCTTTGGCTTCCGCATTGGTTATTTGGGTATGTTGCACATGGAAATTGTGCAAGAGCGGCTTGAGCGTGAATACGATCTAGATTTAATCACCACGGCACCGACTGTTGTCTACGAAGTACTAAACAAAAAAGGCGAAGTAACGCGAGTACAGAGCCCGTCAGAGCTTCCACCGCCAAATGAAATCGAAGAGCTGCGAGAGCCTATTATCGAGGCCAGTATTTTGGTGCCACCTGAATATGTGGGTGAGGTTATCAAGCTCTGTATCGAGAAGCGCGGCGTGCAGACGCGTATGTTGTATATCGGTCGTCAGGTTTCTCTTGGTTATGAACTGCCGATGAGCGAAGTGGTCTTAGATTTTTACGATCGACTCAAATCGGTCAGTCGCGGCTATGCTTCCTTTGAGTACAGCTTTGCGCGTTACGAAGCGGCTGATCTGGTCAAGGTAGATATTTTGATCAATGGCGATTTGGTTGATGCACTTGCCATCATTTTGCACCGAGCGAAAGCGCAAACACGTGGCCGCGATTTGGTCGACAAGATGAAAGAAATCATACCGCGACAAATGTTTGAGGTTGCGGTACAGGCAGCTATTGGCACGCATGTTATTGCGCGCTCTAACGTGAAAGCAATGCGCAAAAACGTATTGGCAAAGTGTTATGGCGGCGATGTGTCACGTAAGAAAAAGCTGCTCGAAAAACAAAAGAAAGGCAAGAAGCGCATGAAGCAAATCGGGCGAGTAGAAATACCGCAAGAAGCGTTTCTCGCTGTGCTTAAAGTCGACAGTTGATGAATAAATTATTGGTGGTGCGACCCCGCGCCAAAGGAAAGCTATGAATTTCAATCTGGCGTGGATCTTAGTCTCAGCGACTGGGATTTCCGGTTTTGTTTGGTTGCTCGATAAAATTTTGTTCGCTGGCCAGCGCTCTTTAAAAGCTGCTGAGATAGCCTCGAATGATGGTACGGCAAAACGCGATGTGGAATTGGCGCTCGAGCCTTGGTGGGTTGAAAACGCACGGTCGTTTTTTCCTGTTTTGTTGTTTGTGCTGATATTGCGCTCTTTTATTGTCGAGCCGTTTCGTATTCCCAGTGGCTCAATGATGTCGACACTGATGGTGGGTGACTTCATTCTTGTCAGTAAATCGTCTTATGGGCTGCGTTTGCCAATAGGGCACAAAAAATTCTTTGACCTCGGGGAGCCTGAGCGTGGTGATGTCGCCGTGTTTCGATTTCCGCGAGATCCCTCGGTGGACTACATCAAACGCGTTGTTGGGCTACCAGGCGACACCATAAGTTACGTGGATAAGCGTCTCTATCTCAATGGAGAGCTGGTGCCGGTGACAGAGGGTGAGAAATATACAGGCATTGATGGCCGCAACGGTACGATGCAATTCACCGAGACTCTGGGTGGGGAAGATCACACCATATTGCGTAACCAGAGTCTGAACGTGGGCTTCTCACGAGATCTCCACGATATCAAAGTGCCTGAAGGCCATTACTTCTTGATGGGCGATAATCGTGATAACTCCAATGACAGCCGTTATTGGGGTTTTGTACCGGAAGAAAATCTGGTCGGTCGCGCGTTTTTTATCTGGCTGAACGTACGTCATCGAAGTGGCCTAGATTTTGATATGGATTGGGGACGGATCGGAAACAAGATCCAGTGATCAAATTCAGGAGCGAGAAATGCGTTTTCAATCGGGTGAGGTATCCTTTTTAGGGTTGCTTGGCGTTATGGCAGTTGGGCTGGTGCTTTGGGTGGCGATAGCCGTCTCACCAGCCTTTATCGAGCACCACCAAGTAAAAACATTGGTAGAAGAGGCTCGTGCCGACGAACAATTGGCAAAAGCAGACAAATCAAAGGTTTACAGTTGGTTCGAACGCGCTTTCAAAACCAACAACCTGTGGGAATTGGAGCCACGCGATATTATTCAAATATCGGGTAATGGCTCCAAACGACAGATTGTCTTGCACTACGAAGTACGTAAACCACTGTTTAGCAACATCGATTTGCTGATGGATTTTTCTGACGATTCCTGATCACAAGCGTCAAAAAATCGCTCCTAAGACCGGCACTGCTGATGCGCTGCCGGTTTTTTTTGTGCCTGCAGAACGAGTTGTACTCTCTGTAATATTTAGGTTCGTCGAACTGATTGTTGGTAGAAAAATTTCATCCACTGCCTTCGTCGCGTCGTGCGGGTATCTTTATTTGCCGACAAAGCATCTACGGCGTCGAATTGGATCTGCATACGGGTTAGACTTGCTGCCCTATGAAAAATCCCCATCTTGCGCTTGCCGAGCGTCTCGGCCACCTTTTTAAAGATCAAAATTTACTCGCTCTTGCACTGACTCATCGAAGTGCGACTGGGCAGAACAACGAACGCCTCGAGTTTTTGGGCGATGGAGTTCTGAATTTTGTTATTGCCGCTGAGTTATTCAGGCTTAGGCCCGAATTGTCAGAAGGTGATCTCAGTCGTCTGCGAGCTACTCTTGTGCGTGGTCAAACCTTGGCTGAGATCGCAAAAGAGATCGCGTTGGCGGATCAGCTGACCATGGGTGAGGGTGAGTTGCGCAGCGGCGGCTTTCAGCGTGGCTCAATTCAAGCCGACGCAGTAGAGGCTTTACTAGGTGCTGTGTATTTGGATGCTGGGTTTGACGCTTGCCAACAGGTGATTTTGGGCTTGTATGCATCACGTTTACAGAACCTACCCGCTATCGATGATCTCAAAGACCCTAAAACAAGACTGCAAGAGCGCCTACAAGGGCGGGGACGACCGCTGCCGAGCTACGAGTTGAAAGGGGTTCGCGGCAAGCCGCACGAGCAAAAGTTTACCGTGGTGTGTAGCTTGCCTGACGGTGAGCAGCTAAGCACGGGCGAAGGTAGTAGTCGCCGTAGGGCTGAGCAAATTGCAGCGGCAGCGATGCTGTTGGAGCTAGACAATTCGGGAGCGAACTAAATGGTAAAGCGCTGCGGTACGGTGGCATTGGTCGGTCGACCCAATATGGGTAAATCAACTTTACTCAATCGCCTTGTTGGCGAAAAAATAGCGATTACGGCGCATCGACCGCAAACGACACGCCATGCTATACGCGGTATCTCTACCAAAGGTGACGATCAATTTGTTTATCTGGATACGCCGGGTTTGCACGGTGGAGGTAAAAAAGCGCTCAATCGCGTGCTTAACCGTACGGCCCGAGGCTCTTTGTTGGATGCTGATGTCGTTGTGCTGTTGGTGCAGGCTCTGCAGTGGAGTGAGGATGATCAGCTGGCCTATGAGGCTGTTTTGCGTTCGGACCAGCCCATTATTTTGGCCATCAATAAAGTTGACGGAGTGACTGACAAAAAGCGCATGTTGCCTTATTTGCAGCGTATGCCTCAGTCGGAATCCATTCGACATATTGTGCCGATCTCTGCCAAAAATGGCGAAGGCGTTGAGCTGCTGGAAAGTTTGATTGCTGAGCTGTTACCCGAGGGTGAGCATATCTACGAAGAAGATGAGCTAACCGATAAGAACGAGCGTTTTTTGGCGTCTGAATTCATTCGAGAGCAACTGACTCGGCAGTTGAACGAAGAGTTACCTTACGCACTGACTGTAGAAATTGAGCGCTTTGATCACGAGCCCACTGGGTATCGGATATCGGCGGCCGTTTGGGTCGAGCGCGATAGTCAAAAAGGCATTGTGATAGGTCAGGGTGGTGAGAAGCTCAAAGAAGTTGGCCGGCGCTCACGTGAAAACATGCGCGATTTGTTCGGCGTGCCTGTGCACTTGGAGCTGTGGGTGAAGGTGCGCAAAGATTGGTCCGACGACGCTCGAGCTTTACAGGCCTTGGGCTTTCAAAGCGAGTGAGCGCCCGTGTCGCATTGCAGCGCGGCTATGTGTTGCATGCGCGGCCCTACCGCGAGACAAGCTTACTACTCGACTGCTTAACGCTTGAGGGCGGAAGAGTGTCGATGGTGGCAAAAGGAGCGCGACGCGCCAAAGGTCAACAGCGGAGAATATTGCAGCCTTTTGCTCCCTTATTGCTCAGCTACATGGGGCACGGCGAGCTACACACGCTCACCGCTGTTGAAGAGGCGGGCTCTAGCCGCCGACTGATCGGAGAGCGACTCGCCTGTGGTTTATATCTCAACGAATTGTTGATGTATCTTTTGCCGCGTGAAGAGTCATTTGAGTCGCTGTTTGCTTTTTACAACCATGCACTAGATGCATTAGCAGGCGATGATCCCGTGGGTCCATTGTTGAGGCGCTTTGAGCTCAATTTGTTAGAAGCGATGGGGGTTGCTCCAAGTTGGGATATTGAAAGCACTAGCGGGAAGAGAGTTATTGCTGAGCAGCACTATGCACTTGGTATTGACGGGCCGATTGCGCCGGCAGCCGTTAAGAGTTCAGCGGCTTTGATCGACGGAGCAACACTGCTGGCTATTGCTGCCGGAGAGCCAGATAAAGCGGTTGTGCAGTCACAGAGTAAGCGCGTCTTGCGTTATTTTATCAATTTGCATCTTGGCGGCCGTGAACTGAAAAGCCGCGAGTTGTTACGCGGGCCGTCGGCCAAAAAAGGATCAGCATGAGTCAATCGTCTGTACAGCAACTCGCACTAGAGGTGTTGATGACTGCGGAGCCTAGGCTAAAAGTGGTTGCCGCTAAAGATCTTCTGTTGCGATTTGAAGCGGGCGGTTTAGCCGTCGATCCTGACTGCACGCCTGAACGCATCGAAGTGCCAGGGCGTCCGGAGCAACCTGTGCTGGTTCACCCGAAGGACGTTCCTCGACGGGGTTTGGGCAGCGTGGCTGGGCAGGTGGCGTTTTATCATGCGTTAGCACACATCGAGTTTAACGCGATCAATCTCGGCTTAGATGCGGTGTATCGATTTGCCGCCAATATGCCGACGGAGTTTACGCGTGATTGGTTGCAAGTGGCGGCTGATGAGGCGCGGCATTTTGAGCTGCTGGTCGCGCACCTCGCAACTCTAGGTGCGAGTTACGGCGACAATACAGCACACAACAATTTATGGGAGATGGCGCTGCGCACCGACCACGATACGATGGTTCGTATGGCGCTGGTTCCTCGTGTGCTTGAGGCAAGGGGATTGGATGTTGCGCCTGGCATGATAGACAAACTCAAGCATTTAGGTGATCAGCGTGGCGCGGAAATACTTGAACTTATTCTTGAGGAAGAAGTTGAGCATGTTGCCATCGGCAACCGGTGGTTCTTGGCGCAATGTGAAGAGCGCGGTTTAGACCCTCAGCCCACTTTCCGCGAGTTGCTACGGGAGCACACGCGCGGTTTTCTCAGTGGTCCTTTCAATGAAAAATACCGAAAGCAAGCAGGCTTCAGCGAGCAGGAACTGGCTGACCTTCGTGAGCTTGAGGCGCAGTTTGCCAGTGAAATGCGGTAGTCGAGTCGCTAAAGATTTATATGCTCTGAAGGTTTTTCAACACGGCCACCTATCAGCCCATCTGCTGCAAGTACCATGATGAGCATAATGGCGCTGAGTGCGTATATTCCGTGGGGTGCCCACTGTCCCAGTGGCAAAAAGGGGCCGATGTGCAGGCCGCCGAGCGCAAACAAAAATAACGCTATACGGCCAGGTGTGCGGGATTTGAATATCGACACAAGTGCAAAAATGATGATGAAGCCGTAGTAAAGGCTGATGCCAAAGCGGTGGGCCGATGTGTACCAGGTTTCTCTTTCGCAGCTGACCATGCGGCGTTGATGGCAAATGAATTGGTGTGCTGCGGGGAAGAAAATCTCCGTCAATGATAAAAGCGATTTATGCAGAACGACATCTGGATTTGCCAGTGCATGCGTTTTCATATTCTCAGCGAGTGTCTTCTCTTGCATCGGGTCCATGATGCCCCAGTACTGCATCGCTTCAGAGGCGGGCATGTTGACTCCGCCGGCAATAAGAGCGTTATCTCTCGGTGATAGGTTTTCGTTAACTTCGTGCCCGCCTAATCCCCAGTACAGATCTCCCATGAAATAATTAAAACTGGCACCAGTTGTCACTGGAACCGTGATTGGGAATGTATTGAGATTGCGCAAGGTCCACGGTGCGATCAACGAAGCGCCAAGTACCGCTGATAAGACGATCGAAGAAAGGCGTGTTCCGGTACTGATGGTATTGGGGTGCGGAAAAAGCGAGATGAATACAAGCGCTAAGATGCACGCGGCAAATACCAAAAACCCCACACCGTGAGTCAGTGACAGTAAGCCACTGCTCAAGCCAAAAAATACTGCGTACCAGCGAAAAGTAGAGCTCGTGAAGGGTTTGCTTCGCTGTGGGGCTTCGGTCATCAGATATGGCTGGGCAAATTTGTCAGGGCCTGGGCCAAAAACCATAATTACTAAGCAATAGACAGCGGCGAGATAAAGCGTGGATTGCAATAGCGCTGTATGGGGTAGTGTGATTAGCCGCCATATCCAAGGGCTTATCAGGTATAAAGCGATGGCCAGCCAACCAATGGCTGCTTTGTTGTAAAGGCGAATAGCCAGTTTGTACAAAAAAGTAGCGCTCACACCGGCGAGTAAGCTGTTAATCGCGATTACCAGCATTTTTTGGTTTTCGACGGGTAAATACGTGATTGGAATCAGCAAAATGGGGTATAGCGGTGGGCGGTGCATCACCGGCGGTCCGTTGGGCTCAAACCGAAACCCATGACCTTGCGCCAGCATATTAGCTATTTGTAGATAGCCGTCGTGCTGTGGTCCGGCAAAGTCTGTGGCAACACCTAGAAATGCGGGCACCACTGTGCCAATGATCAACCCAGCGACAAGGCAGAAGAAAGCAACAAATAGAAAAACTTGCCTTGCGGGAAGGTGCTGGTGAAAGTTGACCATGTAAAGCGATTGTCCATAAGAGTTTTTGGCAAACACACAGCTAGCGAAGCTTGGGGCTTTCGCTAGTTCCGCAGTTGAAGTGACTAACGAATTATAGCTAGCACTGAGGAAGTTGTTCTATAAGCTATCGGTCAAATGGCCAATGCGTTAAGGATAATTCGCCTTTGTCGTAAAGGGCTACATAGGCACCGTCCTTATGCCAGTCTCCTAGTACTACCCTGTCAATTTTTTGCTCTTTGTGCCAATCAGGTCGATGTGTATGGCCATGAATAAGCAGGTCGGAATTTTCCTGTTTTGCCAAGTGTTGGGCTGCGCTTAAATTCACATCCATGATGTCTTCAGTTTTAGCAGCGCTGTCATTCTTGCTTTGCTGTCGTAGGGCCTGAGCTTGCTGTTTGCGCGCCTCAAAGGGTAAAGCTAGGAAGCTGTTTTGCCAGTCAGCATTACGCAGTTGCAAGCGAGCTTGTTGGTAAGCTACATCGTCAGTGCAGAGAGTGTCTCCATGCAGCAGCACAGCAGTTCGCTGCTCAAATTTAACTTTTAGCGTATCTGCGCGCTCCAGCTGGGCTCCCACGCTTTTGCAAAAACTGTCTCCCAACAAAAAATCACGGTTGCCGTGCATTATGGTCACGTTGCATCCTGCCTTGCTGAGAGACGTCAGGCTTTGCTCAAAGGAGTGCAGCCCGGGAAGTGGGCAGTCATCTCCGAGCCAATATTCAAATAAATCGCCGAGGATATAGAGCCGCTCACAGCGGCCAGTGGCCCAATCTAAAAATTTGATTGCTTGCATCAGCGTAGCTGGGTTTCCAGCCTGTAAATGCAAGTCGGCGATTAATGCGATCACGTTTAGTCTTCAACAACCGTTGCGCTGTCGATGGCTATGTCTTCAACAGGCACGTCTTGGTGGTGGCCTGCAGAGCCTGTTTCTAGGGCAATAATAGCGTCGGCAACGTCCATGCCTTCAACAACTTCTGCGAATACGCAGTAACCCCAGCCAGCTGGGTTTGGCGCGCTGTGGTTGAGAAAGGTGTTGTCATTTACGTTGATAAAAAATTGTGAGCTTGCAGAGTGGGGCTCGTTTGTGCGCGCCATGGCTAGAGTGCCGCGATTGTTGGGCAAACCATTATCTGCCTCATTCTTGATTGTTTCGCGTGTCGCTTTTTGTGACATGCCAGGCTCAAACCCACCGCCTTGAATCATGAAGCCGGGGATGACTCTATGGAAGATCGTGCCATCGTAGTGGCCGTCTTCGACGTACTGTTTGAAGTTGGCACAGGTGAGGGGGGCCTTTTCTTCGTGTAGTTTGATAAGGATGTCGCCGAGGCGGGTGCTGATTTTAATCATAGTTGTTTTCGCTTATTGGGCTTTTTCGATAAGTGTGGCAGTTGAAATATGTACAGCTTCTAGTGGTACATCGCGCATACCTGACTGGCTGCCTGTTTTTACACCAGCAATTTTGTCGACGACTTCTTGGCCTTCGATCACACGGCCAAACACTGCATAGCCCCAGCCACGGTCGGTTTTGCCGGTGTGGTCAAGAGATTGGTTGTCATTCAAATTGATGAAAAACTGTGATGTAGCCGAGTGCGGTGAAGGGGTGCGTGCCATCGACAGGCTGTACTGTGTATTTTTGAGTTCGTTGTCAGCTTCGTTTTGAAGTGGTGCCTCTGTGGGCTTTTGCTGCATCTCTGCAGTGAAACCGCCTCCTTGAATAACAAAGCCCGGAATCACTCGGTGGAAAATCGTGCCGTCATAAAAGCCGCTTTTTACGTAGTTGATAAAATTGAGCGCTGATTTTGGCGCTTTTTCATCTTCAAGTTCAATTACGATGTCGCCGGCAGAGGTTGTCATATTAACCAGTGTGCCCGCGAAGGTTGTTCCGTTTGCTAGTGTGGCTGCGAAAAAAGTCGCAGCAAGTAAGGTTTTTTTTAACATGCTGTAAACGTTCTTTTTGCAAAGGTGAAGGGTCGCAGTTTAGCAGAGCATCCAGTACCATTGGCGCTTTGTGTCACGCGCTCCGTGCTTTGGAATCTCTCTCCCATGTTATCGCTTTACAACAGTCTCAGTCGCAGCAAAATCCCTTTCAAGCCTCTTGTTGAAGGCAAGGTCGGCATGTATGTATGTGGTATCACGATATACGATTATTGCCATGTGGGGCACGCGCGAGCACTGATCACCTATGACGTGGTGTATAGGCATTTGTTGGCTTCTGGTTATGACGTCACGTTTGTGCGAAACATCACTGATGTCGATGACAAAATCATCAAGCGAGCCATTGAAAACGGTGAATCCATCAATGTCCTCACGGATCGCTTTATTCAAGCCATGAATGAGGACTGTGAATCGCTTCATGTGCTGGCGCCAACCCTGCAGCCGCGTGCGACGGAATTAATCGAAAACATGCAAGCAATGATCGGCACCTTGATAGAAAAAGGGTTTGCCTATCAAGGTGAGCCTAACGGTGATGTTTTTTATGCCGTTGAGAAGTTTGAGGGGTACGGAAAGTTGTCAGGGCGCAAGCTCGAAGATCAGCGGGCCGGTGAGCGAGTAGCTGTCGATGAGTCTAAGCATCATCCTATGGATTTTGTGCTTTGGAAGGCAGCAAAAATAGATGAGCCGCATTGGAAATCTCCATGGGGGGTGGGGCGGCCAGGCTGGCATATTGAGTGTTCAGCAATGGCTAAACACACGCTCGGAGAGCATTTTGATATACACGGTGGTGGCAATGACCTCACATTTCCGCACCACGAAAACGAGATTGCTCAGTCTGAAGCAGCCAACGGTTGTGCGATGGCCAATTATTGGTTGCACAATGGAATGATCACCATGGATGGTGAAAAGATGTCCAAGTCATTGGGGAATTTTGACACCATACGTGATGTGCTGGAGCGTTTTAACGGCGAAGAAATCCGCATGTTTGCCTTGCTGAGCCATTACCGTTCGCCACTCTCTTATGGGGAGTCGGGTCTGCAAGGTGGGCGTGCAGCGTTGACTCGTCTGTATACGGCACTTCGTGGCTTGCAGCCAGGAGACGCCGCTGTAGCAGTTGGCGATTGGCAAGAGCGTTTCGACCTCGCTATGAACGATGACTTAAACACGCCTGTAGCACTAGCCGTGTTGTTCGAACTCGCGACAGAAATCAATAAAATGAGACTCGAAGACATGCAGGCCTCCAGCAATCTCGCTGCTTTACTGCGTGCGCTAGCTGGACGTTTAGGTCTATTGGCAGAAGAGGCAGAAAAATATCTTCAGCGAGGTGGTGATGATCAAATGTCAGCGGAGCGAGTAGAAGAACTCATCGCTGAGCGTGTTGCGGCGCGCAGCAACAAAGATTTTGCTCGAGCGGATCAAGTGCGAGATGAGTTGTCGGCGGCTGGGATTTTGTTGGAAGATAACGACGGCAAGACGATTTGGCGGCGCCAGAAGGGTGCTTAAAAACTAATTACGCGGTAGCAGCAAAAAAAACTCAGTAAGGGCTTGATTGCTGCGGTAGGTCTGCATATAATTCCGTCTCTTGGCTGGCACAGTCAAGAAGTGATCGGGGCATAGCGCAGCCTGGTAGCGCATCTGGTTTGGGACCAGAGGGTCGCAGGTTCGAATCCTGCTGCCCCGACCAAGTTTTACCGAAGGATTGAATTGCCCGGGCGCCCGTAGCTCATCTGGATAGAGCATCGGCCTTCTAAGCCGAGGGTAGCAGGTTCGAGTCCTGCCGGGCGTGCCAGTTTCAGTGGTGGGCGTAGCTCAGTTGGTAGAGTCCCGGATTGTGATTCCGGTTGTCGTGGGTTCGAGCCCCATCGTCCACCCCATTTTTACGTCCTCGGTGTAATTGTTGTAGTCTTCCTTGATTGCATGGTTCACCGGAATGGCGATGTCAGGTCTGCAAGAGTTGGAGAATTTCGCCCAGCTTTTGTTGTTTTACGTGTGCGAGAGTGGCGGAATTGGTAGACGCGCTGGTTTTAGGTACCAGTATCTTAGGATGTGAGAGTTCGAGTCTCTCCTTTCGCACCAAATTTCTTTTTTGTCCATTATTTGGATGCTCCCGACAGGCGCTCCCCGCTGAGCACGTGGTGCAGAGGGCGGTAAGTCGTGTCTGATTTCTCGGGGGTGAATCGAGGATTAGTCATGCAAGTTTCTGTTGAATCATCTGAAGGTCTTGAACGCACCATCACGGTGACGGTCCCTCCTGAGCGTGTTGACACAGCGGTCACACAGCGTCTGCAGTCAATGCGAAAAACAGCCAAAATCAATGGTTTCCGTCCCGGAAAAGTGCCAATGCGCGTAGTCGAAAAACGCTACGGTGGTCAGGTACGCCAGGAAGTGATTGGCGATGTCATCCAGTCAACCTACCAAGAAGCGGTCAGCAAAGAAGAGTTGCGTCCAGCGGGTTGGCCTTCGATCGAGGCAGTCAAGACCGATCCAGGTGCTGATATTGAGTACAAGGCAACATTCGAGGTTTATCCTGAAGTTGAATTGGCCGACATGAGCAGCATTGAAGTCAAGCGTCCAAAAACGGAGATCCAAGATTCAGATGTAGCTGAAATGCTAGAGAACTTGCGCTCTCAGCACACAACTTACGACAAAGTAGAGCGTGCTTCTAAAAACGCAGACCAGGTAGTGATTAATTTCACTGGTTTTGTAGACGGCGAAGAGTTTGCTGGCGGTAAAGCAGAAGACGCCCCCTTGGTGTTGGGTTCTGGCGCGATGATCGAAGGCTTTGAGGCCCAGATTGAAGGTATGTCTGCCGGTGAAGATAAGCGCATCAAAGTGTCGTTTCCCGACAGCTACCATGCAGAAGAGCTCTCCGGTAAAGAAGCTGAGTTCGATATTTCGGTTTTGGAAGTGCGAGAGTCTGCACTGCCCGAGTTAAACGACGAGTTTGCTGCTCTGCTGGGTGTGAGTGACGGTGGTATTGATACCTTGCGTGCCGATATTCGTAAAAATATGGAACGAGAGTTGCTCGAGTCTGTCGAAGCGGTTGAAAAGCAGCAGGTGATGGACGGATTGCTGGCGGCCAATGAAGTCAGTACACCAAAGGCTTTGGTGTCTGAAGAAGTGGGTCGCCTGCGTGAGCAGTTTCTGGAGCGTCTGACACAGCAGATGGGCGGTGCAAAACCCCCTGAAGGTGCGAACTTTCCGGACGATATGTTTAAAGAAGAGGCTGAACGTCGTGTAAAGCTTGGTCTGGTGGTTGCGGAAGTGATCAAAAAGGCTGAATTGAGTGCGAAACCAGAAGATGTACGAGCTCGCGTAGAGCAAATGGCGTCAGCTTACGAAGATCCAAACGAAGTCATCGACTACTATTATTCAAATCGTGAATTGATGCAGAATGTCGAAGCCGTTGTGCTGGAGCAGACAGTGACTGATTGGGTCATTGCTCAGGCAAAAGCCAGCGACGAAATCTTGTCATTCAGCGAGTTGATGGAGCGTCGTAAAGGCGGTGGCGAAGGTGCTGCCGAAGAAGAAGGCGCTGAAGAATAATCAGCGGCAGCAAACTAAATGCGGCCGCACTGTTGGAGAACAATCTAGCATGAGTGAAACACGTGCGGCCGGTGGTCTGGTGCCCATTGTTGTAGAGCAAACACCTCGCGGTGAGCGTTCGTACGACATCTATTCGCGCCTGCTCAAGGAGCGTGTCATCTTCGTTGTAGGGCAAATCGAAGATTACATGGCCAATCTGATCGTGGCTCAAATGCTTTTTCTGGAGTCAGAAAACCCAGACAAAGACATTTTCTTGTATATCAACTCTCCGGGTGGATCGGTGACTGCGGGAATGGGTATCTACGATACTATGCAGTTCATCAAGCCCGACGTAAGCACTTTGTGTGTAGGGCAAGCGGCAAGCATGGGTGCTTTGCTTTTGGCTGCAGGCGCGAAAGACAAGCGCTTCGCACTTCCTAACTCAAGGGTCATGATCCATCAGCCGCTGGGTGGTTTTCAGGGGCAAGCGACGGATATTGATATCCATGCAAAAGAGATTCTTAGCATTCGCACCCGCATGAATGAAATCTTGGCGCATCATACCGGCCAAAGTGTAGAAAAAGTGACGAGCGACACCGAGCGTGATCACTTTCTCAGCGCTGATATGGCCAAAGAGTATGGTCTGGTGGACAAGGTTGTTGAAAATCGCGGTGCGGTTACCGAAGCCGATAAGAGCTAGGACGTATCCGGATAGGGCAAATAGGCGTTTTCAATCAAATGAATTCGCCTTCGCCTTGAATTGATTCGCATATGACGGCATTGTGCGAAGACAGACCGTTTTGGAGAGAGGCTGATGGCCGACGGCGTAGACCAGGGTAAAGACGACAGCAAACTTTTGTATTGCTCGTTTTGCGGTAAGAGCCAGCACGAAGTTCGCAAACTTATTGCGGGCCCGTCTGTGTTTATTTGCGACGAGTGTGTTGATCTGTGCAACGACATAATCACGGAGGAAATGCAGGAGCAGGGTGCATCTACAAGTGCCAAGCTGCCTAAGCCTCGCGAGATTAAGGAAATTGTGGATCAATATGTAATAGGTCAAGACGCTGCGAAGCGAATTTTGTCTGTTGCGGTTTATAACCATTACAAGCGCCTTGAGTATCAAGGCGGGAAAGACGACGTCGAGTTGGCGAAAAGTAATATTTTGTTGCTTGGCCCTACGGGCTCGGGCAAGACGTTACTGGCTGAGACTCTAGCGCGATTGCTTAACGTGCCTTTCACTATTGCGGACGCTACTACTTTAACCGAAGCTGGTTATGTGGGAGAGGATGTTGAAAACATCATTCAGAAGTTGCTGCAGAAGTGTGACTACGATGTTGAGAAAGCGCAGAACGGTATAGTCTACATCGATGAAATCGATAAGATTTCTCGTAAGTCGGATAATCCGTCGATAACACGAGATGTCTCGGGCGAGGGTGTGCAGCAGGCGCTGCTCAAGCTCATCGAAGGCACCTTAGCCTCTGTACCGCCTCAAGGTGGTCGTAAGCACCCTCAGCAAGAGTTCTTGCAGGTTGATACGCGTAGTATCTTGTTTATTTGTGGCGGCGCTTTTGCCGGCATGGAAAAGATAATTCGCGAACGCTCCGAAAAGGGCGGTATAGGCTTTGCCGCTGAAGTTAAATCGAAAGATGACAGTCAGGGCATTGGTGATCTGTTACATGAGATCCAAGCTGATGATTTGGTTCGTTTTGGTTTGATACCTGAGTTTGTAGGTCGTTTGCCGGTAATCGCAACTCTTGAAGAGCTGGACGAAGAGGCGCTAGTACGCATCTTGAGAGAGCCCAAAAATGCGCTAACAAAGCAGTATGAAAAGCTATTTGCGCTAGACGGTATTGAGCTGGAATTTAAAGAGGATGCTCTTTATTCGCTTGCCAAACAAGCAGCTGAGCGTAAGACAGGTGCTCGTGGTTTGCGTACTATTCTTGAAAAAGTTCTGCTTGAGACTATGTACGAAGTGCCGTCCCAAGAGGATGCTCGCAAAGTCATTATTGACGACGCTGTAGTACGTGGCGAGGCAAAGCCCTATATCGTGTTGGGTCCTGCAGAAGACGCAGCGAACGAGACCGAAAAGGCTAGTTTTAAGCGCGCTGCCTCAGACGACTAAGTCAAAAAGTGTTTAGGTCACTGCACGCAGGCAGTGACTGTTTCATTAGCCCGAGCACAGTTCTCCATTCTCGTGGCACAATATATCCAATCAATACCCTTGCCTTTTTTAATCTCGGGCATATCTACAAAGCTTCTTGTGCAACATTTCGTTTCTCTATCTAATGGGTAGCAGAAATACAAAAACCTCCACATTGGGAGTCAATCGTGTCATCCACTAAAAAAACCACTCTAGCAAACGCTGGTGAGCGACTCGTATTACCGGTTTTGCCGTTACGCGATGTGGTCATATATCCGCAAATGGTCACGCCATTGTTTGTTGGCCGGGCGCATTCTATTGCAGCACTCGATGAGGCAATGTCCAATAACCAACAAGTTTTTCTTGTCGCGCAACGTAGTGCAGATGTCGATGAACCGGATGTAGACCAGTTGTATAGCTGCGGCACCGTCGCTCATATCCTGCAGCTGCTCAAGCTGCCCGATGACACCATAAAAGTTTTGGTGGAAGGGCAGGTGCGCGCCACTATTGAAAGCGTTGAGGTGAATGCGGACGAGCACATGCGTGCTTCAGTGATTGTCTGTGAAGAAGACAATGACAGCGATGAGCAAGAGCTTCAGGTGTTAGCTCAGAGCGTCACGACGCAGTTTGAGCAGTACGTTAAGCTGAATAAAAAGATTCCAGCAGAAGTTGTTGCTTCGCTATCCAAAATTGATCAGTACTCTCGCTTAGCGGATACAGTAGCTGTTCATATGTCGCTGAGATTAGAAGAAAAACAGCGCGTATTAGAGCTGACTAATGTGCGTGAGCGCTTGGAGAGAATACTTGGTCTGTTAGAGGGCGAGCTGGACGTTTTGCAAGTTGAAAAGCGTATTCGCAGCCGCGTCAAGCAGCAGATGGAAAAGAGCCAGCGCGAGTACTATCTGAACGAGCAGATGAAAGCGATCCAGAAAGAGCTTGGGGAAATGGACGATGTCCCCAATGAACTCGAGGATCTGACGGCTCGTATTGAGGCCGCAGGTATGCCGCCGGAAGCTAAGAAAAAAGCCGAATCTGAGCTCGGCAAATTGCGACAAATGTCTCCGATGTCGGCTGAGGCGACAGTGGTGCGTAATTATTTGGACACCATGTTGGGTGTGCCTTGGGTGAAGCGAACGCGCGTCAAAAGCAAATTAGACGAAGCTCAAGATGTTCTTGACCGCGATCACTACGGATTAGAGAAGGTTAAAGAGCGTATTCTTGAGTATTTAGCCGTGCAGAAAAGAGTGCGCAAGCTAAAGGGGCCGATCTTGTGCTTAGTTGGTCCGCCTGGTGTGGGTAAGACTTCTTTGGGGCGTTCATTGGCATCGGCCACTGGCCGAAAATTTGTGCGAATGTCACTGGGTGGTTTGCGCGATGAAGCAGAAATACGCGGACATCGCAGAACCTATATCGGTTCTCTGCCTGGTAAAATTGTTCAAAATCTTTCCAAAGTTGGTACGCGTAATCCGTTAATGCTGTTGGATGAAATAGACAAAATGTCTATGGATTTTCGCGGTGATCCTTCATCGGCGATGCTCGAAGTTTTGGATCCCGAGCAAAATCATGCTTTTGGAGACCACTACCTTGAAGTTGATGTGGACTTGTCGGAAGTGATGTTCGTTGCTACTTCTAACTCGATGAATATCCCAGGGCCTTTGCTTGATCGGATGGAAGTCATTCGAATCCCTGGGTACACCGAGCAAGAAAAACTAGCCATAGCTAAGCGATATTTAGTACCTAAGTCGATCAAAGATAACGGTTTAAAAGAAAGCGAGTTGTCGATTAGCGATGATGTGCTTACCGAGATTATTCGGCGTTATACAAGAGAGGCGGGTGTCCGTAACCTCGAGCGAGAAATAAACAAAGTCTGTCGCAAGGTTGTGAAGGAGATTTTGCTCGACAAAAAACTCAAGACTGTGGATTTACAAGTCGATGGTGTTGAAAAATACCTTGGTGTCTATCGCTTTCGATACGGATTGGCCGAGCAAAAAGATCAAGTTGGACAGGTGACGGGGCTGGCTTGGACCGAAGTTGGTGGTGAACTGTTGAGTATTGAGGCTGCTGTAGTGAGTGGAAAGGGCAAGCTCAATTACACTGGGCAGCTTGGTGATGTGATGCAGGAGTCCATTCAGGCTGCTATGACGGTCGTGAGAAGTCGCGCAGCGTCCATAGGTTTGGCGCCGGACTTTCATGAGTCAAAAGATATCCATATCCATGTTCCGGAGGGAGCAACGCCAAAAGATGGGCCAAGTGCCGGCATTGGCATGTGCACTTGTCTGATATCGGCATTGACCGGTATCCCTGTGAAGGCAACAGTGGCAATGACAGGGGAGATTACCCTGCGTGGAGAGGTCTTGCCCATTGGTGGCTTAAAAGAGAAGCTCTTAGCTGCACATCGGGGTGGGATCGAAACAGTAGTTATTCCGCACGAAAACGAAAAAGATCTCACCGACATTCCTGATGATATTTTGTCTCAACTGGAAGTAGTGCCTGTGCAGTGGATTGATCAGGTACTCGACGTTGCGTTGACAGAAATGCCAAAACCGTTTGTGGAAGTATCTAAGCCAAGTATAGAAAAAACATCGAGCAAAAAATCTAAAGGTGCCGCTCAGCGTCACTAGCAGACTTGCAGAATGCGGGGGAGTACGGGTTGCTCGCCTCGCCGCTTTGCAAATTACAGCAGTTCCACCCAATGCATTTGTCGCTTGGGTGTTGAAGTATTTAGTATATACTCATCGCATAACGTCCTTCAGGGCGTTTTTACCTCGTTTTAAGTCCCGTTAGAAATCATCGGTGATCTTTTTTCAGAGATCTCGTTTGTAGGGCTTGTGTAAAATTCAGGAGTTAGTCATAATGAACAAATCAGAGTTTGTTGATGCTGTTGCAGAAAAAGCTTCGCTGAGTAAAGCGGATGCCGCTAAAGCAGTGGATTCCGTAATGGAAGTCGTAACTGACACCCTTAAGGGTGGAGATCAGGTAACGCTGATCGGTTTCGGAACATTCCTGAATCGTCGCCGTGAGGCACGAGATGGACGTAACCCACGTACGGGTGAAACCATCAAAATAGCCGCAGCAAATGTTCCTGCATTTAAAGCTGGTAAAGCTTTAAAAGATGCTGTAAACTAGGCGGCTTAGTTGGGTGTTTAGCTCAGTTGGGAGAGCATCGCCCTTACAAGGCGAGGGTCGGGGGTTCAAGTCCCTCAACACCCACCAAATTTGCTTTTAGCAAGATTTGGAATTAGTTTTGGAGCGGTAGTTCAGTTGGTTAGAATACCGGCCTGTCACGCCGGGGGTCGCGGGTTCGAGTCCCGTCCGCTCCGCCAAAGTTAGACGACAAAAGGGCACCCAATGGGTGCCCTTTTTCGTACCTGAAATAAAGTTGCTTTTAGAATGCTTGGTGTTTAAGTTGAAAAGACTTGAGACAGGGCGTCGTTGCTTGTTCAGGCTACAATTGAGGTTGAACTTGTCTGCACGACAGCGTGTCCTGTAGATATGGCATAAAACACACGTTGAGGCTCCACTTTTTTGAGCTTCACAACAGAACGTACGTTGTACGAGAGACTGAATAAGCTATGTTGATTCAACTCCGCGAAGGTTTGCGTAATTCAAAAATTCTCAAGTTTGTATTCGTCGGCATCATCACCGTGCCCTTTGCGCTTTTTGGTGTGGGCTCGTACTTTACTGCCGCGATTGATACTGATGCAGCTACCGTCAACGGTGAAGAAGTCAGTGTGCAGCAGTTCCAATCGGCGCTTTTGCAGCAGCAAGAGCGCATGCGCCAGATGTTTGGTGGCAAAGTGCCTGATGGACTCTTAGAAAATCCACAGATGCGTGAAGGTGCTCTTGAGCAACTCATTCAGCAGCAGCTGATGGTGCAGCGAGTTCAGGGCCAAAACTACACCGTGTCGGACGCAGAGCTAGCCAAATCCATCCGCGAGCGTCAAGATTTTCAAGTCAACGGTGAATTTGATCAAGGGCGCTATGAGCAGATACTGGCGGCCAACCGTATGTCGAATGCCGTATTTGAAGAAAGCGCGCGGCGTGATGAAGGTCTGGTGCAGCTTTTCAACGCTGTCACAGGGTCAGCGTTTGTCTTACCGCTAGAGGCTGGTCAAGCGGCTTCGCTGAAAAATCAGGAGCGAGAAGTTCTGCTCGCTGAAGTAGATGTGGATGCGCTTTCCGAAGCGGCTGAAGTAACTGATGAAGAAGTGTCGGTTTACTACGGTGAGAATGAAGCGAAGTTCATGCGCCCTGAGCAGTTTAAAGTCAGCTATTTAGAAATAAATAGCGAGTCTTTAGAAGAAGCTGCTGCGATTGATGACCTTGCGGTTGAAGACGAGTACCAAAGCCGAATTGACGAATTTGCCACTCCTGAGCAACGAGATGCCTCGCATATATTGCTGTCGTTAGACGAAGACGCTGATCAGGTTATGGTTGATGAGGTGATGGCGAAAGCAGAATCGCTGAAAGCACAGTTGAACGACGGGGCTGACTTTGCAACTCTAGCGAAGGAAAACTCCAATGATCCTGGATCGGCTGAAAATGGCGGTAGTCTGGGCTTGTTCGCTAAGGGTGCGATGGTTGCTGCTTTTGAAGAATCTGCATTCGCTCTAGAAGTTGGGCAAATTAGTGAGCCAGTACGTACTCCTTTTGGTGTGCACATCATCAAACTTAACGCCGTTCAAGATTCGGTTGCTAAGCCACTGGACGATGTTCGCGAAGAGCTAAGAGAAGAGCTGGTACAGCGTCAAATATCTGCTGTTTTCTTTGAAAAGCAGGATTTGATGGCGACAGAGAGCTTTGAGAATAGCGGTAGTTTGGAGCCTGCGGCTAGTGCCTTGGGTATGGAAGTTCAACAATCTGATTGGTTCAGCTCAGAATCACCTGTTGGCGTTGGCCAGTTCCCAGAAGTCCGTGCTGCCGTCTCGACAGATGACGTGTTGAGCGCCGGTTTGAACTCTTCAGTGCTAGAGGTGGCTGAGAATCACGCGATCGTTTTGCGTTTAGATGAGCGTAAAGATGAGGAGTTAAAACCGCTTGAAGAAGTTCGCGAGCAAATTGTTGCGACCTTAAAGTCTGAAAAAGGTAATGAGGCCGGCCAAGAGAAGGCTGATGCGTTGTTGGCAGCAGTTGAGAGTGGTGAAGAATTTGTAGGAGCTGCGCAAGCGCAGTCTTTGACCGCTGCTGAGCCAGTTTGGTCCAAAAGAGACAGTCCGGAAATTGACCGCACCGTACTTGCCGAAGTCTTTGCCTCTCCCTTCGTTGAGGGTGAAGTGTTTTGGGGGCAGGTAGTTAGTGCGGCAGGTAATCCTGTGGTGTTTGGTTTGAAAGGGGTTCGGGCCAGTGATGAGGAAGCGGGTGAGCCTTCTCAGGTCGTGGTTGCAGATGCAGCGATGGTGCAGCAGCAGGGCACCGCGGCATTTCAAGCGTTACAAGCTGGAATGCGTGAGCTGGCAGATGTGTCAATCAACGAGAAGGCGATCAACCCAGCAGCAGAATAAAACGACCAGTTGATCGCTGGAAAAAAAGAGCGCTTTTGTAGCGCTCTTTTTTTTGTTTTTTTAGTTGACGAATAACTTTTCTAGAATTCGTTTGTATAGAGCTTGTGTGGTGTCTATCTCGGCGCAAGCGATTTGTTCATCCACTTGGTGGATGGTGGCGTTACAAACGCCTAGCTCTATTAGTTGTGCTCCCGTTGGGGCAATGAATCGCCCATCCGATGTGCCACCACTGGTCGATAGCTCGGTGTCGATCTTGCAAATTTCCTTGATAGCGTCACTTGCTGCTTTGGTGAGTTTTCCTGGTTCCGTGATAAAGGCTTGCCCTGAACAACTCCAGCTCAAGCTGTAGTCCAAATTATACTGGGCGAGCATTTTTTCTACGGTAGATCTAAGCTGTTTTTCCGTTGAGGCAGTGCCAAAGCGAAAATTAAACCGCATCTGCAGCGTGCCCGGTACAACGTTATTAGCGCCAGTTCCGGCATTGAGGTTTGATACCTGGAATGTTGTTGGTGGGAAAAACTCGTTGCCGTCGTCCCAGTGGCGCGTGCAAATTTCAGCAAGAAAAGCAGAAATTTCATGGATCGGGTTTTTTGCTAGGTGAGGGTAAGCGACGTGTCCCTGTTTACCTTGGATATCAAGAGTGCCGCTTAGTGAGCCGCGTCTGCCGTTTTTGATGATGTCGCCTACAGTAGTGGTGCTGCTTGGTTCGCCAACAATGCACCACGTGATTTTCTCATCGCGCGCTTCGAGCTTTCGAACCACCGCAGCCGTGCCGTCAGTCGCCGGTCCTTCTTCGTCGCTAGTGATCAAAAAAGCAATTGAACCTTCAAAATTTGGGTATTCGTGAACAAAGTTTTCGGCGGCCACTACCATAGAAGCCACGCCACTTTTCATGTCGGACGCGCCACGCCCGTGCAATATCCCGTCTTTGATGGTTCCGGAAAAGGGAGGCACTTGCCACTCGTGCTCTGGGCCAGTAGGTACCACATCGGTGTGTCCAGCAAAGCACAAGAGTGGCTCTTGTTGTCCGCGTCTTAACCAGAGGTTTTTGACACCGTTCTGATTGATGTGTTCAGCGACAAAGCCCAGCGGGATAAGTCGATCACAAATTAACTGCTGGCAGTCTGCATCTTCTGGTGTGACGGTGTTGCGTTGGATCAACGCTTGGCTCAAAGCCACTGCAGGGGAAATTGCTGACATGTTTTACTCTTGCGGTAGGTTTTCTAGTAGGGAGGCGTGCAGCATCTTTAGGGTGTCCGCGTCATCAATCGCGTCTCCGTTTTCGTCGCTGATATAAAAGACGTCTTCGGCCTTTTCGCCAAAAGTAGAGATTTTGGCAGCGTGCAAGGTCACCCCGCAGGCGTTAAAGCAGCCAGCAATTGTTGAAAGTAAGCCGGGGCTGTCCGCTGCGATGACTAAAACAGAAGTTAAGTCACCTGCGTCCTCCGTGTTGAACTCCACAGTTGGGCTGAGGTGGAATGAGCGCAGGCGTCTGGGGGCTTGGTAGTGACTGATGTCGGGTGCTTCGCGGTGAAGCTTCAATTGTCGTTGCAGTTGCTCGATGCGTCGAGCGTCGGCAAGGGCTTCTCCGTTGTCATCGAGAAGGGTGAACGAATCCAGCGCAAAACCCCCAAGAGTTGTCACGATGCGTGCGTTGACGATATCCATGCCAAGCTGTGTAATGCGCCTGGTAATGTGTGAAAACAGCATGGGGTGGTCGCGTGTATAGACTACAACTTCAGTTGAGCCAGAGCTGTTGGTGCGAATCAGGGTGCGTGCTTTTTCGGCGTCAATATCTCGGGCGAGTTCAGTGGTGTGCCATGCAATTTCGTCGGCATAATAACGCGCAAAGTACTCTTCACCTACAGCGTCCCAAAACTTTTCTATTTCTTCGGGTTCTAGATTGGAGTTTTCAAGAAAGACCATCGCCTCTTGTTTGCGTTTGTTGATGTGCTCAGCCCGTGTGGCCGCCGCTTCGTCTAGCCCTGTTTCGATCATGGTACGTGTATGACGATACAGCGTGGTCAGTAGGTTGCTTTTCCAGTCAGTCCACAGCGCTGGATCAGTGCCGCAAATATCCGCAACTGTGAGCAAATAGAGGTAGTTTAGGCGTTCTACTGTTTTGCATTCTGCTGCAAAATCTCTGATCACTTCTGGGTCGTAAATGTCACGTCTCTGTGCCACAGTTGACATAGTGAGGTGTTCTCTCACACCCCACTCAGCTAAATCGGCGTGTGACTTACGCAGGCCATGTTGTTCGGCAAATATGCGAGTGTCCTCCGCGCCTAGTACGCAATGGTCGCCGCCTCGGCCTTTAGCGATGTCGTGTAACAGTCCCATGATATGCAATACGTACGGGTGCTGTATTTCGCGCATAACTTCGGTGCAGTGGGGATGTCCCTCGGCGTGTTCTTCCACGGCGAACTGGCGCAAGTTACGCACCACCATCAATGTGTGTTCATCGACGGTATAGATATGAAACAGATCAAACTGCATGCGGCCAACAATGCTTTGAAAATTGGGTAAATAAGCGGCCAGTACGCCAAATCTGTTCATGCGGCCAAGTTGATGAGTTAAGCCGTGTGGCTGCCTAAAAATATCAATAAACAACTGGCGAACAATCATATCGTTGCGAAAGCTATCGTCAATTAGATACAGGTGCTGTCGGATGAGGCGGACGGTAGTGGCGCGAAGGCCTTTGATGTCGGCACGTTGGCAGCCCAGCAAAAAAATCTCAATTAACGCAGGTGGGTAGCGAAGAAAGACGTCATTGTCTTTTGCTGCAATGTAGTTGTTGATGATTTCAAAGCGATTGTTTATTGGCTGAATGTTGGCTGGCTCGTCGAGCTCGACAATACGCTCTCTGAACAACTGCAGCAGCATTTCGTTGAGCCGCACCATCTCGGTCACTACGCGGTAGTACTGCTGCATAAATTGTTCGACGGATTGGTTATCGTCGACGCCGTTGTAGCCAAACGCTGTGGCTATCGGTCTTTGGAATTCGAATAACAGTCGGTCTTCTGCGCGTTTTGCACTGCGATGCAGCCAAAAGCGCACGCGCCATAGGAAGTCTCGACTTTCCCGCAAAGTTTGTACTTCCTCGGCAGTCAGGAACTCATGGTCGGATAGTTCACTCAGCTGTGCCTCGCCAAAGTGGCGGTGTACAACCCAGCCGATGGTTTGTAGATCTCGTAGGCCGCCCGGGCTTTCTTTGACGTTTGGTTCTAGGCGGTAGGCCGAGTCATGGAACCGAACGCGTCGTGTCTCTTGTTCTTGGAACTTAGCCCTGAAAAAATCATAAGAAGGCCATGTAGTGTCAGAGGACAAAAGGTCAGAAGCTTGTAGGAAGGTTTCTTTACTTCCGCAAAGAAACCGTGCCTCCAGCAAATTAGTCATGATGGTTAAATCAGCGCAAGCGGATTCAATGGTCTGGGCAATGGTGCGTACCGAGCTGCCAATGTCCATGCCCAGATCCCACAGAGCGGTAATGAAGCTCTGGAGAACGTCATCACCTACGGAGGGGCCATTGTCCGGTAGTAGCACGGTGATATCGATATCGCTGTGCGGGTGGAGTTCGCCACGACCGTAGCCGCCTACAGCAACAAGCGCCGCAAGAGATTGTTGATCTGGTGGTACAGTGCTGCGCCATATGCGTTGTGTCAGAGCGTCCGCTACCTTCGCACGGTGTGCCACCAGTTCCGCGCCACTCGCGCCATCGTCGAAGCGCAGTTGCAGGTATTGGTCGCATTGTTCCAGCCACTGTCGGCAGTTCGAGGCGCTGTGGTTTGATTGCTCAATACCATCAATTATGGTTTGAATTTGTTGGCTCATTTCGACGTGTCGGTAAGCAGGTTCGGCCATTAGGGTTGTCCCGATGCTCCAATGGTGAGTATTTCGCAGCCTTCTTCGGTCACGACAATAGTGTGCTCCCATTGCGCGGAGAGGCTCTGATCCTTTGTGACGACCGTCCAATCGTCTCCTAGAACTTTTACGTGTCGTTTGCCGAGATTGATCATCGGTTCGATGGTGAACACCATGCCACTGCGAAGCTTGATGCCTGTTCCTGCTTTGCCGTAATGCAGGACTTGCGGGTCTTCATGGAAGCTGGAGCCGATACCGTGGCCGCAGTATTCGCGTACGACCGAGCATCGCTCGCCTTCGGCGTATTGCTGTATCGCATGGCCAACGTCTCCCAAGTACGCACCGTCACGTACCGCTTCGATACCAAGCATCATGCTTTTGTGTGTGACTTCCACCAGTCGCTTTGCAGCCGGAGCAGGCTGGCCGACGTAATACATACGGCTGGTATCTCCAAAAAAGCCATCTTTTATGACAGTGACATCGATATTGACAATGTCGCCTTTTTTCAAGCGCTTATGGTTTGGGATTCCGTGACACACTTGATGGTTTATCGATGTGCAAATGGATTTTGGGAAGCCGTTGTAGTTCAGCGTGGCAGGTATGCCGCCTTGAACCTCAGTAATGTGCTTGTGGCATATCTGGTCAAGTGCTTCAGTGGTGACGCCTGGCACGACGTGTTCGCCGATCAGGTCGAGTACTTCAGCGGCCAGTTTGCTCGCATTACGGATTTTATCGAGTTCCTCGGCGGTACGAATGTTGATTGCCATGGCGCGTTGCTAGTTCTCCTGATGTATAGATGACGCTCCATTTGCGCTGAGTGATAGCGCAAAAGGGCGATTAGACTTGTGGCATGATAACAAAATCTGTTATAAAACGCAGTTGGGCATCTCTGCCCCTGAAGCATCTGTTAGTGGTTGCTTTAAACGCAGAGAATTCACACACGCTTCATTCTGATGAGCTCGAGCTAAAACTCGTGCACTTCAGGGCAAGTTATCGGCGGGTGCCTCTTACAAAGGGGGTTGCCGGTGGCGAGGCGTGGAGGCAAAACCCGTTAATTATTTTTAAGGTAAAAGAATGTCAAGAATTAGCATGCGCCAGCTGTTAGAAGCCGGTGTTCACTTCGGCCACCAGACACGTCACTGGTGCCCAAAAATGGCCCCGTATATCTTCGGTGAGCGCAACAAAATCCATATTTTCAACCTAGAGCACACTGTGCCTATGTTGGACGAGTCTTTGAACTATATGGGTAAGTTGAGTGCGAAGGGTGGCAAAGTCCTATTTGTTGGTACTAAGCGCGCCGCTCGTGACTCAGTTCGTCAAGCGGCTACTGCCTGCAACATGCCTTATGTTGACAAGCGTTGGCTCGGCGGCATGATGACTAACTTCCGTACTGTTAAGCAGTCGGTTCGTCGTCTGAAGGAAATCGAAGCTCAAATGGCTGACGGCATTGAGCACCGTTTGAACAAAAAAGAATTCCTGATGTTGACACGTGAACACGCCAAGCTAGAAAGCAGCTTGGGCGGTATTCGCGACATGGAGCGTCTACCCGATGCTATTTTCGTGATTGACACAGGTCACGAGAAAATCGCTATAGCTGAAGCTCGTAAACTGGGTATCCCAGTCATTGGTGTTGTTGATTCAAACAACAACCCCAAAGATATTGACTATGTGATTCCTGGTAATGACGATGCGGTTCGCGCTGTTAAGTTGTTTGCTACAGCTGCGGCTGAGGCCATCCAAGATGCAAAAACTGCATCGAATACTGGCGGTGGCAGCAAAGATGACTTCGTAGAAGTGAGCGAGCCAGCAGCAGCTGAAGCGGCGCCAGAAGCCGCCCCAGAAGCTCCAGCAGCCAGCGAGTAATTCTGCGGCCCAAGTGGGTGTCTAACGTCATTCACTAATTTGTATTGGTGAGGGCGTAAGGCGAGCATGATGGCCGCGTTCGTATAGCGCGCACCGAGGCGTTTGGCTCCGGTGCGCGCTTTAGATTTCGTTATATCAATTTCAGTGAGGTGGATGATGTCAATCTCCGCAGCAATGGTTAAAGAACTCCGCGAGCGCACGAGCGCTGGCATGATGGAGTGTAAAAAGGCGCTGGTTGAAGCCGGCGGTGACATGGAAAAAGCCATCGAGAACATGCGTGTTTCCGGTTTGGCCAAAGCAGATAAAAAATCAGATCGTACTGCTGCAGAAGGCGCGGTCGTTTTTGCAAAGAGCGAAGACGGCAAGCGTTTAGCGATGATCGAAGTGAACTGCGAAACAGACTTCGTTGTCAAAGCTGACGATTTCATCGGCTTTTGCGACATGGTTGCCAATTTGGTGCTTACAGCAAACACCGGCGATATCGACGTATTGAATCAAACAGCTGTAGCCTCTCGCGATGGCAAAACGCTGGCTGAAGTTCGTCAAGAGTTGGTGGCAAAAATCGGTGAGAACATCCAGCTGCGTCGCGCAGTGGTGATGGAAGCTGACGCTGGTGGCGCTGCAGGCATGTATTTGCATGGTAGCCGTATTGGTGTGGTTGCGAGTGTTGACAAAGACAACGCAGAACTGGCCAAAGATATCGCGATGCATGTTGCGGCTAGCAAGCCTGTCTGTGTGGATGAGTCAGGCGTGCCTGCCGATTCACTTGAGCGTGAGCGCAGTATTCTCATTGCCGAAGCTAAAGAAAGCGGTAAGCCAGATGAAATCATCGAAAAAATGGTTGATGGCCGTATGCGCAAATACTTGGCAGAAATCACCTTGATTGGTCAGCCGTTTGTGAAAGACCCTGATCAGACAGTGGGCAAGTTGCTGTCAGCTGCTGGTGCTACTTGCACTGGCTTCACCCGCTTTGAAGTGGGCGAGGGCATCGAGAAAAAAGTAGAAAACTTTGCTGAAGAAGTCATGGCTCAGGCCAAAGGCTCAGCATAAGTCAGACGGGTGGAGCGCGGTGTGCGCTTTGCCTTTGAACTCAGGAACCGCCGAGTCCTGAGTTTGAATCGGCGCGGTAGCCTGCCATTGCGCTTGGTTGTTGTCGGTAATAACGTTCAAGTTATAACCGACAACGGCCTATAATAGCGCTCAGCATTTCCGCTCCACGAGCGGCACTATTCACGTGACTGGAAACGAGCGTATGTCCGAAAAAGCCCTCCCTTATAAGCGTATTCTTTTAAAGCTCAGTGGCGAAGCGCTGATGGGTGATGAAGATTACGGTATTGATCCAAAATTCATCCGCCGTATCGCGGAGGAAATCAAAACCCTCAACGAGATGAAGGTCGAAATAGCGGTTGTCATTGGCGGTGGCAATATCTTCCGCGGCGCCGGTTTGGCCGAAGCGGGTATGGACCGCGGTACGGGTGACCATATTGGCATGTTGGCGACTGTTATTAATAGCTTGTCGCTGCAAGACTCCCTTGAAAATGTTGGGGTCTATTGTCGAGTGATGTCCGCTTTGCGTATCAACGATGTCTGCGAAGATTACATTCGACGTCGTGCGATTCGTCATCTGCAAAAAGGCCGTGTCGTCGTGTTTGCCGCCGGTACTGGGAACCCTTATTTCACCACCGACTCAGCCGCCGCGTTGCGCTCGGTCGAAATCGGTGCTGACATAATGCTTAAGGCGACCAAGGTGGACGGTGTATACGATTCTGATCCGGCTCGTAACCCAGATGCGAAGCGCTACGATCACGTGACTTACGACGAAGTAGTGAATAAAAAGCTTGCGGTTATGGACACGACGGCAACGGTCATGTGCAGAGATCATGATATGCCTGTTTGTGTGTTCAACCTCAATGTTCCTGGAGATATGATTCGTGCTGTAGCTGGAGAGCCAGTGGGCACGATGGTGAAAGGAGGTTCGGCATGATTGATGAGATCTTAGAAGACGCTGAGTCGCGCATGTCAAAAAGCGTGGCGGCACTGCATAAGGAGTTTGGCCGTATCCGCACAGGTCGCGCTCACGTTAGCTTGCTCGATGGTTTGGTGGTCGAGTACTACGGTGCAGAAACTCCACTGAACCAAGTGGCGAATGTAGTCGTTGAGGATGCACGTACGCTAGCGGTCAACCCGTGGGAAAAGGCGATGGTTGGACCTATTGAAAAGGCCATTATCGACTCTGACTTGGGGCTAAACCCCAACACTGCAGGGATGTCTATACGCATTCCGCTGCCTCCTCTGACTGAAGAACGACGTAAAGACTTGGTGAAAGTGGTGCGTGGTGAAGCTGAGGGTGGCCGAGTCGCCGTTCGTAATATCCGTCGAGATGCCAACAGTGACTTCAAGCAGCTCGAAAAAGAAAAAGAAATTTCTGAAGATGAAGAGCGCGGTGCTCAAGAGGCAATACAAAAGCTAACTGACAAATTTGTCGCCGAAGTGGATAGCGTGTTGGCTGAGAAAGAAAAAGACCTGATGGAAATGTGATTCGCGTCTGAACTGTCTACTATCAGTGCAGGATCGTGAATCGCCACAGGCGAAAAATCTCTCAAGTCGAGAGGGCGCACGCCTAGTTGTTGCGCCCCAAGTAATACAAGCCAGCGGAGCTTAAAAATGCAAGAACCCAGCGGTGCTATGCCTCAACACGTTGCAATCGTTATGGACGGCAACGGCCGCTGGGCTAAGCAGCGCGGTAGGGCCAGAACGTTTGGCCATCATCGTGGAGCACGCGCAGCGCGCAGCGCGGTTGAATATTGTGTGCGCAACAATATCCCCAATCTCACCTTGTTTGCTTTCAGTAGTGAAAACTGGTCGCGACCAGCCGATGAAGTCGGCGTTCTGATGAAGTTGTTTATGCGAGCGCTGCGTACCGAGATCCGTGATTTAAAAAAGCACGGTGTACGACTGCGTTTCATCGGTGATTTGAGTAAGTTTTCGGTCCCTCTACAAAAAGCTATGCGTGAAGGCATCGCTGACACCGCGCAAGGGCAAAAGGTCTGCTTGAATATCGCCGTCAACTACGGCGGCCGTTGGGACTTAGTTCAGGCAGCGCAGCAGATAGCTCAATCCGTAGAGCGTGGGGAATTGAAAGCCGCAGATGTGGACGAAAGTAGTTTTTCGCAGCATCTTGCACTGGCTGATATTGCTGAGCCAGATCTCTTTATTCGTACCAGTGGTGAAACTCGCATCAGCAATTTTTTGCTCTGGCAGCTGGCATATACAGAGCTGTATTTTACGCCCTTGCTATGGCCGGATTTCGACCATGCCGCCTTTGACGATGCAGTGGCGGCTTTTCGCAAACGTGAGCGTCGCTTTGGCCTTGTCAGCGAGCAACTAGAGCATGCGGCCGGTGCTTAAACAGCGCGTTATCACCGGCGTCATACTTGTCAGTGTGTTCCTGTGGGCAGTTTTCGGCTGGTCATCACAAGCTTTTATCGGTTTTGTTGTCGTGCTTTGTACAGTAGGGGCGCATGAGTGGTCAGCACTCGGCGGTATTCAAAACTCTATACAGCGCGTTGTTTACGCCCTGGGGTGTGGCGCGCTGGTGCTCGTTATGCTCAGTCAGTTTGCACAAGGTGACGCGGTTCGCTGGCTAAACACCGTGCTGACCCTGTGTTGGTTGCTCGTTTTTGGTTGGTTATACAAGCTAAGTAACAGTCAGGTGCCTAATAATCATCAGGTATGGAGCTTGGCATTTGCGCCGTTAGTGATGTGCGGTGTAGGTATGGGCATGGTCTGGCTTCGTGATTTCAGCCAAACGGGGCCGTGGTTGCTGATCTTTGTTTTGGCCATTGCTTGGGCCGCCGATGTCGGTGCCTATTTTATTGGCAAAAAATTTGGTCGAAGCAAGCTTTCGTTGGTGCTCAGTCCCGGCAAATCCGTAGAGGGGGCCTTGGGTGGCTTGGTCTGCGCTGCTCTGTTGGCTGTTGTGGCAGCATTTTTCCTCAAGCTGGGTGTCACCAACTCTCTATTGCTGGTTTTGATCACGATTGTATCGGCGGTGTTCTCCGTTGGCGGCGATCTCTTTGAAAGCTCTCTCAAAAGAGCCGCGGGGGTCAAGGACAGTGGCTGGATATTGCCCGGTCATGGAGGCGTGTTAGATCGAGTCGATAGTCCTTTAGCCAGCGTGCCGGTGTTTGTGTGCCTGTCGGCGATTCTGCCGCTCTGAAATACTCGCTTACACATCTTGTCGCGGTTTTCCGAGAAAATGCGGGTAGTGCTCTGACACTAGCCAGCAGCCATCGCTTTCAGCGCGACAAAGCGCTATTCAATTTGGAGAATCCATGCCTGTCCTCTCGATAAAAACTCAGGTGACTGTGCTGGGTGCTACCGGTTCGATTGGCAGCAGTACACTCGATGTATTGGCGCGGCACCCTGATCAATACCAAGTCTTTGCACTCAGCGCCTCTCACAGCGTCGAGAAGATGTTGCAACTGTGTCTGCGATTTCGGCCTCAGTTTGCGGTTATGGCGGACGACGGCGCAGCGCAGCAACTCAAGCAAAAGCTTGATGACGCATCAGGTGTGCAAGTGCTTAGTGGTGTAGAAGGTTTGTGCTTTGTAGCTTCACACGAACAATCTGACACGGTGGTGGCTGCCATTGTTGGCGCTGCGGGCTTGATACCTACATTGCGCGCAGTAGAGGCAGGCAAGCGTGTTTTGCTGGCCAATAAAGAAGCGCTCGTGATGGCAGGGCAGCTGATGATCGACGCAGCACAGCGCAGTGGCGCGTTACTGCTTCCCATCGATAGTGAGCACAACGCGATTTTTCAGTGTTTGCCGCAGCGCGACACAGGTGTTGAGTGGCGTGGTGTACAAAAAATATTGCTGACTGCAAGTGGTGGCCCATTTCGTCAGCATAGCCTAGATGAACTCCAACGCGTAACACCCGAGCTCGCTTTAGTGCATCCAAATTGGAGCATGGGCCAAAAAGTGACTATCGACTCTGCTAGCCTTATGAATAAGGGATTAGAGCTAATCGAAGCGTGTTGGCTGTTTGCAGTGACACCTGCGCAAGTGGAAGTCGTGGTGCACCCACAGAGCATCGTGCACTCGATGGTTAGCTATGACGATGGTTCGGTGTTGGCGCAGTTGGGCAACCCTGATATGCGGACGCCTATTGCGCATGCCTTGGCTTGGCCGGAGCGCATCGAATCGGGCGTCGCCCAGCTCGATATGGTGGCAATATCTCAGCTGACCTTTGAAGCACCAGATACGCAGCGATTCCCTTGCTTGCGTTTAGCAGCTGAAGCCGCAGAGTCTGGTGGTACCGCAACAACGGTATTAAATGCGGCAGATGAAATTGCCGTGCCCGCTTTTTTAGAAAAGCGCATTGGGTTTATGGATATCGCAGCACACGTAGAAAATGCGTTGCAGCGCATCCCGGTAGTTGCAGTTGATTGTGTAGAAACATTGTTTGAGACGGATTTAAAAACACGCGAGCTGGTCAAAGCAGCTATCTCTCGTACAACCTTGGCGGTAAGTTCTTGATGGTCGGCAGTTTTATTTGGTATGCCCTCGCTTTTGTATTGGCTCTAGGCGTGTTGGTCGCGTTCCATGAATACGGGCACTTTTGGACTGCGCGCCGATTAGGTATCAAGGTTCTGCGGTTTTCAGTCGGTTTTGGTAAGCCGCTTTGGCAGCGCACCGGGGCGGATGGCACTGAGTATGTGCTTGCCGCGATTCCACTGGGTGGCTACGTCAAAATGCTCGATGAACGAGAAGGCGATGTTCCACCAGAAGAGGCCCATCGAGCCTTCAATCGACAGTCTGTCTGGACACGTATTGCCGTGGTCGCGGCAGGTCCTATCGCTAATTTTATTTTGGCTATCGCTGCGTATTGGTTGATGTTTGGCATTGGCATTAGTGCCATGGTGCCTCGAATTGGCGTGCCCGACGCGGGTAGTTTGGCAGCGTTGTCAGGGTTCGAGTCCGGCGAACGTATCGTTCAAATAGGTGAGCGCCCAACCGAGAGTTGGGAGTCTGTACGCATTGCCCTGCTGGACTCTGCGCTGGCGAGCGATGGAAAACCTGTTGCTGTGCAAGTGGAAACCGAAGAAGGTGGCACGCTCTGGCGAGAGCTGGCGATAGACGGCGCTGCAGCTTTGGCAGAGGGCGGCGATATGGTTGGCAACAGCGGCTTGCGCTTGTGGCGGCCTTCAATACCGGCTGTCATCGATGAAGTTCTGCCCGACAGTGCTGCGGCGCTTGCGGGTCTGCGCAGCGGCGACAAAATCATCGCCTCTGACGGTCAATCGGTTGAAGATTGGCAAGCTTGGGTGACTGTTGTGCAGGCTTCTGCTGACAAAACCTTAGCTGTTGATATTGAGCGAGCGGGACAGCCGCAAAGTATCGCGTTAACTCCCGCTAGCATCGAACAAGGCGGGCGAGTTTTTGGCCGTATTGGTGCGACTGCCCTTATCGATGAGCAGGTAAAAGAAGACGCGGCAGCGATGCGCACAGTGGTGGGATACGGCCCCTTGGAGTCTTTGTGGCGGGGCGTTCAGCGCACGGCGGATATCAGCATGGTGTCGCTGCAAATGATCGGCAAGCTAGTGACGGGCCAAGCTTCGCTTGAGAACGTCAGCGGGCCGCTAACCATCGCTCAGTTTGCGGGCCAATCGGCCAGTGTGGGTTTTGATCACTATCTAAACTTCCTTGCGCTGATCAGCGTCAGCTTAGCTGTTCTCAACTTGCTGCCTGTGCCAATTTTGGATGGCGGGCACTTGTTGTTTTATGCGGTGGAGCTGGTCAAAGGATCGCCTGTATCTGAGCGTATTCAACTTTGGGGACAACAGTTGGGTCTGGTTTTGTTGGCTGGATTAATGGGATTAGCCTTTTATAACGATATCTTGCGTTTGTTTGCTTAGGGTATCAACAGCGTGATTTTTGGCGTTTATAAAGCGTTTTTGGTCTGCGTTAGAGTCGATATTGACACTTAGCTGTTGCGTAATTGCACAGCAACTGTGTGTAAACCGCGCTGATCATCTAAAATCCATCCGTTGCCCTTGTGGCATTTTTATAGAATTCGGATTCGAGCGAACATGAGAATCAATTTAGGCCGAACACTTTTGGGCGTCGCGCTCTGCTTCACTGTGCTGGAAGCAACTGCTGCTCCGATGCGCATTGAGGCCATTCGTGTTGAGGGCAATCGTCGGGTAAGTGCCGGCACCATACTCAATAGCCTGAAAGTTTTGGAGGGTGACCGCATTGATCTCGACGTGGAGTCGAGTGAAATTATCAAGAACTTGTTCGCACTGGGGATGTTCGACGATGTTCAGCTTTCTCGTGACGACGGTGAACTGATTGTCTCTGTGGTTGAGCGGCCTGCAATCTCCGAGTTCACTATCAGCGGCAACAAGGCCATTCCCAAAGAACAGCTCGATCAGTCGCTGCGCAGTATTGGTCTGGTGCGAGGGCGCTTGCTCAATCGAGCGACACTCGAATCTGTTGAGCGCGAAATTCGCGAAGTATATTTTGATCAAGGGTATTACGGTCTCAATCTAGACACCAAAATCAATGAAGTCGATGAAGGCCAAGTTGAAGTGGTGGTGGATGTTGAAGAGGGCGCGCAGGCGCGAATTCGCGACGTTGTGATTGTTGGTGCAGAGGCCTTTGAAGAGAAAACACTGCTCAAGCAGTTTCAGCTTCATCCAGTTAAATATAATATTTTCTCTCGAGCTAATCGTTATACGCGAGCAGCGTTAGAAGGTGATCAAGATCGCCTGAGTGATTTTTATCGCAACCGTGGTTATCTCAATTTCCAGATAGAATCAACTCAAGTAACTTTGGGCGAAGATGAGCGCGATGTGTTCATTACCGTGCACGTCAATGAAGGTGAAAAGTTTAATATCGGCGAGGTTCGCGTTGGCGGCAGCTACGATATGCCAACGGAAGAGCTTCGAGAGCTGGTTGAAATCCAAAGCGGCGATACATTTTCTCGTCAACGTATCAACGAAAGCTCGCAAGCAATCTCTGGGCGGCTCGGTCAAGACGGCTTTGCTTTTGCGAAGGCGAACGTGGATACGCGTGAGCGCGAAAGTGAGCCTGTAGTTGATCTGAACTTGATTGTCGAAGCAGGTCAGCGCTTTTATGTCAGGCGGGTAGAGTTCGTCGGTAATTTTGGTAACCGTGATGAAGTGTTTCGTCGGCAGATGCGCATCATGGAAGGCAGTGTTTTCTCGCCCGTGCTATTGCGTCGCTCGCGCGAGCGCATACAGCGTTTAGCGTTTGTGGATGCTGTAGATATTCGCACGGAGCGTGTGCCAGGTGTAGATGACCAACTAGATGTGGTTGTCAGTATCATTGAGGGTCGACCGGGTACCTTCAGCGCGTCGATGGGATACGGTTCGAGTGGCGCTCAATTTGGCGTCAACCTAGAGCTTCACAGTGCGATGGGCAGTGGTGAGAACTTAAAGTTAAGCTTTGCTCGTTCAGACGTGACCGAGAAATACAGCATCTCGCACACGCAGCCATTTTTTACTACGGATGGCATCAGTCAAACTCTGAGCGCTCATCACCGTAAGACTGATACTGATGACTACGAGACAACCGCCAATTGGATTGCTAACTCCTGGGGTGTTGGTGTGTCTTACGGTATCCCGCGCAACGAGTACGATACCTTACGGCTTGGCATGGGCTACGACAGTATTCAGATCGACGCAACCGAGGGCACGTCTGCGGAAATCCAAGATTTCTTAGATGAAAATGGCGATACATTCGCTGGTTTCAATGCAGAGCTGGCCTATGTGCGAGACACACGGGATCGTTTTGCCTTCCCACGTAAGGGTATGTATCACCGGTTTGGGATTGAAGGTAACATCGCCAACAATGATTACCCCTACTATAAACTAGGCTACAAAACCGAAGCTTACGTGCCCTTAGTTGGGGAGCTAGTGTTTGGTGCCAGTGCACAGGTTGATTATGGCAAAGGGTACGGTGATTTCGAAACGCAGCCTTTTTATGATCGCTTTTATGCCGGTGGTGTGAGTTCGGTACGGGGCTTCAATGGTCAGAGCCTTGGGCCCGTTGACTCAAACGACGATTCCGCAGGTGGCGATTTCCGTGTATTGGGGACAGCCGAATTGCTATTTCCGCCGCCGTTCTCGAACAAAGATGAAAACGATCCGACTCCTCGCAGTACGCGCATGAGTGCGTTTATTGATGCCGGTAATGTGTTTGCTACGCACGACGACTTTGACGCTGATGAGCTGCGGCTTTCATACGGTATTGGATTGACGTGGCTGGCACCTGTTGGACCGCTAAAATTCAGTATTGCCAAACCGTTTGAAGAGAAAGAAGGCGATGATCTTGAGGACTTCCAGTTCGAGATTTCCTTCTAGTTTAATTGTGCTCTCAGCCTGCCTGTGCGTAGGCTGAGAAAGCAAAGTTTGAATTCTCGGACTCTGCGCTAGCTTCCGTTATACTGTCAACTTAATTTCATTCTCAGGAGCTGTGGTGTTGCGACGATGGTCTCTTGGACTGTTACTGGCACTGTCGGTAGCGCGTGTCAGTCCACCAGCCTTGGCGGTGACCGCTCCGGTCATCGGCTTTGTTGATATCGCGTATTTAATCGACAACTCCCCTCAGTCTCTAAAAGCTCGTGAACGGCTTGAAAAAGAGTTTTTGCCTCGACAGCAGGAGCTGACTGAACTGCGTGAAGAGCGCTCTCGGGTGGAGTCAAAAGTCACGGGTGTTGACACCGAAAACACCAACGAGTCCCAGAGTGTAGAGCGTGATTTGCGCGCGGTAGAGCGTCGCTTACAACGCCTCGAACAGGCATTTCGCGAAGATCTCAATATCAAACGTAACAACGAACTTAAAAGCGTGCGTGATCGGGTATTGGAATCGGTGGCCGTTTTTGCTCGCGAGCAGGGCTTTGATTTGATACTCACCGATGGCGTATTGTTCGCGAGTTCCAGTGTGGATGTCACTCAAAGGGTCCTCGAACACTTACGGAAGCAGCTTTGAATCAGCCTCACACCACAAGCCGTAGCCTGAGTGTTGCGCAGATAGCTGAGAAACTGAACGCGACTTTTAGTGGCGACGGTGAGTGCCGTATTGACGCGCTAGCGAGTATTTCGAAAGCCCGTTCAAATAACCTCTGTTTCATCAGTAATAGTAAATTCTTGAGCCAGTTAGATAGCTGTCGCGCCGGAGCTGTTCTTTTGCGCGAAGCAGACGCAGTACAGTGCAAACAAGCTGCAATTGTGGTCGACAATCCTTATCTCGCTTATGCTCAGGTTAGTCAGTGGTTGCACGGCAGCGAACCCGCATGCGGTGGTGTGCACGCCTCCGCTGTTGTCGCGGAGTCAGCCTCTGTAAGTGACGAGGCCGAGATCGGGCCGCATGTCACCATAGAAGCCGGTGCTGAGATAGAGGCAGGGGTTGTTATCGGTGCAGGTTGTTTTGTTGGCGCGGGTACTCGTATAGGCCGTCACACGCGACTAGCGGCAAATGTAACTGTCTACCACGGCTGCAAATTGGGCGAGCATTGCCGCGTGTTGAGCGGTTCTGTAATTGGTGCGGATGGCTTTGGTTTTGCACCGGTGCGCGGTGGCGGCTGGCACCGAATAGAGCAGATAGGTGGAGTGAGCTTGGGCGATCGCGTGGAGATTGGTGCGTGTACCACTGTCGATCGTGGGGCGCTTGAAGACACGGTGATTGAAGACGGCGTGATCATCGACAACCATGTGCAGGTCGCTCACAACGTACACATTGGTCAGTACACCGCAATAGCCGGATGTGTTGGTATAGCGGGTAGCACGCGCATTGGCCGAAACTGCCAACTGGGTGGTGGCAGCTCTATTGTTGGCCACCTGACAATTGACGACGGCGTTGTGGTATTTGCCAACACCTTTGTCACTTCTTCTTTGCAGGCGGGCGTTTACGCGTCTGCAAGCGTGGCCCAACCGGTAGCGGATTGGCGTCGAAATCAACCTAACCTTCGCCAGTTGCATCGCTTAGCGCGCCAAATGCGTCAGATGTTTGGCAAGATAGGCAGCGGCGATTCGTCTTCTGCTAAACACTCGGAGTAACTCCTCTTGAGCGAGCTCAATTTAAAACACATCCTCAAATTGCTGCCTCACCGCTATCCGTTTTTGCTTATCGATCGCGTGATTGATTTAGAACCGGGCGTGCGTGGCCGAGGCATTAAAAACGTTACATTTAATGAACCCGTGTTTACCGGTCACTTTCCCGAAAACCCTGTGTTCCCCGGTGTTCTTATTTTGGAAGCGTTGGCACAAGCCAGCGTGATGGTAGGTTTTGCGGAAGAGGCGATCAGTGAGGTTGAAACTCAGAATTTGTACCTCTACGCGGGCATCGATAAAGCACGGTTTAAGCGTCCCGTCATCCCAGGAGATCAGTTGTTTTTAGACGTTGAAGTACTGAAATCTCGACGTGGCATCTGGCAGTTTGACGCTAAGGCACGCGTGGGTGATGAGTTGGCGGCGAGTGCCGAATTGATGATTGCCGTGCAGGGCCCCAAGTCGTGATTCATCCAAGTGCAGTGGTGTCAGATGGTGCCGTGCTTGCTGACGATGTGGAAGTAGGGCCATTTAGCTTTATTGACGAAAACGTCGAGATAGGAGCGGGCACAGTTGTGGGTTCACATGTGGTGATAAAGGGCCCAAGCAAAATAGGTCGGAACAACAAAATTCACCAATTTGCCGCGATCGGTGATGCTCCGCAGGATCTCAAATACAACGGTGAAGAAACGTGGCTAGTGGTAGGTGATAACAACACCATTCGCGAATACGCGACCATCAACCGTGGCACTGTGGACGGCGGTAGTTATACCCGTATAGGTAATAACAACTTGCTGATGGCCTACACCCATGTGGCGCATGATTGCCTACTGGGAAATAACATCGTGTTTTCCAATGGCGCTTCTCTCGCTGGGCATGTCGAAGTGGGTGATCACGTCATTCTCAGCGGATTTAGTTTGGTGCATCAATTCTGCAAGATTGGCAACAATGCATTCGCTGGCATGGGTTCTAGTATCAACAAAGATGTCACGCCTTACACGCTTGTATCGGGTAACTATGCGACTGCGCGTAGCATCAACAAAGAAGGCCTACGCCGGCGTGGTTTTAGTGATGAAAGCATCCAGGCCTTGCATCAGATTTATAAAATCATGCTGCGCGGCGCTAAGGTAGAGTTGTCTGACGAGCGCGTGCTAGCGTTGAGTGCCGCACACCCTGAAGTGGCAAACTTTGTCGCCTTTATTGAAGCCAGTACTCGCGGAGTGGTGCGCAGCGCTTAAGAATTTCCCCCTAGAGCAAGCTACGCATAATTTTAGCAACTCGGCCAGACGCGCCGGGTTCGCCCATTTGCTCTCGTACTTCTAGCAACCCGGTGCGTTGCGTTTGCAAGTAATCCTCATCGCTAAGCAGTTTTTCTAATTCCTCACTGACCGCTTTTGCAGTCGCTGTTGCTTGAACTAGCTCTTTGCAGACTTCACGTTCCGCAACAATATTAACCAGCGAGATATACGGGATTTTGATCAATCGTCGCATGATGGCGTAGTTGATGGGGTTGAGTTTGTAGACAACCACCATGGGCACATCTAGAAGGGCTAGTTCCAAGGTTGCAGTTCCCGATGCGACGGCGATGCAGTCGCATGCTTTGGCGACCACGTGCGAGTCGTCTTGTATAACAGTAACGGGTAGAGAATTAAGGGCGGTATACGGTTCTAACGCATCTGCTGTCAGAGACGGTGCTAATGGCATAACGAAACGCAAGCTTGGATCTTGTGCTAGTAATAGGGCGGCACTTTCCAGCAGTGTGGGTAAAATGCGAGATAGCTCACTTGGGCGGCTACCTGGCATTAGCCCCACTATTTTGCCTGCCGTCGGTTCTTGCAAACCCAATTGCACACGTGCTTCAGTTTGATCGAGATTATCGTGAAGCTCGTCGAGCAGAGGGTGACCAACATAGGTCACCGGAATGTTGTGTCGTTCGTAGTAGGGCACTTCAAAAGGAAAGAGCACCGCCATATGAGTGACTAGTTGGCCTATGCGCGTGATGCGGCCCTCGCGCCATGCCCACACTTGCGGGCTGACGTAATGCAATACGGGGATTCCAAGTTCTTTTGCGGTCTCGGCGAGTTTGAGATTAAAGTCTGGGTAGTCGATGGTCAGCAGCAGTGCAGGTTGCTCTTCGCGCATGCGCTGGCGCAAATGCTGTAGCCGACGTTTGAACTTGGGGTAGTTACGAAGTACGTCGACAAAGCCAATCACTGAGAGGTCGCGGTTGTCGACATCGAGCTTCATGCCCAATAATTCGAGCGCATTGCCACCCATGCCAAAACAATCGAATTCAACGCCATCTGCTTTGAGTGCTTCTAAAGCAGCAGCGGCATGGATGTCGCCTGAGGCTTCGCCGGCACTGATCATTATGCGGGTCATGAGAGGATCTGCTCTATACGGTAGACCCGTGATGATACCTGAGCCCAAGTGTTAGGCTCCAGTGGTTAGGCCCCTAGTTAGTCAACAGCTTGGGCTTGAACTGCTTCCGAAACGGCACGAGCATTAATAACCAGAAGGCTGTAAACGCACCTCCGCCACCGCTGCTAGACAGTGCGGCTGAGTCCGGCACATCGGATTCAATTCTAATTTCGATTTCGTTTATAGCAGACTCAGTAAAGCCGTCAGATACTGTTACCCCGATATCCACAGGTTGCTCTTCCAAAGACTGTAAGGCTTGTTCACTTGTGGCAAACACTTCGCCGCTCTCAGTATCGATTCGTAGAATCCCTGTTCGACTTTCGGTTTGGATTGCAAAGTTATGGACAGTGTGGCCATTCAAATCTATGGCCGAAACTGCTCCTAATGGGGATAAGTAGTTACTAGACCCTTTAGAAACGGTTACTTCTTCTGTTGTAATTTGTGGTGGGTCATTGACAGAGGTCATGTTGAGTGTGTCTGAGGAGTTGCTTTCCCATTCGACTCCTGTGCCGTTTAGTGCAGTGACGTTAAACGTAAACGCTAGATTAGAGAGCTCATTAGGCGACTGCATAATAAGGTTCAGATCAGTTTCAGCTCCGTTTTGAAGCGACGGGCCGCTGCAGGTTATTTCTTGGCTACTTTCGCTACAACTCCAATCAGTGCTTGAGGCTTGTTGAAAAATCACCCCAGCCGGCATTGTTATAACAGCGGACGTTGATTGAAGTAGGCTTCCCGTGTTGTTGAGCAGTGTTACTTCGGAAGTGATATTGGAATTTGGCAGTGGTCTTCTGGCAGGGGTTGTCACCAATGCACTAAAGCCCACGTTGTATAGCGCCTTGATTCCATTCAGATCGTTGTCGCTCAACGCTGTTCGCTGGCCAATACTCACACTCGAATTGGTCGGAGTGATCGTGTCTTCGTTGCCGTCGATAGCAAAAAATGTGCGTCCATAGTGCATGATAGAGCCATAATCGTATGGAGTATTTAGCTGAATATTGTCACTGACGATATCAAAGTTAGAACTGCGATCTGAACGTATGTTGTCGTAATGAACCGTGACATAAGAGTTTCGATCCGGTCGGGTGTGCTCATGGTAAAGGCCCAGTGCGTGGCCTATCTCATGAACGAAATTTCCCATCGAGCAAGCGGATGAGGAGAAAATGCTTTGCGCGCCACCAATACGGCCAATATAGGAAGCGCAGCCAGAATTGTTGACAAAATTCACGTAGTCGACTTGGTCAGTTCGCGGTTCTATACGAATCGGTGTTTGGCTGTTCCAATGGTCTATGGCAGCTAAAATATTCGTGCGAGCTGTGTTTGTGAGGCTTTCATCAAAGGCATAAGGTAATACACCGTCTGGCCAAAGAGAGCCCTCTAAAGTGGTACTGAAACTTTGAGCCTGCACACCTGCGGAGCGGCTGCTGATGCCTGGAGCAATGGGTACCAGTACATCCCCTTCAAATACGCCAGTCCCGTCGCCAATATCTAGCACTGTTACTAGCTGCTCTTCGCCGCCTCGAACGCTGAGTGGGGTCAGAAGAGGTTCCCCTTCTATCGAGACTTCGCCTTCTGCGAACACTGTTTGAGTGCAAATCGCCGAGCTGAGACTCAGTGTTATTGCAATTTTCCTTGCCAAAGAGCCACGCATAAGGCCGATTCCGTCTTATTCTGAATTATCAAAGAGGGCATCCGTCACGGTTGTTTGAACGCGTGCATGTAGGATGTTGATAATACTTTTCGACGAAAGGCGCTATATCTTGACGAATGATTGGGTACAAATAGAAGTATTTGAATAATACTTTCTGGTGGCGGCGGGAAAAGTGATTTTGGGACTAAGAAGAGAAAATGGCGTCCCGAGAGGGATTCGAACCCCCGACTTTCCCCTTAGGAGGGGGACGCTCTATCCAGCTGAGCTACCGGGACGCAGTCTGCGCATTCTAGTCTTTGTGGCAAATAATTTCACCCTGCGATTTATCTATACGTCTGCCAGTGAAGTGCATTTAGCACTTGCCGATGACAGTGTGGCAAGAGTTTGCGAGTGTTCGCCTTTGCAGGCAACACTACATCACAAGGAGCACGGCAGTGGATATCGCAACAATCGTCGGAATGTTTGGCGCCCTCGGCATCATCGTGGCCGCTATCTTGACCGGTGGAGATATGGGGGCATTCATCGATGTGCCGTCAGTTCTTATCGTGGTGGGTGGCACAACGTTCGCGGTGCTGTTCCGTGTCACGTTAGGGCAGTTTATAAATTCTTTTAAAGTGCTGGCAAAAGGTTTTTTATTCACCAGTGTGCCACCACAAGACTTGATCACGGAAGCGGTGGAGCTTGCCAATATTGCGCGGAAAGAAGGGGTCTTGGCTCTGGAAGGCCGAGACATTGGTGATGCATTTTTACAAAAAGGAATAGCGCTCTGTATTGACGGCAACCCGCCGGAGATTGTGCAAGCGATGCTGATGAAGGACACCAATCTCACCATCGAGCGTCATGAGCAAGGTGCCAATTTTTTTGCCGCCGTTGGTGATGCCGCTCCAGCGATGGGCATGATCGGTACCTTGGTCGGTCTGGTACAGATGCTTGGAAATATGGATGATCCAAAAACCATCGGACCCTCGATGGCGGTGGCGCTTTTAACCACGCTTTACGGTGCGGTTATATCCAATGTAATAGCCCTGCCGATGTCCGACAAACTCAAGCTTCGTGCGAATGAAGAAAAACTAAAAAAACGACTGATACTGGAGTCCGTTGCCGGTATCCAAGAAGGTATCAATCCACGTATTCTCGAGCAGTTACTGAATAACTTCTTGCCAGAATCTCAGCGCGAAGCGGCGAAATAGGACACTTGAGCGATGGATGAGAATGAATGCCCCGCATGTCCCCAGCTACCAGGGTGGCTGGCGACATTTGCTGACTTGATGTCATTGTTGATGTGTTTTTTCGTCCTGTTGCTTTCGTTTTCTGAAATGGATGTACAAAAGTATAAGCGGGTTGCTGGCTCGTTGAAGTTTGCGTTTGGTGTTCAGCGCGAGGTGAGTGTCAAAGACCCGCCCAAAGGGACCAGCATTATTGCAAAAGAGTTCAGTCCTGCTAAGCCTACGCCGACCATCGTCAATGTTGTACAACAAGTAACAACTCAGGATTTTAAGCAGAATCTGGACTTCACCGACACCGATCGTAAGGTGAATGACAGCAAGAGCTCAGGGGAGGGAAAAGCACAAGACGATGCTACGAAGATGCGGCAAGCTTCAAGAGAACCTCTCGTCAAGCCGCTAATCTCGGAAGGTCAGATCAAAGCACGCTTGAAAGAGTTGGCAAAGAACAAAGCCGAAGAGATAAAGCGTCTGCTTAGAGAAGAGATAAAACAAGGGCTTTTAGAAGTCGTCACAGACGGCGATAAAGTCATTGTTCGCATGCGTGAAAGAGGGTTCTTTCAAACGGGGCGTGCGGGAATTGGCATGAATACGGAAAGGGTTTTGCAGAAAATTGCGAATGCGCTTGGCCAGATCAGTGGTGACTTGGTTATTTCGGGTCACACAGACAATGTTCCTATCGCCAATGATGAGTTCAAATCCAATTGGGAGCTCTCTTCGGCGCGGGCAGCAAACGTGGTGCATTACATGAGCAGCAAGGGTGGCATTGAGCCAAGTCGAATGGAAATTCGAGCGCATGCTGATGTAAAACCATTAAAACAGAATGACACGGCTGCAAATCGAGCGAGTAATCGACGCGTCGAGATTGTGGTGCAAAGTACGACGAGTGCGGCTGACGCGAAACGCGCGCTTGAAGATGTAATACAGCCAGAGCAACGTGCAGAGGAATAATGTAATGCCAGTAGTGAGCAGCAACGCGAAAGCGCCCAAGGCATCCAGTGCTGAACGTCGATCCTTCTACCGTATCAATGATGCAGTAGCGTTGAAAGTTCACAAGTTGGAGCCCGACAGTGTCAGTTCGGCGCGTGATTCGGTTGTTCGCCGAGAGTATGAACTACAAGCGCTGACAGGTAAGGGTGATAGTAACGCGCACTTCCAGACGGCATTGCGAGATGTAGAAGCGAAGTTGCCAGAAGTGGCCAATTTGTTCAAATTGTTTGAGGCGCGTATCGACTCTCTTGTGCAGATGGTCACTCTTCAAGAACGCGCTGAAGTCGAAGCCCCTAACGTAGTCGTGAGCATGAGTGGTAGCGGCCTGGGTTTTGACTGGCCAACGGCGTTTTACGAAGACGAGCAATTGTTGGTAGAGCTGACTCTTTTTCCTTCACGTTATCAGATAGAAGCAGTTGCAAAAGTTGTACGTGGCAATCCTGCAGATCGCTCCACTAACGGTAAATTCCATTGTGCGTTGGAGTTTGTTGAAATTGCGAGCACCGATCAGGAAGTCTTGCTCCAGCATGTGCATAACCTGCAGTTAGAAGCGCTTCGTTCTCGGAATGACAGCGACTATTAGACTGATTTAGCGAAATACCCGCCAAATTTGTACGCCTACAAGGCGGCGGGCACGCTTTTCGCAACACACGACTACCCATGATCCGCATGCGCGGTGTGAGAGAGGTTGTCGTTAAAATGTCCCATACAGTCCCCCCAGCATCTGTAGATGCACCGTTTCTAGCTACCACTCCTGATGCTATCGAGCGATTGCTGAGTGCTTCGGCAACACCATTGGATACCGTTTGTGGTCTTCTCGCTACAGATCCCGCGCTTCTGTTGCATCTGCTTCGTCGTGTAGTCGTAGCCGACAAAAAAGAAATGCAAGTGCAGAGCTTGCGTAAACTTGCAATGCATTGGTTGCAGACGTCTGATCACCGTTGGTACAACTCTCTTTTGCCCGTATCGCGAAGCGCGCTCAGTGACCATCAGCGCAGTGAGCATCAAAAGCTTTCTGCTCGGGCAGCGATAGCGGCAGCGTTGATTGGAGAGTGGGCAAGTCAAGATCTTGTCAGTTTGCGTGAAGGGGCTGATAAAGCAGAAATTCAAGCCGTCATGTCGATTTTGCCTAGTTTATTACAACTTTGCCGTGCAGAGGGTGGAAGTGTTTACGCTTCCGTCAAAGAGGAGTCTTCCGCTTGGCTAAACGAACTGGCACCTTATCTGGGCACCTCACAGGCAAAAAATTATCAAGCTTCTGAAGATATATCTGACCCTAGCAATGTAGCGATTGAAATAGCTGCCACCGCCGTTGAAGAAGATTCAGAGCAGGCTGTACAGCAAAAACTTCCTGAATGGTCGCGTCGACTTGGACGATCAGCGAGTGATCTTCTGGCCGATTTAAAGCGCGTGAAAAAGGGCTTGAAGCAGTTAGATCAGGCTCAAGACGCACTGAGGCCAGAAACGATTCTGAACTTAATACGTGGCGAAAGTGAGATACGTAAAAAAGAACTGGACTGTGATGGTTGTCGCCAAGAAGCTTATGATAATGCCTTAGCAACGGTTCGTAGCCGACTGATTGAGTCAGAAATGGGCCTTGTAGAATTGGTAGATCACTTGATGCACGCAATTTGCAATTGCGGCACTTTGAGGAGAGCTCATTGGTATAGTCTCGATGGTAGTAGGCAGTTTTTGCAAAGCAGACGGCGAAAGACAGCGTTGAGAGCGAGTCGGCTAGGCGTAGCGGATCTACCAATCGCCGAGCTTCCCATTATGCAAGTGCTGTTGGAGAAGCCGAGATCTATCCAAGTGTATCCGGAAATTCGAGAGCGGTTGTCCGCTTTATTTCCTCAGAGCGTTGAAGATTATTTTGAGCAGCATTATCTTTGTGCTTCTGTTTTTTGCGGCTCAGTGCCTTTGGGTGTGTTGTATGCTGATGCAAACGGACAGCAAATTGGCGCGTCAGAGGCGGCAAAATTTAAAGCGTTGGCACAGCTTGCGAGCAAAATGGCTACCTTGCTCGCACTACGTAAACATCGTCAAGTTGCGGAACCTGATACAAGCCAGATGTCTTATCCGGACTACGCTACTTTTGGCTCTTCTAGTGCTGCGAATGAAACCGCTGCAGCCGATCTCGATGAATCAATCAGTACTCCTTCAGCTTCTGAGAAATAAGTTGCAGCAGCCTATTCTCTAGCCAAAAATTGGGCTTCCAGAAGCTGCCAGTCACAAAGCCTACATGGCCGCCGTGCTGGCAAAGCTCTAGGATAGTGTTTTCACCTAATTCGTCAGCTTTTGGGATCATACTTTGTTCAAAAAAGGGATCATCCAAAGCATGAATTATGTGGCAGCTACGCTCTATTTGCTTCAGTCGTTGTCGAGGAGCGGCGCGGTTGTAATAGTCGTCAGCGCCACCAAATCCGTGCAGTGGTGCGGTCACGTGGTGATCAAACTGCCAAAAAGTTTTGGCTTTCTCAAGTTGCTCTAAATCGATACCCAGATCGATGCCTGCTCTAATTTTAGCCTTTGCCGCCTTGACACAGTCTTTCACCAAAAAACGTTGATACAGCTGCGAGAAGCCTTTGTTCATTCGGTTTGCGCCTGATCGAGGCTCAAAAGGTGGCGAGACCACAAGAGAATATATCAACTGCTTTGGAAGCCTTTCTTGGGCGAGTGAGTTCAAAAGTGCGGCTCCGCCAATAGAAAAACCCACGGTACAAAGCTGTTGCTTAGGATGTGTTAGAGCTATTTTGTTAAGCGTCCACGCGATGTCCACCGTGTGCCCGCAGTGATAGCTCTGACGCTTGCGGTTCGCTTCTCCTGAACACCCTCTAAAGTGCATAACTGCGCCACCGAGCTTGGCATGTGTCAGTGCGCGCATGAGGCCGCGCACGTAGTTGGAGTCCGAGCAACCTTCTAAGCCGTGGAAGATAATCACCAGCGGGCCTTGCTGTTCTCCGAACCAATGTAAATCCAAAAAATCTCCGTCCGGCGTTTCTAGTCTTTCATTCCTTACGGGCGGTTTGTTTATCTTGCGTACGGTTGCAGCAAATAAAGTCTGTAAATGCGGGTTACGAAGCCACCAAGGGGCTTGGAATTGTGATGCTAAAACCATATTAACTCGACCGTAAGCTGAGTGATTCAATCGGTAGGTTGTGATGATGACTGCTATAAATAGTATTTGAACCTAAAGGTAATAGTAGCTCGATGAGAATTTTGATCAGTAACGATGACGGTTATTTAGCGCCGGGCATTCGTGTTCTTGCCGAGCATTTAGCCGCTGTCGCAGATGTCAAAGTCGTCGCACCTGATCGAAATCGCAGCGGAGCGAGCAATGCTTTGACGCTGACACAGCCCTTGCGCGTGCACTATCACCGAGATGGCGTTGTCTCGGTGGAAGGGACACCTGCGGATTGCGTATTGTTATCAGTGAATGGCTTGTTCGAAGATGAGCATGACATGGTAGTTAGCGGTATTAATAATGGCCCGAACATGGGTGATGATGTGTTGTACTCCGGTACGGTAGCCGCGGCGGTTGAAGGTCGACATCTTGGGTTGCCGGCGTTGGCTGTTTCAATGGCTGCACACAGGCCCAAGCACTACGAGACCGCGGCAAGGGTGGCTGCTGAGTTGGTACGCAACATGGAAAATCGACCATTGCCGGCGGACACCATTCTCAATGTCAATGTGCCTGACGTGCCTTACGGAAAGCTAGCCGGCTTTAAATCAACCCGTTTGGGAAATCGGCATAAATCAGAGCCAGTGATTCCAGCAGATGACCCAAGAGGGGACACTGTCTATTGGATTGGTCCTGCGGGAGCTGAGGCTGATGCGGGTGTAGGGACTGATTTTGATGCAGTTAAATCGGGCTTTGTTTCAGTTACACCTCTCCAGATCGATTTGACCCGCTACACTCAGATGCAGGCAATTGAAACTTGGTTGGAGCAGCGTTATGCGCTTAACGGCTGAGCGCATAGCTGGACGCGGAGCTACCGCGCCTGGATTGCGCGAACAAATGATCCGTCGTTTGCGGAAAAAAGGTATCCGTGAAGAACGGGTGTTAGAGCAAATGGCACTGGTGCCACGGCATGTATTTCTTGATGAAGCGCTTTCCCATAGCGCCTACGAGGATTGCTCGTTGCCGATTGGTCACCGTCAGACTCTGTCGCAGCCCTTTATTGTGGCATTGATGACAGAGTTGTTGATTGAGGGTAAAGAACTCACCAACGTTTTAGAGCTCGGTACAGGCTCTGGTTACCAGGCGGCAGTGCTATCACGTCTGGTGAAGCGTGTGTATACGCAAGAGCGGATCCTGCCTTTGCTTAAGCAAGCGGATGAGCGTTTTTATGCACTGCGTTACCGAAATGTATATGCCAAGCACAGCGGCGGTGATGAAGCGTGGCGAGATAAAGCCCCATTCGATGGAATTATGTTGACTGCCGCAGCAGAAGAGATTCCTGAGCGGCTGCTCGCGCAGTTAGCGGAAGGCGGGCGATTGGTGATGCCATTGCGCTGCGAAGGAGCTGGCGGGCAAGTGTTAGTGCGTATTACCTTCAGCAATGGCCAGTACCACCGCGAAGACATTCAAGGAGTGCACTTTGTGCCTTTGTTGAACGGTGAAGTTGGCGGAAAAAATCGGCGATTGAGCGCTGTTGGTTAGTGCATTTTTTTGTTCAATGCTGTTTTTTTTGCCAGTGTTTTTTCAGATAAAGGACTAGAACGAACATGTCTAAGTCTAATTGTTTTTTTAAGAAGAACGCATAACTTACTAAAAAGTTGGTGTTTTTTTGAAATAGATCATGTATTGTCTCGAACTTGACAAGAGTAAAGCAGATTCTCCACAGTCCTCTGCTGCCAAAAGCTCTCTGTTCTCGTCGAGGCACGAACAGATGGTTTTTTGGTTGTGGTGACTGTGTCGACTTGTCCCGCTGAGTAAAACTCGCGGACAAGGTAATAGGAGATGTCAGCTTTGCGTTTGCAATATTTAAGTGTGCTTGCCACCGTTGCTTTGGTGTCTAGTGGTTGTGCTTATAACGGTGGAGTGACGGGTCAGCTAGCGAATATTCGCGATGCTTTTCGTCCCATCGGTGCAACCATGAACACCAAATTGTACGTTGTGCAAGTCGGGGACAATCTGTCTTATATCGCTTGGCGGTATCAGACTACGGTGCAGAACCTGATTGTTTGGAACAATTTAAGTGATCCGAACGTATTGCAAGCAGGGCAACCGCTCGTAGTGCGTGGGCAACCGGTGTCTTCGGTCTCAGTGGCTCAGCGTGCACCAGTTGCGGTTCAACCCGGAGCGAGAACGCAGGTGAGTGCGTATCAAGCCCAGGGAAGTTTAGAAGCAGTTCCGGTGCCAAGTCGGGCACCGCAAGCGCAAATGTCGCAGACGCAGTCGGTTGTTATCCCGCCTAGCGATGAGCAGACGATTGTTGTAATGCCGTCAGCGGTGGCGCAGGCAGAGACGCCGCGACCGGAAGCCCGCGTTGAAGAGAAAGTAGTTGTCAGCAATGTCAGCTACAAAAAGCCCGAAACTGGCAAGTGGGTTTGGCCAGTAGACGGACGCATAATGAAGCCCTTTGGTGGTCCTGATTCCAACCAAAAGGGTATAGACATAAGTAGCGTACCGGGACAACCGATACGCGCCACCACGGGTGGCATCGTCGCCTTTGCGGGCGTTGGGGTGCCGGTGTTGGGTAATACAGTCATCGTTGATCACGCAGACGACATGGTGTCAGCTTATACAAGAGTTGGCGAATTGTTAGTCGCTGAAGGCGAAGAAATTATGGCGGGCGATGTGATCGCTTATGCCGCAGGAGTGAGTGGGCAGGAGAAATCCCGCGTTCACTTTGAAATAAGAAAGCAAGGACGGCCCCTTGATCCTCTGTCGAGACTAGCGAAACGCTAGATCTTCATTTACAGGGTTTTCAAGGGATTGTTGACAGTTTTTCCGTCGTGATCGCGCGCTGGGTGATCGTGGTGGGTTGTAAACATAATTGGAGATCTTATAAATGGCCAGGCAGGATCTTTCTGAATGGGAAAATGTAGTTTCTGTTGATAGAGCTGGTACAACAACCGCTCGCCAAGCAACAGATGGGGACAACGATTTGGATTCGACGACTGAAATAGAAGTTGAAACCGAAGCAAAGCCCGCAAAAGAAAAGCGCTTTGACGCAGGTGTTGTGCCTCGTAAAGACATGGACGCGACACGGCTTTATCTCAAAGAGATAGAGTTTTCGCCCTTGTTAACCGCAGACGAAGAAAAATACTACTCCCGCCGCTCTAAAAAAGGTGACGAGTCAGCACGCAAAAAAATGATCGAATGCAATCTGCGTTTGGTGGTCAAAATCTCACGTCGCTATATGAATCGCGGGCTGGCGCTTCTCGATTTGATCGAAGAAGGCAACCTAGGCTTGATTCACGCGGTAGAAAAATTTGACGCAGAAAAAGGCTTCCGGTTTTCGACCTACGCCACGTGGTGGATTCGTCAAACGATAGAGCGCGCTTTGATGAATCAGACGCGGACTATTCGTCTCCCGATCCACGTGATCAAAGAGATGAACGTCTACTTGCGTACACAGCGACGTTTGCAGCAAACCTTGGATCATGAGCCGACGGTTGAAGAAATCGCCGAAGTGTGTGAACGCCCAGTAGCGGATGTGAAGCGCGTACTTGGTTTGCGAGACCGCGTTACTTCAGTTGATGTGCCTGCGAACAAAGACGGTGATCGTCTCTTGTTGGATGTCATTCCCGATGAAAACAATGTCGATCCGTCCAGCAAGTTGCAAGAGTCGATTGTGCAGAACAACATCAACAGCTGGCTCGCTAAACTGGAAACTAAGCAACGCGAGGTCGTTGTACGTCGCTTTGGTTTGCATGGTTACGAGCGCGCTACTCTAGAAGAAGTAGGAGCCGAACTTGGGGTGACGCGTGAGCGCGTTCGTCAAATTCAGATGGATGCTTTGAAGAAGCTGCGTAGAATTATTGAAGGTAGTGGCTACAACGCCGACGCGGTATTCCGCTTCTAGTTATTTTTAGAGCGATTCATTAAGACGACGCCCACAAGGCGTCGTTTTTTTTGGCCTTGATTTAAGGCGATATGTTGTGTGTTTGTGCTGCACTATGCGCGTATAATTGCCGCTTTTAGTGACGCTGTAAACGGAGCGATTGACGTGAATTCGGTGAAAGTAGGGCTGTTGGGGCTTGGCACAGTAGGTCAGGGCACAGCGCGAGTGTTGTCAGATAATGCCAGCGAGATTGCGCGCAGGGCTGGACGGCACATAGAAGTGGTATCGGCCGCAGTTCGTGACGTAGAAAAAGCCAAGAGCCAGGGTTTTGATATCGCTATCCACACCGATGCACACGCTATCGTTGACGATCCAGATATTGCAATTGTATGTGAGTTGATGGGCGGGACGGAACTGGCTCTTGAGCTCGTACTGCGTGCTATCAACAATGGCAAGCATGTCGTCACTGCTAACAAAGCGTTGATTGCGCTACATGGCAACGAGATATTCGCCGCAGCACAAAAGAAAGGCGTCACTGTTGCTTTTGAGCCGGCTGTGGCTGGCGGTATTCCCATCATCAAAGCGGTACGCGAGGGCTTAGCTGCCAATGATATCCAATGGCTCGCGGGTATCATCAACGGCACGGGTAACTTCATCCTGACAGAAATGCGTAACCACGGTCGCGATTTTGCCGATGTGCTGGCTGATGCACAGGCGCTGGGTTACGCGGAAGCCGATCCAACTTTCGATGTAGAGGGTATCGATGCAGCACATAAACTGACCATTCTCGCTTCAATAGCGTTTGGTATACCGCTGCAGTTTGATGCAGTGTATACCGAAGGAATCAGCGAAATCACCGCTAAAGACGTCGCCAATGCGGACGAGCTCGGTTATAGCGTCAAGCATTTGGGTATCGCGCGTAAAAGTGACGACGGTGTACAGCTGCGTGTGCACCCAACGCTGATCCCAAAGTCTCAGCTGATTGCTAACGTTGACGGTGTTATGAATGCCGTGTTGGTGCACAGTGACGCGGTAGGTCCGACTCTCTATTACGGCGCCGGCGCAGGCTCCGGCGCGACGGCTTCGGCGGTGGTGGCAGATATCATTGATGTGGTGCGTTTGCTGTCAGCGGCCCCTGAGCACAGTGTGCCTTATCTCGCATTTCAGCCAGGCGAGCTGAGCGATCTTGCCGTTTTGCCTCCTGAAAGAATAATCACAGCCTATTACCTACGATTACAAGTCGAGGACAAGCCTGGCGTGATGGCTGATGTCACCCGCATCTTGGCTGATCATGGGGTCAGTATAAAATCGATACTGCAAAAGAAAGCCGATGGCGCCATGGCGGCAGAGGTCATCATGATGACGCATCGTGTTCAGGAACTTGAGATGAACCGAGCGATTGAAAAAATCAACGCTCTGCAAGCAATCACCGGTGGTGTGCGTCGCATCCGTGTAGAGGCCTTGGATTAGGCTCTAGGCAATTGTGGAATTCTAGCTTTCACTTAGAAGGCTGGTCAGAATCGGCAGAAACTCCTCTCTAGGCATGCTCTCTGCCCCCAGTCCTAGTAAGTGCTCGGTGGGCATTTGGCAGTCTATGAGTGAGTAACGATTGCACTGGCACAGCCAAGCCAGCGCAAGCTTGGAAGCGTTGCTGCGATGACTAAACATGGATTCGCCAAAAAAACAGGGCCCAATGGCAACCCCGTACAGTCCTCCAGCTAGCTCATCATCCATCCAGCATTCAACGCTATGCGCATGTCCCAGTAGGTGCAACACGCTATAAGCTTGTTGCATTGCGTCGTTTATCCAAGTTCCAGGGTTGCCAGTTCGGGGGCCGGCACAGGCTTCAATTACCTCATCAAATTTAGTGTCAAAACGTATTTCATAGTTTTCGCGTTTAATTGCTTTGCGCATACTGCGGTTGATTCGCATGTGCGCGGGTTGCAATACGCAACGCGTACCTGGTGACCACCACAGTATGGGGTCTCCGTCGTTAAACCACGGGAATATACCGTTCCGATAAGCGAGTAAAAGTCGAGCTGGGCTGAGGTCGGCACCTGCGCATAGAAGGCCATCGGGGTCGTTTAAAGCTTGCGCTGGATCGGGAAACACTAGTGGTGCGTTAGGTGGAAGGTAGGGTAACTGCATCAGGATTTTTTGAAAGGCGACCAGTCACTGAGGTGCTCGTGCTGCTGCTCTACATGAGGGGTTTCGCGTTTTAAAAAATCAGCTATCGCTTGATGGAAGTTGGGCTCGCTCAAGCGGTGTGCTGAATAGGTGTATTCGGGCAAAAATCCACGGGCAATTTTATGTTCGCCCTGAGCACCGGGTTCAAAATGTTGTAGGCCGTTGCGGATGCAGTACTCGATGCCTTGATAATAGCAGGCTTCAAAGTGCAAGCTGTGCAGCTGTTGTGAGCATCCCCAGTAGCGTCCGAAGAGCGTGTTTTTGCTGCTATACATCACGCTACATGCCACGCGCTCACCATCGACAGAAGCAAACACCACATGACTGTTGTGTGGAAGAGCCGCGCCGAGCTGGCTAAAAAACTCTGGACTGAGGCTGGGAGTGCCCCATTTTCTTTCGTAGATACTGGCATAAAAAGCGTGTACCTGATGCCAGTCGTCGCGCGTGAGTTCGCAGCCGTCATACCATTTTAATTCGATGCCCTGCTGCTCAACACTGCGCCGTTCACGCTTAATGTTTTTACGTTTGCGTGAGTTTAAGCTGGCAAGGAAGTCGTCGAAACATTGGTAGTCGTGGTTGTGCCAATGATATTGCACACCTCTGCGAGGCAGCAGTTTTCCGGCGGTGCAAAGCGCATCGTTTTGATCTTTTTCGGGGAACAGCCAGTGCACACCAGACAGTTGGTGTTGTTCTACCACGGCATCTGCTGCTCTTAAAAGCAGTGCTATACAGGTCTCCGCATTTTGGTCTTCGGCAATAAGCGCGCGCGGGCCGGTTGCTGGTGTATAAGGAGCTGCAACTATTAGCTTTGGATAGTATGCCAATCCGTGTTTTTCGTAGGCTTCGGCCCATGCCCAGTCAAAAACAAACTCGCCGTAAGAGTTTGTTTTGATATAGGCAGGTGCGGCGGCGATTAGGTTTTGGCGTTCATCGTGCACACAGAGGTACTGCGGATACCATCCATGGGCTTCGCCGAGACAGTTTGTTTGTTCCAGTGCTCGTAAGAAGGCGTAGCTGACAAAGGGGTTTGCGCTAGGGTTTAGCGCATCCCAATCTTCAGCCTTAATGCTATCCAGCGAAGGTAGCACTGTGGCGGTCATGGCCACTGTCTGCGCTAACCTTCGGCCAGGGCGTCCAAATAACGCTCTGCATCGAGCGCGGCCATACAACCGGTGCCCGCTGATGTGATTGCTTGGCGATAGATATGATCCATCACATCGCCACAAGCGAAAACGCCATCGATACTGGTCGCTGTTGCATTGCCTTTTGTGCCGCTGCGAACTGTCAGGTATCCACCTTCCATGTCCAATTGTTCGGTAAACAAACTGGTGTTGGGTGCATGGCCTATGGCGATAAACGTACCCATTAGTTCTAGCTCGGTTTTTTCGCCCGTTTTGGTGTGCTCAACACGCACACCCGTCACGCCCATTTTGTCCCCAAGAACCTCATCTAGGTTGTGGTCCCACATGATCTTCACTTTGCCCTCTTTCTCGCGGGCGAATAGACGATCTTGTAGTATTTTTTCTGAGCGCAAGCTATCGCGTCGATGAATCAGTGTAACTGAGCTGGCAATGTTGCTGAGGTAGAGTGCTTCTTCTACCGCTGTGTTACCGCCGCCAACCACCGCGACAGGTTGGTTGCGGTAGAAAAATCCGTCGCAAGTGGCACAAGCTGACACGCCTTTACCTTTGAACGCTTCTTCTGAGGGTAGTCCGAGGTAGCGCGCCGAAGCACCTGTCGCGATAATCAATGCATCACACGTGTATGTCGCTTGATCGCCTATTAATTTGAAGGGGCGACTGGACAAATCGGCGGTGTGGATGTGGTCGTTCACCAACTCTGCTTCGAAACGCTCTGCGTGATGCTTCATGCGTTCCATCAGTTCGGGGCCTTGCACGCCATCGCCGTCACCGGGCCAGTTCTCAACATCTGTTGTGGTCATCAACTGACCGCCTTGCTCAACACCTGTCACCAGAACAGGGTTCAAATTAGCACGCGCGGCGTAGACTGCAGCGGTGTAACCGGCAGGGCCAGAGCCTAAAATTAATAGGCGACAGTGTTTTGTATCAGACACGGGAATCCTCAAATATATACAGGAGTAGCTTGGACAAGAAGAACAGTGCAATTGTTCTTTGACAGGTCGAGGCGGCTCGGATCGTAAAAGCGCTATGTTACGGGGCGGCCGTGTGAGGGTAAAGCATGATTCGTTGGTTCGCCTTCCGATTTGCGGTTTTAACCGTCAAAAGGCCTGGCTAGAGAGAAGTTGAGAGGGCTGACGGTTGGCGGTGTCAGAGTGTCTGGCACCGCCAAAGTGGGCACAGTTAAGCGATAACGGTGCTCAGCGCGTTGTCGATCGAATCTACAATTTGGTCGATGTCATCTTTGCTGCAAATCAAAGCAGGGCTCAGGCACAGTGTGTTGTTGTACAAGTTCAGGCTGCGATTTGTGCGACCAATAATGACGCCTTGCTGCATGCAATTGCCAGCCACGGCCGCAACAACTGCCTCTTCTAGTGGTTCCTTTGTCTTGCGATCTTTCACAAGCTCCAGACCCAAAAATAAGCCCTTACCGCGAACTTCACCGATCACAGCGTGTTTATTCTGCAGCTCTTGCAGGCGCTCCATGGTGTAGTCACCCATGCGCTGCGTATTACCGAGAAGGTCTTCTTCCTCGATGATGGCCATGTTCTCCAGTGCAGCAGCAGGGCCCGCAGTGCAGCCTCCGAAGGTGCTGATATCACGGAAATAGCCCATGCGGTCGTCGTCGTTTTTAAATTGATCAAAAACGTCTTCTGTGGTGACCGTGCAAGAAATGGCTGCATAACCGCTCGCCACACCTTTAGCCATGGTGACCATGTCGGGCTTGACGCCGTAGTGTTGATAGCCAAACCACTCACCGGTGCGGCCAACACCGCAAACCACTTCATCTATGTGTAGTAGTATTTGGTATTTTTTGCAGATAGCTTGAATGGTTTCCCAGTAGCCATCTGGTGGCACAATAACGCCACCGCCTGCTGTTATTGGCTCAAGTACAAGAGCGCCAACAGTGTCTGGGCCTTCTCGTAAAATAACTTTTTCAAGCTCCATGGCCGCACGAACACCACAATCAGGCTCGTCGCCGTAAGGTAGTCGGTACTGTAAGCAGTGAGGCATTTCTACAAAGCCGGGAGTAAAGGGGCCGTACTGATCTTTGCGTTCTATCTGGCCGGTTGAACTCAGGCAAGTAATCGTTGTGCCGTGATAGTCGCGCTCGCGGTAGATGATTTTGTGTTTTTTGCCGCCGTGCTGCATGTGCGCAATTTGGCGCACGATTTTGTAGGCTTTTTCATTCGCTTCAGAGCCTGAGTTGGAGTAGTAAACGCGACTCATTCCAGGCATTTTATCGATGAGTTTTTCAGCGAACTGTGCGCCAGGGATACTTCCTGCACTGCCTGCGAAGTAGTTCATCTTTACTAACTGGTCGCGTACTGCGTTGGCAATGCGCTCGCGCCCGTAGCCGACATTTACAGTCCAAACACCGCCGGAAACCGCATCGAGGTATTCATTGGCTTTGGCGTCTTTTACACGCATGCCTTGGCCTTCCACCACGATCATAGGATCAGTGTCGTCAAAAGCTTTATGTGAAGTCAGGTGGTGCCAGACGTGGGCTTTGTCCTGCTCTATCGCTGTTTTGAGATCTTGTGACATGCGCTGTGCTCCCAGTCACCCAGATTGTCTGGGCGGTATGTTGACTATCTAATGTGGGCAGTCTAGTAAGCGAGGCGTGCTGAGGCTTGATGTTGTGGAGCTTTCAAGTCTCAAGGTGCCACGGATTACTGCTTTAAAGACAGTGTCTTTTAATTACCACAGTGCATGTTAGCGCCAAGGCAGTAGGCTTGGGTAGGCCAG
>ENA-ORXM01000110-ORXM01000110.1-marine-metagenome-genome-assembly--contig:-NODE-110-length-154060-cov-16.942922_pt1 | contig 154060 bp, 128 predicted proteins | sample MGYA00237867_ERZ511480 | MGnify/ENA primary metagenome ERZ511480 (study PRJEB26309, sample SAMN06266103) | marine metagenome | isolation source: Algal blade | place: United Kingdom:Sidmouth, United...
TCGTGGCGGACGCGGCGGCGGCGGTGGCGGCTATGATCGTGGCGGACGCGGCGGCGGCGGCGGCGGTTTCGACCGAGGTAACCGTGGTGGCGGTTTCGATCGCGACGGCGGCGGTGGCGGCGGTGGTCGTTATGACCGCGGCAATCGTGGTGGTGGTTTCGACCGCAACGACGACGAACGCTTCTAGAGGAGATTTACTTTTGATCCCGCTATGCAGCTTGCTTTTCACACGGTACCGGCATAAGTGAAAACCCTTATTCAGTTGCGGCTGAATTCCGGGTTCACCGCCTCTTTCCCGTATCGGCGAGTAACGCTCAACGGCGGGTCAATGATCAAATCTCTTCCCCAGCAACTTCTCCCGGCTCAGTAAGCCGGGAGAAGCGAAGACACAGCGACAAAGTAGCGGCCGTAGGCCGATGACTTTGTCAAAATCGACTAAGCACTCATCAGTTTATATGCTGATGAGTGCTTTTTTTAACGGTGCATTGGCCAGCAAGGCTGAACCGGACAGAAATCGTAGCGATCCGGCTCCTCTTCTTTTTAATGCCACATTTCAGGCTTGCCGAAACGAATCGGTACTTCCTGCGAAGTGGGGATCATGCCAAACTCAACCGGAGAAGCACCGGTAGCGAATTGCAATTGACTTTTCCGATTAACTATTTAGTTGTCCCGGCCGATCACAACCCGTAACTTCAACCCCGGAAATGATGAAGCCGTTAGACAATTTCATCCCCTGACCCTATATTTCAGACCGATTTAAAAGAGCTAAACAACATGCAAATTTTATTCTCGCGGTCCTTAACGGCACTGCTACTACTATTTATCTGTACCGGCCTCAACGCCCAGCTGATCACCTCCAGCCCCGCCGCGCCAACCGACGATCAGGCCGTCGTCATCACCTTTGACGCCACCCAGGGAACGGCCGGACTGGCCGATTGCAACTGCGATGTATACCTGCACACCGGGGTAATTACCAGCAACAGCGAAAGTGACAGCGACTGGCAGTACGTTCAAACCGTATGGGGAGAAGCCAACGAAGACTGGAAGCTGGCCCCCGTGGAAGGGGAACCAAATAAATATACCTATACTTACGGACCGACCGTGCGCGCCTACTTCGGTGTGCCGGCCGAAGAAAGCATCGAGAAGATCGCTTTCGTATTTCGCAACGCCGACGGCAGCCTGGAGGGAAAAGCCACCGGAGGCAACGATATTTTTGTCGATGTAAGCGCCGGTGGCGGTGCGTTGAGCCTCAACCTGGCGGGAGATCCCGGCTCTACAAACTGGCCGCTGGGGAAGCCCCTGCCCGTAAGCATCGGAACCACCTCCGCGGCAACCATCGAGCTTTTCGACAACGACTCCATCGTAGCTTCCGCAACCGGAACCGAACTGAATACAGACGTTGTCCTGATCACCTCCGGCGATCACGTCATCAAAGCCGTAGCGACCACGCCCGACGGGCAGACCGCCGAGCGGGAATTTACCGTCGCCGGGGAGTTCGTCGTTGAAATACTTTCGCCGGATACCGACATGGTCTTTGCCGAAGTGGGCGACCGGATCGATCTCGTCATCACTTCCTACCTGCCCTCCGCCATCAGCATCAGCGGCCTTGCACCGATCACGACCGACCGCCTCGAACGATCTTTTAACGTAGCGAGAGGATCGGCCGTGACCGACATCGTCGTCACCGCCACCTACGAGGGACAGATGGATACCGACCAGTTCGTCATCGTAGTGGGCGATCCCGTCACGGCCGAGCCGCCGATGGACACGCGGCCCGGAGCTACCGACATGGACAACGGCGACGTATTGCTGCTGCTGCGCGCACCGGGCAAGCAGGATGTATTCGTACTGCAAAACGGTGATTATTTCGCCCCCAGGGCCGCCAACCGGATGAAACGTTCCGCCGACGGAGAAACCTTTTGGCTTATAATTCCCGACATTGCACTGGAGGATAACCTGATTTATCAGTACCTCATCGACGGAAACCTCCGCCAGCCGGACCCATACTCCACCCTCATCCTGGATCCCAACAGCGACCGGTTCATTGACGCCGAAACGTTTCCCGGTATCCCGGCCTATCCCGAGAATACCGAAGGAATCCTTTCCTGGCACCGGCGCTCCGTCGCCCCCTACGTCTGGCAAACCACGGACTATGACCGCCCGGATCCCGAAAAAATGGTCATTTATGAATTGTTGCTCCGCGATTTTCTCGCCGATCACAGTTTCAAATCACTGACCGATACCCTCGATTATCTTGAACGCCTCGGCGTGAATGCCATCGAGCTGATGCCGGTGAGCGAATTCGAGAATAACGACAGCTGGGGATACAACGTGAGTTTTCACATGGCCCTTGATAAGTACTACGGCACGCCCGAAGACTTCAAGGCATTGGTGGACGAATGCCACGCCCGCGGGATGGCTGTGATCCTCGATGTGGTGTACAACCACGCCTTCGGCCAGTCTCCGCTCGCCCGGATGTGGTGGGACGAGGCGAACTTTCGCCCTACGCCCGACAACCCTTACCTTAACGTAGAGGCCCGTCACCCCTTCAACGTCGGTTACGACTTTAATCACGAAAGCGCCCTCACCAAGGAGTACCTGAAGGTGAGTACCCGGTACTGGCTGGAGGAGTTCCGCGTCGACGGCTTCCGTTTTGATCTGAGCAAGGGGTTTACGCAGACCGACTCGGGCGACGACGTCGGCGCGTGGAACCGCTACGACGCGGGCCGCATCGCCACCATCAAGGAGTACGCCGACCACGTCTGGAGCGTGACCGACGGAGCCTACATGATCATGGAGCACCTGGCCGAAAACCGGGAGGAAAAAGAACTGGCGGAGTACGGCCAGGGAATGTATTTCTGGGCGGGTTTTAACCCCCACGACGAATTTCTGGAAGCTTCGATGGGGTACGAGAGCAATCTGCGCGAAGTGATCGCCGAAAACCGGGGATTCGACGGACCCAATCTGGTCGCCTATATGGAAAGCCACGACGAAGAACGGATGCAATATAAGAACGAGCAATTTGGTAATTCCGCCGATGATTACAACATCCGGGACGAAGCAACCGGGCTCGACCGCATCAAGCTGGCCAGTGCCTTCTTTTACACCGTGCCCGGCCCGAAAATGCTCTGGCAGTTCGGTGAGTTGGGTTATGATTTTAACATCAACTACTGCGCCGACGGTACCACCAACAGCAATTGCCGGGTGGACGCCAAACCCATTCGCTGGAACTACCGTTTCGACGACGAACGCGCCGCGGTGTACAACGTCATCGCCGACCTGTTGTACCTGCGCAACAACTTCGACTTCCTGCACGGTGACGTGCTGCGCCAGGACCTTGCCGGCACCAGCAAATTGCTGCACCTGAGCGGTGAAGACGGTACGGCCGTCGTGATGGGCAACTTCGGCGTCGAGGAGGCGAGCATCGAAGATGCCTTTCCCGACGGGGGTGAGTGGCACGACTACTTCAGCGGAGAAGTGCGCACCATCATCGACCCGAACAATACCACCTTCCTGGCGCCGGGGGAATTCCGGATTTTCCTGTCCTCTCCGGTGGAGCGCTTGGGCGGCCAGTTGCCGGTTTCGCTCAACGACCGCGAGGTGGCGCGGCTGGGCCTTACGGTCAGCCCCAACCCCAGCAGCGGCAACTTTTACGTGCAGTTCGAACTGGCCGCGGCGTCCGCTACGACCATCGATCTGCTCGACGCAACGGGCCGCAGTTTGCGGCAGTTGTACCGGGGTCGGCTCGGCAGCGGGATGCAAAATCTGGCTTTAAGCGCAGTGAACGTTCCCGCCGGACTCTATTTTCTACGCATCAATGATGGTGTCGGAACCGGAGTGCGGGCGATCGTGCTGCGGTAGCACCAACTTCATAAGCCCGGGGATGCTAAACTCTTTCCCGGTATTTGAGGATTTGCACCGGCACAGAGTACCGGAGATTACGAAACAGCTTAATTCCGGTGGGGCCGGGTGGTAACGAAATAAGTTATAGCCGACTTAAGTAGTTGGCCGGGCCTACTGTATCGGCGTTAAAACCGACTTAATGGGAGGGCTGTATGGCCGCAAAACGCAGCGCGCTACGTACATTAAGGGTAAGGCATTATAACCCTTTACCATGAAATATCTGTTGGCGTTTACCATTAGCACTGTTTTTCTCCTCACCGGTTGCAGCATCGAAGATCGTATCGAACGCCGCGAAGACCGCCTGCTGGGCACCTGGGAAATACAGCGCGCCGTATTTGACGAAGATGGCGCACTCTTCAACGACAACATCACCGAGGACTTTGCCGGTGACCGCGTTACTTTTTTGCGGGGCGGAAGGCTGGAATATGTTACCGGCAACGGACAATTCTTCGAGGGTACCTGGTTCATCGACGCCCTGCGCGACCTCGACGATGACCTCGAGTTCACCATCGATGCCGACTTTTTTGACGGTCGCCGCCTGGCCTTCCGCTGGGTTGGAACCATCAGCCGGCTGACCAGAAACGACTTTAACCTCAACGTTTCGGAAGTAGACGGAACGCTGCGAATGAAGTGGGATAAACTATAAAGCTTGTTTGTCGGGCTGATCCGGATTTCGCTCCAACCACCAGACCTGGACGGCGAAGAATACGTTCTGCGCGAGAATATAGATCATCGGTCCCAGCACGATCAGGGGGTTGAGGTACTCCAGCGCGATCCAGATCGAAAGCATGGTGTTCTTGCGGCCCAGGGCCAAACTTCCCTCTACCGACCGTCCCTTTGGCGCGATCAGACTGCCAACCGTAAAATTGAGGAGCATGAGCAGAATTATCGCTCCGGCCGTCAACCAGACAAAAGACCAGGGGGTACCGCTCTCGTCCCGCAGATAGGCTGAAAGGCTGCCCGCGGCAACGGCGACATTAATCAGAAAGAGAACGAGGATGTATGAATTCATCTTCCGTAAAACGGCGATCAACTTTCCGCCGATCCTCCGAACTACCTGGGCCAGCACCAGCGGAATGACGATGATACTGCCGATGGTGTAGATCAGTTTTGCCAGGTTCCCCGGGGATAACTGGATGCCGAGCAGCCAGGTGAGGGTTACCGGTACGACCAGCGTAAAGGCCAGGGAACTGACGATGATGGCGCCGACCATGTAGGCGACGCTGCGGTCGATCATCTTCGCCAGGACGGGCGTAATCACCGCCGTTGGAGCCAGCCCCATCAGCAGCAACGTGAGCGATAGATCTTTATCGTACCAGTTGCTCAGAAAGTACGCCCCGAGACCGAACAGCGGCAACAGTGCCGCGGCGTAAAGCTGTTGTCGGGCGAAGACGCTGCGATCGAGCTTCACGTCGAGAAAGGAAAAGAAAAGTAAAGTCATCAGAAATGGGCGGATGACGAAAGTATACTCCGCCAGCCGGGGCAGCAATAGACCGGCGGCGAGGGCTACGAGAATGAGAATGGATTTGAACATGGGGGCTTTGAAATTCGAAGTAACTCGTAAATATGCGAATGTCGGTATTTACGAGTTGCTGCGCCTTTTTACCCAACCACAGCGCCGTCGCCCCCGCAACTATTTGCCCCCCCGATCACCTGACTGTTTAACGACTTAACTACCTTCGCACCATGAGCCAAAACAAGACCATCCTCTCCGGCGTCAAGCCAACCGGCAAAATCCATTACGGACGCTATTTCGGGGCCATCCAAAACTGGATCCGATTACAGGAGGACTACGATTGCTTGTACATGATCGCAAACTACCACGCGATGACAATGCCGTTCACCGCCAGGAAGATGGCCGAACAGAGTTGGGATCTGTGCTTCAACCTGCTGGCCTGTGGTATCAAGCCCGAGAACATCTTCGTGCAAAGCCTCATCCCCGAACACGCCGAACTTACCTGGATTCTGGACTGCTTCACCAGTTCCGGTCAGCTCTCCCGCATGACTCAGTTCAAGGACAAAAGCTCCCAGAACGACGAGATGGGTGGCGAAGGGTTCATCTCTGCCGGCTTACTGAATTATCCCGTGCTTCAAGCCGCCGACATCCTGATCTACAAAGCAGGACTGGTCCCCGTCGGTAAAGATCAGCAGCAGCACCTGGAGCTGACGCGCAACATCGCCCAGCGGTTCAATAACTTTGCCGACAAAGAATACTTTCCCATCCCGGAGGCGCTCTACACTAAAATACCCAAGGTGATGAGTACCGCCGACCCGAACCGCAAGATGAGCGCCAGCCTCGGCGATAAGCACAGCATCGACGTGTTTGCCGACGAGAAGCGCATCCGCAAGCAGGTGGGCAGCGCCGTTACGGACTCCGGCGAAGCGACCGACACGATGAGCCCCGGGGTAATCAATCTTTTTTCCCTGCTCGACGCCTCCGGCAGGCACGACGCCCACGCAGCGCTGCTGACCGACTACGAGCAGGGTACCCTGAAGTACGCCGACCTGAAGCACGAAGTCGCCAATGGCCTCGTCGCCATCTCCAACAATATCCGCGAGCGCCTCGCCGAACTGAAAAGTGACCGCAAAGCCGTGAAAAATCAGGTGAAGCAGTCGAGCAACGAAATTCGGAAGCGGGCGCAGGAGACGATCAGGGAAGTGAAGGACCTGACTGGCTTGATGAACGTACGGATGTAGTTTTTAATCTCAATCAGTTTTTGGCCAGACAGTGAGCGACCGCCTGTCACCAGACTGCTTTACTTCCGACTAAAAGACTACCGACTCCTTTACTAAAAGACTCCTTGTCCAATGACTTACGCCGAAGCCATCGCCGAACTGGAAACGCTCCTCGCTCAGCTCCAGGAGCTTCCCGCTGACATCGACCAGTTGCACGACCGGGTCGCCCGCGCCGAAGCGCTCGTGACTGCCTGCCGGGAGCAACTGCGGGGCGTAGAGGATGCCCTGGTGAAACTGAGGCGGACGGTGGAAGAGTAGGGTGGGAACCGGAGTATCGGTGATCAGCCCGTTTAACATATAACGGGTAGCCGGCTTCAATCCAGTTGCACAACTTCTTCCGTTTCGATCCGCGACAATTCTTCCAGTTGCCCTTTTTCGAATAAATCTGGTAGATCCGTCAGGCTTGTTCCCAGTGTTGCTTTGTAATTCACATAATCCTGGAACAAGACCCCGGCCACGACGCGGGGATTGTAAGCGGAGCGAAAGCGGACACCGCCCTTATTGGTTTTGTAGTCATAGGCGAGATAATCGATACGGTCGGTTTGTTTGTTGATCCAGTACATGAAATTATCGTCGTGGTCAACGCCTCCGCCTACCTTATCGAAGTTGACGCTTAGCACGTCGTACGACTTTCCCTTGATCGTGGTGGTGCCGGCGGGGTAAAGATTTACGGCGGGGTCGCGCAGTTTGTACGGCAGGGTGGCGAAGTAGATCACGGAGTTCAGCGATTCGTATCCGGCGGCCGTTTCCTTGGCGGTCAGCTGCTGGCGCTTACCGTCGATTGTCTGGGTGAAATTTTCTTTTTTAATGCCCTCGTAAACAACCCGGTCTTCTTTGGAATAACTGCGGGAGTAAATCTGGTGACCGCTTTCGGTAATGAAATTGTAGCGTTTCCCCCGAAAGGTAAACCCGTAGCGGGCTTCATCAAAACTTTCGCCTCCGTGGGCGGCGTAGGCGCGGCCGAGCAGGGCGGCGGGGTCCGGTGTTTTTGCGGGCGTTTGTTCGGGCGCGGCCGCAGGTGCAAAATCCGTTTTAACCTTAGCCGCGTTGGTGGAGTCGGACGGTGAGCAAGCCGTCATCAGGTAAACACAGGTAAAACTTAAGAGCAGCAAGCGATGAATCATGAAGTGGTTGTTTCCCTGACAAACCGTTTTGATGTCCATATGGATGACTTTAGACCAGCCTTGGAGTACCTTAGTGTTTTAAATGATCACCTTGCCGACAATAAGCGTCGGCCCCAACGGAGTGAAACACAACCATGTCTAAAACCGTCCTCATCACCGGCGCCACCGGCGGCATCGGCTACGCCACCGCCCAGGCCCTCGCCCGCAAGGGGTACGAAGTCATTCTGCACGGCCGCAACCGCGATAAAGTAGAGGCCGCCCGGGACCACCTCCTCGCCGAACAGCCCGCCGCCCGACTCAAGATCGTCATGGCCGACCTTAGCCAGCAGAACGACATTCACCGCCTGGCCGAAGAAGTCCTCCTGCTCGCCCCGACGCTCGACGTGCTCGTCAACAACGCCGGCGTCTGGAACTCCAAGCTGGAGCTGACCGCCGGGGGCATCGAGAAGTCTTTCGCCGTCAACCACCTGGCCTACTTCCTGCTCGGTCATCTCCTGCTGCCCGCCCTGCGCAAAGCGACCGACGGCCGCATCGTCTGCGTTGCCTCCGATAGCCATAAACAGATCAAAGGGATGTTTTTCGACAACATCAACCTCGAAGGAAATTACCACGGTCTGCGTTCTTACGCGCAGAGCAAACTGGCCAACGTCCTGTTCTGCTACGAATTCGACCGCCGGCGACGGAGCGACGACCCGACCATCTTCGCCGTCCAGCCCGGCCTCGTCCAGACCGACATCGGCCTGAAGGGCAATACCTGGTTGCACAGCATCGCCTGGAAGGTTCGCCGCAAAATGAGTGGCAATAAAACCCCGGCGCAGGGTGCGGCCACCAGCATCTACCTCGCCTCCGAACCCGGCCTCGCTTCCGAATCTGGTAAGTACTGGGACGATTGCAAGCCGAAAAAATCCTTCTCCAGCTCCTACGATAAAGACGAGGCGCGGATTCTCTGGGAACTCAGTGAGGAGATGGTGGGAATCGAGCGGTACTTCTAGTTTATTTCAGTTTAAAGCACCTGCATTCATTCAATCACCTATTAACAAGCCTTGCCAAGATTACTCCCCTTTTTTTCCTCTCCCTCGCCATCTTACTCAGCTCCTGCGAATCCGGCCAGGTAAAAAGTGCATTCACCGAGATCGTTGACCTGCACCCGAGCGACGACCGGAGCGGCATTATAGATTACTTCGATGACGACTCCCACGACTACGTTGAAAGACTGGTAGAATACGCCAAAATGGGAAAGTTCGATCAAGCCTACCTGATGGGGGGAAGAATAAAAAGCGACCATCACCACGCTGATCGCGTACTACTCGATGACTGGAACGGCAGAACAACCAGATTCGATGCTAACGACCTTTGACCCTGCCACGGAGCTTGCCTGGCTTTACTTTATGGTGGATGGTACGGGGATTTTCCGGCACACGAAATCGCTTCCCGTATGCATCTACGACGGTGCTACGGTGCGCGGAAACGTAGCGGAACTCAACGTGGTTATACCTACCGGTAAAGCCGTTTTAGGTATTGAATACATCTTTCACAAAGAGAACGATGTCTGGAAACTAAACTTCCCCTCCACCATGCGGGTAGTCGAAAAGATCTACGCACAGAATCAGCGTAGCAGCGGACTTGGGTATCACCAGTATGCCAAACAAGTCGTAGGGCAAACGAGAAGATCTTGAACTGAAGTTTCGGGGCTACCAAAGATAAATTTTTCGCATTTTTTCAGCAATTCTCAGTTAAGCCTTTTTTAGCCTTGAGGCACTGAGTTCAGGCTTTTAGGTTACCAGTTTTATGCGCTTAGCCTCCCTTTCCTCCGGCTAGGGCTGGGGTGAGGTTAATAAAAACCAAATTGAGAACTGCTGCATTTTTTTATTTCTTCGCGCATCGGCGAAAAAGCCAAACGAGTTCTTATTTCCACTCGGACAGAAAAATATCCGGCCGGGCGTAATGCCCCGTCACGTCAAAACCCAGCTTGGCCCGCACGATGTCTTCCAGGTCCAACTCCGCCATCAGGGCCCCCGCCTCACCGAAGAGCGGACCGGCGATAACCTCGGCCAAAAGGGAGATGATCACGCCGCCGCCGGGGCACATCTCCTCGGGTTCGTTCTCGGCCAACGCCTGATGCTCGGGAGAATACATCGACTTGGTGAAGTACTGGGTTGCGCCCCAGTACGAAACAACGCCCTTCGAGAGCGATGTGGCGCAAAGTGGAGGTCCACGCCTCCCGCGAATTGGCCGTAGGGGCCAGGTAAAGCTGAACGCCCTGTTCATACATCGCCATCCGGGCCAGGGGCATATAGTTTTCCCAGCTGATGAGTCCACCCGGTTTGCCGTGCTTCGTTTGCACTGCAACCAGACTTTTACCCGCGGCCTCGCCACAAATGATGCGCTCGCTGCCCGTCGGTTTGATCTTGCGGTGCACGGCCTCCAGGCCGTTTGCCGGACACAGGTAAAGTATGGAGCAGTAGAGCGTGCCGCCGCTCCGCTCGGTAACGCCGCCGACGAGGCAGACGTCGTATTCGCCGGCGAGGGTTTCGAGGCGGGCACGGTCTTACGTCTCCAGGTCGATGCTGTTGGCGAGGTAATCGGCGTAGAGCCGGCGGCCTGCGGGCGTCCGGCTGCCGACGACGGCCCCGAAGCCGAAGCCGCGCGGATAACCGGGGATGAAGGACTCGGGAAAGAGCAGCAGGTCGCAGCCCGCCGCGGCGTATTCGGCGGCGAGGGTTTCGGTTTTTTGGTGGTTTTTCTCCTTGTCGAAGAAGACGGGTGCTTCCTGGATGACGGCTACTTTCATGGCGGGGTGGGGGAGGACCTGAAGACTGAAAAACCGGGCAGCGGCTTACGGCGTCCGGAGGCACGGGAGGTCGGACCTCTTTGGGATCAGCGAAGTGGTGAGCTGGCTTCTTCGGGTGTTGATGCTTCCTCTTCGCGGTACTTCGAGAACAGTTTTTCCAGCACCCGTAGCTTGATGGGCCGGGGGAGAAGTTTGCCCAAAAAAGCCATCAGTTTAACCAGGAACCCCGGGCGGATAACGGCCTTCCCCTTCAGCATGCCACTGATGGATTCGGCCGCCAGGTCTGCGGGCATGGTGACGGCAATTTTCGCCAGCGTACCCATCGCTTTGACGCGCTTGAGACCGTCTTCGTTCGTGATCGTCGGCCCGGGGCAAAGCACGGAAACGCTGATGTCGTAGTACCGCATCTCTTCCCGCAGGGCCAGGGAGTAGTTGTAGACGAAGGCCTTGGTGCCGGTGTACACCGTTTTGTAGGGCAGGGGCAGGGTAGCTTCCACGCTGCTCATGTTCATGATGCCCCCTTTGGTGATCTTCAGGATAGGAAGCAGGGCGTAGGTGAGTTCCACTATCACCCGGTTATTGAGTTGCATCATGGTGTGGTACTCGGGCCACGCCGTTTTTTCGAAGAGGCCGCCCCGACCGAAGCCGGCGTTGTTGATCAGGTAGGTCGGTAAAATGTTTCCGCCCTCGAGCCAGCGCAGTACATCTGCGATGGCGCCGTCTTCCACCAGGTTGGTGCCGAAGGTGGCGAAGATGCAGCCGGGCATGGCGGCCAGTTCTGCTTCCATATGTCGCAGGTCGGCGTTGGGCAGGGCTACGATGGCAACGGCCAGCTGTCGTTCCGCGCATTCCAGGGCGAGGGCGCGGCCGATGCCGTGGCTGCCGCCGGTGATAAGTACCCACTGGCGGGTAGTATTCTTGCTGATTTCGGTCATACTGATGATCAGGTTGCCGCGAAGGTAGGAATTAGTGAACAGAGGCTCGTAAAACCGTTGACCCGGCGAACGGGTCAGCTACAGCCTCGTACCCCGGCCGACGAGCAATCTCGCATCCTCACCGACTCCGCCGACGAGGCTCGAATTGGGCCGTAGCAGGTTGGGCAGGCCAATAAAGGACACTTCCGGGTACACGGTACTTTGGCCGGACGCCAGAAGCGGGGTCTGCACCTCATCGAGCATCTCGGCGGGGAGCCAGGGATAAGCGTTGCGGTAGCCGGTGCACCAGACGATGACTCCCTGCTTTCCGGCGGCGGGCCAGAGAACGGGTTTGGGGGCGGTCTTCCGGCATTTGCAGCGGAGGGTGCCCGCGTGGTAACGCACGATCTCCGTCTTGATGCGGCGGATGGCGGCGGGGAGTTCGGGTTCGCCGACGGTAACGTCGCCGGCACCCTTCTGGATCATCACTTTACCGGGAAAACGGTCGGTGCGCAGGGTCATCATGCCCGATTTATAGAGCCACCAGTAGATGTCTTTGCTAAGAAAATTACGGGGAAGGTTGGCGACCCCGGGGCCGGCAAGGGTGACGCCGGCACCGGTTTCCAGCAGCAGGTGGCTCAGTTGCCGGCCGCTGGCTCCGGCACCGATGACGAGAACGTCGGTATCCGGGCCGGCGATGGTGGCAACGTCTTTGATCCCGGAGCTGTGGTACTGGGGAATTTCGGCCGGGAAGGAATCGGCGATGGCGGAGGGTTTCCAGGGCGTACGGTAGGCCCCGGTGGCGACCACCAGATTGTGAGCCCGGAAGGTCCCGTCAGTGGTTTCGATAGTCCAGTGGCCGGCCGGCGTTTTTTGGGCGCGGACGCAGGTGCATTGAAGGTGGACGGGCAGGGTGAAGTGCCGGGCGTAGTTTTCCAGATAATCCGCCATTTCGTGGCGGTCGGGCAAATGCCAGTCTCCGCCGGCGGGGGCCAGGCCGGGCAGGTGGTTGTAGCGTTGGGGGCTGAATAGGCGCAGGCCGTCCCAGCGGTTGCGCCAGTTGTCGCCGATGCGGTCGTTGGCGTCGAGGAGCAGAAAATCCCGCCCGGCTTGTCGGAGGTAGTAGCCCGCGGCGAGGCCCGCCTGACCGGCACCGATGACGATGGTGTGTTTTATGGCTTCCACTAAGCGTATTCGTTTGAGGGGTGAACGCCGGCCGGGGGGTAAGGTTGGCCTTTTAAAAAGCTTTCTACTGCACCCGCGGCCGCGCCCCTGAATGTCCCGTAAAGCGAAATTTCGCCAACAATGCGGCGGAAGCCTTGTCAGCACTTCCAAAAATAGTACCTTAGCCGCCCATCAAAGCAAGATTATGCCCTACAGTACGATTACCGGAATCGGCCACTACGTGCCCAAGAACGTGGTGACCAATCAGGACCTGACCAAGGTAATGGAGACCAGCGATGAGTGGATCCGGGAACGGACCGGCATCGAGGAGCGACGCTACATCACGAAGGGCGAGGAAACGACAACGACGCTGGCCCTGGAAGCCAGCGTAAAAGCCATCGCCGACGCGGGCATCGATAAGGAAGACATCGACCTGATCATCTTTGCCACCCTCAGCCCCGATTACTATTTCCCCGGCGCCGGCGTTCTGCTGCAACGGGAACTGGGCATCGCCAAGACGGAGATCGCCGCGCTCGACGTCCGCGCCCAGTGTTCCGGTTTCATCTACGGACTGACCACCGCCGACGCCTACATCAAGGCGGGGATGGCCAAAAAGATCCTTCTGGTGGGGGCCGAGGTGCACTCCGTCGGGCTCGACTTCACCACCCGTGGCCGCAACGTATCCGTGATCTTCGGCGACGGCGCCGGCGCGGTGATCGTGGAAGCGACCGAAGACAAAGACGTCGCCGTTCAGTCCACCGCAATGCACTCCGACGGCACCTACGCCGAGAAGCTGAGCTACATGTACCCCGGCGCGCACGGCGGTTACTTCATCGAGAAGTACGGCATCGAAGGCTTCGACGTCGACTACTCCGATAAACTCAACGATGAAGGATACGGCGGATACTTCTTCAACCAGAACATGATCGATCAGAACCGCATTTACCCCCACATGGAGGGCCAGGCGGTGTTTAAGATGGCCGTCCGCAAGTTCCCCGAGGTGATCATGGAAACCCTCACCAAGGCCGGAATGCAGGTCAGTGATCTCGACATGCTGATCCCCCACCAGGCCAACCTGCGCATCAACCAGTTCGTCGCAAAGACGATGGGCCTGAACGACGACCAGGTATACAACAACATCATGCGCTACGGCAATACCACCGCCGCTTCCATTCCGATCGCGCTTTCCGAGGCGCGGGACGAAGGCAAGGTCAAAAAGGGCGACAATGTCGTGCTTGCCGCTTTTGGCGCCGGGTTCACCTGGGGCGCGGTGGTGCTCAAATGGGGCAGGGACTGATCAGGGGGCTGCCTGGAAAGGAAGGGGGCAATTATCAATTTGCTCCGCCGTAGCTCGTAGCCTCGATTCTTGGCTTGCTGCCGCGTGGGGGCGGAAGATTTGTGCCGCGCCCGCCGTAAGCTCCGCAAGGAATTCCGCCTATCGTACACAATGCCCGGCCCGGCTGCATATCTTCGCGCCGATATGAGAACAGTAACGCTCCTTAAGGGGAAAGACGGTGCCATCCGCCGCCGCAATCCGTGGGTGTTTTCCGGCGCGATCAAGCGTGAGGAAGACGGCATTGAAGACGGTGACCTCGTGGCCGTGGAAGCCATCAACGGCGAACGCCTGGGTTACGGGCATTACCAGGGCGGCGGCATCCGCGTACGGCTGCTGAGCTTCGGCGAGGAGGAGCTCCCGCTGGAGGAGCTGTTGCGCGATAAACTCACCCAGGCGCTCGACCTGCGCAAACAACTCGGCCTGGCGGACGATCCGCTGACCAACGCCTACCGGGTCGTACACGCGGCCGGCGACGGGTTGCCGGGCCTGATCGTGGACCGCTACGCCTCCGTGGTCGTGCTCCAGTGCCACGGCATCGGAATGTACCGCCAGCGCAAACTGATCGCCCGGCTGATCGGGGAACTGATGGGCGATTACATCACCACCGTTTACGATAAAAGCGAGAAAAGCTTGCCGGAACGCTTCGCGGCGCAAGACGGCGTACTGCTCGGCGAGGCGGCCACCGAAGTGGTGATCCTGGAAAACGGCCGCCGGTTCCGGGTGGACATCGCCGACGGGCAGAAGACCGGTTTCTTCCTCGACCAGCGCGATAATCGCTGGCTGCTGGGCAGTTACGCCAAGAACAAACGGGTGCTGAATACCTACTGCTACACGGGTGGTTTTTCGGTGTACGCGCTTCTGGGCGACGGGGCGCAGGTGCAGAGTGTGGACCTGAGCGGCAGTGCCATCGACCTGACCAACGATAACGTAGGCCGCAACGGAGACTTCGCCGCCAAGCACGCCGCCCACGCCGCCGACGTCATGGAGTGGCTCAAGGAGCACGCCACCGATGAGCCTTACGACATCATCGTCGTGGACCCGCCGGCCTTCGCCAAGAACAAGCACAAACGCCACAAAGCCGTGCAGGCCTACAAACGCCTTAACGCCCGGGCGATGCGGGCCATCCGGCCGGGCGGGCTGCTCTTTACGTTCAGTTGCAGCCGGGTGGTGGAGCGGCAGTTGTTTTACGACACCATCGTTGCGGCCGGACTGGAAGCGGGGCGAAACTGCCGGGTGCTCCATCACCTCAGCCAGGGAGCGGACCATCCGGTGAACCTGTACCACCAGGAAGGGGAGTATCTGAAGGGACTGGTGGTGCGGGTGGACTAGTGGTCTGTAAGACGATTATTATCATAATGAATACGGTGTCTTTTGCAGCTTAGCTTCGTAGCTCAAATCCACATTTAGCTCAGCGGTATTTGGGGATGGAGCCCTAAATACTCAGCAAATTCCGGTTTGAGCGCCTTGCTAGCCAGCAAAATCCACCGGCATCATTGCGCCAAAATCCACCTTACGGATTGCCGGTACAAGGGTCGTCACGCCTGTTACACGGAAATTTTAGCTTCAAATCGCCCGTGAGCTTTTAAGAGCAGGGTGTTCCGTTTTCTACAGCTATCGTGCGACGGACTTTTGTCAGGTGCTATTGGTTCCCCCCGGCCCCAATGAGGGATGTTCCTCGCGGGGCGTCCCCCCCCCTTTTTTGGGACCAGGGGGAGCTAAAAAGTGTAGCGGCGAAACCCACACGGACGGAATATTCTAACTTTTAAGAGCCCGTTATGAGTGTGGTTAGCTGAAGTCTCCTTCAGTCAAAGTGCCCGACACGATTCGGCACCGCGGATAAGTTATACTTTCCCCGCACCTGCGTTCGCGCCCAAAAAAATACTTGCCCAACCCATCATATCTCCGTAACCTGCGTTCTTCTAGCATGCCCAACATGAAAGCCACCGTTCGCACTTTGCTGTTCAGCGCCCTCCTCCTCCCTTTTTTTCACTGCCAAGATAATCAGCCAGTGTTCGAATCTCTCGACGCCTATCCCGTGTATCCCTACGCCGACCTGGGCGCGGTCTATTCCCCCGAAGCAACCGTGTTCAAGCTCTGGTCTCCCGCCGCGCAGGAAGCCCGGCTCAATCTTTACAACACCGACGCCACCGCCGACGAGGCCACGCGCCGCATCGGTATGGAAGCGGAAAACGGTGCGTGGACCACCACCGTAGAGGAAGATCTCGACGGGACCTACTACACCTTCCAGATCAAGCTGCACGGCCGCTGGGGGGAGGAAGCCACCGATCCTTACGCCCGCGCCGCCGGCACCAACGGAACGCGCGGACAGGTGGTCGACCTCGCCGCGACGAACCCCGAGGGCTGGGCGGACGACAAAGCACCGCCCCTGGCCGCCGCTACCGACGCCGTACTGTACGAACTCCACCTCCGCGACCTGAGTCTGGACCCCCGCTCGGGCATCAAGAACAAGGGTAAATTTCTCGGTTTGGCCGAGCGCGGCACCAAAACGCCCCAGGGCGATACCACCGGACTGGACCACCTCGTGCAACTGGGCGTGACCCACGTCCACCTGTTGCCGAGCTTCGACTACATGAGCGTCAACGAAGCCCAGCTTGACGAAGCTCAGTACAACTGGGGCTACGACCCCCAGAACTACAACGTCCCCGAAGGCAGCTACTCCACCAACCCAAGCGACGGTAAAGTGCGCATCCGCGAGTTCAAGACGATGGTGAAGGCCCTGCATGATGCTGGTATCCGGGTGGTGATGGACGTGGTGTACAACCACACCGGCCGCAGCGAAGACAGCCACTTCCAGCACCTGATCCCCGATTACTTCTACCGCTTCAACGATGACGGAAGCATGAGCAACGCCAGCGGCTGCGGCAACGAGATCGCCAGCGACCGGCCCATGGTGCGCAAGTACATCCGGGAATCCGTGGAGTACTGGGTGAAGGAATACCACGTCGATGGCTTTCGCTTCGACCTGATGGGCATCCATGACATTCCGACCATGAACGAGATCAGCCAAAGCCTGCACGCCATCGACTCCAGCATCCTGATCTACGGCGAAGGATGGACGGCCGGTGACAGCCCTCTGCCCGACAGCCTCAAGGCTGTGAAGGCAAATACGCCCGACCTGATTAATATCGCCGCCTTCAGCGACGACCTGCGCGATGGCGTGAAGGGCAGCGTTTTCGTTCACGACGAGCGCGGCTTTATCTCCGGAGCGAAGGGCAAGGATATGAGCATCCGCTTCGGCATCGTTGGAGCCACCCAACACCCGCAGATCAATTACGACAGCGTCAACTATTCCAACGCGCCGTGGGCGAAGGAGCCCGCGCAGTGCGTAAATTATGTAAGCTGCCACGACAACCACACGCTCTTCGACCGCCTGGCGATCAGCAACCCAACTGAGCCGGCAAGCCGGCGGGCGCAAATGCAACGCACGGCACTGGCCATCGTGCTGACCAGCCAGGGAATCCCTTTCCTGCACGCCGGTACGGAGCTCCTGCGATCCAAAAACAAGGACGAAAACTCGTATAAGTCAGGCGACGGCATCAACATGATTAACTGGGGCAACAAACGCTCTTACAAAGTAACCCACGATTACGTGCGTGACCTCATTGCCCTGCGCAAGGCCCACCCCGCCTTCCGTCTCGGCTCTACGGAACTGATTAGCAAGCACCTCGTCTTCGAGGATACCGATGATGATCAGTACGTCGTCTACCGCCTCGTAGACGCACCCGGCGATGAATGGAGTGAAATTCTCGTAGCCTTCAACGGCGATGCGAAACCCCGCTCGGTGAAGCTGCCTAAGGGTAAGTGGAAGCAGGTGGTCAATGACCGGATCGTGGACGTTAACGGGATCGGGGAATTGCGGGAGGAATCTATGGGAATTACGGGGCGTTCGGCGGGTGTATTCGTGCGGGTGGAATGATGCTACATATAAATAACGAAGTGCTACCTTTGCGCGCATGTCCAGCAAATACGAGCAAAGAGGCGTCTCCGCCACCAAATCCGAGGTCCACGAAGCCATTAAAGGTTTAGACAAGGGGCTATTCCCGAAAGCATTTTGTAAGGTACTGCCCGACGTTGCCGGAGGCGACGCCGAGTGGTGCAACATCATGCACGCCGATACGGCGGGAACCAAGACCAGTCTGGCCTACCTCTACTGGAAAGAAACCGGCGACCTCTCCGTATGGGAAGGCATTGTACAGGATAGCCTGGTGATGAACCTCGACGACATGGGCTGCGTCGGTGCAGTCAATAATATCCTGATCTCCTCCACCATCGGCCGCAATAAGAACCGGATTCCCGGCGAAGTGCTGACCACCATCATCCGGGGTGCGGAAAAGTTTAAGGACCGGATGGCCGAGCAGGGAGTAGGCCTGCACCTGACCGGCGGCGAAACCGCCGACGTGGGCGACATCGTCCGTACCATCGACGTAGGCTATACCACCTTCGCCCGCCTGCGTCGCGACAAGCTGGTCGTCAACAACATCAAGCCCGGCAACGTCATCGTCGGCCTGGCCAGCTACGGCCAGAGCACCTACGAGGAGGAGTACAACGGCGGCATGGGCTCCAACGGCCTCACCAGCGCCCGCCACGATGTGTTCAGGCACGACTACGCCGGGAAATACCCCGAAAGCTTCGACCCCGAAGTGCCCCGCTCCGTAATCTACACCGGTAGTCGCTCACTGACCGAGCAGGTTGACATCGGCAACGGTAAAACGATGGCCGCCGGTAAGCTTGTCCTCAGCCCAACCCGAACCTACCTGCCCGTACTGAAGGTGCTGCTCGACGAACTGTACCCCAAGATCGCCGGCCTGATTCACTGCACCGGTGGCGCCCAGACCAAGGTGGTGAAATTCATCGACAACGTCCGCGTAGTGAAGGACAACCTCTTCACCCCACCGCCGCTCTTCGACCTGATCCGCGAGGAGTCGGGAACCGACTGGCGGGAGCTGTACCAGGTGTTCAACATGGGGCACCGGCTGGAGGTTTACTTACCCGAAAACGAGGCGCAGACTGTGCTGGATATTGCGGCCCGGTTTGGGATTGTTGCTCAGGTGGTTGGGTTTGTTGAGGAGGGGGATAAGCCTTCGGTTCGCTTGCATACGCCTGGAGGTGTGGAGGATTACTTTGAATGAAACCGCACGCAACTTTGGTAAACGTTTTGTAGTTTTAAAGCTAAACTAATTAGTATGTCACTTCCAGATTTACAGTATACGGTTGATGAGGCGGGTAACAGAACCGCTGTGATCATTCCTATTGAACGATGGAATGAGATTCAAGTGATTTTGGGCAATGCTGAACGTCAGAAAAGCGAAATGAGCGCTCGATTAAAGACCGCTTTTAAAGAAATGCAAGACATCGAGAAAGGGATTGTTGAACCGGTCTCAGTACAACAACTCTTCGATAAAATTTAAAGTTAATATCCTGGCTGGTTTTCTGAAGTCTGCTAAAAAGCTTTCGAAGAAGTACCCTTCTTTCAAGAAAGAGCTTCAGGACTTGATTGACTCTTTGCCTGATGATCCACGTCAAGGTTCGCTCATAATTGAGGATACGTACAAGATACGTCTTGCGATAAAAAGTAAGGGCAAGGGCAAAAGCAGTAGAGCCAGAGTAATCACTAACGTAAGGGTAAAGATGAAAACCAAGGATGATCTTACCATCATTACGTTGGTAGAAATTTATGACAAATCGGATATGCCTTCAATTAACAAGAACATTCTCAAAGAAATCATTTCAGAGTTTATTCTCGAGGAAGAGTAACTTCTCAGGCTAGCGAATTATTTGCGCTTTATTACCCGCACCGAAGACCCCCGAACCACCACCTCCGGCTCCAAGACCAACGCCAACTCTACCTCCTCACCGTCCACCGCAGCGATGATCCGCTGGGCGGCGAGTTGGCCCATCCGCATCGTCTGCTGATCGACGGTGGAAAGGGTGGGGGTGATGATCTCCGTAAATCCCTCATTAGCAAAACCGATGAAGGCGAGATCTTCGGGGACGCGGACGCCCTGCTCCCGCGCGACTTTGAGGCAGCTGGCGGCGCTGAAGTCGCTGGTGCTGAATACGGCATCGGGGGGCTCGGGCAGGTTCCAGAGCTTGCCGAAGATGTCTTTGCTGTCATCGAAGTGGGAGACGATGTCGACCACGTAACCCGTAGAGACGGTTAAGCCAGCCTCCTTCATCGCGTCGAGGTAGCCGTGGTAACGATCCTGGTAGATGTGCAGGTACTGTGGGCCACGTAAATGAGCGATGCGTTGGTAGCCCTGGTCAATGAGATGTTTGGTGGCCTCGTAGCCGCCCTGGCGGTCGTTGATCACGATCGTGGGCGCGCCTAGCCCCTGCGGCACGGTATCAAAAAATTGAACGGGAACTTCTTTGGCGATCAGGTCTTGGTAAAAATCCAGGTTGTCGCCGCCGTCCTTGGCGATGGAGACGACGATTCCGTCTACCTGAAGGCGGCAGAGGGTTTTGACCATCTCGCACTCGCGCTCCGAGTTGTCGTAGCTCTGGCAGACGATGACGCGGTAGCCCCGCTCGTCGGCCTCGTCCTCCATGCCCCGGATCACCCGGGCGAAGAAAGAACGGTCGATGGCCGGTACGATGATGCCGATGATGTTGCTGCGCCCGCGGCGCAGGGCGGCGGCCATGGCGTTGGGCTGGTAGTTCATTTCGTCGGCCTTAGCCTGCACCAGGTCGCGGGTTTTTTGGCTCACCACGGGGTTGTCGGCCAGGGCGCGGCTGACCGTGCTGGCGTTGAGACCCAGTTCGTAGGCAATGTCGTGGATCGTTACTTTTCCGCTGCTTTTAGCCATTTTTTAAATTGAAGGTGGGCTAAGATAACACTTCCAGCACTGGCTAAATTCAGTAATCGATTGCCGGATATCCCGTGGGGTGATACATGGGGTGTGACTTTTTTTGGCAGTCTTCGTCTAATTGGCCTAACGACTTATGAAGAGATAACCTACTTCACATAATTCCGGGATTGGCTTTGGCTGGTTCCGGTTTTTTTATTTGGCAAATAGGCGCGGCCGCCGGATGCAAAGCAAGCTCGTTGAAAAGCATTGCTAAAGCCGCCAGCATTTAGTCTTGATGGGAGTTCCCGTCTATCCCACAAAAGCAGCGCCCGCCCGTTCTACCGAACCACCACCCTGGCCACGCCTCCACCACCGCGAACCAGGTAAACACCCGCCGGAATCCCCGCTAAAGTTAACCGACCCCCGCTCTCCAAAACCTTACTCAGCACCTGCGGCCGCGCCCTCGTATTTGAAAACTCAGTTATTTAAATCTCTTCCTTTATTAGGGACGCGAACAAAATAAAGTTCCATTCTTGAGCGACTTATTTTGCCCTCACTGCCCTTAAAAACTCTTTCCGTAGCTATGGCTATGCAAAGAATTTTTTAAGTACAGTGAGAACAAAAGCACCAGCTCAAGAACGTAACTTTATTTCATTCGCGTCCCTTGGTGGTCATATTTGACTAAATCTTCTTTATGTGACTAAATTATTGCGCCTGTTTTTCAAATTTATTTGTAAGGTGTTGATTTGTAGTTGATTGGGTGGTTGGCATGGTCTTTGATTTGCAACATTCAAATATCCACACATGAAATCAGTTTTACCAAAAACCTGCTTGCTATACCTTGCTCTATTATGTATTAGTTCAAGCCTCTTCGCGCAAGATCGCCCTCTACGACGCGGCTACACCTCCGCTCTCTACAATGAAACCCTTGCCCTCACCGACACCCTGCTAGCTAGTTACTTACCTCAACTGGAAAGACTGAGCAACGAGGCCTACTACGACGCAAATGCTGAAGTCATTACGATTCCCGTAGTGTTTCATGTTCTCTATACTTCGCCTTTCGACCAACTCAGCGCGGACCAAATCACCAGCCAACTGGATCAACTCAATCGTGACTTCTCCGCCGCTGCGATCCCCGAAGAAGACGAGCGTGATTTCAACGATTACCGCTCGCTGGCCGCTGACACCAGAATTCGCTTTTGCCTACCTACGACCGACCCCTTGGGGGTGCCGACAACGGGCGTCAACTTCCGGCTTGCTCCGCTTGGCGTACTTAACGACCTTACTGCTATCAAGCAGGAGGTACTAGGACTTCTACCCTGGGATGGTCAGCGTTACCTCAACATATGGGTGAGCCCTCTTCCTGACGGTAACGGCGGTTTTGCCCAACTGCCCGGTGGTGGTTTGCTAACTGATGGTATCGTGATCGATCCGCGCTACCTTGGCTCGGGCGGGCGGTCGGAAGTTTCTTACGACCAGGGTAAAACGCTCACGCACCTCATCGGAACCTACCTTGGCCTCAAAGAGCTCTGGGGAGAAAGCTCTTGCTCCGACGATGGGGTTTCTGATACCCCGGTACACAACTCTCCTAACTACGGTATGCCCGGACCCGGCCACATCTCCACCTGCGACGGGAACCCGCTGGAAATGGTGATGAACTTCATGGACAACTGCGACGACGAGAGCATGTATATGTTTACCAAAGGACAGATCAAACGAATGCGCGCCGTATTGAGCGACGAAGGACCACGCAGCTTACTAGCAAGCGTGGAAACGCAGTGCGGCGAACCGGAAAGTATCACCGTTCCCGAAATTACGGAAGAAGAAAGCGAAGAGGTCGTAGAAGATATCGAACTGGAACTGCGCCTGGCTCCCAACCCGACGCTGGGGGAGGTTCACCTGAACCTGCTTCTTCCCGAAAGCAAGCGGGGCCGTCTGGAAATTTTCAACACCCGTGGTAACCTCGTGTACGACCTACCTCTGCTGGGTACGCGCACCGAACAACTGCTGGACATCAACGCAGGGAAGTGGTCCGGCGGCGTCTATTTTGTTCGACTTACGGCTGATGGTCGTACGACCGTAAAGCGCCTTACCGTGCAATAAGCGACACCGCTTTTTACAAGTATTTACAGGACTATCTATCACTTTCAACGCCTCCCTTCTTCATAACAATATGAGGCGTAGGGTTCGGTAAAATCTCTCTCTCCACAAATCCGTACCTTTCACCTCCCAACTTCATCCAGTGCGCTTTTCTACTCTTTTTGCTTTATCGTTGGTTATTTTCCACCTCTTTACTTCCGGCTTGAAGGGGCAGGCCTACAATGCCGCTCAGGGCGGTGCTTCTCCTGTTTCTGCCGCCGCGCTCTCCTACGGTAAGTACGCCGATATTCCAGTAAACCAGTATACCGGTACGGGCAACGTTACCGTGCCGCTGGCAACCGTTACGGATGGTCCGCTTAGTCTGCCGGTTTACTTGCAGTACCATACAGGGGGGCTACCAGTGGGAACACCGGCGGGCCTGGTGGGACTAGGCTGGAACTTATTCACCGGCGGCATGGTGAGCAGAACAGTACGTGGTATCCCCGATGATACCGGTAATGGTTATTATTACAGTGGAAGTACAAGCAATATCAGTGATGCCGAAGACGCCGCCCTGGGTACCGAAGACTCCGAACCGGATGTATTTGTTTATAACTTTCCGGGTTACTCCGGCAAGTTTGTTTTCGACAAGAACCAAGAGGTCAGAACGATTCCTAAAGCCGACCTTGAATTTGAATTTGAATTTGAGCTTGGCCGGATATTTGAAATTGAAATTACTACTCCAGACGGTACGAAGTATTTCTTTGGCCGCTCACCCGACCAAAACAGAGCTGCTTTCGATTATGCAAACATTGGTGGATTTGTCGACGTTTTTACGGATCGTAACGGCTGGCACCTCATACGGATGGAATCGCACGATGGCAAACATTTCATCAACCTTAGCTATAAAGATTTTGGGTATCGCTACCCCGCCGCCAACTTTTGTCCTGACCGGATAAAGTATCTGGACGGTAACAATAACGTTCAGGATATAAATAATTGTTCGGGCCTTGAATTTCAGGAGAACCTCATAAGATCTTCACTACCCACCAGCATCACTTCTACCCACCAGGCAATCACGTTCATTGCCGACGGAAGAACGGATCTGGAGAATTATCAAAATGGAAGTTTTGAGGCGGAAAAAATTACCAGTGTCAAGTACGAAAATGGGGACTATTGCGTGCTGTATGATTTTTTACAGTCTGCTTTCCTTTCCACTATACCACTCGGTGAAGAAAGGCTGCGGTTGGATGGAGTACAGAAAACTGAGTGTGGAAACGGTAGTGTTTCCGAGCCCGCCTGGACGTTCAATTACCACAATGACCTGGATTTCTTTCCGGCCATGGACGACAAAAATATTGACCACTGGGGGTTCTATAACTATGACCCGAGTGAAGGAGACAATGGGGACGACATGGTTCCTCCAACGTTAGTACAAATGGGGCTCAGTTCCATCAGCCACGGAAACGCTAATCGTGAAAGTAACGAAGCGGCGATGCTGAACGGTATGCTGACCAAGGTTAACTACCCTACCGGCGGACATCTTGCCATAGAATATGAAGCAAACGTTGAAGCGGAAGCTCAGGGAGCAGTACAACTGATCGATGCGGAAACCTGTGATTTTTCTTTTTGCGACGGAAATTACTACGAGACGGTTACGCAAATGCTTTCTCAGTACGATATCGATAACGGCTTTTGGGAACTCTGCATAATTCCCGAAGCGGTCGAAGGCCAGTTCTCCGACAACCTGGCCAGGGTAAGGGTACTAAATTCAAGCGGCGAGATTGTTTCCTCCCTTGAGTTGAATAACTTCGAAGAGCATTGTGTCTCCGGAACTTTGCCGGATGTCGGTACCGGCTCTCCTTTGGTGGCTGGACAGGCCTACACCTTTGAAGTGTTTTCTTCCAATGCGAACGCTACTTTTACCCTCTCCGGTTCGCTCGCTCCAATCGACAATATAGTTGGAGGGCTGAGGATCAAAAAAACTATGGTTCATGACGGCCTCGATACCAGTAAGGATATTATTACTGACTATGGTTATACGTTGGCTGGTAGCAATATATCCAGTGGCCAACTATACCGTGAACCGGCATACGGTATTCGTCTAAACCAGCACACCGCCCTGTTTAGTTCCTTCAACGTAGCACCTCTGACCGGTTTTGGTGGGCACCACATTGGTTATGAAAGGGTAGTTACCTCTCAAGCAGGTAACGGCTCCACCGAAACGCTTTTTCATCTGGAAACTGCGCCCGGCGTTAATGAAAGTAATATTTACGAAATTTTTCCGATAGCACCGGTCAAGTACAAAGCAGAGGCCGGTAATCCTGTTTCCGCCAGCGTGAAAGACGAGAGCGGACAAGAAGTTTCTTCTTCTACCAATATACGCTTCACGGGAGATTCTTACGAGATCATCGGTGAATCATCGGGTAACGGGACTTTCTACACCGCCCGGGCGGTACCCGTATTCAATGGGTCAAGTCAGGAAGTAATTTATCCTTACAACACCTACCAACTCCGTACCGGAACCTACCGCCCCGGCTCGGTATCTACCACGGTCGACGGTATTACTACTACCACGGACTACGACTACCACCCCAACAATCTGCTGGCGGACGAGATCGAAGTCACCAACAGCGACAACCACCTGTACCGTACGGATATAACCTACGTGACCGACTACGACAACGTAGCGATGCGCAACGAGATGCGCGACCGGAACATGAAGGTCCAGGTCCAGAAAATAAGAAAATTTCACAACGGAAAAGAGATTGACGGATCGCTGACGGATTACCGGTTTTTTGACGACAACGGAAATAATCCTACGCTTTCGCCTGGCGGAACTCAGCACCCGAGGGTATGGCGTGAGCAGCGTTACGTCAGAACGACCGCCGCAAACGGAGCATTGCTTAGTGGAGCCTACGAAACCCAGTTGACCTACTCGGAATACTCTAGAGACGGTTTGTTGGAAAAATACTACGAGCCCAATTGGGCAACTACGGTTATTACCTACGATGACGAAAAACTACCGGAAAGTAAGGAGTTTTCCGGCCACACCACCTACTACAATTATGAGACCGGAAGCAGTATGCTGGAATCCATAATTGCCGTAGACGGAACGGAAACTAGATACACTTACGACGGATTAATGCGTCTGGAGACTACAAGGAACGTCTGTAAGGATATTGATGTCACTTATGATTATCACTTCACCACCGGCCCAGGTGACCTTAATTATACCTCCGTTACGACCGACTTTCCTACCGTGCCCGGAGCCACCAGCCAGGTAGACATAACCGCGAGTAAAACCTTCAAGGACGGCCTGGGCCGTAACATCCAAACGATCGGCCTCAACCTCGGCCCTAACAATAACGAAGACATAATTTCATCCGTAAGGTATGACAAATACGGCCGGGTAGAAAAAACTTATGAACCCCGGGCTTATAGCAACAACAACGGTACGTACCAGGCTCCCGCTACTTCCTGGGAGCAAACCACGACTGCTTACTATCCAAGCCCGCTGAACCGTAAACTTTCCGTAACGCCGCCCAACTGGGCCACCACTACCTATAGCTACGGCACCAACGAAACCAGTGATAACATTGGCATTGCCGGATTGACCCACAACCAACTTTCTTACGCCGAAGGCACCCTGGGCAAGGCGACCGTCACCGACGGCAACGGCAACAAGCTGATCGTTTTTACCGACAAAATCGGCCGCAAAATTCTGAGTCGTCGGACCAATCAGGCTGATGATGCGGCAAAACGACTCGACACCCGCTACGTATACGACCGGAAAAGCCGAATCGCTAAAGTACTGCCCCCCGGCAGTACGCTCGGTACCACTTCGTTGCAGTACACTTACCTCTACGATGGGGAAGACAAACTGCTGGAAAAGAAAATACCCGGAAAAGACAAGATCGAATACGCTTACAACAACCGCGATCTGCTCGCCGCCGAACGGGATGGCTACCTGCGCGGTGAAGGTAAGTGGTTTAGCTATTCCTACGACCTCTACGGACGTACCGAGGAATCTGGTTTTTACGACAACGCAAGCCTGCCCGGTACGATCATCGACCTTGCTCCCACCACCCCACTGCTCAAAGCCATGTACGGTGCCGGACACGAGAAGGATAAGGTCAAAACGATGGAAACCAGGATCATGGACGGTGGTAATGACTGGCTCACGACCACCAATAACTATTCCACCTGTGGCCTCTTGCTCGACCAAACGGGCAACAACCACCTGAACGTAACGCCAACTACCTCCGAAACCACTACTTATACCTACGACGGGGCCGACAATCCGACTGGATCCACCTACCTGCACCAGCTTCCGACTTCCACGCTGCCGATTACTTCCCAGGCGCATTACGACCACGCCGGGCGCAACGTGAAGAATTATTTCAGGGTCAACACCGGTATCAATACCCAACTCAACCGACTTGAGTATGACGCGAAGGGACAGCTTACTACAAAATACCAGGGCGAGACGGGGCTGCCTGATGCGCTTAACTTCCTCCAGAAAACCGATTACGGCTACTTGCCCAACGGTATGCTGAAAGGAATAAACCTCAGTTCCGACGGCCTCTCCGGTACCCAAACGGGGCTGCCCGGTCATAACCAGGCGGCTACGGCCGTAGCTCCCGGTGGTGTTGATGCGATCAATGCAGACGATAAGGATTTGTTCTATCTGGAACTGTACCGCCGCAACGGTGCAAACATGGCCGTAGTGGATGAGGTCGACGACCGCCACAACGGCGACATAACCCACATAGCCACCCAGGTACGCGGCCGCGACCAGCACCTCTTCGCCCTAGAATACGACGAATACGACCGCATGACCGCCGCCCGCTTCTTCGAGCGCGACGACCCCACCGATCAGGCCCGCCCCAACGACGCCTACAGCGAAGAACTCACCTACGACACGCGCGGCAACATCATGACCCTCGACCGCAGGGGCAGCTACCGCTCCGGCGGAAACTGGCTGAAAACCGACCTCGACGACCTCAACTACACCTACTTTATCGCCCGCAACCGCCTGAAGAGCATTGCCGAAGACGGCGACGATAACCGGGGCTACATCTACGGCAGCGGCCAGTTTACCTACGACGCCAACGGCAACACCACCTACGATCCCTCGCGCGGCGTCACCGTCACCTATAACCACCTCGACCTGCCCGAGAAGATCGAGTGGCTCGCCCTGGGCCAGCAGCGCATTGAGCTGACCTATGACGCTACCGGCACCTTGCTAACCCGTAAGCACTTCAACCAGACCGGCACCCGGATCGAAAAACGCGACTACGTAGGTGGGATCGAGTACCTCAATGACAACTTGGAATCGGTCGCCCACGCCGAGGGCCGCGTCTATATGGGTGGCGTAGGCCAACGCTTCGACTACGCCATCACGGACCACCTGGGCAACACCCGCCTGCTCTACTCCGACCTGAACAACGACGGTATCCCCCAGGTACCCGACGAGATCATCCAGGAACACCACTACTATCCCTTCGGGATGAAGATGAGCGGGCCGTGGATGAGTAGTGCCTCCACCGCAGACCAGACGAAGTACCAGTACAACGGGATTGAGCACGTTGATGCGTTTGATTTGAACGTTAATATGGCTGTGTACCGGACGTTGGATCCTACTACCGGGCGGTGGTGGTCGGTCGATCCGAAGGCGGAAGGAGCTATGGGGCATTCCCCGTACAACTCGATGTGGAATAGTCCGATGGTTTACAGTGACCCCGACGGAGATTTTGCATTCTTAGCATTTGCTGCGGTAGGAGTAGCAACCAATGGAATCATCAATTCTGCAAAAGGAGATAGCTTCTTTCAAGGATGGGCAGGCGCAGCAATAGGAGGCGCATTATCAGGTGGCTATCTTGGTGCGGTTGGTAGTGCTGTGAGTAGTCATTTGCCATCGGCTAATATTGCCTTAGGGGGAGGGTTTAGCCTATCCATATCTCCAGCAATTGCTTTTGGAAGTAATGGGTTTTCAATCGGGGCTAATGCAGGGCTTAGCTATAGTTCAAATGGCTTTAGTGCAGGTATTGGCGCGGGAATAGGTTACACAAATATGAGTTTGGGTGCTAATTCAGCCAAAGGCTTTACGTCTAGTATAGGTGGAGGATTTAGTGTGGGAAATTCTGATTGGAACGCGGGTTTCTATACGAATGCTACAAGTGGTGCCGGGATTGGACAACGAGTGGCAGGATTTCGCGCTAACCTGAAAGGGGGCAGTGTCGCTTATGAGAACGATGATGCACCTTTCGATCTTCTAGGAGGAGCAGGAAACGCGTTGAAGGACGGAGGAGATAGATTCAGAAGTAACGCTGTTTCTGTAGGTTACGCAGGCGTAGATTTGCGATTGAATATGTTTACCGGTGATCCTACTGGTGTACCTACCGACCCTTCGCCAGGATACCCTCAAGGATACCATACGGGAAAAGCTGATATGTATCGTTTAGGTGCGCTTAGCTTGGGATACAATGGTTACCGGGCCGGATGGAATAGCGAAGGGATAAGGAACAAATTTCAGAATGAGTTTGCACATCAGAAGGTAAGGCCACAACCTTACTTCAGGAGGTTGCCATCAGGTTATCCTGGTAGTTTCTATTCTGAAGTCTCATCGTTCCAAAATCCTTACTCTTTATGGTCATTTTAAGCAGCACAAAAAGACTGGTAGCTTTTTTGACAGTTTGTTCCCTTCTTCTTCAATGTAGAAGCGCAGAGAAACTAACCCTAACTAGGACAGACAACTCGCTATCAGCTATTGATATGGATGGGTATTTCTATACGAAATATGAATCAGGGTACATAGCTTTATTCTTTTACGAAAATGGAATTATGTACACCACGAATACCATTGAGGCAGTAGGTGACCTAGAGAACTTAGATGATCATATGAGGAGTAAGCACTCAGGAGCCAATGCGGTTCAACTACGTTGGTTTTGGGGTATATATCGAACTGACGGTGATACAATCAAGGTGAATCATTGGTTAAGTGGGACCGGGAGTTTTTACCCTGCAAAAATATCTGAGGGTGAAATTATTAATCCTTCGACCATAAGAATCCCCTGGGTCAATGACCAGTTGAATGAATTTGAGTTCAGGCGGTTCAGCCCCAAGCCTGATAGCACAAATGCGTTTATTGAATAAGCAAGGCTATGCCAAGTGCCCGTCAAACTTCGCTTTAAAGATCAGCGCATCGATCACGTGCAACACCTGATCACGCGCGACATCTGACATCCCCGCAATCCCCTCCAGCCGGTTCAACATCTTTGTGTCCTTCACTGCCATCGGTGAGTTGCCGGCCAGGTAGTCCAAACTCACGTCTAGTTCCCGTGCGACCTTGGCGGCTACCTCGATTGAGGGGGGCATCTCGCCGCTTTTAAATACGTTGAACAGCTCGCAGGTGGTGGCTGGTAAACGGTCACCGTTTTAAGGAAAGTATCTAGTGAACTAGCCCCCTAATACCTTGGACAAATTCCTCCTAACTTTATAGGAGGCTTTTGACCATGAAGAAACGTAAATACCACACCGCCGAGGAGAAGCAATTCATCCTCGCCCAAGGCGACGCTAACGGCGTTGCCCTGACTTGCCGCGAGCACGGCATCGCCACTTCGTTGTACTACAACTGGCGCAAGAATCTCAAGGAGCACGGTCCCGAGGGGCTGGCTGGTAAACGGACCTCTCAAAGCCCCGAAGCGGCGGAGTTGGCGCGGATACAGTCAGAAAATGCCCTGCTCAAGCGACTTTTGGCTGAAAAAGAGATGGAGCTCAGCCTGGCCAAGGATCTGATTAAAAAAAAATCCTGGACCGTCACGAAATGATACAGCTCATCACCAAATACGCCAGCCTGGGCTTGACCGTCGTCAAAGCGTTAGCCGTGGCGGGACTTCCCAAGAGCAGCTACTATTACCAGCTCAAGGTGGAGACCCGCAGCGCCGTCGGTCGCCCTGGCCGGAAGGCACCTGGCTTTACGCTGCGTTACGTGGCGGGCGGGTGGGTCAAGGTGGCCGATACCGTCGTCGTCGAGTTCTTACAGGAACTGCTGGGCCAACCCTTGATCGACTACGGCTACCGGAAATGCCAAAGCGCGCTGGGCAATGAGTGCTACCATGTCAACCACAAAAAAGTCTACCGCCTGATGAAAGACGCTCGATTACTACGGGGTGCTCGTATCCAGACCACGGGTAAGGTGGACCGTGCTGGCGGCAGGATGGTCCGCCCTGAAGCTCCTTTCGTCTTCCTGGAAATGGACATTAAGTATCTGTATGTCAAGGGGGAAGGTCGCACCATATTCTTGCTCACCATCATCGATACCCATTCCCGGTACGCCTTGGACTACAGTCTTGGGTACCAGATGACGCAGCACGAGGTAAAGGTGCTCTGGGAACGAGCTTTGAGTCAGGAGGTCTTCCTGAATCACGGTCCCGACGAGGTCGGCAAGGTGAAGGTGCGCAACGATAACGGCTCCCAGTTCATCGCCAAGAGCGTCCAGACATTCTTCTCTGACAAGGGCATCGCTCAGGAGTTCACCCACGTTGCCACACCGGAAGAAATTGCCCACATCGAGAGCTTTCACAGCATTCTGGAAGAAGCAATTGGTGGGCTTGACTTCGAGGGCCGTGTCGACCTCGCCGAGTGGCTCAAGACGTTCTATGAGCTCTACAACACCGAACGCCTCCACTCCAGCATCTGCGACCTGTCGCCGACCCGCTTTCTGCTGGCCTGGAAGCACGATCTGATCGGTCACGACCAAAAACACGGTCGCCTGGTTTTCTATCTCAAGATCAAGCGGTACCTTTTGGCGCAGACGCTGGAGGAGATCACTTCTTCTTCCCCCGACGACGACTTGACCGATGAGCTGTCGGCGGCTACCGGGCTGGATGCCCCTCACGAAGTAAAGGGGGCATCCAGCCCGGTAGATGCCGACAGCGTTCCGACACTAACGACAAACCCGGCAACGGCCGGTAAACCCTCCTAAACTATTTTATCACCCTGTCCAAGAAATAGGGGGCCAGACCAGCCAGTTGACAGGTTTAACCAAATAAAGGAACTCGAAGAAGCTAACGCTCCATCTAAGTGGTATCTTGAACCGTCCTTTAATAAGGAGAATTATGACTTGTATTGTTTTAAATATGATTCGTGCTATTATATTAGCGAACGTCTGAAAGCCGCATTAAAAAAAACGGGCTTTACCGGCTACGAAATAAAATCTATTGATCCTAAATTTATTTTTACGAACTCCTAGCGATCATTATTTCGCCCAATCCCCAACCGCCGCATCTTCCCTTTAAGCGTACTAACGTTCAAATCCAGCAACTCCGCCGCCCCGCCGCCCCCGCTGACCTTACCGTGACAGCGGTCGAGCGCCTGGCGGATCGTCCAGATTTCTATTTCCCGGAAGGTCATGTTGGGGGACACTTCGGCGCGGCGCAGGGTCGGGCCAAAATGACCGGGTGTGATTTCGAGGCGGCCGTGGCGAGCCGAGGCGTAAGCGCGTTCGAGTACGTTGAACAGCTCGCGGATGTTGCCGGGGAAGGAGTGTTGTTTCAGCAGGTCCAACTCCGCCCGGTTGGGGCGGGCTAGGTTTCGGCCGTAGCTTTCGTTGAGGCGGGCGAGCTGAAAGTTGACGAGTTGTGGGATGTCGCTCTTGCGGCGGCGGAGTGGTGGGAGGTCCACCAGGTTGACGGCGACTCGGTAGTAAAGGTCTTCGCGGAAAGTACCCTCGGTGACCATTTCTGCCAGATCGCGGTTGGTGGCGCAGACGAGGCGAACATCTACACTACGCGGTTTATCCTCGCCCATACGGTAATAGGTGCCCTCCTGCAGCACACGCAGCAGCTTGGCCTGGGCCACGGGCGGTAGCTCACCGATCTCATCGAGGAAAAGGGTACCCATATCGGCTTCGGCGAAGAGGCCCTTGCGTTCCCTTACCGCGCCGGTGTACGCACCGCGCGCGTGGCCGAACAGCTGGCTGATGAGGTCGTTTTCGGTCAGCGTGGAGCAGTTGAAGGTGACCAGCGGTGTAGCGCGGCGCTTACCGTGGGCGTGTACGTAGCGGGCCAGTGACTCCTTGCCCACACCGGTTTCACCGCCGATCAGGACGGGAGAGCTGAGGAAAGCCGCTTGCTCGGCTGTTCTGAGGGCGTGACGCAGCCCCCGTGAGGTACCCACGATCTGGAGCGAATCGGCAATGCGGAAGTCGGTTTTCAGGCGACGGTTTTCCTCGGTGAGCTTATCGAGGTTATCAAGTAGGGAACTTTCGCGCCTTAGGTCGGTACTGATGTCGTGGCAGTTGGCGCAGTTGTACTTTACCCCGTCGATGGTAACAATCTGGTTGCGGGATTCGACGGGGAACGTACTGCCGTCCTTGCGTACCAGGGTGGCGCGTACGGCGAGGGTGCCGTCGGAATTGATTTCGCGGCGTAGTTCCTGGCGTTCGTCCGGGGTGTAGTCGGCCAGAATATCGGAGGCGCGCATTTTTTCGAGTTCTGCTTCGGTGTAGCCTAAGGTCTTGCAAACGGTGGGGTTTACCCAGAGGAAACTGCCGTCGGGCCGAACCCAGAAGACTAGGTCGCGGGAGTTTTCAAGGGTCTCGCGGGCGAGGCGTTGGTGGAGGTTTTCGGGGTCGGTCATTTGGGGAGGTACGTTACCTAAGAACGGTTTCACGGCTGATTTAGGTATGGACGTATTTGAATGATACGGTAAAATTACTAAGTGGTACCGTCGTGGTCTACCTGCCGGATGCGGTAGTAGACCTTGCCTGCGGGAGGAGACGCATCGTAGGAGAAATAGGCGTTCTCAGCGCTGTTGGCCGCCGCGTTCCGTTGCCCAATACCGGCCCACGTGGCCCCTTCGGACCGCCGCTCGACCTCGAAGTGGCTGACGCCCTCTTCCCGGCTCGTAGACCAATCCAGGCGAACACCTTTCCCCGGCTCCGGCCGCAGGTGCATTAAACGATTCCGAAGGAGAGCAGGGTAAGGCTAAAAGCATTGCCCCTCCGCAGGAACTTTTACCCAGTATTCCTGCGTTCGCGCCCATATCAGTCAAGTAGTCTTCAAGTCAAACAGTCAAGCAGTTGTCAACTACTGTTTGACTGCTTGACTTAAAAACTGCTTGACTATCTTTGCCGCCCCAAAAGAACTAACGGACTAACGGTCTAAAGAACTATAAAGAATGTTTCGCACTCACAACTGCGGTGAACTCCGCCTCGAAGACGCCGGTAAAAAAGTATCCTTAAGTGGCTGGGTCCAGATCGGCCGCGATTTTGGCGGGCTGACCTTCGTCGACCTGCGCGACCGCTACGGTATCACCCAGGTAGTTTTCGACCAGGATGATAACGCGGAACTGGCCGACCAGGCCCGCAAACTGGGCCGTGAGTGGGTCATCCAGATCAACGGAACCGTACGCGAACGCACCAACAAAAACCCCAACCGCAGTACCGGCGACGTCGAGATCATCGCCGACGAGCTCATCGTCCTGAACAGTGCCAAAACGCCACCCTTTACCATCGAAGACGAGTCTGATGGCGGTGACGACCTGCGCATGCAGTACCGCTACCTCGACCTGCGCCGCGGCCCGCTGCAGCAGAACATCATGTTCCGCTCCAAGCTCGCATTGGCCGTCCGCGCTTACCTCGGCGACCAGGACTTCGTGGAGGTGGAAACCCCCTTCCTGATCAAATCCACCCCCGAAGGCGCGCGCGATTTCGTAGTGCCCAGCCGCCTCAACGAAGGCCAGTTCTACGCCCTGCCGCAGAGCCCCCAGACCTTCAAACAACTATTGATGGTAGCCGGCTACGACCGCTACTTCCAGATTGTGAAGTGCTTCCGCGATGAGGACCTCCGCGCCGACCGCCAGCCCGAGTTCACGCAGATTGACTGCGAAATGGCCTTCGTGACCCAGGAGCAGGTGCTCAATACCTTCGAGGGCCTCACCCGCCACGTTTTCAAGAACCTCAAGGGCGTCGACCTGCCCGAATTCCCCCGGATGCAGTACGACGATGCGATGCGTCTTTACGGCTCCGACAAGCCCGACCTCCGCTTCGGCATGCCGCTGGTGGAGCTTAACGACGTGGCCCAGAACAAAGGCTTCGGTGTCTTCGACAGCGCCGAGCTCGTCGTCGGTATCTGCGTACCCGGCAAAGCCGACCTTACCCGCAAGAACCTCGATAATCTGACCAAGTGGGTGAAGCGCCCGCAAATCGGTGCGAAGGGGCTGGTGTACGTAAAGTGCAACGAAGACGGGAGCTTTAAATCGAGCGTAGACAAATTCTTCGACCAGGAAGCCCTCGCCGCCTGGGCCAAGGCGTGCGACGCCAAGCCCGGAGACCTGCTGCTCGTCATCTCCGGCGAAGACGAGAAGAGCAGGGGCCAGCTTGGCAACCTCCGCCTTCACGTTGCTAAGGAGTACGATATGATCCCCGCAGGAGCCTTCGCTCCGCTGTGGGTAGTCGACTTCCCCCTCCTGGAATGGGACGAGGAGAGCGAGCGTTTCCACGCCATGCACCACCCCTTCACCAGCCCCAAACGCGAGGAGGTGGAGCGGATGCTGAACGGCGACCACGAAACGATGAAGAGCCTGAAGGCCGACGCTTACGACCTGGTCATCAACGGCGCGGAGATCGGTGGCGGCTCCGTACGGATATACGACCGGGCGTTGCAGGAGCGCAACTTCAAACTGCTCGGCTTCACCGAAGAAGAGGCCGAGGAGCAATTCGGCTTCCTGATGGGTGCCTTTGAGTACGGTGCCCCGCCGCACGCGGGCATCGCCTTCGGGTTCGACCGTCTCTGCGCGGTGATGAACGGGCAGTCTTCGATCCGGGATTTCATCGCCTTCCCCAAGAATAATCAGGGACGGGACGTGATGATCGATGCTCCGGCAAACATCGACGAGGCGCAGTGTAAGGAGTTGAATTTGCGGGTGACGGTATGATAAAACCCGCCCTTTTGTTCTCTAACACGGGTGACCGGATCTTCTGATCCGGTCACCCGTGTTTTTTTATAAGTGGCCAACCCGCACGATGGAAACAGTAAACAGTGAACTGCCCCCTCGCCACATTATTTCTATCCCGTGTCCACCTTTTGCATCAGTTGAATAGCCCGGGGCTGACCTTCCGCTGGAGTGATTGCTAACCGGATCTGGTTAAATACCGGTATTTCCGTCCCGTCGTTTAGTTTCGCTCAATCGCCTTGTTGCTGTTGCTGCTGGGCTTCCTGCATCCGCTGCTTACGCGAGTCCATCCCCTGCGTTTTCACGTTTTCCACCATCTCGTCGATCCACTCGTCCGGAATTTCCTTGATGGCGTTGGAGATTTTCTCGTTCCAGGCTTTGGCGAACAGGCCGGTATCCTCTTCGGTCAGGCGGGCTTCGTGCATGAAGCCGGTATCTTTGTGGTAGATCACCATATCGATGGGATAACCGACATCGTTGGCGCTCACGCGGGTACTGTCGAAGGAAAGGAAGCCGGTCTTGATGGCGAAGCTGAGGGGGGACTCGTAGGAGAGCGTCCGTTTCAGGATTGGATTGCCATAACCGGAATTGCCGATGATGGTAAACGGGGTTGCTTCCCCGATCTCGATCCAGTTTCCCTCGGGGTACAGGAGAAAGAGCATATGTTCCTTGTCGCGTTCCAGTTTACCGCCGACGATGGTGAACAGGTTGAAGTTGAGTCCGGATTCGGTCAGCGACTTTTTATCTTCCTTGGCTACCCGACGCAACTGTTCTCCGAAGGCATTGACCGCTTTATACATTTTGTCAAAGTGGCTGCCCTGTTCTTCCAGTACTTCCTCGAAGTAGGTTACCGCCTTATCGCGCACGGACCGCAGCCCGCTCGTCATTAGAAAGATATTGTTGTCTCCCTGCTTGTGCATGGAGATCTTTTTGGCCATGGTGGTTTCTGAGCCGGAGGTGATGCGGGTGTCCGCAATGGCTACCAGGCCCTTACGAACCTTAATGCCGAGGCAATAGGTCATTTGATTTTGATTTTAAGCGAAGCGTAGGTACGCTGCGGGTAAGTCGAGAAACGGAAGCCGGGGGAACTTAGTGATGAATTGTCGGTTTTCGTCCGGTCGGATGATGCCGGGGACGTAATTGAGTATGTTTGTTGCGGCTTAACCGGCCTCGAAGTACTTCTTCGCAATATCGCCGTGCAGATCATAAACCTGTTTCAGGGCCCGGTCGAGATGCCCGCCCATATCGTCGGCAATATCGTCATACTCCAGGTACCGGAAGTAGTTGTACAGCTTACCGGCCTTGAAAAGGACGGGATTGAGATTTGGAGAGTTTTTGTCCATCCGATCCAGCAATTTCTGAACGGCGTTCATGTTGTAAGTCACCGAACGGGCAAATTGGGTGTGTCCGATCAGGAACTCCACCATCGTTTTAGGGGTGAGCAACTGATGGTACGCCTTGCGGTGCATGTCGAAGCCCTCGATAATTTTCAGGATCACCGTACCCTGGTACTGGCGCAGCGCGGGATTGTCCCCGCGTTCGGTCATCACGTCGATGTCGTAAAGCTTGCTGTTGAGAATACGTATGACCTGGATGACCCGCTCGAGATGGATACCGAGTTTGAGCAGTACCCAGGTGTCGTTTTGCAGCAGGGTATCGTCGATCCGGGACCGGATGATGGCACAGTGGCCGCCCACGTCGGTGGTGAAGTCGTGCAAACCGTGGGTGGCAAAAAACTCGGGATCGAAGCCGTTCGCTTCGAGGTAAAAGGCGTTGATCGATTCCCACAACTCGGTGGAGATGATGTGCCGCAGCGTACCGGCGTTCTCCCGGGCCGAGCGGATGGTGGACCGGATGGAGAGTGGCGTATCGTAAGCCATGCCTACTTTGCGGAGCACTTCAGCCTCGGATTTTTCCTGATCTTCCGGCCACTTCACCCCGTACATGTTCAGGATGCTGTCCAGGGTGAACTTGCGGCTCTGGCTCATCGGTGCGTCCAGCATCGAAAAGTATTGCACGCGCAGGTACCGCGCCAGGTGTTCCGACCGTTCGAGGTAGCGCCCCGTCCAGTACAGGTTATTAGCAATTCTGGTGAGCATGCCGGGAGCGTTTACGGGGCGTGGAAAACTGGGATTGTTGCTGGCCGCCACTTTGGGTCTGGCCCTGGAAACTGATGCGGCCCTGCAGGTTGATGCCGTTGTGCTCGGGGAGGACCGGAGCCGGTTCGGTTTCGGGGGGCGCGATCACCCAGGTGTCTTTAGAGCCACCTCCCTGGGAGGAATTGACGATCAGGCTGCCCTTCTTCAGGGCCACCCGGGTCAGGCCACCCCGGAGTACCCGTGCGCTGTCCTTGCCCGTCAGGGTAAACGTGCGCAGGTCTATGTGGCGGGGTACGAAGCCTTCTTCCTCTTCAATGTAAGTGCCGTGAGTGCTCAGCATGATCTTGGGCTGAGCGATGAAATTGCGCGGGTCGGCTTTTATTTGCGCCGTCAATTCGTCAAGCTCTTTCCGGTTCAGCTGATCGCAGATCATCACGCCGTAGCCGCCGGACATATCCACGGGTTTTACCACCAGGTCGGCAATGTTCTCAAGGACGTACTCCAGCTCCTCGGGCCGGCTGCAAATGTAGGTTTTGACGTTGTGCAGGATTGGTTCCTCGTCGAGGTAGAACCGTACCATGTCGGGAACGTAGGCGCAAATGGCTTTATCGTCGGCAATACCGGTGCCGGGTGCGTTGACGATGGTTACGTTGCCTTCGAGGTAAGCCGCCATCAGGTTGGGAACGCCGAGCATGCTGTCCTTGCGAAAGCCTTCCGCTTTGGGATCCATAAAAGCATCGTCGAGGCGGCGGTAGATCACGTCGACCGGCAGAAGACCCCGCATCGTTTTCAGGTACACCACCTTATTCTCCACCACCATGTCGTCGCCCTGCACCAATTCGATGCCCATGCGCTGGGCCAGCAGGCTGTGCTCGTAATAGGCGGAGTTGTACTGGCCGGGGGTCAGCAGAACGCAGTGGGCGTCCGAGCCCTCGCGCGGGGAAACGGATTGCAGTGTTTCCAGCAGCAGGTCGGGGTATTCGCTTACGTCCTCCACCCGGGTGTGATGAAACATTTCGTAGAGCGTCCGGCGCATGGCTTGGCGGTTGGAAAGTACGTAACTGACGCCGGATGGATTGCGCAGATTGTCTTCCAGCACGTAGAACTTACCGTCGGTGTGCCGTACCAGGTCGGTGCCGCTGATGTGAATGTACACGCCGCCGACGGGCACGAACCCCTCCATGGCCTTCACGTAATGCGCCGAACTTTTCACCAGTTCCGCAGGCACGACCTCTTCTTTCAAGATCCGCTGCTCGCCGTACACGTCGGCCAGGAACAGGTTGAGCGCGCGGTTGCGTTGCAGCAATCCCTTTTCCAGCGAGGCCCACTCGTCGGCGTCGATGACGCGCGGGAACAGATCGAAAGGAAATACTTTCTCCGTACCACCTCCCTCTTCGGAATATACGGCGTAGGTGATGCCTTGATTAAGAAATGAGAGCCGGGCGCTTTCGTTAAGCCGTCTAAAATCTTTGGGGCTTAACTGGTCGAATACTTTTCGAATGATTTCGTACTCACCGTAGGCGGCGTCAAAATCGGAAAAAGCTTCGTCAAGTATCCCGTCGGGGATGGTGTAATTGGCAAAGAGACCTGCGTATTTCTTCATCTAGTTAGTGGTAATGGTGTAGTAAAGATAAAGGGCAAATCGACTAAATGAAATAAAGATGTAGCTAAAAACAACGCTCGGTAACGCCACCCTCTTGGTAAAAAAACAAAAAATTAATTCGTTCCTAAATGCACGGTAATTTATGGAGAACATTGTCAAAACACGAATATAATTTCTTTTTGCCGCGGAAAATCTGTGCCGGGCGTCGTAACTGCTTGCAGGACAAGTACCATTTGCGTAAAGAGAAATATTTAAAATTCACCCATCTTTTCCAGTTCAGCGACTTATCGCCGGATTGGTGGAGCGGCGGTGGTTTAGAAAGTGTACTTTGTGCTACTCTAAACGCAAACCCATGCCGCTACGTGTTGCTATTCGCCACCACACCAGCTACCATTACGACCGCGCCGTCAAGCTGTCGCCCCAGGTGATCCGTTTGCGGCCCGCTCCGCACGCGCGCAACCCCATTCATGCGTACAGCCTGAAGATCAAGCCGGAGAACCACTTCATCAACTGGCAACAGGACCCCTTCGGCAATTATCAGGCCCGCGTGGTTTTTCCCGAAAAAACGACCGAGCTTTCGATCGACGTGGAGGTCATCACCGATATGGTCACCGTCAATCCCTTTGACTTTTTCCTGGAAGACTACGCCGAGGAGTTTCCCTTCATCTACGACGCTCAACTGAAGGAAGAACTGACTCCCTACCTCAAAATAACGGAAGAAAGCGAACGCCTGCGGCAGTTGGTGGCGGGGCCGCAGGTGCAAGGATTGTTGGGACAACGTACGGTTGACTTCCTCGTGGCCCTGATCGGACTGCTGGCCAAAGAAATTCACTACAACATCCGGATGGAGCCGGGAGTGCAGACCTGCGAAACCACCCTGGAACGTCTCAACGGTTCGTGTCGTGATACCGCATGGCTCCTCGTTCAGCTCCTCCGTCGTCTGGGGCTTGCGGCCCGCTTCGTTTCCGGCTACCTCGTTCAGCTTACCTCCGATGAGAAAATGCTCGACGGCCCCAACGGCCCCGACGAGGATTTTACCGACCTCCACGCCTGGTGCGAAGTCTACCTCCCCGGCGCGGGCTGGGTCGGTCTGGACGCTACCTCCGGCCTCTTCGCCGGTGAGGGGCACATCCCTCTGGCCGCTACGCCGGAGCCCGCCAGTGCCGCCCCGCTCTCCGGCTTTTCCGAGCCGGCCGAGGTCACCTTCGGTTTCGGCAACGTTGTGGAGCGCATCCTGGAAACTCCGCGCGTCACCAAGCCCTACACCGCTAATCAGTTCAACGAGATACTGACCCTTGGCGACCGGGTAGAAGAGTCGTTGCTAAACGGCGACGTCCGCCTCACCATGGGTGGCGAACCTACCTTCGTCTCCGAGTCCGATATGGAGTCCGACCAGTGGAACGAAGCCGCCGACGGTGAAGACAAACGGCGCCTCGGCTACGATCTGGCCGAACGACTCCTGCAGGATTTTGCGCCCCGGGGATTCATCCACCAGGGCCAGGGCAAGTGGTACCCCGGCGAACCGATTCCCCGCTGGCAGTACGCCATTTACTGGCGCACCGACGGCAAGGCCCTCTGGCAGGATCACGCCCTGCTCGCCGATCCCACCAAAGACAACGGTGCCGACCACGCCGCCGCCGCCACTTTCGCCCGGGAACTGGCCGACGGGCTGAACGTAAACCCGCGCCACGCCATGCCCGCCTACGAAGATACCTTTTACTTCCTCTGGGAAACCGGAAACCTCCCCTCCAACGTCGACCCCCGCCAGATCGACCCCGCCGACAAACTCGAGCGCCAAACCCTCGCCGAGCTCCTCGAAGTAGGCCTCGACAAGCCCAAGGGTTACGTCCTCCCCCTCGAATACGATCACGACGAAGACCGTTGGGCCAGCAGCCCCTGGGACTTTAAGCGCGAACACCTCTTCCTGCTGCCCGGCAACTCCGGAATGGGCCTCCGCCTTCCCCTCGACCGCCTGCCCAAAGCCGACCCGGATGCCGAAAAGGTCGTCGTTGAAGACAGCCCGATGGAAGACTTGCCGCCGTTGCCGGATATTACTTCCAACGTCCCCCCTCATCACGGGAGAGGGGCCGGGGGAGAGGGCGACACTGCCCCTCCAACCGCCACTGCATCCCGCGGCCCCGCCCCCTCCAACGACGGCAAATCAAGAATCGAGAATCAAGAATCGAGAATCGGGAATCTTGTAAGAACCGCTCTCTGCATCGAACCCCGCAAAGGCAACCTTTACCTTTTCCTCCCTCCCCTGAAAAACAACGAGAGTTTCGTCTACCTCCTAAGCGCCATCGAGCGCACCGCCCGGGTCCTTGCCCGGCCGGTCATCATCGAGGGCTACACCCCCAAAAGCGACGGCCGGCTGACCAAGCTCGTCGTAACGCCCGACCCCGGTGTGCTGGAGATCAATGTTCACCCCGCCACCAAATGGCGCGACATCGTGCACAACTACGACCGGCTGTTCGAGCGCGCGAAAGAAGCTAAGCTCGGCACCAATAAATTTATGCTCGACGGTCGCCACACCGGTACCGGCGGCGGTAACCACATCACCCTCGGCGGCGTCACCCCGGCCGATAGTCCGCTGCTGCGCCGCCCTGATCTGCTGCGGAGTTTCGTCAACTTCTGGCAAAACCACCCGGGCCTGAGCTACCTGTTCAGCTCCGCTTTCATCGGCCCCACCAGCCAGGCACCGCGCGTAGACGAAGGTCGCCAGGATCAGCTGTACGAACTGGAAATCGCCTTCGGTCAGCTGGACCGCCACGACAACCCGCCACCCTGGCTGGTCGACCGCATCTTCCGCAACCTGCTCATCGACGTAACCGGCAACACCCACCGCGCCGAATTCTGCATCGATAAACTTTACAGCCCCGACAGCCCGACCGGCCGCCTCGGCATCCTGGAAATGCGTGGCTTCGACATGCCGCCCCACAAGGAAATGTGCCTCGCCCAGCTGTTGCTGATCCGCGCACTCACCGCCGCCTTCTGGGCCAGGCCCTACCGCCGTCCGCTCGTGCGCTGGGGTACCGACCTGCACGATAAGTTTTTGCTGGAGCACTACGTCCGCGAAGACCTGCGCGAAGTCTGTCTCTACCTGCGTGAAGCCGGCTTCGACTTCAAGGCTGAATGGCTGGAACCCTTCCTCGAATTTCGCTTTCCCGTGCTGGGCGACGTCCGCATCGGCGAGACGGAACTGGAGGTACGCACCGCCATCGAACCCTGGCACGTGCTGGGCGAAGAACTCGGCAGCGGCGGCACGGCCCGCTACGTCGACTCTTCCGTCGAACGCATCCAGGTACGTCTCCGTAGTTTGAATCCGGATCGCTACGCATTGCTCTGCAATCAGGTGGAAGTACCGCTGCAGTTTACGGGTACTACGGGCGAATACGTGGCCGGTATCCGGTACAAAGCCTGGAACCCGCCCTCCGCCCTGCACCCCACCATCAAGCCGGACGTTCCCCTTACTTTCGACCTGTACGACCGCTGGAACGAACGCAGCGTCGGCGGCTGCACTTACCACGTCAGCCACCCCGGCGGAAGAAGTTACGATACGTTCCCGGTCAACAGCCTGGAGGCGGAGAGCCGCCGCGTCAACCGCTTTTGGGAGTACAACCACTCGGTGCAGAAAACCGAACAGATCGTACCGCAGGCCACAACGACCGCCGCCGGCCGCTACGTCTCTTCGTCCTACACGCCGCCGCCGACGATCACGGTAAAAAAACCCACGCTGGCGAAGGAATTCGGACGGACACTGGATTTAAGGCTGGGTTGAAGTCCGGGTTACGGGAACCGGGTTGAAAGAACGGAGTTGCAAGTTGCGGATTAAGCACGGGCTTTACGTTGTGTCAGCCAAAAAACCAAAATTCAAACTTGTGCTACGTAATCCGAAAAATCGCTACCGGTATCCCCGTTTTGCAACCCCATCAGAGCGTTGCCTTACCGGGTAAAGAGGCACAAGTTCAAAAAAGAATTGACCTGGCCACCCCAAATACAGTGGCCTAATCATTCACCATCAAACATTGAAAACCATTGGTCAGGATCTTCAGGCAAGCTCTGAAATCGATATTTTAACACCTTCCTTACACCTAAGCCGGGGGCTAAAGCATTTACCTTTACGTAATCAACAGTCCTCACGGCCTATGCGCATCTACCTCACCCTGCTCTTTTTAGCCCTTCTTTGCACCTGCGTCCCCGCCCGAATGGACGCCCAGACCGGTTACACCAAAGTAGACGGCAAGTACTACCCGTACCTGGTCGACGACTGTGGCGACACCCTCATCGTGGCCCAGCTGGGAGACGTCTCGGTCAGTAGCCCCGAGGTATTCGAGACGGAAGAGGAGTACAAGCAATACCGCCGATACCGCATTTACGCCCAGCGTGCTTATCCCTACGCCGTGGACGCCATCCGCATCTTCCGTGAAACGGACTACATGACGCAGAATATGCGTAAAAAGGAGCGCAAGCGCTACAATAAGAAGCTGCAGAAGGAGCTTCAAGAGAAGTTCGAGGCCCCGCTTAAAAAAATGTCAAAGACCCAGGGCAAGGTCTTGATCGCAATGATCGAAAAAGAACTCGACGTACCGGTATACGACCTGATCAAGGAACTGCGCGGTGGCCTTACCGCCCGTTACTGGGCTACGTTGGCGGGTTTTTACGGCCATAAACTCAAGCATAAGTACACCGTCGGCGACGATCGGATACTGGATGCCGTGCTCGATGACTTCGACGTCAGCTACCAACTGCCGGGGGTGCAGCCGGATACCTCGGCGGTGAAGCGCTGAGGATCGGACGCGGGTCTTCGGCGTCACTGATTTTTCCGTAACGCCTTAGCCGCTTTTCGTTGCGCCCGTCGTCGCCTCCGTTCCTCTCTGCTTCTACCGATGATCTCCCGCGAAAAAGCAAGCTGAACGACCGGCACCCATACCGAACGGTTATGAAAATTATCGGACACCCGCAGGGGCGTCACTTCCAGGTTGAAATTGGAAAGAGACGCTACATTGTAACTAAGTCCCAGGTGGCCCCCCAGGCCAAGCCCACCCGGAGTAAAGCTGTCCGTACTGGTCGTACCCTGGGAAATGGTATTCTCGGCACTGCCGAAGTAAGCGGCGGGCCCGCCGTAGACCGCCAGATCGGGTTTCAGGCGATGACGGATCACCGCCGTGGCTCCACCTCCGTAACCGCTTCCCCCGGAGATAATTCCCGCCGAAACGAACTGTAATCGGGGCACGAGCACTAAATCGGTCTTGTTACTCAGCGGGCGGTTGACGACTGATTCCACGCCGACGCCGAAGCCAACGCCGTTGTATCCAGGTTCATTTCTGCTTACGTTCTGAGCGAAGAAAGCCTTGGCGCGCAGGGCAACGTTGTCGGATAAACCCCGCTCGTAGCGCCAGCCGATCGCCCGCGACGTCCGGGGCCAGCTTTCCCTGGCGGAAAATCCGTTCGGTACCCGCTCCAGACTTACGCCCAGACGGGTGTGTCGGTGGGGCGTGTTGTTAACGCCGAGGCCCAGGCCGGGACTGTAAGCCGGTATGGAGCAGCTGGAGAAAAATGCAGCCAGCAGGGCGTAGCCGATCAGGTACGAAAACGGGATGGAACAATGGCGCATGAGAACAAATTTTTGATAAAAAAAACTATAGGGGTGCTCACTTAAGGACCGGTTGACAGGCGGGCTGCGGCAAATGTACCCGGCAACCGCGCTTGTGGAAAATCAATGTTTAAGGAAGACGCATTACGATAGAATTATATATCAATTCCGCCGGCGGCGAACAAACTTCTACAAACGGTACCCACCCAACCGGTCCCGCGCCGCCGTGATCTGGTCCTGGAGCCGGCGGAAGTACCAACTGCGGTATTTGCCGGCACCGGCGCCCAGCGAAGTAGACTGCTCGATGACGTTCTCAAGCCAGTCAGCGGCCAGCTGGTGGACGGCCTCATCGTCGGTGACCAAGAAGTTGGGGGTGATGAAGGCGACGAAAACGAGCGAACTGGCGGGGGAACTGACGACGACCAGATTGTCGTTGTTGGCCAGTTCGTTGTGCGCCGGCTCGAAGGGGATGGTGGAGCGGTCGGGGTCTTCGCCGGGCAGGAACTTGCGCCCGTGACGGGCCATGTATTCGAGGTGGTCGATGGTGGCCCGCAGATCGTTCAGCAGCAGGTTCGCCTCGTCAGGATTGGCGAAGCGGCCCGACATTTCCATGAACTCTATCTGGTCGATGGTGGCGTGGAGCATGCCCATCGTCCACAGTTCCTTGCCGGGGATGCGGTAGGCAAAACGGCCGATGGAGCGGGCTTGCTGCAGCACTTTGTCGTCGATGAGATCGAGGGAAAATTTAAGGTCGCGCCAGCCGGGGAAATCCCAGCAGGTAGAGCCGTAGACGTAAAGTTTAAAGGCGAAGAGCCGGGGATGCAGCATCTCGTGGAAAAAGGGCAGCCCGGGGTTGGCAATGTACAGTTCCTTGACGTTCATGCGCTGAATGACGTCGAGATGTTCGGTGAGTTGGAGCAGGTAGTCGGCGGGCGAGCGGATATCGCGGTTGGTACGGTTGTAGGTAAAGGAAACATCGCTTTGGCGCTGGAACGGGCGGAGGTCGTAGGCGATGCAGATGTCGTGAAACTCGTTGGTGCTCAGTACGGTAGCGCCGCGCAAACGCCGGTAGACGGCGTCTTTGCTGAGGTTGAGTAAATTGGCCACGGCCTCCACCATGGCCTGCCTGGAGGAGAATTGCCCGGTGAGGTTGTAAAGAAAATTTTCCTGGTGGTCCATAATCGAAAGATAGGCACAGTTGCCGTTTGGAGACGGGGTATGGCACCGTGAGTAAAATTTTTGGGCGGGGCCGCAGGATGCAGAGAAGGGTTTTGAGCAAGCCGCGTTCTTCGTCCCGGAGTTTCGGTTCTTTAAAACGAACATTGCACCCGCGCCCGCGCCCGCGGTCCCCTCAAATCGTGCGATTATCTCCATAATTTTAACATTTATGCCTTTAGCGGTGAGATATATGTGCGGGCAGCCTATCTTGTACGGATAAATCAGCCCCTGTGGGAAGTGAAATTTCTATCAAGCGCTTTCTCCTCTTTGCACACGGAGGTAACTACGACTGCTCTTAAATTTTTCAGAAACATCCATTATAATGACTAAGTACTTCCTGGCCTGCCTCGTTCTTGCGCTGGCCGCTACCTCTCTATTTGCCCAGCAGACCCTTCCCCTGCCCGCCGGTAACCCCCCCGCGGAAAAAGGCAAATGCTACGCCGTCTGCCACATGCCCGCCGAGTTCGAATCCGTCACCGAGAACATGAACACGTACGGTGCCAGCGAGCACATGATCGTAGTGGAGCCCACCTACGAAACCTACACCGAGCGCGTGATGGTGAAGCCCGCCAGCTACCGCCTGGTGAACGTTGACGCCGAGTACGGCACGGAGGAGCAACGCGTTCTGACCACCCCCGCCTACGAAGAGATGAGCATCGAGCCGGCCAGGTTTGAAACCGTCACCGAGCGCGTTCTCGTGGAGGAAGGTGCAACCGACTACCGCGTGAGTCAGCCGACCTTCACCACCGTGACCAACGCCAACCTCTATTACGGCTCCGGCAGTGGCGATAAGCCCGGCGTTTATTCCACCGACTACGGCAACGTGCTGGATCCCAACAGCCGTAAGGGCATCAACGCCAACGGCGACCCCTTCAATCCCAATAATCCCAGCGGCTTCATCAATGACCCCGACAGCCCGCTGAACGCCGCCCCGAGCATGTACACCAACAGCGACGTGGCCAGACTCTTCGACCCCGCCAACGCCGACAGCCCCTTCAGCAGTGCGTACATCAACGCCAACGGTATGGACGCCGCGCAGCGCGAAGGCACACGCCTGCTGCAACGCGTTCAGGTGGGTACCATTGCGCCATACATCACCACCGAGTCCCGGGTGAAGCTCGACCGCATCCCCCGGGGCAGCCGCACCGAGACCGTATCCGTTCAGGTGAGCCCGGCGTACATGTCGTTCCAGCAAATACCCGTGGCGTGCGAAACCGGTGATTGCGTCTCGTTCTGCCAGGTGGAAGTACCGGCCCAGAATCAGACCATCGTTAAAACGATTCCCGAGGCCTGCCCGGCCGGCTACACCGTTGCCGCCGTACGGCAGGGCGGTGAGGACTACTGCGTCCGCCTCAGCTACCAACCCGCAGAATACGGTGCCCGCCAGATCCTGGTGGGTGGTCCCGAGATCACGGAGCGCAAGAGCGAAGCCCGGTACCGGGACGTGAAGGTGCAACGGCTGGTGAGTCCCGCCAAAGCGGTTACCCGCCAGGTGCCGGCCAAGTACGAGACCGTCACCCGCCGCGTAGTGACCCGCGAGGCTTACACCCGTTACGAATTGGTCCCCGCAGAATATAAACGCATCACCCGCCGCGTACGTACGGGGCTGGCCGGAGCCGAGTACATCGTACCCGGGGGCGTCTTTATGGCGCCCACCACCTACGGCGACGCCTCGGATCCCAACGCGGTCTCCAGCCTGCCGGCGATGATCAACCCCGGCGCCGGTGGCCAGCTGCCCGGCAGCGTACTGCCCTACACCGTCGGGAGTGGCCCCGACCGCGCCGGTAACGTGGAGGCCGGTGGCTACGCCCCGGTCAATGCCACCCCCGGCAGCGGCAGCCTCGCCAGCGGCATGCCCGCCGTGTACTACACCGCCGGGTGTCCGGACGGCTACCGCTACGACGCCGTCGACGGGCTGTGTAAAAGCAGGGAGAGCCTGCCCGCAAAGACCACCAGCTACACCCGCCAGGTACTGACCGGCAAGGGCAACTTCAGCGACTGGGTCGAGGTGGTCTGCCCCGGCAAGGCCACCACGGCGACCGTCCGCCAGGTGCAGCGTGCCCTCAACCGCCTGGGATACTCCGCCGGCGTGGCCGACGGCATCATGGGCGCCAGAACCAAGACCGCCCTGGCCAAGTACCAGCGCGATAACGGTCTGCCGATCGGTGGTATGAACCGGCCGACACTCAGGAAGCTGGGCTTTTAGCGCTTGCCGGGGATTAGCCCTGACTATCGCTTAAATTACTTCCGGCCCCACGTTGCTTAGCGACGTGGGGCCGGTTTAATTTGACGGAAGGCTGCCTTTATCCTGACCGGGAACTGACGCCAAACGGGTGTCAGCGTCCCGGACACGTCAATTATCGACCTCAAAGCATCTGATGCCCAGAACTACCCGTACAATGAAACAACTGATCGGACTGTTGCTCCCTATATTCCTTTACGCCTGTACCGCGGACCCGGCAACCGAAAGCACCTTCGCGGAGCCGGTCCCCCGACCCGTAGATACCGCCACCCTGGCCGGTTTGCCCAAAGGTATTCCCACTTACCCGGCCCTGTTCGAAGATGCCATCAACGCCATGATCGCCGATGGCCGGCTGCGGGAGTCGCAGGCTTACCACCGCCTACTGCAGATCGGACGCTATCAAACGGTGAAAGAGCGGACCGAACTGAAACTGAAATGGGGGCTGGATTCGCTGGATGCAAGCGCCGCCGAACAACTCGGGAACCATCGGCTGGAAGATGCCCGGACCGCCATTCTGGACAGTGCCCGCAACCACCAGCTGATGATCATCACCGAAGCGCACACCAAGCCGGAGCACCGGGTATTCACGCGGGTACTGCTGAAAGGACTGTACGCGCGCGGATACCGGCACCTGGGCCTGGAGAATATCCTGCCGTTACCGGAGGACGAGGCCGGGGGAATGTTCGATACCTTGCTACACGAACGAGGTTACCCGCTGATCACTGCCGGTTCGGGTATTTACCCCAGCGAACCGGAATATGGTAATGTGATCCGGGAAGCGATCAGGCTAGGTTTTGCGGTGTTCAGTTATGAGCGTAACGGCAGCTCGGACAGCGAACGTGACCGGCAGCAGGCGGAACGCATCATTGCTTATCAAAAAGCTCACCCCGGCGAAAAGATAATTTGCCACGGCGGTTGGTACCATGCCGTGGAGGAAGCTATCGAAAAATATCCGGGTTCCGGGAAGTACTGGATGGCTTACCACTATAAGCAAATGACCGGTGACGATCCGCTGACGGTTTACCAGGACGCGATGAACGAGAAGATCGCGGAAGAACAAAGGACTAGTCCCTACTACGATCTGCTGCAGACGCCGGAGAACACCGGTAAGGAAATGCCGCAGGTGCTCGTCAATGATGCGGGAAAGCTGTGGAGTGGGCCGCAAGAAAATTTACCCTTCGATATTGTTACCGTGCAAATGCCGCTGGGGGAAAAGAATGGTTACGTAAGTTGGCAAAATTGGGGAATGGATGACGGCGGATACACGGAAATTGACGTAAATACTCCCGAAATATTCAGCGCCGAAGGGCTTACTTATCCCCTTATCGTAGCGGTGCGCGGAAGCGGAGAGAGCGAGTTGGCCACGCCGGTGTACGGTCGGCAAATGAACGGGCCACGGTACGACGGGCGGGTAAAACTGCGGCGAGGGTGGTACCGGTTCGTGTACCGCGACCAAAAGGGAAAGCGATTTGAGAAAGTAGTGGAACTGCAGTGACTTTCCGGCGGCCCGGGCCCAATGTCATCAAGTTCGAATCGCTGGCGGTGCCGCTCAATTTCGAACCCGTGATGATCCCGTCAGAACTAAAACGGTCGCTTTTGCAGGGGAAGACGGTGCTGTACAATGTACCGGAGGATGTGTGTGTGAAACGAGATGCGCAGTTGTAACGAATTTGCCGCCTGCCATGTCTCCCCTCTCCCGAGGAGAGGGGCCGCGGGAGAGGGGAATTCGTGCATCTCGTTATTAACACCCGAAGGATTGTTTGAAAGGCGGGCCAGGATCGCCGTATCTTCGTTCCTGCCGCAAACCAACGCCCCATGACCGCCAGGACCTTTCTCGTACTCCTCCTTTCCGTCTTTTTGCTCGCCGCCTGCACCGTCGGTAAAAACGTCGCCAACGGGCCGGGCAAAGAGGCCGCCGTAGCCCAGGCTAAGCTCAACGCCACTTACCTCGATCCTGAGCGGAGTATACTGCCCGCCGAAAAACTTGTCAGATTGGAAGAGGCCGGCGGTTTGTCATTTTACCCCATCAGCGGTGCTTACCGCGTTGTGGCCGACTTCCGGCGCTACACCGAACCCGAAGTCGTGAAATTCAAAACCAGTTCAACCCGGATGGTCGAGTACGCCGTTTTCGGGCTCGCCACTTTCGAGCTCAAGGGCGAAACCCACCGGTTGACCCTTTACAAAAGTACGCGCGCCAATCTGCCTCCGGAATACCGCAATGCTATGTTTCTGCCCTTCCGCGACCTCACTTCCGGCAAGGATACTTACGGCGGCGGCCGTTACCTGGATATCCAGATTCCGGTGGGCGACGAGCTCGTCATCGATTTCAACCAGGCGTACCATCCGTACTGCGCCTACACCGACGGCTATTCCTGTCCGGTGGTGCCGGCGGTGAATCACCTGAAAACGGAGATCATGGCCGGTATCAGGTCGGTGGATCTAGGGGACTGAGGATACCCGAACCCTGGAGCCTTGCGACTTTTGGTTTCAGGCGACATTTTTATCGGCACGGCGTTCCCGGTCCGGGTTCGATAATACCTACCTTTAAACCCTGATGATAAGGGTATTGCTGATTTTCTTTCTGTTGCCGATCGTTCAACCCCGGGCTTTTGCCCAGGTGTTCTTCGATGTTGACCAATCCGTAAAAATGACGGCGGAGGTGCGTCGCAATCCGGCGACCATTACCGTCAACTGGGTCCGGGACCCCCGCGCCGTCGGCTACGACCTTTTCCGGCGGGAGTACAATGCGGAAGGGTGGGGGAGCAGGATCGACCGCTTGCCCGCAGACATCGTTCGGTACGAAGACACCGACGTGGTTCCGGAAAAACACTACGAATACAAGCTCGTGAAATCTACCGGGGAGGTGGAAGGCTACGGCTACGTCCTTTCCGGGATCGATCTGCCGGCCAGACACCAGGCGGGCGAGTTACTGATCGTTATCACCGCCCGCACCCTTGCCGAAGTGACGCCCGAACTGGAAGAATACCGAACCGTACTTGAAACCGACGGTTGGCCCAACCGCCTGCTGACCGTGGCAAATGATGACCACGTGCGCGACGTCAAAGCCGGTATCGCCGCGGCCCACGCCGCGGCGCCCCTCACGGCCGTATTTCTCCTCGGGGACGTACCGACCCCGCACTCCGGAGACATCAAGCCCGACGCCCACCCGACCCACCGGGGAGCGTGGTCGGCCGACGTTTACTACGCCGATCTCGACGGTGCCTGGACCGATACGCTGGTGAACATCACCCGATCCGACAACCCCCGCAACCACAACGTGCCGGGCGACGGGAACTGGGACCAGTCTTTTCTGCCCAGCGACGTGGAACTGGCCGTGGGGCGGGCGGATTTTTCGGAACTGCCCGTTTTCGTGGAAGACGAGTACGAGCTGCTACGCGCTTACCTGCGCAAAGACATCGATTACCGGACGAAGGTTTTCTCCGTCAGTCGTCGTGCCGCCATGCGCAATACCAACCCGTGGCGGGGTGCGCTGGGGCAGAACGGCATCCGGAACTTCAGTCCGTTGGTGGCTCCGGAAAACATCGGCTACGACGTTTGGGAGGGGGCTTTTGAGGAGGACTACCTGTGGTATTATGCGGCCGGCGGCGGTGGGTACTCGCGCCTGGGTGGGGCGGGCAGCAGCTTCATTTACGCCCGGCGGCCGTTCCGCGCCATTTTTACCGGCTGGTTTGGTTCCTACTTTGGAGATTATCACACCGAAGATAATTATATGCGGTCGGCGCTGGCTTCGGGTACCACGCTTTCGGCGGCCTGGGTGGGCGCGCCGCACTGGCATTTTCACGCCATGGGCATGGGGTTAACGCTCGCGCACGCCACCACCGTTACTCAAAACAACGATACCATCTATACCGCCGGTTTTTTCCCCCGGGGCGTACACGTCAATCTGCTGGGCGACCCTACGCTGAAATCCTACGTGGTGGCTCCTCCGACCGATTTGGCGGGAACGCGGGTGCAGGGACGGGTTGAACTGGCCTGGTCTCCGGCCCCCGAGCCCGCGGAGCGCTACTACCTGTATCGGCGCGGTGCCGAAGCGCCGTACTTCAACCTTATTGATTCCACCGGGCCGGGGGTGACTAATTACGTTGATGAAACGCCCCTGCCCGGAGCCGGCACTTACCACTACCTGGTGCGGGCCGCGAAGCAGGAGACCACTCCCTCCGGTACGTTCTATAACCTCAGCGCGGGCGTCACCGCTGCCCTCGAAATTCCCACGGCTACCCGGGAAGTGGCGACCACGGAGCTGAGGCTGTTCCCCAATCCTGCTTCCCGCTTCGTGACCGTCAGGGGGGAGGAGAGCATTCGGCGCGTGGAAGTAGCAACGAGCGGCGGCCGCCTCCAGCTGGCGCAAGAGGGTGGTGGTGAGCCGGAAGTCCGGTTGGACGTAGGGGGGCTTCGTCCCGGGATGTACGTAGTGCGGGTTCAACTTCGGGGCGGGGTGGCACGGCGACTCCTGGTGGTCCGTTAGCCGGGAGGGAGCGACGGTATGGGCGGGCAGATTTCGGTAATGCCGTTTGCTGCGGACCCCGTGGCAAGGAAGCGTGCCTACTGAAAACCACTTTCTTGCATCCTGCGTACCCGCCCAAAAACCTACCTTCGCGAAAATCAAAAGATCCGCATGGTCCGCCTTTCCGTCAACCTCAATAAAGTAGCCCTCATTCGTAACAGCCGCGGGGCCGACTACCCGAACCTGGTAAAGGTGGCTACAGATTGTGAGCGATTCGGTGCGCAGGGCATCACCATCCACCCCCGGCCTGACGAGCGCCACGCCCGCTACGTTGACGTGGCCGCGCTGAAGGAGGTCTGTACCACCGAGCTCAACATCGAGGGGTACCCCGCCGAAAAATTTATGCAGATCGTGCTCGCCAGCCGACCGGACCAGGTAACGCTGGTACCCGACGAACCCGGCCAGCTCACGAGCGACCACGGCTGGAATACCGTCACCAGGGCCGAGTACCTGAAGGGAATCATCGGACGGCTGAAGGACGCCGGAATCCGGACCTCCATCTTCGTCGATCCCGACGAAAAAATGCTGGATGGCGCCCTTAAGGTAGGAACCGACCGCATTGAGTTTTACACCGGACCTTTTGCTCATGGCTTTGCCCGGGACCGCGTTGCGGCGGTGGCTCCCTTCACCCGAGCCAGCACTTACGCCCGGGATCTTGGCCTGGGCATCAATGCCGGCCATGACCTCAACCTCGATAACCTCACTTACTTTGCCGCCAATATGCCGGGTCTGCAGGAGGTCAGCATCGGGCACGCGCTGATTTCCGACGCCTTATATTATGGACTGAGTAATACGGTTCAGATGTACCTGCGCAGCCTGCATAATGCGGAGTAGGGAAGAAGCCGGGTACTTGTCCGTTTTTGCTTGTTTCACAACCGGAAAAACCGATTTATCCGGCTTGGGCAAAACCTAATTCTAAGATTTAGGAGCTTCAGCTTTTATGATTCAGTGGATGGTTGAGGAGGCAAAATATTTTAACTTTTTGTTCACATTGGATAAAAGTTGTTAACTTCGTCTTCAGGTTGTCTTGAAATTGTTTTCATATCAAACCTGAATATACCGTTTGTACGGATGTTTTACTACTCGCGTTGACCATTACCAGCAAGACTTAAACACAAGCTATGACGGGCGTTGCTCCGTCGGGATCATCATATTTTAAATCATTTGAGACTAACTAATCAACTAAAACATAGACTAATGAGGAGACTTTCACTAGTTATTGCCATCGTCTGCATGGCGTTCAGCGTTGCCTGGGCCCAACGGACCATCACCGGCACCATCATGGACGAGTCCGGCGAGTCGCTTATCGGCGCTTCCGTGCTGGTCAAAGGCACTACTTCCGGAACCGTAACCGACATCGACGGCGGATTCAGCCTCGGCGTTCCCGCTAATTCCGAAGCACTTGTGGTGAGCTACACGGGTTTCACCACACTGGACGTACCGATTACCACGGCCAACGTTTACAAGATCACCCTTTCCGAGAATGCCCAGCAACTCGGTGAGGTCGTCGTAACCGCCCTCGGTATCGAGCGCCGGAAAGACGACGATCTTTCTTCCGCTACGCTCATCGAGACCGACGTACTGAACCGCTCCGGCGAGACGGGCGTCGTGCAGGGTCTGGCCGGTAAGACCTCCGGGGTAACCATCACGCGTAACTCGGGCGATCCCGGTGCCGGTGCCTACATCCAGATTCGTGGCCAGAACACCGTTCTTGGCGACGCTTCGCCGCTGATCATTCTTGACGGCGTGCCGATCTCCAACTCATCCGTAGGTAATAACACCGCCGGTGTGGTTCAGCAGAGCCGCCTCAACGACATCAACCCCGACGACATCGAGTCGCTCACCGTACTGAAGGGGGCTTCCGCCGCCGCCGTATACGGAACGGGTGCCGCCAACGGTGTAATTGTGATCAAGACCAAGCGCGGTCGTACCGCCGGCAAGCGCTTTACCGTAAGCGGTGGTTACTCCTACGCTGTGGACGCCGTAAACGTGGAGTACGAGAAGCAGGACCAATTCGGTCAGGGCTTCCCTAACACCTTTAATGGCACGGATTACAACAGCTTTGGTTACTACGTACCTAACACTAGCTTAAGCTGGGGTGACCGTATTTCAGATCGTAGTGGAGGGGCCGATCTTGTTAACGAAGGAGCATTCTTTACTGGCGATCAGACTGGTACCGTTTACCGGTCTTTGCAAGATCTCAACGGTAACGCTTCAGGTATTGGTATTGGCTCTAAGAACTCCCAGGAGACTTTCAACGACGCTAACCGCGACCAGGTCTTCCAGAACGGTTGGACCTCTGACGCCAACTTCAGCGTCAACTACCGTGGCGACCACAGCAACACTTACTTCAGCCTGAGCCGCCTCGACCAGGAGGGCATCATGCGTGGTAACTCCGACTACAAGCGTACCACCGTTCGGATCAACCAGGACTTCGACCTGATCGATAACCTTAACATCCGCGTAAACTCCAGCTACTCCGGCATCGAGTCCGAGCGTATCCAGACCGGTTCTAACCTGAACGGTCTTTACCTGGGCTACCTGCGTACGTCTCCTGACTTTGACAATACCGACTACTCCGGCGTTTTCACCGATGCCGACGGTATTTCCCGCCCCGGCCACCGTGGCTACCGCCGCTACCTGGGCGATGCCCGCCCGACCTACAACAATCCGGGCTGGACGAACAACGTACAGCAGAACCCCAACGTAGTGGATCGTTTCATGATCTCTCCCGAGGTGAACTGGAAGATTCGTCCGAATCTGACGGCTACCGTTCGTTACGGTCTTGATTACTACACCGACGAGCGCCGGACCGTATACCCCGTAAACTCTGCGGGTGACTGGGGCCAGGGAGGCCTTTTCCGTGACGAGATCACCGAAAAGACCCAAAACCTGTTCCTGATCCTGAACGGCAACAGCGACATTTCCGACGCTTTTAATCTCGATTACACTTTCGGTTATAACCTGTTCGACAACGAGTACCAGCGCCTGAGCGGTTCCGCCGTGAACCTGCTGTTCAACTCTCCCAACCAGGAATTCATCCTGGAGAACGCAACCGGTCCCAACCAGGATACCGACCAGTTCCTGAGCCGCAACCGTAAGAACGGCGTATTCGGTGTACTGAACGCTACCATTGCCGACAACCTGCTCATCGAGCTGAGCGGCCGTGCCGAACGTACCGCCGCCATTCAAGACGAGATTTTCTTCTTCCCCTCCGCATCCATTGGCTACAAGATCATTGATGACCGGACCAAAGGATTTAGTTTCGCCAAAGCACGGTTGAGCTACGGTCAGGTAGGTATCGAGCCCGGTCTTTACCAGAACCGGAACACCTTCTCCGCTTCTTCCGCCGGTTCCGCCGGTTGGGGAGATGTGCTCGACGGTGCCAATTACGGAGGAACCTTCGTACGTAACGGTACTCAGGGTAATCCCGATCTGACGATCGAGCGGGTGGCAGAATATGAAGCCGGTTTTGACCTGCGCTTCCTTCAGAACCGTGCGGGCCTGAACTTTACTTACTACACCCGCCAGACGACGGATGGTATTCTTCCCCTCGAGGCACCACCGAGTTCCGGATTCTCTACGATCTACGCCAACGCCGCTGAGATCACCAATAAGGGTATCGAGGTAGATGCCTACTTCAATGTTTTACAGAAGAGGGATATGAACTGGCGTGTATTTACCAACTTCACCTCCAACCGCAACCAGGTTGAAGCACTTCCCGGAGTTAGCCGCTACATCCTCAACGGCTTTACCTCTACTTCTTCCGCGGTAGTGGAGGGTTCCCCGTTCGGTGCCCTTTACGGTGGCCGCTGGGCACGTAACGAAGATGGTAGCCTTGCTACCAACGAAGAAGGTTTCCCCTTCAACGCCGCTACCCAGGGTGTGGTCGGTGATCCGAACCCGGACTGGCGCGGTGGCCTCGGTACGGAGTTCAGTTTCAAAGGCATCTCGGCTAGTTTACTCTTCGAAACGGCTCAGGGCCAGGACATGTGGAACGGTACTACCGGCGTACTTCGCTACTTCGGTATCGATCCCTACACGGCTAATATTTCAACTTCCGACCAGGACCTGACTACCTTCACCGGTGATGTGATTCCCGCCGGTACGCCCTTCCGCGGCAACATCGAAGATTTTGGTGCCGGACCCGTAGCGGCTGATGCCGAGTGGTACCTCGACAATGGCGGCGGCTTCGGTGCCGTTGGTGAGCAGTTCATCGAAGATGCTTCCTGGACGCGTCTGCGCGAAGCTACGCTCAGCTATGCTTTGCCCGCTTCCGCCCTCAGTGGTGTCGGTCTTAGCAACGTATCCGTTGGTGTAACCGGTCGTAACCTGATTCTTTGGACGCCCTTCGAAGGTGCCGACCCCGACACCAACCTTACCGGTGCATCCAAGGGCCGCGGTCTTCACTACTTTACCAACCCCGGAACCCGTTCCATTCTCTTCAACCTCAAGTTCGGTTTCTAAACCAATGCTTACCGACCGGGCGGAAAAGCCGGCTTACTGGAAATAAAGTAAGTGATTTTCCGCCCGCTCTTTGTCTCTTGCACGGCAAGGGACGGTAAAATTTATACTGAACAAGCTAAAATACAAGTAATGAAACTATTTCGCACAATTGCGTTAGCCGGCCTCGTAGCCGGCACCTTCGGCTGTAAAAGCGTAGTCGAAGACCTTAACATCAACCCAAACGAGTTTACCGACATCAGCACCTCGCTGCTGGTAAACCATGCGGTATTGAATGTAGCCTCCATCCAGGAAGCTGAACCTGCCCGGATCGCCGGTATGTGGACGGATCAGTTCACCGGCTCCGACCGTCAGTACATCACGCAGGATAATTACGGAGTGGACGACTCTGATTTCGACGCTACCTGGAGGGAGCTTTACCGCGACGGGCTTTCTCCTGCCCGCGGGGCAAAAGCTAAAGCAGCTGCGGAGGGAGCCACCAGTTTCGAAGGTATTGCGACCATCATGGAAGGATACTATGGTGCTGAAGCCGCGCTCCTGTTTGGCGACGTTCCGTTTTCTGAAGCCGATAACGCTACCGACTTTCCTGATCCTGTCTACGACAGTCAGGAGTCCGTTCTAAGCAGTGCCATTGCCTTACTGAATGCCGGTGCGAGCCTAACCGGTGACCTTGGTGTCAGCGGCGGTAACTCCATCCTCACCGGTAGCGCTACCTGGGCCGAAATGGCCAAAGCACTCGAGGCACGCTACAAGCTGGCCATGAAAGATTACCCCGGAGCACTTGCAGCTGCCGAAGCATCTTTTGACGACCCCGCAGACGAGCCCAGCATCATTCATACCACCGTAAACTTTGCCGAGAACCTTTTCTTCCAATTCGAGGCCGAGCAACGTACGGATTACCTGACTTTCAACGGTAGCTACCTTTCCCGCGTGCTTTCCGATACGACCGACATTACCCGGACGAGCGATAAGACCAACGACACCAACCGTCGGGAGTTCTATCAATACACCGCCGGTGGTTTTGATCGCCTGAACACCAACCCCGGTGGTCTCTTCGCCGCTGACGCTAACTTCCCCGTCATCGGCTACCCCGAGGTACAGCTTATCATTGCCGAAACCGCACAACGCGGTGGAGACAACGACAAGGCCATTCAAGCCCTCAACAATGCCCGTAACTACTGGGACGGTGTGATGGGCACCGACGACTACGCCGATCTTGATGAAGATGATTTCGACGACGACGATGCACTACTCGAAGCCATCATGCTGGAGAAATATGTCAGCGTTTTCGGCCTGCCGACTTTTTACGACGTTATTCGTACCGACAATATACTCGGTGTTGACCTCGACGGTCGTGACATGCCCGTGCAGCGCTTCATTTACCCTTCCGTAGAGCGTTCCTCCAACGAGAACTACCCGGGGATCAAAAGCCTGGATGATCCTACACCGATCAATATGTAAGAAATTTCGGGCGTATCATTGATACAGCAGATAAACTTTTCGTTTACGGACCCATCGGCAAGCGGCTGATGGGTCCGTTTTATTGTGGAAAATCACACATGCTCCCGGTTTCGGCTTGTTCTTAATCCATACATGTCCTATATTGAATAGTAAACCTCAATACCATGAAATACAGTGTTGTTTTTTTCCTTCTATTATTTTTCATTTCCCCGCTGGTAACCCGGGCGCAGGAAAATGTTTCGGAAGAGGACATCTCCGGCCAGGCCAAACCCAACGAGGAAGGGCTCAACCGGATTTTTAACGCTAACTCGTCGCCGACCCAGACCCTTACCCACGGTGGAGCGTTTTATGTAAGTAATCCTTCACCGCTGGTAGAACTGGACCCTAAACTGGCTTACTACCGCACCGAATGGGAGCCGCTCATCATCCGTCTAGTGACGGGCGAAACCACCGAACTGACGGGCCGCTACCGGTTGCTGGATCAGAAGTTCGAAATAAAAACCGACGACGGCATCTACGAAATTTACAGCACGATGGTGGCGGAAGCCCAGCTTGGAGACGACTACTTCCTCGTACAAACGAACTTTGGGGAACCCAGCATCCACCAAGTGTATTACCGGGGGGAGGAATATATGTTGCTGGGAGAGCACACTGCTGTGCTGAAGGACCCACCCAGTCAGAATATGTTTGACACCAGAGATGCGAAACAAACCCTGAAACGCGCCGAGACCGTTTATCTTCGTTATCCCGACGGTATTAAAGTCGAACTCAAGAATAAAAAACAAACCCTGACCGTGCTACGGGTATACAAAGGCAGCGCGGAGGCCGCTTACGTAAAGAAACATAAGATCGATCTCAAAGTCGCGACGGACATCGCGAAGTTGCTCACTTTTATGAATAACAACGATGGGTAAGGTACAATTGACACAGAAAAAAGACCGGTCGTGCAAAGCACAGCCGGTCCAGAAATAAACACCTAAAACCCTATTAACATCTTTAAAACGCTAGCAATAGCTAGGTTTAGTATCTTGGAACACCGCAAACTGAAGGGAAGCTGTATATAAAAATTTACCTGTAGAAGCGTTTGCGGTAAGGCGAAAATAGCAGGTATTTCCCATTCACCCAAACAACGAGCTGAAAAAAAATGATCGATTTCTTTATCGGCCTCATTTTGGCCCTGGTTATGTTCAGCATCGGCCTCAGTCTCAAAACGGATGATTTTCGTCGTCTTTTCGCGTCGCCACGTGTACTTTTTCTGGGCTTATGCATACAATTGATGCTGCTCCCGGTGTTGGCATTTGGCGCCGGCTGGTTGCTGGGTCTTCCCCCGGCCTTTGCTACCGGGGTGGTGGTTTTAGCGGCCTGTCCGGGGGGTCTGACGAGCAATTTTATCAGTTTTTTACTGAAAGCAAACACCACGCTGGCCGTAAGCCTGACGATTTGTAACACGACGTTGTCGATGTTGACCATCCCTTTTATCGTAAATATTGGTTTGAACACCTTTTGGACGGGAGGGGGGCTACAACAACTACCGGTAGTACCCACTGCGGTCAAAATCTTCCTGATCGTACTGGTTCCCATCATGCTGGGCATGTCGTGCCGCGTTCGCCGGCGTGAACTGGCCGGTTACCTGCAACCGAAGCTGCGTTGGCTCAGCATCCTCCTGCTGGGGTTACTTTTCGGGCTCAAGCTACTGGCCCCAAAGAGTGCCGGAGGAAGTGATCTTTTACTGGCAGAGGTCACCGTCATTTTACCCGCCTCCTTACTGGTGAACATCACGGCGCTTTCTTCCGGGTGGTTCTTCGGTCGGTTGCTGGGTTTCGGGCGCAACGATCAGATCACCCTGGGGGTAGAGGCCGGTATTCAGAACACCAGTCTGGCGTTCCTGATCACCTCTACCTTACTGGACAACGAACAAATGCTGAAGCCCGCCCTGGTTTACGCCATGTTCACTTTTTTCACCGGGCTCGGGTACGGCCTGTGGCTCAAACCGGGCATGTGGAACACCCTGCGCAAAGAGTGGCGGACTTTTAATTTTTTTTAGTCACCGGACTTATGGGTCTGGGCGGGATCGCGGGTGCAATGAACGCATCTTCAGGAGACCTGGTTCTTTGCTCTTTAATATTAATTTCCGCACCCGCGCTCGCGCCTATTCCCCCCGGAACAGCTCGATGTATCCACTCAGGAGTTCGGCGGCGGCAGTAACGCCCTCCAGCCGCTGCTCAAAGACCCTGGCCACGTAATAATAAGTGCCCGAACTGAGCTGATTGCCGCTCAGGTTGGTACCGTCCCAGTTCAGGGCGGGGTCTTCGGTTTCGAATACGAGTTGTCCCCACCGGTTAAACACCTGAAACTCGACCCGCTCCACAAAGCAGCGTCCGCGGGGAACGAAGAAATCATTCTGGTTATCACCGTTGGGTGTAAAGGCGTTGGGCAGGTCGTAGATTGGGCAATTCGTCACGCACACCTCGGCGCTGCGGTCACTTTCGTTGTCGTTGAGGTCGAAGGCGGTGATCGTGTAACAGCCCGTGACCCCACTTGGCGGCGTATGATCGAAGGTCAGCAACTCCGCGTTGGAGATCTCCGCGACCTGGCCTCCTTCACCACCGCTGGTGACGGAATAATAAATCCGGTATCCCGCCACGTCGTCGTCCTCACAAACGGTAACCGGAGGTACCCAGTCGAGGGTATTGAAGAGGTTTTCCGGCTGGGTGCAGTCCACGCCCCGGTCACAAACGCTTTCAACGCTCAGCTCGGGTGAGCATGGTGGAACATTGTCCAGCGGTTCCAGGCAGAATTCCTGGCTTCGGTTTACGAGCGGGCTCGGGATGTCGTCAACGCTGTAGGTGCCTTCCGCGCGGATGAAGTAGCAGTATTCTTCCCCGTTGACGAGTTCCAGGTCGCGGTAGCTCGTCTCTTCGGTCGTGGTGATCAGGGCGAAATCCATAGTTCCGGGGTCGCGGCGGAAGACCTCGTAGCTTGTGTTGGTCCAGGGGGTGACGGACATCCAGCTCAGGTCGTTGGCGTTGTCGGTGGGGGCACCGCCGAGGCGAATGCTGGTAGCCGGTTGGGCTTCGCCGATCGGATCGGTCTCGTTCTCAACGAAAAGCTCGATCCGGTAGGCGTACCCCTGCCCGTCGGTGTTCAGACCGGTATCGGTAAAGCAGGTGTCGATCGCGGAACCGAAGAACGGTCGCTCGAAGGTAATGAGCGGGGTGAAATCAGCGGGATTTACCGTCAGGCCGTCGGCGCGGCTCAGTACGTAGCGGTAGGGGCCGGAATTAAGGACGGTGTCGAGGGCCAGGGGGTTGGGCTTGATCCAGCACACGTCGATGCTGCCCGCTGCAATATCGGTAGCCGTTACGTCCACGTTGGTCAGTAACGGAATATCACGCGCCAGCTGGACGCAGATCTCCCGGGAGGGGATCGATTCAATTTCCTCAAAGATCAGGCCGAGGTTCGCAATTGGTTCCCCCAACAACGCAACGACGCGGTAACAGTAGGTTTTTCCCCGTTCGATGTCATCATCGATGTAAACGAAGCGTCCGTCGGCCATCTCCATGGTTTCCGGTCGGGTAAGCAGGGTGTAGCCCCGGCCGGCCAGACCGGTTCGGCAGGTATCGGGCTCAAAGGGGTTACTGCCCTCACGGCGCCAGACGGTGAAACCCAGGAATGTCGGGTCGTCGTTTTCCTCGCAGGCGTAAGGTTTTTCCCAGCTGAGGGTGATGAAATCATCGTCGATCTCCGTTTGCAGATCCTCGGGGGGAGGGGCTACCACTTTGATGGAAACGACTTTGACGTTAGACAGGCCGCTCATCGATGAGGAGAAGAAATTGTCCTCCGCCCGGAAAACAACGAAATAGGGTTGGTTCCGGACGTGCGTGCAGTTCGTCTCCCAGCGGAAGGTCCTGGTCAGGGGATCATCCATATAGGTCGAGTCACCGACGGGACTGAAGGTAGCCGCCACACCGGGGAAGGTAAGCGGAAGGCCGTTGGCTTGCAGACGGACGAGCTGACTTACATCGGTAATCGGTGCCCCGGCCGTTACGTCGAAATCGATCACTTCTCCGGCCACCACGCAAATTTCTTCAAACGGCAGGTCCACCGTCGGCGGATCGTTGGAACATTCGGCCACGAAGATCTGCATATCACGGACGAGGGTATCGAAGGGAATCCCGTTGCGAAAAGACTTAACGATGAAGGCCAGGCTGAATTCACCGGCCCGTGCGGGGGCGTCCCAGACGATCTGCCCCGTCGTCTCATCGATGGTCAGACTGCCAAAACCCTGGTTCGGTGGCACAAAGGTGTTGATCGGAACCCGCGGAGAACTCTGCGGGGTGACGAACTCGAAGGCAAGGCTGTCACCATCTACGTCGAAGGCTCCGGGGTTGTGCGTCCAGACTTCCCCGATACAGGCATTCTCGATGGGCGATCGGGCGAGTTCCGGAGAGCTGTTGCAACCGTTGAGCAGAGGATTGGAAAGCGTGTAGGAGGTGTAAACGCTGAAGGGGATATTAACCGATGAGCTGGAAATATTTACGATGTTGGCCACCCGGTTAATGTCTTGAAAACTAATGAAGTAGCGTCCGAAAGCATCGAAGGTGTGGCACATCACGTACTCGTTCCGCTGGATGCCGTTGCCGAGCGGCAGGCGGTTGGTCCGGTTGATGGTGTCCAGTCTTCCGTCTCCCCAATTGAGCACCAGCTCCTCCCGGTCTACGTCCGTCTGACCGATCTCGGTATAGGTGATGATGGTAGCGCAGGCCCGCAGCTGGTCGTTGATATTGCCACAATCCCCGGCGGCGCGTACGATGATCTCCCCGGCCCGGTTATGGGTAGCGAAAAGCAGGGCGGGAGTGGCGGTGGCAAACAGGAGTAAGTAAAGAAAACGCATGGGCCGGAGCGGGTTGGGTGAGCGTACTTTAGATGCACGATGCTATTATAACGCATAAAACCCGGATTTGCTTTCAAGGAACACCATCGGAGAACCGGTAATCTGGATTCTGCCGGCTGGATTGCACGTTACGCAAGGGTTGTTCAGGGTTGACGGTAAAATTAAGTAGGCCCCGATCATACCGGTGGTCTTGTTGGCACCGCCCGGTTCGCCTTATGAAATTTGTCTTTCGTACCGGTACAAACGCTCGACAAAGCGTATCTAACGGCTACTGGTTTGGCTGAGAAATGTGAGCTTTGTTGCTAAATGTGGTCCGTAATAAGCTCCGAATCGTTTTACTCGATTCAGGCCACCAACCCGTTTAGTGGGAGTTTGGGCCGTCAACCTTCCATTTCCGAAACAAAGTAGAGGTTGTAACCCCGCTATTCCTCCTACCTTGCCCTCCCTTGCCGGAGAAATAATCCATGACCCCGGATCGAGTTACCTACCTGATCATGTCCGTACTTACCCGACCCAAGATCGAAGTTGCTAAACGAAAACTGACGCTGCTCATGCTGGCCGGCATCTTTTTCGGCATGGTATTTTCTCCGCCCTTCCTCTCCGTCGGGCTGATCGGTCTCGTGGTGCTGGGGCTGCTGGACCCGCTGGAAGGATGGAACCCCCGGCTGCGGAAGCGTTTCGGGGCGTTCACCCGCTCGTACGCGTTTTGGGGCATGACCGGTCTGTACTTGCTGCTGCTATTCGGCGTCTGGCAAACGGAAGACTGGGGGTATTACCTTGAACGCCTGCGGATCAAGGTTCCCTTGCTGGCCCTTCCCCTCCTGTGGCCGGGCTTGCCGGAATTTTCCGGACGGGAACGCGGCTGGATTTTCGGTGGCTTCGTAGTCTTCATCCTGGGGGTTCTCGCAGTGGTACTGGGCAACTACGCCCTGCACTTCGCGGAGATCAACGACCTGATCAGCCGGGGGCAGTCGGTACCCGTGCCGCGCAACCATATTCGTTTCAGTCTGCTGGTTGCCCTGGCGACCCTGTTGGCCGTAGGAGCTTGCCGGATACGGGCATTCGGGTGGGGTCGGGGCTGGCTGGTGATCGCGGGGCTGCTGTTCGTTGGGCAACACTTTCTGGCGGTCCGCAGTGGTCTGGTGGGTGCCTACGGTGGTTTGGGCGTACTAGTGCTGGCCCTGGCCCGGGAGCGGGGAAGCTGGTGGCCGGCGGTTGCGGGTCTGATCGGTCTGGCCTTGTTGCCGGTTGTCGCCTACGTGACCGTCCCGAGTTTTCGGACTAAAATTCAGTACGCCCGATATGAGTTGTTGCACCGCAACCCCGCCGAGGATACGGTTGAGTACAGCGATGAGGGGCGGCTCACCAGCCTCCGCATCGGTCTCGACGTCTGGCGTGATCATCCGGTGCTGGGCGTCGGCCCGGGCAATCTGCGTCGGGAAATGGACGAACGCTACGCCGTAGCCCTTCCCGGCGCCGGCGGTAAAAGGCCACACAATCAGTTTGTGAGCGCGTTGGCGGGCAGCGGTCTGCTGGGCGGCATCGTTACACTCGCTTGCTTCGGGTTATTGGCCCTTGCCGGCATGAAACTCCGGTTACCCGTTTACCTGGCCGTCTGGACGGTGTTCTTCCTCAGTTGTTTGGTGGAGAACACGCTGGAAAGTTCAGCGGGAGTATCCATGTTTTGTGTATTTCTGCTGTTGTCCCTGACGTTCGAAACACTTTTCTCCCGTAAAATGACCGGCGTAGTTAGTCCGTAGTTTACGCATTGAAGCGGCAGCATACTTCCGGGAACTATTCCATTCCCGCCACCAGATCCGCTTCGGTTACTACGGGGTCTTTGCGGAACAGGGGCTTGATCTGCTTGAAGAACGCGGCGTGCTCGTCGTCGGCAACGTGCGCTTCAAAATCGGCATAGGTATCCCAGCACTCCATGGTGGCGAACTGGCGCGGATCTTCGCGGTCGCGGATCAGGTAGAAGAAAAGGCAGCCCTCTTTGCGGCGGCTGTCTAGCGCATGCTTGGCGAAGACGGGGGCAAAGTTGTCGGCGTCGTCGAGTTCAAACTTGGCGACGAGGTAAAGTTGCTTGGACATTGCTGGAGGTTTTTTGACTTTTTCAATGGATGGTCGGTTGCAGCTGTAGCTTCAAGCCGCTATCAGGCCTTTCACGCATAACCACGATGGAGGTACAGTTGCGGGTTATCTCTGGTTCAGGACAACGGTCGTTTATTACCGCTCGTCCCGCAATGCCGGCCGCCACATTATCGATTCCGGCTCCGTAAATACGCGGCGGGACAACACGCTCATCTACGATTGCATCCGATAGGCCAACGAAATTACCGGGTTATCCTTATTTTCCAAAAACCCGCACGGAATCAAAAAACCGGTCCGCGCTGGAGTTCAGTCCCGCTGCGCGCAAGCTGAATACTTTCAGTTCGTAATAGCGGTTACCGGCCACGCCGGCGAGGGTGCGGGCGCTGGCGGTGCCACCCTTAATGGGGTAGTCGATGCGCCACTGGCGGGCGGGAAATCCGGAGATCAGTTTGTCGGCACCGTAGATAACTTTACCACCGACGGCCGCGGCGGCCTCCTCCTCCGTTCCGGCCAGGAATTCACTCACCAGCGTCAGGCTGTCGTGGTGCAGACTGCCGTCGGGGAAATCGACGTAGCTGATGGCATAAATGATGTTCTCGGCCTCCTCTTTATCGGGCACCTGTAGAAAGAAAGTATGGTAGGCCTGCTGACCAAGATCCGTCTCCACCGTATCTATCTTATGCGTCAGAGGTGCCGGGGCGAGCAGGCGGAAACGACCGTCGAGTTCGTTCAGCTCCTTCCAGTACTGTCGTTGTTCCCAGCTTTTGTCTACCTGCACGTTCAGCAGGGGCGTCTGGGTGTGGGCGGTAGCGGCCATCACCAGAGCTACCAAGAGGAGAAAAATAATACGCATACGCTAAGGACAAACCCGGAACGGCGGCGGTTGGCCGTCGGGGGAATATTTAACGCTTCGGTTGGTTAGCTAACCGGTACTGAGCGTAGTGAAACTCACTCAAAGAAATCACAGCTCACCGCTCCCGTTTCCAGCGCCTGACTGGCCAGCCCGTAGCGGAAGGGGAGGCCCTTGCCGGGTGTCATTTCCTGCAACGAAAGGGTATCGGGGTTGGGATTATCGAGGGCATAGGTGAAGTGGTCGTACTTGCGTTTTAAAAACCTGAAGACCGTACCATCGGCAACGTAATAGCGGTATTCGGCGGTGGTGTTGCGCACGCCGGGCACCTCGCTGTTGTTGCTCAGGGTCCGCATGGTGCCGTCGAATTCCCAGGTATTTGTTTCGGCGTAATGAAAGATCAGGGCACCGTCTTTGAAGTAGGAATTGTCGATCACCGTACGGGTATCGCCATCGGAGTATTTGCTGCGGGTGAGTACCGTAGTGCCTTTTTCGGTGTACAACTCCACTACACCCCGGATATCTCCGCAGGTGTAGGGAACATTTTTTTGCTGCAACATACCGGCCTCGAACTGGTCATCGATACGGCCGGCCTCGGCACGGATGTCGTCGATGGCGGGATCGCCGGTCACTTGCCGGTCGGTGGGGATCGTAGCCACCGGCGCCGGCGTCGGGGCGGGCGGCGCAACCGGATCACCGCAGGCGGCGAGTAAAAGCAGGAGTAACGTAAGCGTAGACAAACGCATGGCGGATATGAATTGATGGCGGCGCAAAGAAACGATGTATTTTAAAAAACTTTCCCCGGCATCCCGCGTCCGCGCCACTTCCTTTTAATTCCACTTGCCGTTCCGTCGGGCCGGCGGGGCGGATTTGGCGGGCACGCAGGATGCAGAGAAGAGAAGGAAAAGCAGTGTGTCCCGTACCTCCGGGCCCCCGCTCCTGAGGACGTTTACTCCTCCTCCTTGAATTCCCGGCAAAGTAGCGGCAAGACGGAGTCGTACCAGTCGATCAGGGAAATTTGTTTGGCGAGGGTAAGGTCTTCGCAGGCTTCGAGGAGCATATTGTTGTCCATCCGGGTCTGACCGCGGATGATGCGGAAGCGACCGTCGCGGGGGAACCGGTTTACGGCGAGGTCCATTTTTTGCAGCCCGGAGGCGAGGGTGAGGGAGTCGGTCACCAACCGTTGCCCCTCGGTCATCACCGCGATGGCCTCGTTGTAATCCGCCAGAGCCGCGCGGCAGTTTTCGGTTTCGGGGGCGAAGGTGAAGCTGACGTCGTAGGCCGCCGTCACCGGCCGGCCCTCGTATTCCGCCGGGGTCCACATCCCGATGGTGCCGGTAGCGGCGCTCATGGCCTCGAAGGTAAAATCGGTACCCAGGTCGTTGTAGTCGATCACGTCCTGTACGTCTACCCGGCCGTCGGGATGTATGAGGAGCTGCACCTCGAGCTGGCCGGAGCGGCAGCTGTCTTCGCCGCTGGCGGGATAGGTGATCTTTTCGTCGAGGTAGCCGCTCAGGCTGCTTTCGTTGCCGGTAAACTCCGGTCTTTTGGTAAGGTCGGTATAGACCGTATCCCGGCCCACCATCACGTAGGGTTTGGGAGCCTCGAGGCGAAAACGTACGGGCAGCACGAAGTTGAACCGGACGGGCCTGCCATCCTTGACGGCCGGGCGGAAGCGGACTTCCTGTGCCATGGTGTAAACGGCCCGGATGGTGGCCATTCCGAGATTGCCACCGGGGTCTTTCAGAACCCGGGCACCGGAAACATAGCCGCTTTTCTCCACGATGAAGCCGATGACCGCCATGCCCGAAATGTTTTGCTCGCGGGCCTCGGCGGGGTAGATCACCTTGCCGTTCACGTAGCTGAGCAGGGCCACCTGCGAACATTCCGCCTTGGCGGAGGCCGTGGTGTCGTACCGCTCGCACGGCGTGGGGAAGCGGGGCACCTCGTCGACGATGCTGTAAATGGTGGTGTCGACGGCTACGGAATCGGTCGGCGTTGTCGCATCGGCGGGGGCAACCTGGGCACAAAGAAGGTACGGCAGGCAGCAAAGGATCGTAAGTAAAGTCTTCATTCGCGTAACGGAGATGGTTAAGGTTCTCGGCGCTCTCGGGTGTGCCACAAAGATAGAAAGGATAATTTTAGGGCAGCGTTTCCGCTTCGCCTTGCAACGTTCTCCGCCAACCCTCGTCCTTCCAACCATGCCGACAATTTCCCCCAATATCTATTTAGTCGTTCTGGCCGCCCTCGGCTGGGCCGTCAGCCTGTACTTCGGCTTCTTTCGCTACCGTCAGTACGTCTGGAGTCGCAATAAAGTCCGGTACGACCTGCTGCTCAAACTAGACCAGCGGCGGAGCGACCTGGCGGCGCGGGTGCTGATGGTTGGTGAGCTCCGTACGGAAGCCCGGCCGCGAAAAGCCCGGCTGGCGGCTTTGCACCGGCGGTATGTGTCGGTGATACAACTGATCGACTTTTACCGGGGCCAGGGCGTCCTGGACGATGCCATCCTGGAGCACCTTCGTTCCGCCGTTTCGGCCGACCTCCGCCAGATGCTCGCGCCGGAGGACGGCCCGGCGAACCGGACGCGCGAGTGGCTGGCGGACAATTCCGCCCCCGGTAATTTTATCAGCGCCCTAACCTTCGAATGAATCTAAACATGCGTGTACTTTTTCTCAACTCCCACCGGGCAAAGTCCGGCATCCTCAACGGCCACCGCCTGCCCGAAGGGTACATCCTGGCCTGCAAATTCTTCGACTGCGGGGGCATCGACCGGACCGGCACGCTCGATCAGGGATTCCGGTATGAGGTCCTCGATCCGATTCCCGCAACCGCCGGGAAACCCCGTTCGTTCGCGGAAATCTGTGACGCGGTAGCCGCCGACATCGTCGACCGCGCCCGGGCCGAAGATCGCCCCATCCGAATTTTGTGGTCCGGCGGTATCGACTCCACGCTGGCCCTGGTGGCCCTGCTGAAGGCGCTGCCCGAGCAGGAGCATCATCGTCTGATTCCCCTGCTGAACATGATCTCCATTGATGAGTATCCGCTATTCTTCCGCCGGTATATCCTGCGCAAACTGCCCTTTCAACAATGTGTGCCGCCCATCACCACGCACTTCGGCAAACGGGAACTACTGGTGACGGGCGAGCACGGCGACCAGCTTTTCGGCAGCGATAAACTGCTGCCCCTGATCGGGAACGGACTCAGCCAGGAACCGTGGGAAGACGTGCTGCCGCTTCACCTGTTCCGGAAATTCGGGGTCACCAAAAAGGTTGACTTCCTGATCGACTACCTCCATCCCCAGATCGCCGCCGCTCCGCAACCGATCATCAGCACCTTCGAGCTTTTCTGGTGGCTCAACTTCTCTTTTAAGTGGCAGCAGGTTTCCCTGCGCCTTCCGGTCTTCACTTTCCGACCGGACGTGGAGGGCGTTTTTAACCGCACCCACCATTTCTTTCGCGACCCACGCTTCCAGCAGTGGAGCATCCGCAACCACCCCGACCGGGCCTGCACCCGCCTGACCGACTATAAAATGGTAGCCAAGGAATACATCCACGCCTTTACCCAAGACGAGGAGTACCTGAACAATAAAACCAAGGAACCTTCTTTGAAGAACGTCATCCTCGACCGATCCGTGCAGCGGAATGAACGCTACCGTATCGCCATGGGTACCGACTTTCAACCCGTCATCGAAACCTTCCATAAAAACCTCAAAAATAAACGCATCGTATGAACCCCGCTTACTCAGAATTTAAATTCACCAACGGTTTATTGTTTGATTATACCGCCAACGACTACCCTACGCGCCTCCACGCCTGGACCAGAGATTCCGTTTTCGCCACTCCGGGTTCTACTTTTTACGGCTACGTTTTTGAAGGCCCCACGCGGGTATCCGGCGGCGGCAACGCGTACCGGCTCAACAGCCGCCAGTATTTTTGCTTCACGGACGAGATGAGCCTCTCCGGTGGGCGGGGGATCGTGATCGAGCGGGTTGGCTACCGGGGCATGATCAGCCTCGGGGGGCCGGTGGAGAACCGGGGCCGGTTGAAATACATCGACGGCTGCACCGACTCGCTGCTCATCCCACCCGTAAAACTGGGCGACCCCTGTCTTAACGCCCTGTTCTTTCCGGAAAATATCGACCAGTCATCCCACACGCACCCTTCCATGCGGGTCGGCATGGTGATCGAGGGGGCCGGCCGTTGCGTCACGCCCGATAAAACTTACGACCTGGTGCCCGGCAAGATCTTCATCATCCACGAAAACGGTACACACCGCTTTCAGACTCTCAATGGCGGGAAACTAACCGTTGTGGCCTATCACCCCGACTCCGACTTCGGGCCACAGGATGAAAACCACCCTATGATCAACCGCACCATCGTCGACGGGGTTTCGGCGGCAAAAATCACTGCCATCCGAACCAAGTGAGCTTTAGGCCGGTCTTCAACCTGCCCCTTAACATGAGTTGACTCTGATGGGCACGATGTAGTAAGCCGTATGTCTATTTTCGCGTCATCGCGTTAAAACGGAGGCCCGGAGAAACGGCGGTGGTTTCGTACTCCAGTTTTTTGGATACGACAAGACGGGCGTTGGCGGAGAGCAGGAAGATTATCGGCTGGTTCTCGTAGATGATCTCCTGGAAACGGCGGTAAAGTTCATTGCGCTCGTTTTCGTCCAGGGTCGTGGTGATCTGCTTGATGATCCTGTCGGCTTCGGGATTGCTGAAGCCGCTACGGTTGGAGCCGTTGGGGGGGACGGAAGTGGAGGCCCACACCTGGGTGAAGTCGTCCAGTCCCGGGTCGCGCCCCATCCCCATCAGGGCCATGGCATAGTTGCCCTTATTGAGTTCACCGTAAAGGGCTTGGGGAGACTGTACCGACACTTCAACGTCCACGCCTATCTCACCGGCCCATTCCGCCAACAGGGCACCGACGCCCTTACTTGCCGGAGAGGGGAAGACCATGAGGGAGAAACTGAATTCGGTACTTTCGCCGTCGATCATGCGGTCGAGCGTACCGTCACCGTTGGTGTCTTCCCAGCCGGCCTCCTGCAGCAGGGCGGCGGCTTTGTCCAGGTCGAAGGGGATGAAGGGCTTGTCAAGAAAATAACTCTTACCCTGCAATACGGGGCCGAGGACCCGCCGGGCGAGTCCGGCACCGAAGAGTTGTTCGATCACGACGTCCACGTCCACCAGGTGGGCCATGGCGCGGCGGGTGGCCTGCTCGCGAAACAGGGGATTTTGCTGGTTCATCATCAGCCCGTAGAAGTTTACGCCCGGCGCGGCGGTAAAGTCGTACCGCTCGGTCAGGTATTCTTCCGTTTTGATGGCGTTGTACTGTTCGGCGTCGAGGTCGATGGCAACGTCGATGGTTTCGTCGCGCAGGGCATTTACGGTCGGGGTGGCGTCTTCGATGAACCGGATAACGATCTTCGGGGCCGCCGCCGCCAGCCACGGCTTTTTGCTGTCGATGGCCCAGTAGTCCTCCCGCCGGTCGAGCACCATCTCCTGGCCGGGCTCCCAACTGGTCAGTTGGTAGGGGCCGCTGCCGATGATCCTGGCGGGGTCGGTGGCCAGCGAGACGTCCTGAAACGCTTCGGCAAATTTGATCAGGTCCTCATTCTTGTCCGCCATGGGGCCGGCGGATTTCTCGTTGGTCAGTGCTTCGACGCGGACCTTGCGCAGCAGCCGCCCGGGATCGTAGGCATATTCGGGGTACACCGGCAAACTGGCGATGGCCTGCTCGGCCATGATGTAGGGGCGGCGGGTCATCACCTTGAAGCGCCGCTCGTTGTTGGGGCTGGTGATGATATTGGCAATGTTGTAATAGAAAGTGCGGTAGGGGCCGGCTTCCACCTTGGGGTTCATGATGGCCTTTAGGCTGAAGATGACGTCGGCGGCGGTCACCGGCAGGCCGTTCGGCCATTTGGCGCTTTCGTCAATCACGTAGGAGTAGGAAACGCCGCCACCCGGCTCTTTGCTCACGTCGGGCAGACTGGCTAAAAGTGGTACCGGCTCGTAGGTCAGGGGGTCCATACTGTTAAGGGTTTGAAAGATGAGCTCCCGGACGTTGCGGGCCGCGGCCTGCGTGGTCAGGATCGGATTGAGGCTGTTGGGCTCAACGCGTACGGCAACGCGCAGGGCGGCGGCGGTTACGTCGGCCCCGGTGGCGTTGGCGGTATCGGTCTTACCGGTAGGGGGGTCTTCTTTGCACGCAAAGAGGGCCGCTGCCAGGTACAGGCAGAGGAAATAACGAATCATCATATGGCACGTTTGTAGGTATGGTATATTCTCTCGGGGGCTAATATAGGGTAAGATGTTGGGGTAGAGTGATTTCAGCCATTTTCGGGCGCGGTCGCGGGATGCAAGGCGGAGGGTTGGAAGAGCAGGAAAAGGCTCCGCCGCCGACCCCTGGTTTCAGGTCAGCTCCCTTACTAGCCCGCTATGGCTACCTTTGCGCTAATAGATAATACAAATAGGTATAGAAATATGAGTGACCGCCTGACCAGAATCGGCGTCTTTTACGACGGTAATTACTTTCTGCACGTTTCCAACTACTACAATTACGATCACCCCCGCCGCGCCCGCCTCAGCATTGCGGGGCTGCACCGCTTCATCGAGGCACGCATCGGGCATGACCTGGGACGGCCCGGCCTGGCAAAGATCGTCGACAGTCACTATTTCCGTGGCCGCCTCAACGCCTCCGAAGCCCAGCAACGCGGTTCGGTGCTGTACTACGACCGGGTTTTCGACGACATCCTGATGAGCAGCGGCGTCACCACCCATTACAACCCCCTGCGCAATAAAGGCGGGCGTAAGAGCGAGAAGGGCATCGATGTTTGGTTCGCCCTCGAAGCCTACGAATCGGCGATGCTGCGGCAGCTCGATGCGGTGGTCCTGATCGCCTCCGACGGCGACTACGTACCACTGGTGCGCAAGCTCCACGCCCTGGGCACCCGCGTCATCGTCCTGGCCTGGGACTTCGAGTTCACCACCGACAACGGCTCCCAGATGGTGACCCGGACCAGCCAGGACCTGCTGGAAGAAGCCAGTCACCCCATCATGATGAACCGCATCATCGACGAGCCCCGCACCGCCGGCGAAAAAGCCCTGGTCGATGACCTGTTCGTCGATGCGAAGCCCGATAATAAATACAGCCCCGAAACCAAGGCCCCGGCTAAAGCCAAACCCGTCGCCGCGGTATCCCTCGAAGAACCCACGGAAGGCGAAGTAGGCGACCGTATGGAAAGCGAGGTGTTCAGCCTTAAAAACGGCTACGGCTTCATCAAATATCCGCCCAATAACCTGTTCTTTCACCACAGTGCCGTCGATAACGTCGACTTCAGCGAACTGTACGTTGATGATCACGTCGCCTTCACGCTGACGCACAACAATAAAGGGCAGTTGGTGGCGACCGACGTGAAGCTGCTGGAGGAGGAGTAGTAGTATATGCCTTCAGCCCCGTTCCCCGCGATTCCGGCGGGACCAACTCGAACGATATGACCATTTTCATAACCCGCAAACTGAACCCGGACGGTGCCCTGAGCCGGTGGGCAACGCAAACGGGCAACGTGATCATTGGCCGATCTTTTTTGCGTTTTACCGCCGTGCCCTTTACCGTGCCGGAGGACGTCGACTGGTGGTTCTTCTACAGTGTCCGTGCCGTGGAGTTCGGGATCGGGGGGATAGGGCGTGCGCCCGGCGGCGTACGGTTGGCGGCGCTGGGAGCGGGGACGGCGACGGCCCTGCGCAAGATTGCCGGGCGGGTCGATTTTTGCGGGAACGGCGATCCGATGCAGGTGGCGGCGGACTTTGCCGGGGTTGCCGCCGGCCAGCGGGTGTTCTTCCCCCGCGCCAGGCAGTCGCGCCTGAGTGTTCAGACCGCTTTAGCCGACCGCCTGACCGTGCTCGATGCTGTTTGCTATGACAATGTCGCCGTGCCCGTCACCGAGCCGGTCCAAGCCGACGTATTCATTTTTACCAGCCCGCTGAACGCAGGGGCTTACCTGGGCCGTCAGCCGCTCCCGGAAGGCGTTCGGGTACTGGCGATCGGGCCGAGTACGGCGGCGGCGCTGCTGAAACGGGGCATTGCCTGCGAATGGCCGGCGGAACCTTCGGAGGCGGGGCTGGCCGGCTTATTGTAATCTTTGAGCGCTTGCCGGGAAGTCCGCTTCCAACTTGTGAATGGCGACGGGTTTCCGGTGTTTCAAAGCCATGTTCCCTCAACATTTTTTGCACCTGCGTTCGCGCCCGATTGTCTTCGTTCTTGCCGTGAATACGACCGTTGTAGATTTTAACCGCCCCGGTATCGGGGGAATAGGGAAGGTGTTCACAACCGAATCCGGCCCCCAACCGTTCCCTACTTCACAATCCCCCCTGACCTATGATCGGCTGGCGCTTCCGAAACTACCTCCCCGGCGAAGGCGACGAAACTTCCTTCGACAAACTGCTGAAACTCTTCCAGGAGCTGCTCACCCACACCTCCGGCAACGTCGGCGAAGCCCTCACGTGGCTCAACCAGCTCGACCGCCAGTATGAGCTGACTAAAGACGACTACTCGATGGCCGACTTCATCCAGGAACTGATCGATAAAAACTTTATCAAGCCCGGCGACGGGCCGGGCAACCCACCTTACGTCCCCACCGCCAAGATGGAGGGGGAGCTGCGCCAGAAAGCCCTGAAGGATATTTTCGGCGATATTAAGAAAACGAAGCGGGGCAACCACTCCACGCGTTATTCCGGTCGGGGCGACGAGCGGACCAGCGAGCGCCGCCCCTTTGAATTCGGCGATGCGCTCGATAAGCTTGCCGTCTCTGAATCGTTGCGCAACGCGCAGATTAACCACGGCATCGGTGAGTTCAAGCTTACTTACGACGACCTCGAGGTCTACGAAACCCACTACCAGGCCCAGATGAGTACCGTACTGATGATCGACATCAGCCACTCGATGATCCTCTACGGCGAAGACCGCATCACGCCCGCCAAGAAGGTCGCCATGGCCCTTAGCGAGTACATCACCACCCGCTTCCCCAAGGACACGCTCGACATCATCGTTTTCGGGAACGACGCCTGGGAGGTGCAGATCAAGGACCTGCCCTACCTCCAGGTAGGCCCATACCACACCAACACCGTGGCCGGCCTCGAGCTGGCGATGGACATCCTGCGCCGCCGCCGCAACCCCAACAAGCAGATCTTCATGATCACCGACGGCAAGCCGACGTGCATCAAACGCGGCAAGCGCTACATCAAAAACAGTGCCGGCCTGGATCGCACCATCGTGAACCGGACGCTCAACCTCGCCGGGCGACTGCGCAAGCTGGCCGTTCCCGTTACCACCTTTATGATCGCAAAGGATCCTTACCTCGTGCAGTTCGTGCAAAAGTTTACGGAAACGAACGGTGGCAAGGCGTACTACTCCGGCGTGCAGGGCCTCGGCGATTTCGTGTTCCGGGATTATAAAAACAACAAAAAGAAGCGGTAATGGGAGGTGGAAGGGTTCAGAGATCGAATTTCAGTATGCGGGCCTCCGGTAGTGTAATACGCTGCTTGCTGTTGGTTGTACTGATCGTGGCCGGCTATACCGGTGTTTGGGCGCAACCGGGGCAGGGAATCCCCTTGTCTTTACGGGAGGCCCCGGTTGAACAAACGGTAGAACTGGCCGGCCGAACCTACGCAGTACCAGATTTTTCCATTTCAACATCACGGGGCGGCGGCCCCGAATTCATCACCCGGACTCCTTTCGGCTTTTTGGCCGTGCGGGAAACGCGTAAAGGCTTTACGCTCGATCTGCGCCGCTACCGTGACGTATCCTGGGCGGCGGAGTTCTTTCGCTCGGCACCGAACCCGCTGCTCGTAACGGAGGGTTTGGGGCGTACACCCGGCGGACCCGTGTTTGACTTTACCAAGTCGGCTCCGCACCTGGCTTTTTTTTGCCGTTTGGAGATCAATGAGGCTAAGGGCGGGGTCATACCGGCCAGGTTTCGCCTGGGGGGGCACCGGTACTGGCAGGATGCGGTGGGGCGGCGGGAGTAGGCGGTCTTCAGACGTGCCGACGGATCGCACAACGCCTGCGTGGGGTGGGGGATCAAGCTACAACACTGCTAAAAGTTTGCTTCCGGTTCATGCGATCAAGTGAATGGTCCGCGCGCCGGTACCGTCGCAACTTTTCCTTTCTCCAAAGCCATCCCTCCAGCATGATCCGCCCGCTTACCCCCGCCGACCTCGCAGCCTTCATTGCCCTCCGCAAACAATCCTGGACAACGGACCCCCTGTCCTGGGACCACGCACCAGACGAGAAAGTAGACCCTGAAAGGTGGAAAGGCATCATCTCCGGCTGGGACAACGGCAGCGTCCTGCTCGGATATTTCCTGACCGAAGAGGGCAGGGAGCCGGAGCTGATCGGTCTAACCGGCCTGCAACGCTACACCGCACCTAAACGCAGCCACCGGGCGATGATCTGGGGAGTGTACGTTGATCCTTCCGCGCGCGGGCAGGGAATCTCCGGGAAATTACTAGAAGAAAGCCTGGCGCGGGCCCGGAGGATGGAGGGGCTCCACCACGTGATCTTATCCGTATCTCACCACGCCACAGCGGCCATCCGGCTCTATGAGCGGGCCGGCTTCGTGGAGTGGGGGAGGGAGGTCGATGCTGCGCGGACGGGGGAGATTTTCATGGATGAGATTCATATGCTGTTGATACTATGATATTAGGAGCTTCCCGACCCTGGTCTTATAGTCGTCTCGGTCACTAGAGGTAAAATTCTTGAGAGAACTCTTTGCCGAATAAGACCACTCGGTCACTTCAGGTTCGAATCAAAGCAAATTCAACGCTAGTATTACCTTAATTTTGAAAATCACCTGAAGTGACCGAGTGTACTATAACTTAACCGGTAGGAAATACTCGCTGCTCTTACTGATGATGCTCGTTGTCTGCGCATGCAACCAGTCAGCCGATCAGGAAATCTCAGACTTGGCTGTCTCCGTTCTATCCGCCACAAGCGGGCCGGAGCTGGACATCAAACTTCCACCCGGTAGTAATAAAGAGCCCGACCTTACCAAACTGAATCAACGCAACGTAATGTGGGTGCTCGTGAACGTTAACGACAGTTTATTCGTAAACGGTGAATCTCGCCAACTCTTGGAACTGACCGCGATGGCAAAGCAGTTTGTCATGAATCCGGATCAGTCTACGGAGCTGGCGGAGTCTCCCCACCATGCCATCATCGACCTTAAGAACGACCGGGGCACTACTTACGAGGTTTACCTGAACGCGTACAATGCGCTTATGGCTGCATATAAGGAGCTCTGGAACGAGAAGGCCCGGGAACTTTATGGAAAACCTTACAGCGATGAGATGCCATTTGCGGAGCGTAAAGCGATTAAGACTGCGATCCCGATGGTGCTTTCGGAATCGGAGCCAACAAGTTTCGGTGAATAAGTCAGCGTATGAAACTCAATCTCCTCGTTGTCCGTTCCACAATTCCCGTAGAACTTGCTGCGTGGTACGCCAACTTTGGCCTGGCATTCGACTACCACCGCCACGGCAACGGGCCAATGCATTACGGTGCCGACGTCAATGGCATTACCCTGAAAATCTATCCGCTGAAACGCTCGCAAACGGAAGCTGATCTCACCCTCAGATCGGGCTTTGAGGTAGCGGATTTAGATGCTGTATTATTGGGAGTTGATGATGTAGTTTCCACGCCAGCGCAAAGCGAATGGGGCTACCGGGCGGTGGTGGCCGATCCGGAGGGGCGGCGGGTGCAACTGACGGAGAAAACCTGGCCGCAGCAACCTCTGGTTGCAAGCAGGTAAAAGCGCTCTCAGAGCGCGTCACATCAAAGATTGCGGCTGGTTCTTTGGAACTTTAGAAATCGTGATCGATGACGGTGAGGTCGTTGATACACTTACTTACATGGCTGAATTTATTCCGGCGAAGGTTTACGTAGGACGTGCTGATGCTGATGATGATAGGATCAAAGACGTCGAGCTCAAAGCCCAACGTGGGGTGTTTGCCCCGATTGAGTGCTGTGGCTTTGAGGCTCGTTGTTTGGTGCTGGAATATGAAGTAAGCGTGGTAAATGAACAAGGCCATAGATCAATTAAGAACCTGGGCGCAAAATTCAGTGAATCCACGATAAAACTAATCAGCAGCATATCACCCGGCGACCTGGTCATGTTCAGGTACATCAGCTACCGCTGTGTTAGCACGGATTCAACAGGTCAACGGGCACCGGATATGGTGTTTACGGTTGAATAGCCTCGGCAGTATCAGCCTTGCCAATCAACCGCCTCCGCATCCCGCGCCCCCGCAAAAAATGCCTCAAACGCACCGATACCGCAAAAAGTGCGCAAAATCCGTGCCGAACGCGCACAAAATGCCACTACATGTGTTGTAATACAAACATCTGCTGTACATGTCTGAAGTTAAGTCTTTCAACGAAAAGAAAAAATCACAAACCATTTACCGGAACCTTTGGGGTGGCGACGATCTCCATGTCGGATTATATGACAAGCCGGAAATGACCCCTTTTGAGGCCGCCCGCGCTACCACCGACCGGATGCTCAAATTCTTCCCCAAGATCAACCGCAGCACCCGGATCCTTATCCTGATGAGCGGCTTTGGTACCGCCGCCCGCTACATCGCCGAAACCCACAACTGCAAGGTCGACTGCCTCAACGATGACGAGGCGCAGAACGCCTTCAACCAGGCGGAGATCGATAAGATCGAACTGACTAAAAAGGTGATCGTAACCAATGGCACGGTAGACTACATGCCCTACGCCCCGGATACGTTTGATTATGTGATCGCCCAGGACAGCTTCAGTATCACCGATCGCAAGCAAGAGATGTTCCGCGCCATTCACCGCGTTATGAAACCCGAAGGCCGCCTGGTCTTCAGCGCCATCATGGTAAAGGAAAATCTGGACGAGGCCGTAATGGCCCGCGTTCACCAGTTGCCCGTGGAAGACCTGATCACCCACCCGCAGTACGAGATGGACGCCAAGCGCGGCTTCTTCCAGCAGATTTATTCCATCCACCGCGATCAGCATCTGCCGACGCACTTCGCCAAACTTGCCGAGATTTTGCGCGAAAACGAAAAGGCCCTCGTCAAGAAAAGCAGCAAAGCCTTCGTCGAGGAACGTCTCAAAGCCTGCGAAGACTTCGAAGCCCTGGGCAAGGAAGGTGCCCTGGGTTGGGGAATCCTGCTCTTTCAGAAGCTGAATGGTTAACGATGTCTGAATCCGTTTAAGGTTTCCGTTGTCAGTAGATGGTTTTCGCACCGAACAACTGACAATCGGCAACTGTCTACCGTAAAACACCCAACTTTTAGCCCACCCCGAAACCTGTCGTTTCCGGGTGGGCTTCGTATTTTTGCTTTCCCCAAAGATTACTCCCAGACAGAGAAAATACATCAGATATGAAAGTTGCCGTTGTCGGCGCAACCGGTTTGGTCGGTGGCGTCATGTTCCAGGTGCTGAAAGAGCGCAAATTTCCCATCACCGAGCTGTACCCCGTGGCCTCGGCCCGCTCGGTCGGTAAAAAGATCAATTACGAAGGCAAGGAATATACCGTCGTAGGGATGCAGGATGCGATCGACTTGCGGCCCGACGTCGCCATCTTCTCCGCTGGTGGTTCTACCAGCCTGGAGTGGGCGCCGAAGTTCGCCGAAATCGGCTGCGTCGTGATCGACAATTCCAGCGCCTGGCGAATGGACGCCACCAAAAAACTGGTCGTTCCCGAAGTGAACGCTACCGAGCTGACCGACAGTGACCTCATCATCGCCAACCCGAACTGCTCCACCATCCAGATGGTGCTTGCCCTTGCGCCCCTGCACGAGGCCTTCGGCATCAAGCGCCTGGTTATCTCCACTTATCAGAGTTTCACCGGCACGGGTGTTCCCGCCGTCGACCAGTACGAGGCCGAAAAACGCGGCGAGGATACCGCCGGTACCGACCGCCCGTACCATTACCCGATCTTCGAGAACTGCATCCCGCACTGCGACGTCTTTCTCGACAACGATTACACCAGGGAGGAGATGAAACTCGTTCACGAAACCCGCAAGATCCTGGGGGACGACAGCGTTGCCATCACCGCTACGGCCGTGCGCGTTCCCGTACACGGAGGGCACAGCGAGAGCCTCAACGTCGAGTTTAAAAAACCCTTCACCGTTGCCAAGGTCAGGGAGCTGCTCGCCGCTACGCCCGGCGTCGTCGTGCAGGACGACCCTAAAAACAATGTTTACCCGATGCCCCTGCTGGCCAAACACCAGGATGAGGTTTTCGTAGGCCGCATTCGTCGCGATGAGTCCATCGAAAACGGCCTCAACCTTTGGGTCGTTGCGGATAATCTGCGCAAGGGTGCCGCCACCAACGCGGTACAGATCGCCGAGTACCTGGCGGAAAATAAGCTGATCGGCCGGGAAGCGGTCGGCGCGTGAGCAACGATTACACAGTTAATTACCGGGGTCTACGTTGCTTAATGCATTTGCCCCCGGAGCCGTCTCTCATCTCCCGGGGGCCTGGGTAAAGGGTGGGGTTCTGATCTGGCGACCGGGAATCTCGTTACACAAACTCACAACCCTGTATTACCGCTATCCGCCCGAACCTTAGTATCTTGCGATCCGCTGAAAAAGAAGAAGTGCGTGCGTGGCAACATTCGCGCACTTTTTTGTTATAGGTAAGGAGATTTGGGCGCGGCCGCAGGTGCAAACAAAGATCCTTGAAGAGCAAGACCGAAATCCGCTGACCCGGGTTTTGACAACCGACATCCGATAACTTTACCGCGCCGGAGTACCAAACTCAACCCCTCCGGCACAACCGAATAGACATGAGAAACCGAATTGCCGTCTGGGGACGCGACGCTCAGGAAAAACGCGTACTGATCACGATCGAACTACAGGTATCCGACAACATCGTACGCATCCAGACCTACCCCGAAAAAGTCGTCAGTGACGACATCTTCAAGTCCTTCATGGACAACTGGCGCAAGAACAAAGAAGCCGAACTGCCCGAGCCTGACCGCGTCATCGCCCGGGAACTGAGCGTTACCGACGGCATCCTGCCCGACGATCTGAAGGCCGAACAGACGGACATGATCCTGCGCGCCCAGACCGAGTGGCACTACCACGTCCTCTCCAACAAACTGGCCGAAGCCTACAAATCGGAACTCGCCGAGATCGAAGACCGCATCGAGCGGGCCGGGGAATACTCCAGCGACCTTTGGAACCAGGCCAAGAATTTCTGGCAAAAGGTGCAGGGCCAGCTGCAGGATAAAACCCTGCTGCGGGAACAGGGTAATGACATCCGCAAGCGGGTGGACGTGAGCTTCGAGAAGCTGAAAGCGATGCGCGAGGTACTTAACGAGAAGTATAAAGAGCAGTCCGTAAAGAACGTCGCCAAATTCGGTGAACTGCTCGAAGACGCGGAGAAGCGTATTACCGAGGGTACCCACCTCAACAAAGTTTTCAGTGACCTGCGGGACATTCAGAAGAAGTTTCACAACGTCAAATTCACCAAAACCGACCGCGATGCCATCTACAAGCGCATCGACGCCGCGTTCAAGACCGTGAAGGAGAAGCGCGGACAGGGTGGGGGAAACAACCGCAACGCCGGCCGGTCGCAGTCGCGGCTCGACGGGCTGATCAAAGCCATGGACCGAATGAAAAGCGGCATCGGCCGCGATGAGAACGACCTGAAGTTCGAGCGCCGTCGCATCGAAAAAACCGACGGCCAGCTGGAGAAGCAGATTCGTGAGGCAAAGGTGGTCATGATCGAAAGCCGCATTGCGAGCAAGCAGGTCAAACTCGACGACATGATCAAGACCCGGGCGATGCTCGAGAAGAAGGTCGAACAGGAACAGGCTAAAGCCGAAAGAAACGCCAAAAAGGCCGCTGAGCGCGCCGCCGCCGAAGCTGCCAAGGCAAAGATTGCCGCCGATATGGCCACCAGGGTCATCAGTCCGGAGGAAGAGGCGAAGCTCAAAGCCGCCGCCGAAAAGATCAAGGAGGGCAAAAAGAAGGGGGGACGCACCAAGCGCGAAGACCGCACCCCCGCCAAGGTGAAGAACTTCGTCGCCTTCAGTGAGATCGTTTCCGGAGAATCCCCCGAACCTCCGGTTGCCCCCGAAATAGCGGAAGTGTCTCCGGCCACCGCTACGCCCCCGGCTACCGAAGTGGCTGCAGCTGCCGCCGCCGCCGGAGTTGGTGCACCGCTGGTGAACGAGCAGGCCGCCGCCGTCTCTGAAGCAATTGCGGAGGTTTCTCCCAACGTGGAAGCGGCCACCGTAGCCGCGGGGCTTTCGGAGCAGGCTGCTGAAGCTGTACCGGAAGAGTCTACCCTGGCCGAAAAAGCCGGAGACGCCATCGCTTCCGCCATCACCACGGTCGGTACCGCGGCAAACGAAGCTACCGCTGAGGGGGGAATACTGGACAGCATCGGCGATATGCTGACCTCCGCCGGAGAATCAATCTCCGAGGTGATCGAAGACGTCACCGATACCGCCAAAGCCGTCGCGCAGGTGGCCAGCGAAAAGATCGAAGAGGCGGCCGGAGAGGCTAAAGACGCGGCTTCGGAAACCTTTGAGGACGTAAAAGACGCGGTAAATGACGCTACGGAGGACTTAAAGGAAGAAATTTCCGGCGAAGAAGAGTAATATTCCCGGTATTTAAATTCACGAATTAATGGCTTCAAGTTGCTGATTTTAAGTAGTTTGAAGCCATTTTTTTGGATTTTTTTATTCACAAATAGTCTAATGTGTCTTTTGCTTCGCTTGATTATGGACGCACCTTTACATTATCAGCAGGGGGAACGCCCCGACAACGTTGATCAAAAACTATTTCTGAGATTACGATTTCGCGTGAAAGTGTGTACCGGCTGGCTTATATGGTTGCCTTCGGTACACACTCACTTTTACGCTTTTCTCAGTACTAAAGAATTATGTTCATGGGATTATTGAAAGCCACGACCGATAGAGGTTGTGGCTTTTTTTATAGATAAGGGGAAAGATTGCGTTTGTGAATCAAAGCTTGCCGTGTGGTCCGTAACGGACTGTTCAATCATACGGACTATGTAATTCCGGGACGAGAACTTGACCCGGGCGAAGCTACCTTTGCGCTTTCAAACAATTTAAGCCGTGAAAATCGAAATTCTCCATCAGGACGATCATCTCGTCGTGATCAATAAGCCCGCCAATCTTTTAACCGTCCCCGACCGCTATATCGCCGATATTCCCAACGTAGTGCATTTGCTCGGGAAGAAACTCGGCGATCCCATCATCGCCGTGCACCGTCTGGATAAGCCGACCAGTGGCTGTTTGGTCGTTGCCCGGACCCCCGAGGCCCACCGGGAGCTTAACCGCCAGTTTCAGGACCGGGAAGTCGATAAGGTCTACCATGCCATCGTAGAGGGGCAACCCGCCGACGAGGAAACGGAGGTGGATGAGCCCATCGCCCGCAACCCCGGCAAGATGGGCGCTATGATGGTCTCCAACAAAGGGAAGCACGCCCTGACGATCTTCAAGCCGATGGAAAAATTCGGACACCAGTTCAGTTTCGTCGGCGTCCAGATCTTTACCGGGCGTACGCACCAAATCCGCGTTCACCTGGCTTATGCCGGTTATCCATTGATGGTGGACCCCTACTACGGTAAGCGGGAAGAATTTCTGTTGTCGGAGATCAAGGGCCGGCGCTACAACCTGAAAAGGGACAAGGAGGAACGGCCCCTGCTGAGTCGTGTTCCCCTACACGCCTCCCGCCTGGCCTTCAACCACCCGGAAACCGGAGAGCGGATGGAGTTCGAGGCAAAAATGCCGAAGGACATGCGGGCTACGCTGAACCAGCTCAGGAAACTGGGTACTTAGCGGGCTACTCCGCCCGGAACCAGTCGAAGGCTTCCCCATCATACCGCCCAACCCCGTTGAGGCTGCCTACCCAGATGTTGCCATCGGTATCTTCCGTGATCCCGAAAAGCATGTCCTGACTTCGTAAGATCACCGTGGGAGTAGCCACGTTACCGGCCAGGGATTCCGCGTCGTAGCGGGCCAGTTGCCACTGGCCTCCTCCGAATTTTGCGTTGGAGGAGGTCCAGATGTTCCCCCCGCCGTCTTCCATAATGTAGCCCGTAAATGCTTCGGCAAACCGGGTAGGCCCGTCGGTGCCGTAACGCCACAACCCATCGTTTCCGCCGAACCAGATGTTCCCTTCCCGGTCTTCAATGACGCTGCGGACATTAAAGAAAGCTCCGGCATAACCATTTTTCCGGGTCGGGGCCGCTTGGGTGTCTTCTCTTTGTATAACGGTAAAGCCGTTTCCGTCATAGCTGCTCAGGGCACCGCGGGAGGCGATCCAGATTTTCCCCGTCCGGTCTTCCACGATGGCGTTGATGTCATTGTCCGCCAAACCGTCGGCAACGGTGAGGTTGCGGTAGCTTTCCCCGTCGTAGATGCTGATGCCGCCCATGGTGCCGATCCAGACGTCACCGTTGCGGGCCTGGAGGAAGCAACCCTGCTTGTCGTGGGCCAAGCCGTCCTCAGTGGTGACGTTGGTGAAGTTTTTACCGTCGTAGCGGTAGATGCCCGCACCGATGGTGCCGAACCAGAGGTGACCGTTTCGGTCCTGGAGGGCGGAGAAGACGTGAAATTTCCGCAGGTGGTTCTGTTTCGTGTAATTGGTGAAAGTAGCTCCGTCGTAGCGAATAATGCCCTCCCAGGTGGCCAGCCAGACGTCGCCGTTGCGGTCCTGGATGATGTTGCGGGTAATGCTGGTCGGGCCGTGTTCCGAGTAGGCGCCGCCGGGGTGGATGAAGTAGGGGTCGGAATCGGCGGGTTTGGGCGCCGGTTGCCCCGAAGTATTGATTTCCCGAGTGTTCCCGGCCGTGGAATCGGCGGTTTGTCCGGTGCAGCTTATGAGCGAAACCAGGAGGAGCGGAAGGTAGATGGGGTTCGTGGTCATGGTCGGATATGTGTTGCGCACGCAAGAAACGGAGCGGATAAGTTATCAAACGTAAAAGCTTGTAAACACAGGGCTGCGGCCGCGGGATGCAGGAAATACCCTGACGGCAAAGTACCCTGCTCCTTCAACCATTCTTTGCATCCTGCGTCCCCGCCCTTTTGTAATTACGCTTTTCCTCCGGACCCGGACATAAAGCTATCGGCTGAAAAAACCCGTCGGCAACCGTAACGTTTCCGGCCCTCCGAACATAATGAATCACGATCACCCGCGGACAACTCCTGCAACGGTATGCCTCCCCCGCCGCTCCCCTCGCTCTTGGTGCGGGGCTGCCTCCCATACTGGCCGGTTGTTCCGCGGGCGATCCCCTCGGTGAAAGTGTTGCCGGCCTGCCCAAGCCCTACGCGACCTGGATGCTGCTGCAGCGACTGGCCCGGACGAGCGCCGATCACCTGCCCGCCGTCATTGCCATCCGGGGTCAGTTCAACGCCGGAAAGGGTGGGAGTTATGATACTTCGGGTTAAAGCCTGGCAAAATGCAAGGGGTTCCGAGAAAAGTGAAGGGAAACGGGAAATTTATATCCTAGCGCCGCCGCTGCTTGCCGCCCATCATGCCGGCCATGGCGGGGTTGTTGCTCATCTTGTGCATCATCTTCGCCATCTGGTCGAACTGCTTAATAAAACGGTTTACGTCGTCCATGCTCTGGCCGCAACCGCGGGCAATCCGCTTTTTGCGGCTCATGCTCATCAGGGCCGGGTTGGCGCGCTCCCGGGGGGTCATGGACTGAATGATGGCCTCTACCTTGCTGAAGGCGGAGTTGTCGATATCGACGTCTTTGAGCATTTTGCTCATGCCGGGGATCATTTTGAGCAGGCTCTTGATGTCGCCCATCTTCTTCAGCTGGTTGAGCTGGCCGAGGAAGTCGTTGAAGTCGAACTTGTTTTTCTTGATCTTCTTCTCCAGGCGCTTGGCCTCTTCCTCGTCGAACTGGTCCTGGGCGCGCTCCACGAAGGAGATCACGTCACCCATGCCAAGGATGCGCTGGGCCATCCGGTCGGGGTGGAACACATCCATGGTGTTCAGCTTCTCGCCGGTGGAGATGAATTTGATGGGTTTGCCGACCGTGTACTTTACGGTCAGGGCGGCACCACCACGGGTATCACCGTCGAGTTTGGTGAGTACTACGCCGTCGTAGTTGATGCGGTCATTGAAAGCCTTGGCGGTATTCACGGCATCCTGACCGGTCATGGAGTCGACGACGAAGAGGGTTTCGTTGGGGCTGATCGCGTCGCGTACGTCGGCGATCTCCTGCATCATCTTTTCGTCGACCGAGAGGCGGCCGGCCGTATCGACGATGACCACGTCGTACTTATTATCCTGGGCGTGGCCGATGGCGTTGAGGGCGATCTCGACGGGGTTTTTGTTTTCCGGCTCTTTGTAAATGCCGGCGCCAACCTGTTCGGCCAGTACGGTCAGCTGATCGATGGCGGCGGGGCGGTAAACGTCACAGGCCGTCACGAGCACCTTCAGATTGCGCTTCTCCTTCAGGTGCAGGGCGAGCTTGCCGGTGAAGGTCGTTTTACCCGAGCCCTGCAGGCCGGCAATGAGGACGACGCCGGGGCCGGTACTGCTTTTGATGTTAATGCCGACGCTCTGGCCGCCCATCAGTTCGGTGAGTTCGTCCTGTACGATCTTGACCATCAACTGGCCGGGTTTTACGGCCTTGAGGACGTTGTCGGTACCCAGCGCCTTGGCCTTCACTTTTTCGGTAAATTCCTTGGCGATCTTGTAGTTCACGTCGGCACTTACAAGGGCGCGGCGGATTTCCTTGAGGCTGGTGGCCACGTTGATCTCGGTGATCTTATTGTCTCCGGTAAAGGTCTTGAAGGCGCCTTCGAGGCGATCGCTTAGGTTGTCGAACATGTCTGGATAAACTTTGGCCGGCAAAGATAGTTCGCGGGGAGGACTTTTATGCAGGTGTAGCGTCGTGGCGTTGGGCGTGGATAAATACCGGGCCTTCCGGTGTTCCTGTCCGTACCGCAATCGGCCGGGGAGTACGAAACAGGGGGATTTTAGGGCGACGGCGCGCAGGATGCGGAGCCGGACCTTTTAAGGAGCAGGATTTTGGGGATAGTTTGTTGCCGGGAACCCTGCTTCTGAAGCAATATTACCCTGCACCAGCGTTTGCGTAAAAAAAAGTTTTGGTGGGTAAAACCGGGCCTGTACGGGTAAAACAGCCGGTCTGGCCACCCGAAAACCCGGGCTAATTGGCTGAAAATGAGGAAATGAGGCGGAACTGCCGGTAATAAACGGAAATTACGCTTGCAGAATCGTGCCATATGGGTAAATTGCCGTTACAAACACGGGGAGGTGACAATTTCGCCGAATATTCGTCTGTACAGAGCGATCCTCGCGCAAATAACCCAAAAGAAGCAAGTCCGCCGCGCTAACGAGCCGGAACCACGGGCAAACACTCATTTTTTTCATCATCACACTTTACTGTATGTCCAATTTTATCAAGTTCATCTTGATGGCTCTGGCCTGGGGCTTACTTTGGTTGGTATCCTATTACGGATGCGTTAAACCCGAGTATTGCCCTGCCGACGAAGTGGCGGTCACTGCGCCCGTCCCCGTCACGCCTCCAGCCGTCGTAGATGACTACGCCATTGTATCCAATTACGGTTCCGACGATGTCCTTACGGGCAGCTTATGGGACGCCGAACGGGACGCTCTTTTTTCCAAATATCAATCAGACCCCAACCAGGCGCTGGAGATCACCGGCCTCTACTACGACGGCGAGACGGCTCCTTCCGGTTTCGAGAATATGGGGCTTTACCGCGCTGAAGAGATCAAGGACCTGATGATCGCCAAGGGTATTCCCGGCGACAACATCCGCTTACTCAGCCGTAAGATATCCGGAGCCAAACCCGCCGACGGTAAACTGTTCGACGCCGGTAACTTTGCCTGGGGTGCCATGGCCGCCGCCAATGCACCCGACAAACCCGAACTGGTACAGGTAAGCAGCGACGAGATCAAAATTCGTTTCCCCTTCAATAAATCGACGAAGGACCTCGGCAGCCAGGTGGAGAATTACCTGAAGACTCTTGCCGCCCGCGTCAAAGAATCTAAGGAAACGATCTCGATCGTAGGCCACACCGATAACGTAGACGATGCCGCTTTCAACATGCGTCTCGGCCAGCAACGTGCCGATTTCGTAAAGCAGCGCCTGATCAGCTACGGTGTTTCCTCATCGCTCATCTCCACCTCCTCCAAAGGCTTAAGCGATCCGGAAGCGACGAACGCCACCGAGGCCGGTCGGAAACTCAACCGCCGCGCCGTAGTCACGCTTAATCGCGCCCAGTAACCACATCCATCAACGCAACATTCCTTTTACAATGAATTATATCTTCTTACACGCATCCGATGGTGGCATTTTTGGCCACTGTGATACCTGGTGGTGGTGGTCCATCCTCGCCTTCGCCCTTGGCGCCATCCTGCACTGGCTGCTGTGGCCCTGCAAAAAGACCGACTGCTCCGAGATCGAAGCAGAGCGCGATCGGTACCATAAGTCATCCACGAAGTGGGAGGCGGATTATAAAAGCCTCAAGTATCAGCTGGAGGAAAGCCAGAAGGCGGAAGCCGACTACCGCGCCCGCCTGGCCGCTTGCGAATCCGATAATCACGCACTGAAACTGTCCGCCGAGGCGAAGCCTGAAGTTGTAGCGGCGGCTGTACCCGTTCCGGTGCCCGTACCCGTACCGGCCGGTACGGAAAAAATGGGCATTGCCTCCGATGCCGGTGACGGTGACGGATCAATCTACGCCGGATTGTTCCCGCCCGACAACTTTCAGATCATCGAAGGCATCGGCCCCAAGGTAAACCAGGTGCTGATCAACGCCGGATACCGCAACTGGAGCGACCTGTCCGTAGCCCCCGCCGCCGACCTGCGCGGACATCTCGACAAAGCCGGCAAACGCTTTGGCCTTTGTGACCCCACCAGCTGGCCACACCAGGCCGGTCTGGCCGACAAAAGCGACTGGGACGAACTGATCCGCTACCAGAAGTTCACCGACGGTGGACGGGAAACGGGTGGAGGACAGACGGACTCGAAGTTCGAGAAACTGGCCGCTAAGAAACTCGGCTTCTCCAGCTCCAACCCTAACGACCTGAAGGTTGTGGAGGGCATCGGGCCGAAGATCGAAGGTCTGCTTAAGGCCGGAGGGATCAACACCTGGTCTGAACTCGCCGCCGCCGACATCAACCGGATACAGAATATCCTCAACGATGCCGGCCCCCGTTACAAGCTCGCCGTTCCCCGTACCTGGCCCAAGCAGGCTTCCCTCGCCGCTGCCGGTGACTGGGCCGGCCTGAAAGCCCTGCAGGACCAACTGCAAGCCGGCGTGTAAACCGGGTGTCACCCCCCCCCCACCGGTAAGGTATACGACTCCGGCAAGTGACCCCCGTGCTACCGCATTAAAAGTCCGTGCCGGCTCCGGCCGGCCCCGGCGTTACGGCCCCGCTTCTTTTGGAGGCGGGGCCGTCTTTGTGCAGTGAAATACGATTGAAGATTGATTGTCGGTCGTGGAATAATGTTTCGGGCGAATAGGGCCTTTTCAACCCGGGAGGTCAAAAGGTCGTTAATATTTGTCCGCCAACCGATCACACAACAACCAACGAGCTGCATGAAATGGATCAAACGCATTGCCGTCACCCTCGGGATACTTTACTTGCTGCTCTGCGGGGTACTATTCTTTGTGCAGGAAGCTTTGATCTTTCATCCCCAACCCCGGCTGGCGGAGTTCAGTTACGGCAACCACCCCGAAGAATGGGTGGAAATGGAAGACGGGGTACGGCTACACGCCCTGCACCTGAAGCGAAAAGATGCCAGAGGGGTCGTTTTGTATCTGCACGGCAACGTCGGTGATAACGGCAGGAGCCTGTACCAGACCCGTTCGTTGGCGGATCTGGGATACAACCTGTTCCTGGTCGATTACCGGGGATTTGGTAAAAGCGAGGGCGCCATCAGTTCTGAAAAGGACCTGACCACCGATCTGCAAACCGTGTACGACAATCTGAAACGTACCTACGATGAAGACCGGATAGTGGTGGCGGGCTACTCACTCGGCTCGGGATCCGCCTGCTTTCTGGCGGCGCACAACGATCCGCGGGCAGTGGTGCTGGTAGCGCCCTACACCAGTCTGCTGGATATGAAAAATCTGTTTTTCGGGATGTTTCCGGATCTTCTGCTTAAATATGAGCTGAATAACGTGGCTAACATCGAGCACTCAAAAGCGCCCGTTCACATCCTGCACGGTACGGACGACGAACTGATTCCACTGGCCATGGGACGGACGCTGGAAGCGGTTGATCCTACAAGGATAAAGCTGCTGGAATTACCCGGAACGGGGCACCGCGGTGCTATCCTGAACGCTCGTTTCCGGGAGGTGATGGCCGGTATTTCTGAGGGGATCTAAGTCGACCGGAAGTTATGAATCCGATAAAAATCGGTCCGTAAAGAAAAATATTTTGCATAAATTTAAACTATACGATTGTTAGATCGTAAATTAAAGTGCTGCCAGAGTCTGAAAAAGGTTAAAGGACTATAATCGATTGCTATCTACGGCTTCGTTTTTATCTTTGATTCCAGGCAGCGGTTTTACATTCTGCTTGTTCGTCCGCGTCTCATCATACGAAATACACTTATTGAAACCAGTTCGTTCCGGTTACTCACAGCCGTACAGACGTGACTTTGTTTCAAGATAAACATGTCTCCTTACGGAGTGTGTAACCGTATTGAAATTGATCAATGACAGCTTATTCGTTAAATAAATTTCAACATCGCTTCTTCGAAGAACTGGAACAGCAGTTCTCCCGGAAAGGTGAGATGATCGATGCCGTCAGTGATGCGCTTGCAATTGGCCGGAACGCCGTATACCGGCGCCTGCGGGGGGAAACTTCTCTTTCCGCCGATGAATTGATGGTCCTTTCGAATAAATTCCGCATCAATATCGGCCGAGAGAAAAGCAGCATTACCGAAAATCAACTCACCCGCCCTGCCTCGAACTGGAAGGTGAAGTCTGAACTGGCATACTACCGCCGTATCGAGGATTGGAGTTACATGATTGAGGGGCTTCCGAATTTAACCTTTGATTACGCTACCTCCGAGCTTCCCCCGTACTACGAATTCAGCCACCGGAACCTGTTTGCCTTCAAGGTGTACATTTACGCGCAGACCTGTTGGGGGCTGCATAAATGGAAAGGAAAACCGTTTCGTCCGGAACTGATTGATCCGGAGGCCTTTAAAATTTCCGGGCGGCTCGGCAACAGTCTTTTACAGCTGCAGGGACGCGAAATATGGTCGACAGGAATTCTGGATGTCACTTTACGACAGATTGAATACTCCGTAAGCGTCGGCAACATAATCAGTCTCGAACTGATCGAAGAACTTTACCAGGAGGTTGAACGGATCATCGTGCACATGGAGGCGATGATTGCGGCCGGAAAGCGTTTCCCCATCGGTCAAAAACCTACCGCTGATTCGCCGGATCTGCTGTTGTACTTTAGCGAACTGATGGATAACAGCAACGCGGTTCTGTTTAAGTCCGGAGACACCAGGCTAGCTTACACCGCTTTGATAAGTCCCAGTTATTTGATCAGTAAAGAAAATGAAGTGATCGGGCAAATTGAACGCTGGATTGGAAATATGATTAGTACGGCAAACGTTTATGATGCACAGTCGGGCAGATACGCCACAATGTTTTTTGCCAGATTAAGACGCCAGGTTGCCGCAAGTAAAAGGCGAGTCGACGACTATTATTGCTAAATTTATCGATATTCGTTAATATTTAATGTGAGTTTTGAGATTTATTCGCGGATTCCGATTAATTCTTGTGCTGACATTGATTGTATATTTGCATTATAGTGTCCAATGAGTAATTTAAACTCACTGTGTCGCTAGTAAGAATAGGTTTATTTTTCATGAGAGACGCTGTGGACAGCACAGTCGTATAATCAGGCCTGGAAGCGATTCTTCCGGGCCTTTTTTTGTCCGTCAAGCTCGTTCCTTACATTTGCATCCATGAATTCTTCCCCCACTCCCCCGCCATGGTTAGGACCAGTAAGATGGGTGCCCATCGCTTGCTATTTTTTGGTTAAATACGTAGTTATCGGGCGGGATAACATCACGTCTCAGCAGACTTACCTGCTGATCGGGTTTGTGGTTCTGGCGGAGATCGCCCTTTGGCAGTACCGCAAAAAATTCCGTAAACCGCAAAACGAAAACCGCGATGGAACCGACTAAGGCAAGTAAACCCTCACCAGCTCTTTTTTTGTTGATGACGGCCGTGTACTTCGGTGCTTACTTCGGTCTTAAGTACGGCGTGTTTGGTGGCGTACTGCCCTGGTACTTTAATGTCGCGCTGATTGTTTGCTGTCTGCTGCTGGCCCTGGCGTTGCGTAAGAAGTTTCAACCATGAGGATTACGCCGATTCTGGTCGCAGCAGCCTGTCTACTCGTCTACCTTGTAACTGTAATATATTCCGCGCTGTCATACGTCGATCACCTGGGGGGGGCGATGGTGGTGATGTATATCACCGGACTGGCGGTGGTTCTCCTGCTTGGCGTTCTGCTTGAACAGGTAATCGTAAACCAATTAAGGCCGACTATGGGCCGTTTACTACTTATTGAAGGCACGGTAGTACTGCTGATGTTTTTTCTTTTAGTTATCGTTATACGATGAATGCACTAAAACTAGTCAACGGGTTTACCGATTAAGAAGCTGAAAACTTACCTATGCACGATCCAAAGAAATCCCGCCGTCGTCTTCTCCGCCAGTCAGCCCTTGCGGCAACGGGGCTGATACTGGCGCCGATGATCGTTGGCTGCGGGAACAAAAGCACTGCTTCCTCAACCACCTCCGCACCTGCGGCCGCGCCCGTAAAAGACAGACAACTGGGTGTTGCGCTACTGGGATTGGGAGGATACGCCAAGGGGCAGATTGCACCGTCGTTGCAGTTTACAAAGCACTGTCGTCTGACCGGCATCATCACCGGCAGTCCTGAAAAAGTTCCGGAGTGGCAGGAGAAATACGGCATCAGGGAGGAGAACGTTTACGCTTACGATAACCTGGAAGCGATTGCCGATAATGCGGAGATTGACGTGGTGTACGTCATCACCCCCACGGCAACCCACAAGGATTTTGCGGTCCGCGCCGCCAACGCCGGCAAGCACGTCTGGTGCGAAAAACCGATGGCGATGAACCCGGCCGATTGTCAGGTCATTATTGACGCCTGCACCAGGAATCACGTCCGCCTGAGTATCGGGTACCGTATGCTGCACGAGCCGAACACCCAAAAATTCATCGGTTTGAGTAAGAAGAAGGCTTTTGGCGCCTTCACCGGCTTCACCTCCCTGGCCGGCTACGCGGGAAGTGACCCACCCACCGATAATTGGCGTGGACAGCGGGCCATGGGCGGCGGCGCCCTTTACGACATGGGTGTTTATACCATCAACGGATTGCGCTACGGTACCCAGTTGAATCCGGTAGCCGTGGTGAGCGCCAACCAGTACCGGCCAACCGAAGTGGACGTCACGACCGAATACACCCTCGAATACGCCAACGGTTTGATGGCGGAAGGAAAAACAAGCGTAGTGACCGAATACAACCAGTTGCGCATCGATGCCGAAAACGGCTGGCACCAGATGGAACCCATGCAGCCGTACGATGGCGTGCAGGGAATGACGAGCGCAGGTACCGTACTCGGACCTCCGATCGACGGTAAGCAGCAAACCCTGCAGATGGACAACGACGCGCTGGCCATCATGAATAATCAGCCCGTAATCGCACCCGGTAAAATGGGTCTGGCGGACGTGGCCGTGATCCGAGCCATTATCGAGAGCGCGGAGACGGGTAAGCGGGTACTGATCTAGCGAAGTATGAACAAAGCGCGTTGCATCTTTTGGTTTATCGATTTACCGATCTTTCCGGCCGAGTACCTCGCGTAGCTATGGCTATGATCGGCCCTTACTCAATTATTTGGGACCACGCTAACGACATCAAGCTACGGCAGACCTACTACACCGGACACCAGACCGTTAAATTTTTTCCAGGCTTTTAGCGGAGTTCGCGGGGAAGTTTTTCGTACGTCGGGTTCAATGCGTACTTTGCGACGCTTATTGTGTGTTGTGTTAACACACTAGAGCTTTAACTGACTAATCTACTAATCATGTATTCATCCTGGCGCTGGTACGGTCCTGACGATCCAATTACGATTGACGAAGTGAAAGCAACGGGCGCCCGCGGTATCGTCACTGCCTTACACCACGTAAAAAACGGCGAAATCTGGCGTCGGGAAGAGATCAGGCAACGTAAGAAGGAGCTGGCGGGTATGCCCTGGTCGGTGGTGGAAAGCGTGCCGATCCATGAAGATATCAAGCAGAACAAAGCGGCGGCTCCCGCGCTGCTGGAGAACTACAAAACCTGTTTGCGCAACCTCGCCGCCGAAGGCATCACGACGGTTTGCTACAACTTCATGCCGGTACTCGACTGGACGCGGACGCGCCTGACCGTACCGGTGGAAGGCGGCACCACCGTTGCCCTTTACGGGCTGGACCTGGCGGCATTCGACCTGTTCATCTTCAAGCGCGAAGGTGCGCAAGCCGACTACCCGGCGGGTCTTTTGGCGCGAACGCGGGAGCACTGGGAGTCGCTTTCGAAAGCAGATAAGGAAGAGATCACCGATACCATGCTGAAGGGCTTACCCGGTGCGGAGGAAAGCTTTACGCTGGCGTCTTTTCGGCAGGTGGTTGCACCTTACCGCGAGATTCCCCGTATGGAATTTAAAGACAACCTGCGCCGCTTTTTGGAGGCGATCGTGCCGGTAGCCGAAGCGGAAGGCATCAAACTGACCATCCACCCCGACGACCCACCGTGGCCCGTGGTGGGGCTTCCCCGCATCGTCTCCACCCACGAGGACCTGGCCGAGTTACTGGGAATGGTAGAACTGCCGGCTAACGGCCTTTGCCTCTGCACTGGCTCCCTAGGTGCCCGGCCCGACAACGACCTGCCGGCCATGGCTGCCGCCTTTGCCGAACGGATCAACTTCCTGCACTTCCGCAACGTGGTTAAAAGCCCCGACGGTACCTTTTCCGAAAGCGGCCACCTGCACGGCGATGTAGACATGGCCGCCGTGATGAAGCCACTGCTGCACCGCGATATTCCCTACCGCCCCGATCACGGGTTCACCCTGCTGGGTGACCGCCAGCGCCGCACCAACCCCGGCTACAGCCTTTACGGCCGCATGAAGGGGCTGGCGGAACTGGAAGGGCTGCGTGCGGGCCTCAGCCATAAGTCATGACCAATCGTGCGGATGTCTGCGGATGCTAATCAGTGTATATTATCAGCGGTGCGAATTACCCTTTTCCCGGGAAAGGGGAGAAATTCCCGGAAAGCAAATAGATCCGGTTGTACGGCTCTTAATCCGCACTACGGGTCATCTGACTTGTCATTCAACCGTCCCTTCCTACGTTTGCGCATCTGATTTATACTCCAGGAAACGCAATCGCATTTATTTCATATTTTTTATAAAAGAACCGAATGCCTACTCCCTTTATCCACGACGACTGGTTGCTGCAAACAAAGACTGCCCGCGAATTGTACCACGAATTTGCCGCCGGCCAGCCAATCATTGATTATCACAATCACCTTTCACCCGAGCAACTGGCTACGAACCACCACTTCGGCAACCTGCACGCCGCCTGGCTCGACGGCGACCATTATAAATGGCGGGCGATGCGAGTGAACGGCGTAGACGAGCACCTGATCACCGGGACGGGTACCGACCCCCGGGAAAAATTCCGGGCTTACGCCGCTACCGTTCCCCAGACGCTGCGCAACCCGCTTTACCACTGGACGCAGCTGGAACTGGCCCGCTATTTCGGAGTCAATGATTTGCTCACCGCCGGTAATGCCGATCGGATATACGACGCCGCCACGGAACGGTTACAAAGCGACGATTTCGGTACCTGGGGTCTGTTGGGCAGACACAAAGTCGAGTACATCTGTACCACGGATGACCCTACGGACGGCCTGGAGCATCACGCTGCGGCGGCCGGGAACGGCTGTCCCGTTACGCTGTGCCCGGGTTGGAGACCCGATATGGCTTTACGGATCGATCTGCCGGGGTGGGGGGCGTACATTAATCGGTTGGCGGAGGTAAGCGGGCAGAGCATCAGTAAATACGAAGACCTGCTGGCCGCCCTGATGGTACGAATGAATCACTTCGCCGACCACGGGTGTACCATTTCGGACCACAGCCTCCCTAATGTACCTAACGCAGCCTACGACCGTGCGGTTGCCGGTGCAGTCTGTGAAGAAACCCTGCGCGCTGAAATCGATCATTGCACCAGCGACCGCGCCAAAACATTTACCGTCACGTTGCTCACCGACCTGGCCCGCCTTTACGCCAAGCGCAACTGGATCTTCCAGCTCCACCTCGGTGCCCTGCGCAACAACAACGACCGGGCTCTGCGCGAACTCGGCCCCGATACAGGTTTTGACTCCATCGGTGATTACCCCCAGGCCGAAGGGCTGAGCCGGCTGCTCAATCATCTCGACGATACCGGCGAACTTTCCCGAACCATTCTCTATAACCTCAACCCGGCCGATAATGCCGTCTTTGCCACTATGACGGGCAATTTTGCCAGCGGTGGCGGGCGCGGTAAAATTCAGTGGGGAGCCGCCTGGTGGTTTCTTGATCAGTGGAACGGGATGACGGAACAGCTCAACACCCTCTCCAGCATGGGCTTGCTTTCTACCTTCGTGGGGATGCTGACGGACTCGCGAAGTTTCCTCAGTTTTCCCCGCCACGAGTACTTCCGGCGCCTGCTTTGTAACCTGCTGGCCGAGGATATGCGGGCCGGCCATCTGCCGGATGATAAGGCGATGGTGGGGGAGCTGGTAGCAAATGTATGTTACCGGAACGTGCGTAGTTTCTTAGCAAGATAGTGGGGAACCTTTAAATTGAGAGTTTCATGCGGGTACTTATCCGGGTTGCAGGTTTTTCAATCGGGGTGGCATTCTCCTTTTCAGCGACAAAATCATAGCGGGCGTACCGTTGCGCGGAGCAAAGCTTTCCCGACGTGCTGGTTGTAAATACTTTTTCATATCGTACGCGCTATTTGATCGGAAATCTAGAAAGTACCGGGCGGCTAACGAGCGTTTTAATTCAGCTAACAGTGAGTCACGATTGATTGACCCCCCCCCGATGGAGGCTCGCAAAAAAGGCGCACGAATATATGTTTGGGGAGCACCGCCGTCATGTTCTGCGGTAATCAGGTGGCCGAAATATGTGATCGGACATAAACCCCCGCTTGAACCGTTACCGGAAATCGGCCATTTTATATGCTTGCATAGCCCTGGGCGTCAATAGTATCGTCGCTGCTGGGGGAGCAGATTTACACCCGGTACTTCGGGCAGTAAGCTAACGTGCTTCTTTCTAAAACCGCCACCGCCTGAACGCTTCAATAGCCTCATACTCGGTAAGGCCGAGCTGGTTGTACGCCCGTGCGGTGTCCCGGTTGCGCTGTTCGGCGCGCTGCCAGAACTCGCGGTCGTCTTCCCCCTGAAACATGACGCCGTCTTTCTGGCTTTGGTGGAAAAAGATGGCACGGCGCTTGTTGTCGACCTCCTGGGGAGAGAGCGGTACGGCCATTTCGATTTCGTGGATGGGCCATTCCTGCCAGGCACCGCGGTAGAGCCAGAGCCAGGCATCCTTGATGGCGTCGTCTCCCTTCAGTTGCTCGAGGGCGGCGAAGATCGCGTCGAGGCAAACCCTGTGGGTACCGTGGGGGTCCGCCAGGTCGCCGGCGGCGTAGATCTGGTGGGGGCGTACTTTCCTGATCAGGTCGATGGTCAGGTCGATGTCGGCCTGGCTGAGGGGGTATTTTTTGTTTTTTCCGGATTCGTAAAAGGGCATATCCAGGAAGTGGATCTGTTGGTCGGGTAAGCCGCAGAAGCGGGCTCCGGCGGCGGCTTCGCCCCGCCGGATCAGGCTTTTGATCCGGCGTACGTCCTGCGGGTCCACGTCAGCCTCGGGGTCGGGCTTGCGCAGGTAAGCCAGGGTTTTATTCAGGCCGGGGTTTTCTACTTTCGCGGTTTTGTTAATCTCGTGGCTGAACTCCGCGAAGCGAAGGGCATCGGCGTTGGAAACGGCGATGTTGCCGCTGGTTTGGTAGGCGACGTGGACCTCGTGGCCCTGCTTTACCAGGCGGAGGAAAGTGCCGCCCATGCTGATCACGTCGTCGTCCGGGTGGGGGCTAAAGAGGATCACCCGTTTTTTGGCGGGGCTTTTGCGCTCCGGGCGCTGGCTGTCGTCGACCTTGGGCTTGCCACCGGGCCACCCGGTGATGGTGTGCTGCAGTTCGTTGAACATTTCGATGTTCAGGTCGTAGGCGGAGCCGTCGCGGGCCAGCAGGTCCGACATACCGTGATTGTTGTAGTCGCGCCCGGTCAGTTTCAGGATGGGTTTTTCTACGTGGCTGCTGAGCCAGACGATGGCTTTGCGGGCCAGGTCGCCGTTCCAGTCCACGGGGCCGACAAGCCACGGCGTTTTAAAGCGACGCAGATCGGAGGAGGCTTCGCGGTCGAGCAGGATGGTCAGGTTGTCGTGGTCCTGCAGGAAGGAGGCCGGGATCTCCCCGGTGCGTTCGCCCTCCACGGCGGTCTGTACGATGGGTGCTTTTTTGTGGCCCCAGGCAACGAGCACGATCCGGCGGGCCTTGCGGATGGTATCGATGCCCATGGTGATGGCGCGGGTGGGCACATTGGCCATGCCCTGAAAGTCGGGTCCGGCGTCGACCCGGGTGAGGTGATCGAGGGTGATCAGGCGGGTTAGGCTGCGCGAATTGGACCCCGGCTCGTTGAAGCCGACGTGGCCGGTACGACCGATACCGAGGAGTTGAAAATCGAGCCCGCCGTGGGCTTTGATCTGTTCTTCGTACGCCATGCAGTGCTGATACACGTCGTCAAGCTTAATGCGCCCGTCGGGCAGGTGAATGTTCTTCGGGTCGATGTCGACGTGGTCGAACAGGTGATCGTGCATGAAGTACCAGTAGGAGCGGCTGTCGGTGCGCTGCATCGGGAAGTACTCGTCCAGGTTGAAGGTGACGACGTTGGCGAAGCTCAGTTTTTCTTCCTTGTGGAGCCGGACGAGTTCGTCGTACACCCGGATGGGGGAGGAGCCGGTAGCCAGCCCCAGCACGCATTGTTCCCGGGCGTAGGCTTTGGCTCGGATCAGGTCGGCGATCTCCCGGGCTACGGCAATGGACGCATCGGCGGATTCCTCGAATACTTCGACGTGCATCTTTTCGTAGCGGGTCACGTCGGTGCGACCTACGTGGCGGTAGCTGATGTCGGCGTCGGGGGAGGTGTGGATGGGGAGGATGTGGTGCATTTGTTGATCGGCTGGTACTGATAGAACGGGTAAGGTAATGGTTTAAGGCGGTTTATCTCTATCTGGCGAGAACGCTGGTTCAGGGTCCGGATTTGGGAGCTGGGACGGGGGAGTGATGCGTTTTCAGGACCTGATCAAGAAGTCTACGCACCCCGTAATTTAGAGAAGGGAATAAAGTCATTTTAACTCGGCGTCTTTTTGACCGCCGGCCCGGCTTCGTTGAAAAGCCTCGCCAGCACGATGGCGTGGCCTACGTTTTTTCGCTACGCGGCTTACTCGAGATGCCCCGCCCCGGATACGGATGAAATCGTGCAGGCGGCCATTGAATTTATTCTACGGTAAAATACGGCTGGCGATCGATACATCAGAAACAAATGAGCATACACTGCTAAACAAATGCGCTAAAATCTTACCCCCGGCACCTCCAAAGGTGATCGGCATTTGTCTAGCAGTATACCGGTGAGCATCTTCCTGATCTCCCGGGGCATAATCAATTCCGGTATCTACCCGTTACGTAAACGATGCTAAAATACTTCCGCGCCCACTACCAAACCATCGCTCCCAACATTTTCCGTTCGGTACCCGTCGACTACCGCCGCGAACGCATCGCTACGCCCGACGGGGATTTCCTGGACCTGGACTGGCTCGACCACGACAACAGCCGGAAACTCGTCATTCTTTCCCACGGGCTGGAGGGTGACAGCCGGCGGGTCTACGTCGCCAGCGCGGCGCGGTACTTCCACCAGCACGGCTGGCACGCCCTGGCCTGGAACTGCCGCTCCTGCTCCGAAGAGATGAACCTGACGCCGAAACTGTACAGCCACGGCCAAACCGAGGACGTGGAGACCGTCGTCGACCATGCCCTGGCGACCGGTAAGTTCGACCGCGTCGTACTGGTGGGCTACAGCATGGGCGGCAACCTGACGTTGAAGTACCTCGGCATGATGGGGGAGCGGCGGCCGAAGGAGGTCACCCACGGCGTGGCTTTCTCCGCCCCCGTTTTCATCGAACACAGCGCCGACAGCCTCGACCTGGCGGAGAACTTTATCTACCGCATGAAATTCAGGCGGTCCCTGACGGCAAAGATCATGGCCAAGGAAGCTCAGTTCCCCGGCCGGGTGGATTTTTCCCGGTTAAAGGAGGTGAAGCGATGGCGGGACTTCGATCGCTTTACGTCGTTGTGCATCAGTGACTACGACGAACTCGATGATTACTACGCCTATCTCTCTTCGGGAAATTTCGTGGCCGGCACGACGGCCCCCGTACTGATCGTGAACGCTACCAACGACCCCATCGTCCCCGACGCCTGTAACCCGCACGTACTGGCCAGGACGCACGAACTGATCACCTTGGAAACACCGAACTGGGGTGGGCACGTAGGGTTTGCGCTGCGGGGTAAAGATCACAATTGGATGGACGAGCGGGCGTTGGCGTTTGTGCAATAAGTCATTGCCCTTCAAAGACTTTTCTCCGCACCTGCGTTCGCGCATAAAAAAACCATAATTGAACCAGAACCCATACTCCGGTGGTTAAAGAAGCAGCTTTGAGTTCTCCACTTAGTATAATTGTATGAAAAGTATAGTCCTGTTCCTTTTGCTGCTGCCGATGTATGCGTCCGCCCAGTTCGTCACTCCGGTTGCCAGCCCGCCCGCCTCTTCTACCACTGAAGCAGGGTATACTCACCTCACCATCGACTACCACCGACCGAATGTTCGCGGCCGCGTGATTTTCGGTGAGTTGCTCCCATGGGGAGAAATCTGGCGCGCCGGAGCCAACGAAAATACCCTGATCACCTTCGATGGCCAGGTGATCATCGATTCTACCGAAGTCAGCGCCGGTAAATACTCCCTCTACCTGAAGCCTTCAAAAAACAAGGAATGGACCTGGGTACTCAACCGCGATTCCAGCAACCGGGGCGAGGACGATTACAACATGAACCGCGACGTAGTGCGCCAGAAGGCCAAGGCCACCCGCCTGCCCGAGCGCATCGAAAGTCTTGAATACCGCTGGATGAACGTAACCCCCCAGTCGGTCGATCTCGTGCTGGAATGGGAATGGTACCGTGTGGCCCTGAACATTGAACTGGCCACCGACAAACAGGTCGATGACCGTGCTGCTAAGTACCTCAATCCCGCCAAATCTCCGGAAGAGTACTACGCCGCCGCCCGCTATTACCTCGATAACGGCATGAACCTGGAAAAGTCAAAGGCTTTTCTCGACCGCTGGGCGGCTTCGGGCAAAGAAAGCTACTCCCGCACCCGCAACCAGGCCATCGTAGAGCACCGCCTGGGTAACGACGCCAAAGCCACCCGCCTGCTTAACCGTAGCCTGCAACTGGCCCGCGAAGCCGGCAACGAACATTTCGTACGCCTCAACGAGCAAAGCCGGAAGGACTGGACACGCGAACTGACCGAACTCTCCGCCGACAGCGTACTGACCCGCAGCATCCGCTACCACGATCCAAAAAGCGTCTGGGGTACCCGTAGTCACCTGCTCCAATTGGCCGAAAGCCGCCCCAACGGTAACGTCCGCCACACCCGCCTTACGCTTTATCCCAACGGCCAGGATTTCGATATGCAGCAAATACGTGGTAAGGATAAAATTCAGCTGCGCTACCTCAACAACAGTTATTCGTTCAGCCACCAGGGCGGCACCGAGATCGACGAAGAAACCCGGGAAGAACTGAACCTGACCGAAGAGCGTACCACCTGGATGCGTGATTATTATACCTTCCTTTACGGTCTGCCCATGAAGCTGCGCGACCCTGGCACCCGCCTACAACCTGACGTTCATAAAGTATGGTACGATGGCCGTGAGATGTTGGAAATGGAGGTACGGTACGCCCCGGAGACGGGCAACGATACCTGGCTTTTTTACTTCCATCCCGAAACCTATGCCCTGAGCGGCTACGCATTTTACCACGATGAGAAAGGCCCCGGTACGGGCGAATATGTCCTGCTGGAGGGCGAGGCGGAAGTAGGCCCCCTGCTCCTGCCCGCAAAACGACACTGGTACGAGACGAGTCAGCGGCTGTATCTGGGTACGGATGAGATCCTCCGGTGATACAATCTATTGACTTGTTATTACCTTCGCGGCCAACCTACCCAGTTTCAGCATGAACGTTCTACTTCTCGGCGGCGGCGGTCGCGAACACGCCATGGCCTGGCGCCTATCCCAAAGTCCGCTTTGCCAGACCCTTTTTGTTGCCCCGGGCAACGCCGGAACCGGAGAATACGCCACCAATTTGGCGATCGACCCCAACGACTTTCCGGCCGTACGCACCGCCGTGATTGACAACAACGTCCGGCTGGTGATCTGCGGACCGGAAGAACCCCTCGTGCGGGGAATTCAGGATTACTTCAAGGCGGAGGACAAGCTCCGCGACGTGCGCTTCATCGGCCCGAGTGCCGAAGCCGCCCGACTGGAAGGGTCCAAGGCCTACGCCAAGGAATTCATGCAGGAGTTCAACATTCCGACGGCGGGGTACCGCCGCTTCACGACGGATACCCTGCAGGAAGGTCTGGATTATCTGAGCAACTGCGATACGCCGATCGTGCTCAAGGCCGATGGGCTGGCCGCAGGTAAGGGAGTAGTGATCCTCAGCGATTGCGGAGAAGCCAAGGTGGAACTGAAAGAAATGCTGAACGGCAAGTTTGGCCGGGCGGGTGACGAGGTTGTGATCGAGGATTTTCTCGACGGTATTGAATTTTCGGTATTCGTCCTCACCGACGGTGAAGACTATCGCATCCTGCCGGTGGCCAAAGACTACAAACGCATCGGGGTAGGGGATACCGGGCCCAATACCGGCGGAATGGGCTCCGTGAGCCATCCCCCCTTCGTGGATGCCGAAATGCTGGCGAAGGTGGAGCAGCGGGTGATCATCCCCACCATGAAAGGCATTAAACGGCGGGGCCTCGACTATAAAGGATTCATCTTTATCGGACTGATCTCGGTAGAGAACGAGCCCTACGTAATCGAATACAACTGCCGGATGGGCGACCCCGAAACACAGTCGGTGATGGCGCGCCTGAATTCCGACTTCATGCAGCTGTGCCTGGAGACGGCCGCCGGGGAACTGGCCGGGTCAACCATCGAGATCGACGAGCGGCAGGCCGCGACGATCGTGCTGGTCAGCGGAGGTTATCCGGGAGCCTACGAGAAGGGAAAACTCATCCTCGGCCTCGACGAGGTCAAAAGCAGCATGGTGTTTCACGCCGGGACCAAACACGACGCCGCCGGTGAAGTGGTGACCAACGGCGGGCGCGTGCTGGCAATTACCAGCTACGGAGCGTCTTTTGAAGATGCCCTGAAACTAAGCTACGAGAACGCCCGTAAGGTTAAGTTCGCCGGGGTAAACTACCGGGGAGATATCGGGTTCGATCTTTAATGAATGCTATCCGCCTTATGGTGCTGTTTTCAGCGCCTTTACAGTGTGAGGAGTAATCAGTAATACTTACCTCCCCACCATTTTTTGAGCCGATCTAGGATGCTCTTCTCCGTGGGGTTGTTGGGTTTTGGGACGAAAAACGCCGTCCCCTTCAGTTCCTCCGGCAGGTATTCCTGTGCCCTGAAATTCCCCGGGTTCTCGTGGCTATAGTTGTAGTTCTTACCGTAGTCGAGTTGTTTCATTAGCTTGGTGGGGGCGTTGCGAAGGTGCAGGGGCACGGGCAGCGTACCGGTTTTGCGGACGGCGGCCAGAGCGTTGTTGATCGCCATGTAGCTGGAGTTGCTCTTGGGCGAAGTAGCCAGATAAACCACGGCCTGACTCAAGATGATGCGCGCCTCCGGGAAGCCGACCATCTGCGCGGCCTGGGCCGCCGTGGTCGCCATAAGCAGGGCGTTGGGGGCACCGAGGCCGATGTCTTCCGCGGCGGAGATGATGAGCCGGCGGCAGATGAATTTTACGTCTTCGCCACCGTCGATCATGCGGGCCAGCCAGTAGACGGCGCCGTTGGGATCGGAGCCGCGGATGGATTTGATCATGGCCGAGGCGATGTCGTAGTGCTGCTCGCCGGTCTTATCGTACCGGGTCATGTTTTCCTGTATGCGGGCGCTGACCCACTCGGCGGTCAGAATGATTTCACCGCCGTCCTGGGCTTCATTGGTGACCAGTTCCAGGAGGTTGTACAGGCGGCGGCCGTCGCCACCCGAGTACCGCAGCAGGGTGCCGTAATCTTCAACCGTCACCGCTCTTTTACTTAATACGGCATCCTGCGTCAGCGCCCGGTCTACCATGCCCTTCAGCTCTTCCGTTCCTAACGGTTCGAGCACGTAGACCTGGCAGCGGCTCAGCAAAGCGGAGATCACCTCGAAGCTGGGGTTCTCGGTCGTGGCTCCGATGAGCGTTACCACGCCGGCTTCCACGGCTCCGAGCAGGCTGTCCTGCTGGCTCTTGCTGAAGCGGTGGATCTCGTCGATGAACAGAATGGGACTGGCGCGGTCGAAGAACTGCCCGCGCCTGGCCTTGTCGATGGTGTCACGCACGTCCTTCACGCCGGAGTTTACGGCCGAAAGCATATAAAACGGTACCTCTACCTGGTTAGCGATGATCTTGGCCAGCGTCGTTTTGCCCACGCCGGGCGGGCCCCACAGGATGAAACTGGGCAGGCGTTTGGCCTCCACGGCGCGGCGCAGTACGGCTCCGGGGCCGATGAGGTGGGTCTGGCCTACGTAGTCGTCGAGGGTGGTGGGGCGCATGCGTTCGGCCAGGGGCTGCATTGTAGTGATATTTTGATCTTGCGGTATCGGTGGGCAAGATACGGCGCGAACGCAGGTACAAAGAGGGGTTTGTAGAAGAGCAATATTCGGAGATGATTATCGCTGTGAAGTGCTATCGTTATTTACATCCGAAGGCCTGGTACACCATAACAATTTCGCTGACTATAAACATGGTATTTCAATATGAACTTACGCCGTAAAAGCGGAGAAGCTCCGGGCAGTGCCGGCATAATGTACGCTCACAACACTGTGCTACCATAGCACTACGCGGTGTTCCGAGATTGAAGTGCGGAATGCAAATTCTGAAAATGCAAACACATTTACACTCTCCGGAGTGACGCCCGGTTCGTGCGGGAAGACAACAACCCGACCACCCCCGCGTTTTTCCCAAAAGCCAAATACTACTCCGCCGATGCGTTTACTTGTACTACTCCTTTTTTCTCTCTTTTGTCTTCCTCCCTTGGCCAACGCGCAAAAGCCCCGAACCGACGAGACGGGGATGTACATGGTCTCTTTCAAAAACAAAAAGGGTACCGCTTATTCCGTTGACCGCCCCGGGGAATTTCTCAGCGACCGTGCCCTCCTCCGCCGCGCGGCTCACGGTGCCCCGATCACTGAGGATGATCTGCCGCTGAGCGCTGACCATCTGGAGAAGGTGGCGGAGACCGGCGCCAAACTCTGGCTGAAGAGTAAATGGCTCAACGGCGTGGTCGTTGCCGCCGCCGGACCTCAGGTGACCGCTCTGCGCGACCTGAGATTTGTTGATGACGTAGAACTCGTTGCCCCCGTACAGTACGACCGTGCTTCCCTCCTGCCCGTCATTCCCAACCTCGACCGCCCCGCTCCGGTGATCGATCCGGTACCGGTCGGTAGAAAATTTTACGGCTACGGCTGGGACAATCTTACCGGCATGAAAGGAGATAGTCTCCACGCCTGGGGTTTTAGGGGTAAGGGCGTCCTTGTGGCCGTTTTTGACGGCGGTTTTCCCAACGTCAACTACAAAGATTACCTGGGCTATGCCGACGCCGCCGCCATCCCCGCCGGATATGACGTGGTGGAGCAAGACAGTACCGTTCTCGACGGCTCCACCCACGGAGCGACCGTTCTGAGCACCATGGCGGCTTACCACCCGTTTTTCTTTATCGGCACGGCTCCGGAAGCCCGCTACGTACTCTTCAAAACCGAGAACGGCAGCGGCGAGCACCGGCTGGAGGAGATTAATTATGCCGTGGCGCTCGAACTGGCCGACAGTATCGGCGTCGACGTTGTCAACAGTTCACTAGGCTACACTACCTTCAGTTTCAAGGAAATGAATTACACCTATAAAGATCTTGACGGTAAGACCAGCCCCGCCAGCCGGTCTATCACCAAGGCGTTTAACCGGGGCATGATCATCGTCTCCAGCGCCGGCAACTCCGGCTCCGACGAGTGGAAGTACGTCGGTGCCCCGGCGGATTCCCCCGAGGCCTTCGCCATCGGAGCCCTCAACAAAGACGGCAGTCGTGCTTATTTCAGCAGTTACGGTCCTACGGCGGATGGCCGGACCAAACCTGACGTCAGTGCCCTCGGCGTAGACGTCGCCGCCGTCTCCGCCAACGGTCGCGGACTGAGCAAGGTCAACGGGACCAGCCTCGCCTCCCCCCTGGTAGCCGGCCTCATCACCTGTTTGAAGCAGGCCGTGCCCGATGCCACGAACAATGAACTTCTCGACGCCGTGCGCGCTACCGCCAGCCAGGCCTCCGCTCCGGATAACGAACGCGGCTGGGGGCAGCCCGATTTTGCCGCCGCCTACCGGCTATTGATGGCGGCCAGGAAGTGACCCGGTCACCGGTAGTCAGTTGTCGGCCGTACGCCGGTATGCATTTAAACGGTTGCTGCCGACCAACCGTCAGTTAAACACTTTGCGTACAAATTATGTCGGCTCTGTTTTTCCTTGTCGTCTCAAGGGCACAGCCCCACTGTATGAAAATATTACATTATTAATGCATGTTTAATTCGTTGAATTATAGTAATTTCAGCAAAAAAATTATAAAACACTCGCGAAGGGTAAAATTTAAAAATTTGACTTGATCGCTTGCGAAGCCGCCGCCCGTTACTTAATTTTACCAGCGTTGGATGCTCAAATCCCCTTTTGATCGTCAAAATCCACCACAAAAAAGCAGCCTTGCGCCGCAACGATTATTTATTTGGTATCAGTAAGTTGGAACGAGCCCTGCCGGATGTACTGGTGGGGTTCTTTTTTTAGCGGTTTATCAGTTATCGAAATGTCGTTTAGCGTTAAGCTTGCGTGACCGACAATCGATAATTACCATCGCCAACGGTTGACCGACCAAACAACGAGCGTTTCTTGGTAAAGCTCCGGGAGGTCATCCAGCAGAGAAAATAACGGGGTCGGTCGTGAAACGTAAAATTGTCTGTCTTGGCGTTGTCGTTGACTGACATTCGATGCGCCAGGGTAACGGCGCGACCGTAAATGCGTCCTGCCGACGAGACCGAATCTGCTTACGCTACCTCTTACAACCTCTTCGGTATTGCCCGGAGCGATCTTCCTCCCTCCCCAGGATAAGCGTGATAGGTAGATCAACACAACGCATTTGACGGGCCGAACGGACGCCACGGAGCGTTGCGAGTAAATCATTGCGGCGCGGGCTCCATGCTGCTAAAAAAATTTCTTTGTACCTGCGTCCGCGCCCAAAAAACTTCTCGGTTTACCATAACCGCCACCGCAGTCCTACCTCCATCCGGGCGGCGGGCAGATCTATAACCCCGGCCCGGTCGGGCTGCTCTAACAGGTACGTGCCGGCCGCCGCTATGCTTAAGTGCCGCGTAAGGTCGTAGCTCGTCTCCAGGTGTACATTGAACTGGAAAGGGGTAACGTCCGGAACAAAACCGTCGAATAAGTCGCCTGAGTTGTCGGTCAGTACGCCCCGGCTAAATTCATTTAAAATATCAATATTGTCCTCCGATTGGCTTCGGCTAAGCGGACTATCGTTTGTGTAAAGTAATCGCGCACGAATCAAATACGCTACGGAAACACCTGCGGTGGCACGCAAACGAGGGGTATGAGCATAGCTGATACCGGTGGATAATTCGATCGCATCCGTACTAAACGATTTAAAATTAAGTAAAATACTTTCAGAAAAAATCACCGGAGATGCCGTAGGGTCCGTACCTGAAAGCAGGTCTTCGGCCGCTAGATTTGCATAGCCGGAGGAAGAGGAGGTACCGATCCGCAGCGACTCCCGGCGGTACCGGATAGAGACGGGTAACGATAGGCGCTTGTTCGGGAAGACACGGTAGCCCCCGCCGGCGTAAAAACCGGATAGGTAAGGGGTAAGCCTTGCGAGAGCGCCGGCTTCCAGGTGAAATTCCGTACGCCGGCCCCGGGTATGTACGGTAGCCGGCACCTTCATCGGGGTGGCCGGGAAAATAGTCGGGATAGTTTTTTCCGGTAAGCCCGCCACGGCGGAAGGAACCGAGCGTACTGCCCGGCCCGCTTTAAAAATTTCATGATAAGCAGTTTCCGCGCTGGTACCGGTCATTTCGGTAGCCGGCGCAGGAGAGGAAACCACGGGGTCGGCCCGGGTTTGCAAAACCGGCGGCGGGGTGACGGTCAATTTCGTCCGGAGCGGTGGTAGTGAAGTAAATTCCTGCTCTTCCGCGGCGCGATCGGGGCCATGTCCCTGCTCACCGGCGAATACCTCCTTGCCGCGCACGGCAGCCGGCAGTGCAGCGGGCCTTTTTACCCGCTGATCTTCAGGCGCGACCGCGGGATGCGGAGATGAATCCTGCGGAAGTGTCGGTGGTGCGGTTAGTCGATCGGTCTCCGACGCCGGTAAGCGGTTGGCCTCCTGGTCGAGCAGTAAGGGGAGCAGCAACAGCAGGGCCATAGCCGCTCCGGCGTACCACCACCACGCCACCCGGCGCTTACGGCGTGGTTGCTCGCTGAGCCGGCGGTCCATATCCGTCCAGGCATCGTCCCAGAAGGCCTCGTCATCGGCCCAGTTCGGTTCGTCATTAGCCTGCATAGCGGTTTGATTTAAAAGGTTTTGATTGCAGTTTTTCGCGCAAAATTTGTCGTGCTTTGTTCAGGTGCCAGCGGCTGTTGCCTTCGCTGAAGTTGAGTTGCGTGGCGATTTCGGCGTGGCTGTACCCCTCAACGGCAAAGAGCCAAAATACCTCCTTGCTTTTCTCGGGCAGCAGATCGATGATGCGGCACAGGTCGTCGGCATAAAGGGAGTGGGTGATGGCCTCGTTGTTCGGTTGGTCCCAGTCGGCAATCTCCAGGGTAGGCCGCTTTTTCTGGCGGCGAAACTGATCGACGGCGCTGTGAAACACCAGCCGCCTCACCCAGCCCTCGAGGCTTCCCTCCCAACGGAACTGATCGAGTTTCTCGAACACCTTCATCATCCCTCCGTTGAGCAGCGCCATGGCTTCCTCCCGGCCCGGTGCATATCGCCGACAAACCTGCAGTCCTACCGGCGCAAAACGCCGATAGAATGCTTCCTGGGCGCGGCGATTGCCGGCCAGACAGGCATTTACCATGGATTTATCGTCGGGGAAGGTCAAGATAATTTACAGATTGTTGATAATCGGTTAAAATCGGTAGCCGCCCCGGATCACCAGCCGGCGGTAGACGATGCTTCTTTGTACGACGTCGAGCGTAGCGGTAGTGAGGTCGAACCGACTGTTCAGGAAGCGGTAGCCTACGTCGATCACCAGCGTTCCCCAGCCACCCGCGGGCGGGCCGAACTCCAAGCCGAACGACGGGTGATAGAGCGGTGTCAGTCGGCGGGCGGATACTTCGTCGTCGGAATTCAGGCCGCCAAAGGGGAAGGTAATGCCCCCCTGAAAGCGAACGAAGGTGCGCATCTTTTTCAGTCCCCGGCCCAGCGGCCACTCCACCAGCCCGGTACCGGCTACCACGTTTTCCTGGCGTAGGTAACTCATGAGGCCGAGGTCGGCACCAAGCCCGGCACGCAGCCGGCCCAGCTCGCGAACGTAATGGTAGCTGACACCTCCGCCGATGGTGGTGCGGGACCCAAAGCGATCGTTTAAGGATACCCCCATTGAGAATCCGGCATCGACCTGGTGCCAGAAACGTCGGTCGGGCGGGGCAACCACGTCCTGGGGCAGCGCGGTGACCGGCTGTTCCTCGCTCCGCGACCCGGCTAGAATCTGAGCCCGGCTGACCCTGGATTTGTCGAGTCGGAAATTGACGCGTTTTACCTGGTCCCAACTAAATTCCGACATCCGGCCGTCTTCATCGAGGAGGATGACGCGTTTGCCGTACTCGTACGTGATCACACTGCCAACCCGGGCGTTTCTTGCGTAGAGGTGTACGACGTCAACGTAGCCGGCGTCGTTTTCCTGGGCGGCAACCGTGAGGAATGATAGTAGGGTCAGCAATGTGGTCAGGAATAAACGCATGGCGTACATTTTGCGAAGTAAGGTAGTGATCAGTTGCCGGGGAGTAGCTTTTACAGATTGCTGCGTGTGTAAAACAGGTTCCACAATCCCCCCGGTCCCCTCTCCCGGGGAGAGGGGAGACGTCTCCGGCGGCAACGAGCACCAATGCGCGTGTTTTGTTAAACACACTTGCTGCGTTCCGCCCGGTCAATCAGTACGAACTACTGGCAGAGCTCGATCTTACTCGTTGCGGACAGTTGCCCTTCGTTGGAATAATCGAACTGCCGGATGCCGTCCTCCGCGTAGCCGAGTACGATCAGGTCGTTGCTGGCGGGCAGGGCAATGACGTCGCGGGCGTTGATATTGTCCATGGCGGAGAGTTGCTCGCCCAGCAGGCCGTCGTCCGTCAGATCGAATACCTTCAGCCCTTCTCGCTGTGCACACAGGAAGAGTTTGCCTTCCGCGACGCTAAGCCCGTGGCTGTTGCTCATGGGGATGATCTGTAACGAGACGGGGTTGCGGGCGTCGCTTACGTCGATGATCTCAAGTTGGTCGCCTCTGGTGCCACAGTTGCGCCCGCCCCAGAGGGTGACGTAGGCCAGGTCGTTATCAACCACAACGGGGTCGCAACTCAGCACGTGCTCGAAGGTCGAGAGGTGTACGGGGGCCGTGGGGGTGGCTACGCTGTAGATATGCATTCCGGTCTGCGAACCGATGAACAGCTTGTCCTGATAAGGAAAGATCGTCTCGATGCCCCGGCCAAGCTGCACGGTATTGGAAAAAACCGGATGATCGGCGTCCGCCAGGTCGAATACCCGCAGGCTGCGTTGGTCTACGGCGTAGAGGGTACCGTTGCTGATGGTGAAGCGGGCGAGGCTACCGCCTTGGCCCACTACGTCGGTGGTGGGTCCGGAAGTGTTTGAACTTTGGTTGAAATTTCCCCGCAGGGTTTCTCCGGAAGCGTAGGCGGAAAGGGCGTCGGCAAAGTAGAAGTGGTCTTCCCAGAAGCCGTTGCGGCCGAAGTTGGGGGAGTTGCAGTCCAGGATACGCCGCTGGTTGGTACTGGTCCAGCCGATCACGAATTCGTCGTTGCGCAGTACCTGGGCGAAAATGCTGCGGGGTTCGAATACGTTGGTGGTGCGGCCCACCAGCTGGGGCCGCTCGGGGTTCTCCAGGCTGAAGGCGACCAGATCAGTGTACTGATTGATGTACAGAATGTTGTTGCGCACGGCCAGCCCCTGCCCGCCGGGAATATCCATGAAGGTGACGGGTACGGGGTTATTGGTATCCGTATTGTCGTAGATGTGCAGCCCCGCATTCTCTTCCACTATGAACAGGAACTGCCGGTAAACATAGAATCCGCTGGCGGTACACACCTGCCGGCCCGAACCGTGGGCAAAGTCAGCGTTAGAACGCCACTCCTCGGCGGTAACGGTTATAGGCTCCAGTCCGATGACCGTTTGAGTCTCTTCGCAGCTTTCCTCCAGGCAGCTGCTGAACGCACCGAGCAACAATAAAAAAGGTAAGAATTTTTTCATGGGTAACATCGTTTGCGGAGTCAGACGCATGTACCGCGCCCGATCGTTGGTGAACCGGGATGTTTTCTTGGGCGAGGACGCAGGTGCAGGGCGATTTTTTTCAACAGCAAGGAACTATCCCTCGCCTTTGATCTGTTTCAACCTGAGACACCTTTAACTCCGAGGAAGGGGGGAAACCGTCATTAACGCCGTAAAGATGCGGTGACGTCCGAATCCCGCCGCCGCTTACAGAAGCAAAGCAATAACAACCCATCATGAACTGGCCAAGAATCCGTGAACAAATAGAACTACGCACTTCCCGCAGCAGCGGGGCGGGTGGTCAGCACGTCAATAAAACCGAAAGCCGGGTCGAGTTGGTTCTCGACGTTCTCGCCAGCGACGCTTTCTCTTCCCGGGAAAAGACCAACCTCAAACACCACCTCCGGCACCAGCTCGATAACCACGGCCGCCTCTCGGTAGTCGATCAGTCGGGCCGCAGCCAGCACACCAACCGCAAGCGCGCCCTGGCCCGGTTGAAGGAAATGCTTGAACGCGGGCGCCGGCCAATCCCTAAAAAGCACGTCGGTAAAGCTTTCGTGGCCAACAAACGCAAACGGCTCGACCGGAAAAAGCGGCGGGGGGAGATCAAGGCCGGGCGGGGGAAATGGCGGATTTGAGGGGGGAGTTCGCAGCCAGAATGTACTCTCGTAAGAATACGTTTCAGATGTAGCTGCACGCAAAACTTATTCTTATGAGAATACATTTCTTCCGGTAGTTCGAGCCATTTTCCCCTCCACCAATACCTTGCTCTCGAACGACACCCTCTTCGCACCCGCGTCCCCGCCCTAAACCAATTCCCACCCCAACCGTTAAATCCGGGTATGGCCGAAAAAGACAAAAAGACCGAACCCCGCGAGAGTTTCGTGAATCCGATCGATGCGGAAAAAATTGCCGAAAACCCCGGCCTGCTTCCCTACGCCCACGAGCGCGGCGGTGCGACCATAAAGCCCATGGATGCCGGAAAGGTGAAGGGGATGGCCATGTCCGCCATGTACGAGCAGACCGATATGCAGCTCGACCAGATCAAGGCCCAGATCGAGCTCCTGGCCCGGCAGGCCAACGAGATTCAGAACCGGATGACGATCAGTGAGCGCATCTATGAAGCCGAGATGGGCATCGACCCCATCATCGGGCGCACCTACTACCTCTACTGCCGTGAAAATGGCAACGGAAAAAACCTGCTGAGCATGGTCAGCCCCGTGGAGTGGGGGCAGCGCATTCCGTACAGCTACATTGCCACCATCAAATTACTGGGCGATCATACCTGGGATATTCTGGAACGGCGGGAGGAAGTGTAGTTATTCTGGTTCTTCGATTGTCGGCGTACGCGATCCCGGGGACCGGACTTAAATAGACACTCGAGCGTAAATCGATTACACATTTCCGATCACCTGCAACTGTTCCAGGTCCGGTGCGGGCTTACCGCCCAGGTCTTCGAGCGTAATGGCGAAGGCTGCTACGTCGGGCAAATACGGCATTTCCAGCAGGGCGTTAGCCGACAGATTGAGGTCGAGCACGCCCAGGCTCTTCGGCCCCTCACCGTCGATGGCCCAAAGCTGGTACTGTTTACCGGCCGGTGGCGGGGGGAGACGGTTGCCCCGGAACACGGTACGGTTGTCTTCCGGGTTGTAGAAAACCATGGCAAATCTGTCGGAGGCGTTATCGGACGACGCCAATTGAATGTCGCGGGTTGTCGGGTCCGACAGGTAGGTGACCAGCGCCTCGTTAAGGACCAGCGCGGTTTGGCGCGCTTCACAATCCTTTTGCAGCGTGGAGTAATCGCTCTGCAGTTGCTCGAAGGTTTGTTGGCTTTCGTTCAGCTCATTACGGAGGTTACCGCGGCTAAAGAAAAAATACAGTGCCGTGGCCAGTCCCAGCGCCGCCAAAGCCCAGGCCAGGTAGGTTCCGGCAGTGTTCCGAATGGTCTTCTCCACCGGCACTTTAGGCACCTTATCGACGGGTTTTTCTTCCGGAGCGGGGGTGGGGGCAGCGGCCGGCACCGTATCCGTAACGGCGGGAGCGTCGGGCAGGGGCTGACTCAGGATTCGATCCAGCAGATCAGGACTTACTTCCGGTGCGGCGGCAACGGAAAATGCTTCCAGGGTCTGCTCGATGAGGTCGATTTCCTCACGGATATCAGGATGCAGCAGGGCATTAGACTCCACCTCCCGCCGGGCGGCGGGTTCGAGGCGATCCAGAACGTATAGTTCCAGTATGCCGGAGGTTATGTACTGCTTGATGTCCAAAATATTAAATCGTAACGGTGTTGTGAAGTAAATAAATAAGGCTGATCCAGATCATCTCGTGCTTCAGCAACTCACGGAGTTGCATGATGGCGCGGCGGGACCTGGTTTTGACCGTGCCCAGCGGCAGATCAAGTTCTTTGGCGGCTTCGGATTGCGTATAATCCTTCAGGTACAGCAGTTCGATGACCGCCCGATGCTTCGCATCGAGTTTATCCAAAATTGCGGTAATACCTATGTGTTCAACAGAAGGAGTCTGACTTAATTCCTTACGGCGACTTACGATGTCAGTGATCTCATCGGTTTTGCCGGACTTGCGAAAATTTTTAGAGCGCGTCTTATCGATCGCCGCGTTGCGGGCAATTCTGGCCATCCAGGTGAAGAAGCGACTTTTGCCGTCGTCGTAGCTATCGATGTTGCTCCAGACTTTGATCAGCACGTCATGTAAAACCTCTTCCGCAACTTCTTTCCGGGGAATGATCGGAGCAATAATCGTCATCAGGGCACCGCTATAATGCTTGAATAACAATCGCATACCTTCCTCGTCCCGCTGCCGTAGCAACCGGAGGACAACGTCCTGTCTTTCCTGCGAGGGGGAGGGTTTCATTTGTTGATAGTGTCGGGAATTCGGATTGAATCAGTCAATTCAAAATTCGTCAGGTAGGACAAACTTAATCAACAAATAATGAAAAAAGGGTGACTTCCGACTTTTAACCCGGAAAATACCCATTACTTTGTCATCTGCTTACATCCAACGCCAGGGACGAATCAATTCACGAAATGTGAGAAAAAGATTTTCCGGCCGGTTGTAGCGAATATCGTTCAATACAGCATTCCATGAGACATCTTCTGACGGGTATCGGCTTCGGCCTCATTTTTCTATTCGGGTGGTTGTTTCTGCTGAGTTCCGGCAAAAGTAGCGGCGGAGGCACCTTGCCATCCGCCGACGTGGTCGTTATGGATACGGAGGGGCTGCCCCAGCGCGTTCGTCCGGTAGACCTTACCGGCCCGTTCAATTTTGCCGGGGAAAATATTCCGGTCAGTAACTTCGATGTGCGGGAACGTCTCGACCAGGAACTACTGCGCAACGCTTACTTCCACCGCAACACCGTGCTGCTGCTGAAGCGACGGGCCCGCTTTTTTCCTATCATTGAGCAAATTCTTGCCGAGGAGGGCGTTCCCGATGATCTCAAATACCTCGCCGTTGCCGAAAGTGGGCTTTCCAATGCCACCAGTGTGGCCGGCGCGAAGGGCGTTTGGCAGTTCATGACGCCGACCGGAAAATCTTTCGGCCTGGAAATCAATGACGAGGTGGACGAGCGCTTTCACCTCGAAAAAGCCACCCGCGCCGCCTGTAAATACCTGAAGGGGTACCACCGCAAGTACCAGGACTGGCGCTGGGTTGCCGCCGCTTACAACATGGGGGGACCCAACGTAAATAAATGGCGCGATCGCCAGCGTGCCGAAACCGTTTTCGATCTGGACATCAACAGTGAAACCATGGCTTATCTTTTTCGCATCGTAGCGCTGAAGACCATTTTGAAAGACCCCGCAGCGTTTGGTTACGAGGTGGATTCAGCCGATAATTACCCTCCGCTGGATCGTTACAGCACAGTAACGGTGACGAAAAGTATTTCCAACCTTGGCGATTTTGCGAAGGAGAACAATACCAGCTACCGCATGCTTAAGGTCTATAATCCGTGGTTGGTCGGTGGTTCGCTCACGGTATCCAGGGGAAACAGTTACGCCATCCGCATTCCGGACTGAGCAGATTTCTGGGGCGCGGTCGCGGGTGCAGGGTAAGTTTTTCAGGAGCATATTCCCTTCAGTCAGTGATCACTTTGAAACCATACGAGCCATGCTTCCGCAAGGACACTGACGGGCGCAATGCATGGATGTGGTTTCCCAGGGGGGCAACTCACTTCGCAGTTCTTTTACTACCCCTCGAACAGCCGCCGCATCCTCACTTCCTCCATTACTTCCGCCAGGTCTTCCCGGCTGATCCGCTTTTCCAGGTAAAGGGCCTGCACCAGTTTTACCTGGTCGTCGAGCGGTAACAATTCATCGATCTTCAGGAAACGGTCACGCAGGTAGCGGTCGCGGGCTACGCGCATGCAGGCGATGAAATCGTCCACGCTTTTCTCGTCTTCCGGCCGGTAGTAAAAAGTTACGTTGGAGTCTCCGTAGAGAATTTTCAACCGCTCTTGTCCGGTAAGTCGGTACACAGGGTAAACGAACGCGAGTGCCGCCAGCACGGCGGGTACGTAGAACCACCAGGTGCCGCGAATACCGGCCCATATTAGCCACACTATCCAGAAAGCGAAGACGGTATTGAGCATAATGGAGGCGAGCAGAAAAGTCTGCCGTACGTCAAAACTCCGCCCCTGCACGACAGCGTCGAAATCGATCTCTTCCCAGTCGAGTTTATAGCCGTCGAAGCGCCCGAGGGTTTTGCGTTCTACCAGCAGCGCGTTCGGTGTGAGGCGGAACTTGCGGTAGTCACGGCCTTTTTGTTGGTGAAGTTTTGCGGACATGCTGTTGAGTCGGTTGGTGCTGTTTAACCAACACTGAAAAAAATGCCTAAAGTTGCCGTAGCGACTTGGACATAGCAGAAAAATTAGCTTCGTCAGCTCCGGACATGTATTCGGTTTCTGCTACTATAACTCGTATAGTATGCAGCGCTAACAAAAGATATTAAGCGGGTGCAGGGGTACATATGAACAGCGCCACAACCAATATGAAAATCGATTGCAGCGCTGCGTTTTATGGTAATCGTCGGGAAAACTAATTTTCCGGAAGCTTATCAATTTATACTTTGCGGAACAGATTGGATACAACACTTACCACGAGCAACACGAGGAAGATGTAAAAAAGAATCTGAGCGATACCGGCCATAGATCCGGCAAAACCGCCGAAGCCGAGAACACCGGCGATGATGGCAATAACGAAGAAGATGAGGGCGTAACGTAACGTAACATAATGTAGATATTTATTGGTTAATATTCGAAGTGGCTGAAGTCAGCCGCATTGTTTATTTTGTTGTTATTGATTAGGCGGACTTACGCTGAGCAAATGCTTGTTTCATCTTTACCCGGGCACTGAATACGCGGCTTTTGACCGTGCCGACGGGCAGGTTTAGCTGGGCGGCGATCTCCCGGTAATCATATCCCTTATAAAATAGCAGATAAGGAGTACTATAAATAGAACCAATGCTTTTCAGCAAGTGAGTCATCTCTTCAACACGACTTCCAGCGGGAGCTACGGTGTGTGTCGGGCGATTGATATCACGTGCCGTACAGTCATTACGCAGGGCGTTACCAACAACTTTTTTGAGCCATCCTTTAGCGGAGGATTGTTCGTGGTAGGTGGCGGTCAGGTTGGAAGTAATCATAGTGGTCTGTATTATTTGTTGCTGGATGCTCTCTACCTTTCAAATAGCGTGCCAAAAATACAAACGACTGGTAATCAGAGTACAAGGAGGGCTGTCTGTTTTATAGTTGAGTAATAATTGTTTACATTTAATCAATTGGTTTGATTTTGCGCAGGTCGTATTCATAAATTCATACCCGAGGGCAAAAACTTACGGGTTATGGTGCGACATGGGGTACAAGAAGCGATATTTAGGGGTTTGACTATAACGGGATGGTGCCGTCCGGAAATTCACCGCTCCCACCCGGTCACGGCATCGCCGAACTATAGCATTTCGAAATAACGGATTCATCACCCGCTGGCCCCTGATGAAGGTATTTTAGATAAAAAAGGCCCGCTTTCCGAAATTCGGGAAGCAGGCGGGTAAAGCAGTAACCCGGACCGGGACACCGTTTACGAATCAAACTACTCATTAGGCTTGTACGGCAGCGGCTTAGACTTTACCGGACGCCTGGTTACGGGCTCGTCACCGTTGGATTTGCCGTTTTTAGTCTCTTCGGTGTTCACCAGTCCGGAAGGCAGACTCATCCCGCTCTGGCCGAGGAAGTCATTAAGCTGGGGCACCATGCCGTAAAGACCGGAAACAAAGTTGCCTACGCCCTGACCGTTACCGTTGTCGTATACAATAACCTTGTCGATCTCTACATCCTTGATCGCATCGACCTGGATCTTGGTGAGCGCTTCGAGTTTATCGAGCATCAGGTAGTTAATGGCGCTCTGGGCGTCTCCGCCGGCGGCTTCCACCAGTTTGTGAAAACCTTCGGCCTGCTTTTTCAGCAACTCTTCCATACCCTTTGCTTCCGCCTGGTACTTGGCGAGAGCAGCATCGGCTTCTCCCTTGGCAATTTCACGACGGCGTTCGGCCTCGGCCTGGGCGGCAATGATGGCTTTCTGCTTCTCGATGTCGGCCTGGACAACCTGCTCGGCTTCCTTCTCCGCTTTCTCCTTCAGGGCACGGGCTTTTTCGGCGGCTTCCTGGGCTTTATACGATTCTTCCTGGGCCTTGGCGATGGCGACCTTGCGGGCGGCCTCGGCGCGGCGGTTGGCTTCGGCGAGGGCTACGTCGCGGGCGGCGTTCGACTCGGCGATCTTGATGGCCGCTTCGTTCTTGCCTTCCTGGGCTTCGGCGTTAAACTTCGACTCCCCGATCTCGGCGCGGGAGTTGGCGTCGGCCACCTTGATTCGTTGGTCCTGCGTCGCTTCGGCCTCCCCGACCATGGCGCGGGCGTTGGCGTCGGCGATCTTGATGCGCTGTTGCTGGGCGGCTTCGGCCTCCCCGATCTCCGCCTGGGCGGTGAGGGCGGCTACTTTCGTCCGCTGTTCCTGCTGGGCTTCGGCCCGGCCGATGCTACCGGTCCGTTTCTCCTGGGCCACTTTCACTTCGGCTTCGTTGATGGCGCGGGCGGCGGCTTCCTGACCGAGGGCGGCGATGTAGCCACTCTCGTCCTGAATGTCGGTCACGTTTACATTGATGAGGCGCAGACCTACTTTATGCAGCTCTTCGCCCACATTGGAGTAAACGCTGGAGACGAACTTGTCGCGGTCCGTGTTCAGTTCCTCGATGTCCATGTTGGCAATCACGAGGCGCATCTGACCCATGATGATGTCCTGACTCAAGCGGGCAACCTGCTCGCGGGTAAGGGAGAGCAGGCGGTTTGCCGCAGCCAGCATCAGATTCTCGTCCTCGCCGATACCGACGGTGAACTGCGAGGGAACGTTGACGCGGATGTTCTGCTTCGAGAGCGCGTCCTTCAGGTTCACATCGATACTCAGCGGCGTGAGGTCGAGGAATTTATAGTCCTGAATGACCGGCCAGACGAAGGCGGCACCACCGGCATAACACTTGGCGGACGCCCCGCCACCGGTTTTACCATAAACGACGAGGATCTTGTCCGACGGACAGCGTTTGTACCGGCTAACCAGGAAGAAAACGAACATTACGATGATGAGGATTACACCTCCAATTAATTCTAGCATGATGTTAAGGGGTTAATGTTCCCAGGCGTGGGTGGGATGATGAATGATTTTTTGGTTGTCGGTTATCAGTTGTCAGTTTTGGCGCGGCCGCAGGAATGCAAGGCGGTTTTTGAGGAGCAGTGATTGAGCGGTTGTCCATTGTCCTTTGTTTCGCCGGACAACGGACAACCGCTAAACCGCACTGACGGTGACTACGCCGTTGTCCGCCACCCGGTCTACCTGAACGGATGCCCCGGTCGGGATGTCTACGGTGGCTTCGGAGCGTGCTTTGAGTTCCCGCTTGGTGCCCTTGATGGATATCCGGACAATGCCTTCGCCTCCGGCCGGAATCCGCAGGTACACGGTTCCCCGCTCCATGATGGCCTCGTCGGCCGACCAGTTGACGTTGATCTGCTGGGCAAGCAGGAGTTTCAGGATCAGACTCAGTATCCAAACGCCCACTGCACCCGCGGCCCCGCCCACTACAAACGCCAGTACGGGATTTGCGTCGGTCAGCAGCACGAGCCGGACGACCCAGGCACCGACCGATAAGAAGGTCAGGACACCCTTCACCATTCCGAGTCCGCCTCCGGCGTCGGTATCAATGTCGAAATCGAGGTCGAAACCACTTAGTAAGGACAGCAACAGCAGCAGCACGAGAATGCCGCCGGAGATGAGCGCGATGTAGGTGAGAAGAAGAATCATAGCGGCGTTCGTTAAAGGAGAATGATAATGTCCTGATAATTAGGGTGTTTCATTTCGATACCACAAGAACGCTAAAACATCGGTATTCGGGTCAATCGTTGGTCGAGTTGCCCGGGACGTTGGTCGGGTAGGGGAGCGTTCAAAGTCAAAAGTCAGCGTTCTGACGTCAGAACGCAAGGGTTATAAGTCGGCGTTAAGGGTTTATAGTTCAGGATTCAGGAAGGATGATTCAGCGTTCAGGACCCGACCGGGGGAAGAAGGAAGGAATCAGAGTTCAGATACTAAAAATCAAGGGGAGAAATCTACAATCTGAATTCTGAATATCGCCCTCTCCCCTCACTCCTCCTCCACCAACGTCAAGTCCCGGCGTACCGCAATCGCCGCGTTCAGCTCGAAACCGATGATAAGGATGAGCGCGTTGAGTTGCAGCCACAGCATGACGATGATGATGGTGGCGATGGAGCCGTAAAATTTGATGTAGGTATCATAACGGTCGAAGCCGTCGATGTAAAAACTGAAGGCGACCGAGGTGGCCAGCGAAAGTACCGTAGCCAGCGTGACGCCCGGGCTGAAGTAACTGAATTTCTTGATCGTAGCCGCCCCGTAGCGGTACAGGGTGCCGATGGTGATGTAGTACAGCGCGATCATGATCATCCATCGGAGCAGTCCGAGGAAAAAAACGGTCGTCCCCCCCAGATTAAGACCTACGGTCACCCAGGTGACGACGGAATCGCCCATGATGACGAATACCGTGCTGGACACGATGAACAGGCCCACCAGCAGCGTCAGTCCCGCGCCGATCAGGCGTTTCTTAAACCAGTTGCGCCGCTTGAAGGTCTTCACGTAACTCTTTTCAAAAGCCGCCATCAGGGCCAGCATGCCGTTGCTGCTGAAATAAATGGCCAGCAGGAAACCGAAACTGAGCAGGCCCAAACGGGGAGAGTTGGTGATCTCCTGTACGAAGGCCAGTACGAACTCCCCGGCCTGACCGGGCATCACCTGACTGATCTCCTCGTCGAGGGTCGATTGGAAATTACTCAGGCCCGGGTACCAGACTTCCAGGGCGTTCATCGCAAAGGGGACCAGCGTGAAGATGGTCAGCAGAGAAGGGAACAGGGAGAGGAAAAAGCTGAAGGCGACGCTGTTGGCGCGGGTGAACAGGTCGTCGCGAAGGGTTTCGTGGTACACAAACACGACGACATCGTAGATAGGGACGCCGTGAAAACCGATGAATGAGTTTTCCTGCGTGTACTTGCGTATTCCCAACCAGACCGGGTGCTGGAGGAAATAATCAGTGATGTCCGCGATTGAAGGCCATTTACGCTTCAAAATAGGGGCGCAGTTTTTCAAGCAGGTAGTCGGGGCAGGGCACCGCCTTAGCACTTTGCATATCGACGAAACACAATTTTACGGACCCTCCATTGACCAGCTTGCCTTTTTCGTTCCTGATTTCGACGTGGAAGGTAATACTATCGACGGGGAGTTTCCGCAAGGTAGTGTTTATGGTCAGCAACTCGTCGTAGCGGCCCGGACGCACGAAGCGCTGATTCAGGCTCATCACCGGCAGCATCACCCCGTGCTCGGCTTCCATATTGGCGTACGTCAGGCCGATCTCGCGCAGCATCTCTACCCGGCCGATCTCGTACAGCAGCGCGTAGTTGCCGTAATATAAGTAGGCCATCTGATCGGTTTCTCCGTAGCGGACGCGGTGGGTAGTAGTGGTGGTAAGCATAGCACTGTCGTAAGGTAATTGGCCGTAATGTAATCGCTGCCGCGCGTCGAAAGGGTAAATATCCGTACCGAAGCGGATAAATAAATCGCCTCCTCCCGACGCAGGTACTACAAAACTACACTACTACCGAAATTACGCTATCAATACGGGCGCGGACGCAGGTGCAAAGTCGGTTTTTAAGCGCAGGACGTTCGAACCCGCCACCCGCAACTTGCAACCCGCTGTTGCCATTGTATCTTTGCCCTCCCCTAAAAAGATCAAACAACCATGTCTACCCCCGAACCGGATAACTTCCTCGAAGAATTTATCGTCGCCGACCTTGAAAACGGCAAGCACGACGGCCGCATCCTCACCCGTTTTCCTCCGGAGCCCAACGGGTACCTGCACATCGGCCACGCCAAGGCCATCGTGATCAACTTCGAGATCGGCAAGAAATTCGGCGGTAAGACCAACCTCCGCATGGACGATACCAACCCCTCTACCGAGGAAACCCATTTCGTCAAGACCATCGAAAACGACATCCGCTGGCTCGGTTACGACTGGGAGGGCGAAACCCGTTACGCCTCCGACTACTTCGGAGAACTGTACCGGCTGGCCCTGAAACTGATCGAAAAGGGCCTCGCTTACGTCGACGACTCCACCGCCGAGGAGATCGCCGCGCAGAAGGGTGACATCGACCGCCCCGGCTCCAACGGCCCCTACCGCGATCGCTCCGTCATCGAAAACCGCGACTTGTTCGAACGCATGAAGGCCGGCGAATTTCCTGACGGCAGTAAGGTCCTTCGCGCTAAAATCGACATGGCCCACCCGAACCTGCTGCTCCGGGATCCCGTCCTCTACCGCATCAAGCACGAAGCCCACCACCGCACCGGTGATGCCTGGTGCATCTACCCCCTGTACGATTTTGCCCACGGCCAGAGCGACGCCATCGAGAAGATTACCCACTCACTGTGCAGTCTCGAATTCCGCCACCACCGCGACCTTTACGACTGGCTCATCGGGGCGCTGGAGATCTTCCCCAGCCGCCAGATCGAGTTCGCCCGCATGAACGTCGACTACCTCATCACTTCCAAGCGTCGCCTCAAAAAACTGGTGGAAGAAGGTGTCGTTGCCGGTTGGGATGATCCCCGCATGGCCACCCTCGCCGGCATGCGCCGCAAGGGCTACCCCGCCGCCGCCCTGCGCGATTTCTGCCTGCGTACCGGCGTCACCAAACGCGACAACCAGCAGGAATTCGACTTGCTGGAGCACAGCGTCCGCGAAGTTCTCAACAAAACCGCCGACCGCTACCTCGCCGTACTCGACCCCGTAAAACTCGTCATCTCCAACTACCCCGAAACCGGCGAACTGTTGCCGATGGACAACAACCCCGGCGACGAAAGCCGCGGCACCCGCGAAGTCCCCTTCAGCCGCGAGCTCTGGGTCGAACGCGAAGACTACCGCAAGGAACCGCAGAACCGTAAGTACTTCCGCATGGCGCCGGAGAAAAATGTCCGCCTTAAGGGAGCTTACATTCTGAACATTACCGGACACGAAGAAGACGCCGCCGGCAACGTGACCCGAATCAACGCGACCTATTACCCCGACAGTCGCTCCGGCTCCGATACCTCCGGCGTAAAGGCAAAGGGAACTTTGCACTGGGTGGACGCCGCCTCCGCCATTGACGTCGAAGTACGCAATTACGACAAACTCTTCACCGACCCCACCCCGATGGACCACGAAGACAAAGATTTTATGGACTTCATCAACCCCGACAGCCTGCAGGTAATCACCGCCAAGGGAGAACCCGCCCTGGCCACCGCCAAGCCGGGAGATACCTTTCAGTTTCTCCGCAAGGGCTACTACACCGTTGACGATGACGCCACGGCAAAAAAAATGGTTTTCAACCTGACCTGCGGCCTTAAATCTTCCTGGAAGGGGTGATGTTCCCTTGGCTGCAACCGGGTTGATCTTCGTGGGGCTTCCTTTCGGACTTACCTGATCAACCCCCGGATTTCTTCACGTCACCGTACCCCAGCTCCAGCAGCAGCTCCACTACCCTGTCCCGCTTATCCCCCTGCACGATGATCTCGCCGTTCTTGGCCGAGCCGCCGACGCCGCATTTGGATTTGAGGTGCTTCCCCAGGTCTTTGAGTTGATCCCTGGTGCCGGTGAACCCGGTGACGACGGTGGCGGCATTGCCCCGCCGGTTCTTCCGGTCGAGGAGAATACGCAGTTTCATTCCCGCTTTCGTTGATTTTCCTACCGCTCCGCCCCGCGATCCTTGCGAAGGGTCGTCCACCTCGTTTTCCGCACCGGTAATATTTTCGGGTGGCGGGGGAAGGTTTTTACCCAGTCCCGCAAGGGCGGCAAAAGGATTATCGTTTGCCGCGCCCGGAGCACTGGAAGAAGTACCCGTTCGTTTATTTTTTTTCTTTGCCATGCAACGAAGATATGCAGCGGAGAGAAAAATGTGTCGCTCCCCGGGACCTCTAAGTATACTCAGCGTCCCTGTGCGGTAAATATGTTACAACTTCACGATCCGCTCCGCCTCCTGACCGGCCACGCGGACGAAATAAACGCCACCGGGAAGGTCCGCCAGCGAAATAGAACCACCGGAAGCAAACAGTTGACCCTCCCGCAGCAGTCTTCCCCGGGTATCGGTCAGCGAATAGCTCCGGTTGCGGCGTTCGCTAACGGGCAGCGCCCAGCGGTAGCTTACTTTACCGCCGGTTGGGTTGGGGAAAATGTGCAGCGCACTGGAAGAAATGCCGTCGATACGGGCGGTACGGAGTTCACTGTAGTTCACCTGGCCGTTAAGGTCGGTCTGCCGCAGTCTGTAGAAGTAGTCGGTAGCGAGCTCGGCGTTGAGATCCGTAAAGGTATACGACGCTCCGGCGGCGACGAAACCGAGTTCCGACCAGCCGGTGTTGCCATCGGCCGTTCGTCTTTCTACGTAAAAACCGGCATTGTTAATTTCCGCCGCTATGGACCACTTGAGCAGAATGTCGGCTTTTCGGGCCATCGCCGTAAAGTCGAGGTAACTGACCGGTAAAGAGATGCGGTCGATGCAGGTTTTGAGGGAGAAGCCGTTGAATTGGCCACCGTCCTGATTGGCGTTGTCGCGAATTTTGATCGTCCAGATGCCATCAGCATTTTCGTCGTCGAAGTTGCTCAGTTGGAGATCGGGTGTTTTAATGAAGGCGTTGGGGTTCACCGGAGGGCAGATGATGGACGGGTTGCCGGCCTCATCGTCGTAGTTGATGAGGATGTCGCTGTTTCCTCCACAACTCCGGCGAAAGATGGGAACGATCGTTCCGGCGGGGCTTACCAGGTCAATCTCCAGATCGTTCAGGTAGTTGTGCTCAATGTCGAGTAGCACCAGGTCGACGTCGGTGATCTTGCCGGGGGCATCAACTTCCAGCGATAGTTCGGCCATCTGTACCGGAGGTCCGTCGGAAAGGATTACCGGGGTAGGGGAAGCGGAACTGAATACCGGGCAGGCCCCGGAAATAAAACTGGTTGTATTCCAGCGCGATACCCCGCATCCGCCGGTTCCCTGTATAGACCTTATCCGCCAGAAATACCTCGTGTCGGCTTCGAGATAACGGTTAAGAGAAAAGGTCGGGTCAGTACTGGTCCGGTCAATCATTATATCATCGAAGAGGTTGTTGGTGCCAAGTTGGACCTGGTACAGGTCGGCCCCCGTGGCAACCGCGGACAGGGTGGGGCGGATGTCGTGATGTATCCCGGAAGGGCCCGTGATGGGTGGCCCCGCGCCCGGTGTATTACCGAACTTGGTGATCGTGATGTTCTGCGCAACCATCCCTTCTGCGCTCTCTGCCGTAATGCTGCCGGAAAACGTGCCCTGTTCCAAATCGGAAAAACCAGTGAGTATCGCTTTGAAACGACCACCGGGACGGGGATTGGGCGGTTCAAAACGGGCGGTGATGCCGTCCGGAAAATTATCGGTGCGCAGGGAAAGCCGTGCGGAAGCCCCACCGGTACTCCGGGTAACGAAATCAAAAACCACCCGGTCCCGCTCGGAAAAACAGTCGCTGATCTCGGTGGCGCTCAGGCTGCTGATCTCAATATTCGGTGCCCCGGCGGCATCGACGATTGTTAACCCCGGCTGGCTGATATTATAAAATACATTACCGTTGCTCCGAACCATTACTCTGGCGCTGTCGGATACCTGGTTCGGAACGGTGAACTGTGCCGCTCCGTCGTTGGGCGTCTCGGAAAGGATCGTGGAAAAGGTGCGGCCGTTGTCGAGCGAAAGCAAAATTTCTACAGTAGGCGTTGCGAAAGAATCGATGTCTGTACCCGCTACGTTCCACACTATTTGGGCGGTCTGCCCCTGACTCCACTGACTGCCGGTGGTGGGGTCGGTGACGACGAAGGGGCCGTACTCCTCACTGACCACCACGGTCATGTCTCGCTTGTCGGTGCAACCGTAGGCGGCGTTGAAATGGGTAACGCTCATCCGAAAATTCAGGTCACGGCCGACGCCGGGCAATTCTTCCCACTCAGGGTCGGTGCCCGCCATCACGGAGGAGAAACGGGGGAAATAGCGTCCGGAATCCAGTGTGGGAGGATAACTGCGAAAGAGCGGACCCAGGCGGCTGGTATCCACGGGGGGCATGATGCTCCTTTCCCGGTCTATTTGCTCCCACGCGTAGAGGAGGTTTTCAGGTTCTTCGGCGGAGCCCGTAAGCCGGAAAGGAGTGCCCTTGGGTATATTCCGGTCGGCTAGTTCTTTTATGTCCGGCATGGAAAGTTCGTTGTCAAGTACTGTTTGGCAACGCCCACCCGTGAAGGGGTCGGCCAGGAAAGCGGCTATTTCTTCTTTGCTGCGGCCGTGAAAATAATCGTCGGAACTGCTCAGTACATTTGGGATGCAAATGCCGGCGTAGCTCATGATGGTGCTGCCGCTACCCGGTTCCATGCCGGAAAGGGCGCTGTAGTTGCAATTGTTATTTTGGGTGTGGTTAGCACCGAGTTGATGACTTATTTCGTGGGCCAGGTAATCTACGGCGAAGGGATCTCCCAGAGGAGCCGTATGGCTCGTGGCTCCACTGCTTTTCGTGCGGTCGCGGCAGGAAGAGCGCCGTACCGCGCGACCGCTGTTGCTCCCCTGCGTAAGTACATGACCGAGGTCATAGCTGCCGATATCGATGCGGTTGGTCTGAAAGTCGCGGTTCTCGTTACTGAGTACCCGAACGACATTGGCGGTGAAGGGATTCGTTTCGGAACCGTAGAGGTACAGCTTTTCGTTATTGGCTACCAGTTGCAGTCGCAGCGAGATTTCGTGGGTGAAGATCTGGTTCAGGCGGTTGATCACCGTCACAATGGCGGAATGTACCAAAGCCGCATCCTCTTCCGCGTCTGCACCGTGATATGCGGAATATTCCGGGGTAGCGGTGATGGCCAACCGGTACTGGCGAAGTTCACATTTGCCTAAGCTTTTGTTCAGCCGGGGCGTGTTTTCTTTCAGTTCATCAAGGCCGGTGCCGCAGTCGAAATCACCGGCGGGCTTACCAAGGTCGCTGCGGTAGTAAGCCTGATAATGGTGCAGGTCGCCGTCAACGACGGGGTCCACAAAATAAGCCTCGGTGTTACCACCGCGTACCGCTGCATGAAAGCCGCGCTCCGTCCAGTCAAGGTAAACGGTCTGTGCCGGATTGTGGTCGTTTACACCGTACCAGGTACGGATGCCGGGAAAGGAGGACCCCGCGGAAACATCGTAGCCGGCAATGGTAAATGCGGACGTTTTTCCGTTGGGAGTCGGGATCAGCAGCCGTCCGCGGCCGGTAGGGTGGGCCGCGTCACTTTCGTGCGGCGCGGCGAAGAGAAGTGCCCGCAGCTCAGTAGGGTCGGTCGTAAGCCCCTGTGCTTGTTTGGGGCTTAGCCGGCGATCACCCGGGATGTTGAAAACGTCAGTATTTGTCCAGGTTTGTCCAGGGAGTACGGTCGAAAAAATGACAAGAAAAAACGTGGAAAATAGATACCCCATGAGAAAATATTCAGGTAAAAATTAGACCAAGCCCCGCCGTCAATATGCTTGCAGTGTACCGGTAAATACCGACTTTTAAGAACTGATTATCAAAGCTTTACTGTTTTAGCTAAAAAAAACCTTCTTCCGTGACAAGTGCAGGGAAGTGTGTTTAAATCATACTGGTCAAGTAATTCGTTGAGAATCAGAAAAATAGAATGCGCTTATCAGGATAAAGATGGAGGCTGACAATATAGTGTTTACAAAAAAAGTGTTTGACTAAATATCAAACTTTTGCCCTATAGACGAACGATTGTCGTTTTGGTCAGCTTTTTAATTTTTACTGGATGGCTTGGGTGCGGGGACGCTCAGCGTACCGTCATCTACTTTTTGGGTCATCGTGGGCTCGTAGCGGGTCAGCAGGTAAAAATATACGGCGCGGGAAAACCGGAACCACCACACGAAAAGAAAACCCGTAACAATTAGCAGGGTGGCAAACGATCCGGCAATCGACCAGTCGAAAACCCAGTGTAACAGCATCACGAAACCGAGGCAAAAGAAGGCCGATCCGATGTAGGAGATGAACATGGCGCCGTAGTAAAAACCGGGTTCGGGAAAGTAATCCTGCCCGCACTTCGGGCAGTGTTCGTACTGCAGGAAGGGTTGGCTGAAAGAGAAGGAACCGGTAGGAAACAGATCCCCCCGTCGGCAACGCGGGCAGCGCAGGCCGAAGACGGAGGAAAGCAGGGATGGTTTTGCGGCCATGTCGATAGTCAATTATAAGTGACGTGAAGATAAGGAGGCGCCGCTGATCGGTGGCTACGATTCCGGCGAACGATAAATAAGTAACCGGTTCACGGAACGATCAAATCATGGCGGCGCGAACGCAGGATGCAAAGTATGGCTTTTACGGCGCAGTGCCGGCAGTCGCCCGAGCAAGCGTTTAAGACCAGAAGACCGGCCTTTCCGAAGGACGGTACCCTCCGCACCTGCGTCCCCGCCTCATCCTATTCCGCCCGTTCCGATCAGCACGGCAGTAATCCAGCATGAGGGGTCCGAGCGGGGAGCGGTTCGCTAAATTTTCCGGCTTGGGGTTTGCCGGCGAAACTTTTTATATCTTAGGCACTGTATTACGTTCGCCGTCTCTGACCCGTTGTTTTTGGGCATCTCTGACCTGGTTACCGGGGGGGAGCAAAGTTCTTACCGGTACAAAACTTCCGAGCGTTAATAATTACTGGTTTGCCACCGTTCAGAAATCTACCGGGCCGGCGGTTTACCACGAAAAGGATCTAACCCATGCGTCAACTAAAGATCAGCAATAAAATCACTTCCCGCGAGAGCATCGCGCTGGAGAAGTACTTGTCTGACATCGGAAAGATCGATCTGCTTACCCCGGAAGACGAGGCCTCCCTGGCCGCCAAGATCCGGGAGGGCGACGCCCTGGCCCTCGAACGGCTCACGAAGGCTAACCTCCGTTTTGTCGTCTCCGTCGCCAAACAGTACCAGAACCAGGGACTCAGCCTGGCCGACCTCATCAACGAGGGCAATGTCGGTCTCATCAAAGCCGCCAAACGCTTCGACGAAACCCGCGGCTTCAAGTTCATCTCCTACGCCGTCTGGTGGATTCGCCAAAGCATCATGCAAGCCATCGTGGAGTACAGCCGCCTGGTACGGATGCCCAACAACAAAGCCGCCGGCTACACCAAGGTAACCAAGGCCATCGCCAGTTTTCAGCAGGAATTCGAGCGCGATCCGGAACCCGAAGAGCTGGCCGACCTGCTGCAGGTTTCCCTCGCCGACGTCGAACGCGCCCTGCGCGGCCGCCAGCGCCACCTCTCTTTTGATGCCCCCGTGGCCGGAGACGATTCCGACATCACCATGCTCGATACCCTCGACTCCGGCGGGGAAACCAACCCCGACCAAAAGATCATGTCGGAATCCCTGTCCAAGGAGATCACCGCCAACCTCAATATGCTCGCCCCCCGGGAGCGCACCGTGCTGGCCTGCTACTTCGGCCTCGACGGTGAAGAACAGCTCAACCTCGAAGAGATCGGCGACCGCTTCGACCTCACCCGCGAGCGGGTACGGCAGATCAAGGAACGGGCCATTCGCAGGTTGCGGCGGTCGCGTAACAAGCATCTGCTTAAGAGTTATCTGGGGTAGGTCGATGGTACGGTAGAAGTGATAACGTCAGCTATACCCCAATTACTTATTACGACGTGTTCGCCAAGAAGCTCCACTACTTCACCGTGCCGGCCGGCACCAACGCCGCCCCCGGTACGGAGGCAACATCCGCGTGATAGCGTGGAGGAACCAACCGGACCAGGAAAGAATCAGGTCCTGCGGTTACACATATGATGATCGGAAATGACTCAAAACGCCGACTACAAGGGGACGGCCGGCAACGGTACAACACATTATAATAATCGCTACAACGTAGAAAACACCACCTACAACGCTCTTGGTGAAAAACTGATCATGGAACGCCCCGGTATGCCGCGCCCGGAGTATACGGGCCGTTCCGAGATAACCGGGACAAACTTCGAGTCCGTCGCCGTCGCCGAAGGGCGGGCGGTGCTTGAACCCGGTCAGTGCAAGTACGACTGCGTGATCCGCAACCACCCCGGGAATACCCGGGCGGTTGTCCGGCGTGCTTCCGGTGGCAATGTTGGCGTTCGCTCCGTGCGTGCCTACTATCTCTTTAGGATGGAGATGGCGATGTTGCATGAAGATTTCGGACAAAACTTGCGCTCATATTCCATTTAAGTATACGGGTTTTTGGATGAGAAATTGGCATGCCATGGGCTGTCATTTGATTGAGCGCTTTTATTTTCATTTTGTTTTCCTGGGTTTGTGTTTCTAGTGGTCGGGAGTAATGTTCGCACCCGAAGATGATCTTGTAGCGGAACATCGCCGTCTCTGATAAACTTCGTCGATGATAGCCAACTTCTTTTTTCCAGCCGACCCTACCGATCTCGTTGACTCGCCTTAGGGCGACATTACGAGGGTTAATCGACTCCAGTGGAGGCTGTCGCAATCGTTATTGCACCTCGATTTGGGAATGTCGAAGGGTAATATATCCGTAGCTCGAAAGCGACGCTTTATCTGGGAAAAGCTTGACAGACCACTGGCTTCATAAGCTTCAGTATTCCTTCGGTGAAGCCTTTTGCCTGACGATACGCCAAACGAAAGACCGCCTTGAACATCATGATCGCCTTCATGCAAGTGTCACTGTACTTCTCCTGTGCACCTTGTTGCATTGGTCCATCACTGTACCAGTTAGCGATAACTTCCTCATTGATCAGAAACATGATGTTGCCATGATTCTTCAAGGCCTTGTTATAAGTCGACCAATTAGTAATATTGTACTTCTGTTTGTCCTTAGCGTCGAATCGTTCGTCCTTCTTTATCTTTGACATCGGCTGGCCAGCTTGTGCTTTAGCTGTCGTAAACCGAAGATATGGGCGCAAGCCCAACTTTACGAAACGAGGGGTTACGTGGTTAGACTTGGATCTTCATGCAACGACGCCGTCTGAAGAACAAATTTTTGTTCGTCAAAGTCAGGAGCCCTTTAACGATCTATAACTTCATCCCCCAATAAATAACTACCCGCAGCTGCCTCGACACTTGTCGGCGTAGCGGCAATTGGGTCGGACTTTTTACCGGTGTCCCCGCTTCCAGATGTTTTTTGTAGCGTTGATTTGGAACGCAAAACGGGTCTTCAGCTTTACCGCTTGCCTACTCAGCCTCCACCACCGCCAGTCCGACACGGCTGATTCCCGAAAGAATTTCCTCCCGCCCAGACTGCTCAACGGTCAGCGAATACCCTCCCGTTTTCGCAAACTTGGCGTTGCGAAGGATGGTAATTTCCAACGCACAAACCGCCCCCGAGCAATCCCCCAACCAAACCCCGAAATCTCCCGCCAGCTGCAGCGAAACCTGCTCCGAAGTACGTTTCCCGGAAGGAAATCCGGTGTGAAGCTTCACGTATGTATTCTGGGTGGGAAAGTTATCGGCGTGGGTAAGGGTAAGCACCATATCGTAGGCCTGTTCCGTATCCGGAACGTTGAACTCGAAGCGGGCGCTGTCGGCGTAGGCCCAGCCTCCGGCCGGGAAGTCCTTGGTTTGTTCATAAATCACGGTGGGGCCGCAGGCGGAGAGCAAGGTTAGGAAGAGTAAGGCGGGGAGAAGTTTTTGCATGGTGTTTTGCGGTAAATGCCGGACCCCACGCGCTCCGAGCGCGGTACAATCTAAAGCAACACGGCTCGGTCTGCGCTCGAAGAGCGCGGGCTCCGACACTGATAACGCGTCCATCCCCGTCTTCGTGCACGGACTCCGCGCGCGCTGAGCGTGGTTATGGTAACTTCCCGGCTAGGAGCGCGGAGAGTTCGGCCGCGAACATCAGCTAAAGTATTCTTTCATACGCTCGAAGAAGCCTTTATCGCCCTTCTCCAGCTTGGGCTTGAAGTTATCCATGTCCCGAATTTTTTCCAGCAGTGCGGTCTCCTCCTTCGTCAGTGACTTGGGCGTCCAGAGGTTGACGTGGATGAGCTGATCGCCGGTGCCGTAAGCCTGCAGGGCGGGCAGCCCCTTGCCCCGCAGCCGAAAGATCTTACCGCTCTGGGTGCCGGGCGGAATCTTGATTTTTACGGGGCCGGTGATGGTCGGTACCTCCACCGAGGTGCCCAGGGCGGCGTCGGCAAAATTGAGGTGAAGATCGAAGATGAGCTTCTGGCCGTCGCGCTGCAGGAACTCGTGCGGCTTTTCCTGGATGTTGATCAGCAGATCCCCGGTGGGGCCACCCCGCCGACCGGCGTTGCCCTTGCCGCGCATGCTCAGTTGCTGGCCTTCCTCCACCCCGGCGGGGATGTTGACCTCTATGGTGTCCTGACCGTACACGCGGCCTTCCCCCTTACAGTTCTTGCAGTTGTCCTTGATCATCTTGCCCGATCCCGTACAGGTCGGGCAGGTGGTGGTGGTCGCCATCTGACCCAGAAAAGTGGAGCGTACCTGCCGCACCACGCCGGCGCCGCCGCAGGTATTACAGGTCGATACACTGGAGGAATCCTTGGCGCCGGAGCCGTCGCAGGATTGGCACTGCTTCTGGCGCTTCACTTTGATGCGCTTGGTCACGCCGCTGGCGATCTCCTCCAGCGAAAGGCTGACCTTGATGCGCAGGTTAGAGCCCCGTTCGCCGCGGGGTTGCCGCCGGGCGCCACCGCCGCCGCCGCCGAAGAAACTGCCTCCGGCCTGACCGCCGAACATGCCGCCGAACTGCTCCATGATGTCTTCCATGGTCATACCGCCGGCACCGCCGCCGAAGCCGCCGCCCTGCTCGAAGGCACGGTGGCCCATCTGATCGTAGCGGGCGCGTTTCTGCTCATCGCTGAGGACATCGTAGGCCTCCGCGGCTTCTTTAAATTTCTCCTCGGCTTTTTTATCGTCCGGGTTCTGGTCCGGATGATACTTCATCGCTTTTTTGCGATACGCACTCTTTATTTCCTTGTCGGAGGCTCCTTTGGCTACGCCGAGTACCTCGTAAAAATCTCTCTTGGCCATGCGGCGGGTATTGGTTTGGTTAAGGCAAAAATTCGGGGTGCATCAGGGGCACCGCCGGGCATTATTTGCCGACGACGACTTTAGCGTGGCGGATGATCTTTTCGTTCAGGGAATAGCCGTTCTCGACGGTGTCCACCACCTTGCCGGCCATTTCCGGGTTGGGAATCTCCGTAATGGCCTCGTGCAGGTCGGCATCGAAAGCCTCCCCGGTACTCACCATGCGCTTCAGCCCCTGACCCTCCAGGGTTTTGAACAGTTTTTTGGCGATGAGTCCCACGCCGCTGTCCCACACCTTTTTGGTATCCGGATCGCTCTCCGCCTGCTTTGCGGCCCGGTCGAGATCATCGAGCACGGGCAGCAGGGCCAGCATCGTCTTGCGGCCGGCGGTGCTCATCAGTTCCAGTTTCTCACGGTTATTGCGGCGCTTGAAGTTCTCGAACTCGGCGTGGAGGCGCAGGTGGCGGTCGTCCTTTTCGGAAAGCTGCGCTTCCAGGTTGGCCACCATATTGTCCGTGTCGGCCACGGCACCGGCCTCGAGATGATCTTCCAGGTCGGCTTCTACTTCATCGGCCAGGGCCTGTTCTTCGGGTTCCGCGCCTACTTTTTTCAGCAGTTCGTCATCGACGATGGAATCGTCATTTTTCTTACCAGACATTCTGAATAAATTTTTCATTGTGTTGTGCGGGTGCAAATGTAGTTCCATTTGGTGGCTTAGGTCACATTGTCAGGTCAGCGTGGCAAAGTCTGCCACGTGAGGCCACGGTTCCTTCTTCCACATTTTCAGGGGCGCGGTCGCGGGATGCAGGGATGCGCTTTGAAAAGCTTCGACTTTTAAGCCGCAGAGACATTCTCCTTGCTCGTCAAAGTTTTCTTCCCTGCACCGGGCGTTCGCGCCCAAACCGTTCGCACGACTACGTACACCACAGTATTCGAGCCTATCGCTCTTGCGCATTCACTACCTTGCCTGACGATTGGGCGGGGCCGATCGATTTGCGTCCGTCAGCCGGAACGAGTTGTTGTCGTTAGCCCTGCTTACCGGGTTACTGACTACTCGTGATCGCGATCATCTTATCCTCCACCAACCGTACCAGGTCGATGTACTGCTGCGTGCGTTTGGTTTCCCGGTCCCGCGCCAGGGGCAGGTCTACGTGCACATGCTCGGTGAAGCGGCTGGGGGCGGGCTTCATCATGTAGATGTCGTCGGCCAGGTAAACCGCTTCGGGGATGTCGTGGGTGACGAATATGATGGTGGGGTGAATTCGGTGCCAGATCTCCATCAGCAGATCCTGCATCTGCAGACGGGTATTGATGTCGAGGGCGCCGAAGGGTTCGTCCATCAGCAGGATGTCGGGGTTGGCGATCAGGGAGCGGGCGATGGCTACGCGCTGAAGCTGACCACCGGAGAGGGTGGGGTACTGGGCGAATTTGTCCTCGTGCCCGGCCAGGCCTACCAGCTCGATCATGTCGCGGGCGCGCTCGGTCCGTTCCTTTGCCTCGACACCCTGGTACTCGAGCGGCAGCGCCACGTTTTCGAGTACCGTACGCCACGGCAGGCTGCTGTATTGCTGAAAGACCATGCCGACGCGGGGCGCTTCCTCCAGCGGTTTTCCCTTCACGAGCACCGTGCCGTTGGTGGGGCGTTGCAGACCGGCGATGTAACGCAGCACCGTACTCTTACCGGCTCCGGAAGCGCCGAGGATGACGACGAACTGGCCTTGGGCGGGTTTGTCCTCAACCAAAAAGTCGAGGCCCTTGATGATGAAGTTCTTGCCGCCGTCGTAGCTCTGGTCGATGCCGCGCAGCTCGATGATGTTTTCCTGGGGGGAGTCGGTGAAGTTGGGCATTTTTGTTGTTGTGTGGCGTTGGCGCGTTTCAGGCGTCAATCCGTAAATGTTCTTGTGTGCTTATTCGCTTGCGTGCCTGACGGGACCGGGACCCCGCCTCGTACAATGATGGCTCCGGGAGGTCACGTCCCCGATCTTCAGGCGTGAGATCAGCAAGGTGCCGGCTCCGGGGATCAGGCACTTGATCGCCCCCGCAGTTTGAACTCTCCGAACACGATCAGCAGCGCGGCGGCCGCCACCACGATGGCCACGATGAAGCCCAGGATGGGAAGGGAGCCGGTAAAGGCGGTGAGCAGCAGGTAGGCCATGACGACCCCGAGGATGATGAGAAACCCCGTCCGGGTCTCCTTGATGCCGGGGGAGATGGATTTCACGTCGCGGTAAGGGAACAGGCGGCGGTTCATGTAGGCAAAGAACTGGTCTTGCAGATAACCGATGAGTACGATCATGAGCAGGACGGCAAATACGCCGGCCACATTGCCCTGCCGGCCGAGGATGTAGCTGTAGGAGCCCAGTCCGTCGGTGCGGTAATAGACCTCGGCGATGATGATGTAGGTCCAACTGATGGCGGTGAGGACGCGGATATCATCGATCAGTTTGCTGAGTACGGCGGGGATGTAGACGCTCTTGACCAGTTGCCAGTCGCTGGCCCCGAGGGTATAGGCGGTCTTCAGGTAGACGTCTTCGGTTTCCCACAGCCGCTGCATCACCACCGGCAGCAGATACACCAGGATACCGAAAGCGAGAAAACTGATCTTCATCGCCTCCGAGGCCTCGGGGCGGAAGATGACCAGGAAGATGGGCGTCAGGGCCGTGAGGGGGACGTAGCGCAGGGTGTCGATCTGGCGGCTGAACATCGCCTTCGCCACCGGGCTGATCGCCACCGGAATACCGATCAGCAGGGCAAAGAATACCGCCCAGAAATAGCCCTGCAGGTTACGCCATACGGAAACGCGGGCGTGGTGCGCCAACTCGCTGCGGAAGGGGTAGAGCAGTTTATCGATCGCTCCCGTACGCTCCGGTATCACCTCGTTCGGCGCCACGTACTCGGTGGTGAGCATGCCGCCGAAGGCACTCAGCACCAGGAACGGCGTGGGGATGAGTGGATAGACTTTTCTGAACTCCGTCGCCTCACTGAAGGCAATGGAATCTTTTTTCAACAGTTCGGCGCGCAGGGCCAGGGAGTCCGGGTTGGTGGACAAACTCGATGGCATCCGGGAATTGTTCAGGCCGACGGGTTGTTCGATTGCCAGTCGTTCGGCCAGAAACCACCACACCAGAATAAAAAGCACCAGGCCGGCGATGGCCAGTAAGGTCTTTTGCAGACTGGTGAAGCGGTAAGGGGCGTCCAGTAGGGACATATGAATTGGTCTTTAGTGGGTGCGTGGTATTTAACCGAACCGAAAAACATACTGGCCCGGGTTGTTGCCATCCTTTACATAAGCGGTACCGGTCGGTGGATGTTTGCCGCAGATTGGAAATACGGACCACCGGTGGGCTTGTTTTAAAGGTCGAAAGGTACTCAAGCAACCCTAAACTTTTCCGATTTCTCCCCAACCGTGATCGGTAAAGGGATAAATTCTACCTTCGCGGCCATGAAAAGCCGGATCTCCTACTGGATCTTTCGAATCTCCTCCGCCGTTCGCTGGTACCTGGGGGCGGGTACCCGGTACGATGTCCATTCGCCCCGGCTGGTATCCTTCGTTCGGGAGGTTTACCGCGACACCCGCCATTACCACTCCTTCGAGCTGATCGGCGCGGTGCGGAGCTACTGGAAGAAGAAAGCGGGTATGGTCCGCCTCCGGTCACTGGGGGCACCGAGTAAAACGACGACCAAAAAAGAGCGTACGGTCAGTTCGCTGGTGGCTACCAACGCCATCGACGACCGGTGCGGCCGCCTGCTGTTCCGCCTGGCGGTCTGGCTGCGGGCCGGCAACATCATCGAGTTCGGCACCAACGCCGGCATCTCCACCCTCTACCTCCACCTGGCCGACTCCCGGGCTACGCTCAATACCGTCGAAGGTAACCCCGACGTGGCCGCCCTGGCCCGCGAAACGTTCCGGATCGCCGGTACGGGACCGGGCCTGCACGCCCACGTTGGCCTCTTCGATGACTGGCTCAACGGCCGCCCGGAGCCGGCGCAACGAACCGCCGGCGATACGGAATCGGAAGATATGCTCGATCTTTTCTTCCTCGACGGCGACCACCGCTACCAGCCCACCCTCGATTACGTCGATCGCCTGTTGCCCTCCCGCTCCGCCCGGGCCGTGTTCGTCATCGCCGACATTCACTGGTCCGCAGGGATGGAAAAAGCCTGGGAAGAACTCAAATTGCTGCCCGAGGTCACGGCCTCCGTCGACGTTTACCACTTCGGGTTGCTCTTCTTCGATCCCGCCATGGACGGGCCGCACGTCGGGCTGGTGCAGACGCGGTTCAAACCCTGGCGACTGGGATTTTTTAACTGAGATCAAGCATTATCAGGCGCCGTAACGCTGCGGATGACGTCCGTCGCGGTAACTTCCCTAGCTGTAGCCGAAGGGGCATGGCTCCCCCAAAGCTTTTTCTTGCACCCGCGTCCGCGCCCGAATCCGTTTTAGACCCGCTTACCGGACTTTACCCTCTCACTACCTTGTTTTTCCCCTCTTTCAGTTCAAAATTGAAGCCGTCCCGCTCGAGTTCCCGGTAGCGCGCCTCGTCGAAGCTGAACAGTTTGGCCGGGCGGTGAGCAACGCCGGTCTGGGACTTGCCAAGATCCTTAAGCAGGTTCATGGAGAGGATCTTCTTGCGGAAATTGCGCTTTTCCAGTTCCACCTCCCAGATGGCTTCGTAGAGGTGTTGCAGGTCGGTGAGCGTGAAGGCGGGCGGCAACAACTCGAAGCCGATCGGCCGGGTGCGGATACTGCGCTTCAGGCGGCTGAGGGCCACGGTCACGATCTCCTGGTGGTCGAAAGCAAGGGAGTGGACGTCCTCCACGCTGTGCCAGGCCACCTCCTGCGCGATGCTGGCGGCGTGCGGCTCGAAGTCGTCGATCTTAACGAGGCTGTAGTAGGCCACCGTGATCACCCGCCCGAAATCGTGGCGACCGGGCGCGCCGAAGGAGTGAACCTGCTCGAGATAAACGTTCTCCAGGCCCGTAAGCTCGGTGAGTACCCGGCGTGCCGCATCCTGAAGATCCTCGTTCTGGCGGACGAAGTAACCGGGCAGGGCCCAGTAATCGTTATAAGGCTCTTCGTTGCGTCGGATGAGCAGCACCTTGAGCTTACCCTCGTCGAAACCGAAGATGACGTTATCAACGGTAAAGGCCGACTTAAAAAAACCGTCGAAACTCTTTTTCGCGTTCACCAAGGCAAATTGGGCTTATTTTAAAATGCAAATATAGGTTGCCGTGGGGGGACCCGTCGATCTCTTCGTCCCGACCTTTCTTCATGCGCCGCGTAGGTTTATTTTAATCCCCGCCAGGATATTAACTTACGGGGCGGGCGAGCCCGGTGGAACCATCCCGAACAAACGTCCTCGTATCCGGCTTACAGCACCACATATACCCGATAAAAAATATGAACCAGCCTTACGAAGATACTCCCATCCTGACCGAAGACCAACGCGCCGTTCCCCAGTTGAAATGGATCGATGGCTTTAGCCGTTTGCTGGACACCAAATTCCGCATTCCGGGCACCGGCGTTCGGTTCGGGCTCGATTTTTTACTGGGCCTGGTGCCGGGAGCGGGAGACGTGGTCTCGTTGGGAATGTCCGGTATTCTGGTGGCTACGATGGCCAGGAACGGCGCCAGCCCCATGTTGGCCGCCAAAATGATGTTCAACGTTGCGCTCGATGCAATTGTGGGTACCGTCCCCGTTATCGGCAATATTTTCGATCTTTTCTATAAAGCCAATTACCGCAACGCCATGCTGATGCGGGAGTATTATCAGGAAGGGCAACACCAGGGCAGCGTCTGGCCGGTTGTGATCGGGGTACTCGTCGCGATCGCCGTGATCTTCGTACTCATGATCTGGGCGGTAGTGGCGATCTTTTCTTGGATATTCTAAGAACGGCCGTCAGTTACGTTCGTACCGCGCAGCTCTCTGCGCCGCCGTGCGAGCGATGAATTCGCGCAAGTCCTGGTTGGCTTTTTCCAGGTCGGCGCGGCGCAGGTACATCATGTGTCCGCTGCGGTAACCTTTGAACGCGAGCCGATCCTGCAGCAAACCCGAAAGGTCGAGCTGGCTCATGCTGTACTTACTGTTGAAGTAGGTGGTGGCCCCGTCGTAATAGCCAGCCTGGTAAAGGACGTTGAGGTAGGGGTTCATCGCCAGGGCCATGCGCAGTTGTTCGCGGGTATTATCGTCGTCGTCGTTCCAGGGGCGAACGGGGCCGAACATATTGTACTTCAGATCGGTGGAGAAACCCAGCTCCTGGCGTAAATAATGATTGATGGCGGGCGTGAAACTGTGCAGCCACGACGTCAGCTCGGCGCTGTAGTCCGGGCGGGTACCGGCGGCCTTACCGTCGATGCCGAGGTAGCGCGAATCGAGCCGGCCCACGGTGTATCCTTCCCGGTTGAGCAGGTGTTTCCAGAAGTAGGCGGTGGGGACGCGCAGGTTGTGATCAAGCACCTGCCGGGTAGTGAGACCGGAGAAACGGGCGACGGTTTTGGCAATGCGGTGGCGCTCGGCCGCGGGCAGCAGACCGCCTTTGGCCAGGGCGGGCATCAGCTCGTCGACGGTGAATGCTTCCACCTCGGGCAGCATTTCGGTCAGGTCCTTGCTTTGCAGGTCGGCGGGCAGTCGCTCGTGGTGCCAGGCCGTGGCGGCAAAGTAGGGGAGGGGAATGGCGTCGGCGACCGGACCGCCCACGCGTAGAACTTTGTAGTCGGCCGGGCTCACCATGACGACGCCGTTGAGGTACATCCACTGCTTATTCTGCAGGGCGTAAGCCAGACCGGCCACGCGGGTGCCGCCGTAACTTTCGCCGATGAGGTATTTGGGGGATTTCCAGCGGCCGTGGCGGGTGACGAAGAGGTTGAGCCACTCAGCCAGATAGGCGATGTCGGCGTTGACGCCGAAGAACTTTTCGCGGTCCAGACCCTCTCCGCTGGCCGGGATCAGGCGGCTGTATCCCGTATTGACCGGATTGACGAACACGATGTCGGCCACGTCAAGCACCGAGAACGGATTGTCCATCACGCCGTACGGCTGAACGGGGTAGCCTTCCTCATCGATGCGCAGCGTCCGGGGACCGGTGTAGGCCAGGTGCATCCAGGCGGAGGCCGAGCCCGGGCCGCCGTTGAAACTCATCAGCAGCGGGCGTTCCTCCCCGGCGGGCGTTCCCTCGCGGGCGTAGTAGGTATAGTGAAGCGCCGCGACCGGGAGAGCGGCCTCCCCGTAAACGGGTTGGGTACCCGTAGTGGCCACGTAGCGGACGGTTTCCCCACCGATCACTACCTCGTGCCGGGTGCGGATCATGGTGTCGACGGGCAGAACGCGCTGGCAGATCAGGAGGGCGGGGACGCAGGATGCAAAGAAGAGGATGAAGGAGCGAATTTTCATGCGGCTAAGGTAACGGTTGAGCGGAGTTACGCAATTTGCGCCGCACCTGACCACCATCACCGCCAGCGAAGAAGATCTTCAACAAGATTCGGACAAACTGTCGCTTTCGTCTGCCATAAGGGCTACTTGCACTGACAACCCACTTCGCCCAGCAGCTCCCGGTGATCGTTGAGCAACTGCTGCGTGACCATGAAGAGCTGTTCGTACTGCGCCGCAAAAAGATCGGCTTCCTTGCACGGATTGTTCAGGTTTTTACGTTTGTAATCAAACAGACGCTTGGAGGACTGGATCAACTCCGTTACCTCGATGGCGTTCTGGCGGATTTGGGCCAGCCGCTCTTTTTCTTCCAGTTTCTGTTCGTCATACGTCAACTGGGCGAGCAATAGCTCTTCCGGCTGACTAAGATCTCTGCGGGTAATGTCTCGCAGGTGAATATTAAGTAAATTGCTGATTCTCAGAAGCTTGCATATGCTGGGCTCCGCGGAGCCACTCTCGTAACTGGCAATGTTGCCACGGTTTAGGCCGACCTTCTCAGCCAATTCCGACTGCGACCATCCCAGCCGTTTGCGCAGTACTTTAAGGTTGGAGGCAATGTAATTAGGTAGTGCCGGATCGGACCGCCTGATAACTTCCTTCGCTTTCATGTTTATGAATGATCTGATTGTCCTCTATTTACAACGAACCGGTAAAAATGGTTGATGCCTGTAAATTTTTTTTACTTTTCACCCCCATAATCTAAACGTTTGGTACGACAATTGCGTCAGATAAGTACTAAAGCGAGTTTCATTACTTGCATTCAATCTAAACAAGGACTACTTTTGTAAAGATTTTTTACAATTGCCAGCAAAAATATATTAAAATGAAAGCCACCAAGCAACAACAAAAGGAAATTCAGGACCTGCTAAGCACCATCACCAACAGTCTGCGTGCCTTTAGCCTGAAGCTTACCGGCAACATGAACGACGCGGAAGATCTGTACCAGGATACCGCGTTGCGCATCATGACAAACGCCGAGAAGTATAACCCCGGTACCAATTTTAAGGCCTGGGCGGTGACCATTATGCGCAACATTTTTATCAACAACTACCGTAAGAAGGTACGCCGCAACCTTATCATCGACCAGACGCCTAACAACTATTACATCAATAGTGGTAATAAAACGGTACTGAACGACGGGGAAAGCGAAGTGACCTTTAATGAACTTCAGGAACTGGTTGATCGTCTGCCCGACGATTTTCGCGTCCCCTTCCTAATGGCCTACCAGGGATACAAGTACGACGAGATCGCCGAACAACTCGGCAGCCCCCTCGGTACGATCAAATCAAGAATCTTTTTTGCCCGCAAAAAGCTCCAAAAAATGTACGAAGAGGTCATGCGCGAAAGAAATGTTGCATAAACGATTCTTCTGTGTTAAAACATTAATTCTTTATGGGTTAAGCACTTACGGTTTAATTCTGTATTCAAGCCTGCATCAATTAGTACTATCCGTACTGATTTTCGTAGCCGTAATTTTGATGTTGTTGTAACTTGCAAGCTACAGTACAAATAAATTTGTACTTAGCAAGCTCACTTTCGATATGTTGGATACCGTCGCCGTTTTCTGGAATTTTGAATATTTTCATCACGCATTGCTCCTGGAAAAGCACGGCCACTTCGGAATGAAAAAGATCTCAGGCCGGTTACAGCCCAAAGCTGTTGACGTAAATGCGGTGATGGAACACGCCAGGTCGTTGGGCCGGGTGTACACCAGCGAAGCTTACGGCAACTGGCACTGGCTCAGCCGCTACGCCGGAGAGTTGGAAACCGAACGGGTACGGCTGGTACAGGTTTTCTCAAAAGATAACCGTCGCCCCGCTGACGTCTTTTCCGCCGTGCGCGTCCGGGTAAAAGAATTCATGGAGGCCCACGAAGAGGTGAATACGCTGCTGCTGGTCGGTTTCGACGACGACTATCTGGAGCTGGCGGACGAAATGAAGGCGCTGGGGTGCAAAGTCTGTGCCGTGGGGGCAAAAGAAATCAATGACAAATCCTGGCGGGAAAGCGTAGACGGTTACGAGTCTTATTACGATCTGCCAAACACCGCCGCCGCCCCGGTAGCCGAAAGGTCGTCCGGCCGGGCGATCGACCTGCCCAAATATTATCTCCGGGTCGCCGCTCAACAGGGGGTACGGATGCCTCCACCCCGGGTGATGTGGGTCGGGATCGATATCTATTCTTCCTTCCTTAAAGATTTCGGTCATTTTAATTCCTTTAAGGATCTTGACGACGAGTGCTACAATCAGTTGAGCCAGGATATTCCCGGCGCAACCATGACGGAGGTGAAGAAGATCCGTCAGGTACTCTTTAAGTGTTACCTGTTTCGCCCCAGTGAGAACGGGCAGATCAGTTTCCAGGAAGACATAAAGACGCTTGAGGATATCGAAAATTGTTATTTTGATCTGATGCTTCGCCGGATCGCCAATAATCTCTCCGCCCCCACCGACTACGCCGCGCTCAGTAAAGCGCTCACCAACGAAGAAACCTCAAAGGATCGGTTAGAAAAAATGCATGCGGAACTGACCGACAATCCGAAAAAATAGAAGTTTCTTCCCCAGCATATCGATCATAAAGGAAAACGCCGTATCCGTTAGGTAAACGGCCCTTACATCAGTAAATAATCTACGCCCTGCTTGCGTCGACCGGAAGCAGATCTTAGCGAAAGGCTGCTTGCGGCGTTATGGGCTTATGTACGATCCGTCTTCCGGAGGAATGTTTTTTCGCTAACGTCGCCTTCCTAATGATTCGGTGCCATCCAAAACGGTAGGTGCTTCGGGTTAGGTTTATTGCGGAACGGAATATTGCACCGGTACTGGCGATGTTGTATAGGTGAAACATTCGTCTTCCCCCCGCGTTAAAAACCGGACCCCCATAAAGTGCAGCAATGGCTAAATTCAGCATCGACCTTCAGGCCGGAAAAGTAAAGGATGACAAGGCCGTCAGTTCCGTCGGTCAAACCATCGTCGGTATCGATTTAGGGACGACCAACAGCCTGGTCGCCTTCGTGAATGACGGCACCGCCGAGGCCGTTGCCGGGGTTGATGGTAAAAACGTACTGGTGCCCAGCATTGTCCACTTTCGCCCCGACGGTTCCGTACTGGTGGGAGACGACGCCAAGCCTTACCTGACCACCGCCCCCGAGCGGACCATCTACTCCGTAAAACGCCTTCTGGGTAAAAGCTATGGCGACCTCGCTACGGTGCAAAGTCGTTTCGGCTACCGCATTATCGACGAAGACGAAGACCGGCTGGTGAAGATCGCCGTGCCGGGGCCGGACGGGCAGGACCGTTACTACAGCCCCATCGAACTTTCCGCCGAGATTCTGAAGGCGCTCAAGGCCCGGATCGAAGCGGAACTGAAAACGGAGGTGAGCCGTGCTGTGATCACCGTCCCGGCCTATTTTAACGATTCCCAGCGGCAGGCCACCCGTGACGCCGGTAGGCTGGCCGGCCTTGATGTGCTACGCATCGTTAACGAACCAACGGCGTCCAGCCTGGCCTACGGTATCGGTCTGGCCCGCAACGATGAGGAAGAAGGCCGCACCATCGCCGTTTACGATCTCGGGGGTGGTACGTTCGACGTCTCTATCCTGCGCATCGAAATGGGCATCTTCGAGGTGCTTTCCACCAACGGCGACACTTTTCTCGGCGGAGACGACCTGGATCAGGCGATCGCCGACCACTGGATCGAAGAATACGAACTACTGATCGACACGCCGAAGAAGCGCGGGGAGATCCGCCTGCTGGCCGAACGCGCCAAGAAGGAACTGTCGGATCGCAACGAATTCACCACTGACTTTTACGGCGGCACCCTTACCCTGACCACCGACCGGGCCAATGCCGTCTTCGCTCCGCTCGTTAAGCGAACACTTGCATCCTGCGACCGCGCCCTTATAGATGCGAAACTCACCGTAAAGGACATAGACCACGTCATCATGGTCGGCGGATCCACCCGCGTACCCCTGGTGCAGCGGGAGGTTAGCGAATACTTCGGTACAAAGCTTAACAACACCCTCGACCCCGACCAGGTGGTGGCCATCGGAGCGGCCATCCAGGCCGACGTGCTGGCCGGAAACAACCAGGACGTCCTGCTGCTTGACATTACCCCCCTCAGCCTCGGCATCGAAACCGTTGGTGGTCTGATGGACCCCATCATCGCGCGTAACAGCAAGGTGCCCACCCGAGTTGGCCGCAAGTATACGACCAGCGTCGACGGCCAGAAAAACCTGAAGGTGGCCGTCTACCAGGGCGAACGCGACATGGTGAGGGATAACCGTAAACTGGGCGAATTCGTGCTCGGCAACATCCCGCCCATGCCCGCCGGCATCCCCCAGATCGAGATCCGGTTCGGCCTCGACGCCGACGGTATCCTGCACGTCAAGGCTATTGAACACCGCAGCAACACCAGTCAGAGCGTCACCATCAAAAGCCAGTACGGCATCAGCGAGGAAGAGATGGCCGAAATGCTTCTCGACAGCCTCGGCAACGCCGAATCCGACATCGCCGCCCGCGCCCTCGTTGAAGCCCGCAACGAGGCCGACAACGTCCTGCTCGCCACTAAAAAATTTCTGACGCAGAACGCTTCCTGGCTTACCGCGGGCCAGCACGAAGCGATCAAGTCTTACGCAGCAAAGCTCTCCGAAGCCGTCGGCGGAGAAGATAAGGACGCCATCAACCGCCGCCTCGACGAACTGAACCAGTTTACGACGCCCCTGGCGCACGAGGCGCTGGACCGCAACGTCTCCGCCGCCATCCAGGGCGACGCGGTCGATGGGCCGGACTCAGCACTCTCCGAGAGCTGAGTTTACTTCGTTTGAGCGCTCGCCCGGTATGTCAGGCAGGTAAGGAAATTTTTTATTCGGCATGGGATCCTTTCTTCCCGGCCCTCTTCCCGAGCAAGCTCTTTACGTTGGAAGACGCTACGTTAAAAATTCACGTACCTACCCAGAAGGCGTTCAGCTCTGGTAGTTCAGATCGAGCACCAATGAAAAAAAGATATGTGGCTTTGCTGTTACTTTCGGCCTGCCTGCTATTGCGTGGCCAGATCTACCGCCTCTGCGTCAGGTACGAACCGACCGGAAAAAGGTCGTTCATTTCCCTAGACGAGATGGACGAGATCAGCCGCAGCGCGGCGGGGTGGGCGATATCGAACCCTGCAGCCGATGCCAGAGACATCATTGCCTTTGCCCGGTTAAAGACGGTACAGCACGCTTCCTTTACGACGCGGAAAGTGTCCGGTGACCCGGGGGTAGTGATGGGAACCGGCGTTGCCAACTGCGTCGGCTACTCCCGTCTCTTCGCCGCCATTCTGGTCCATGCGGATAAGGACAACCGGCTTGAACAGGAGTTGCTGATCGGGAAACTGTCTCTCTTCGGCCAGTCGCTGCACGAGCTCACCGACAATCCTTTCTGGAGCGATCATGATTACAATAAGGTTACCGACGTAGAAACGGGGGAGGTGTTCTTCCTGGACCCAACGCTGTACGATTACACGAGAATCGGGTGGGTGCGCTAGGTTGCCAACCCCTTACCGCAGCGCCCGTGCGTTTTGCCACTCCGCACAGTTCCACGCCCGCCAGTCGGTATAGATCCGGGTGCGAATCTCCCGTTTCCGATGCGGCGAGTACGCCTCCGAAGAATAGGGCAAGAGCAGAAAATCGTTGTTGCTTAAATGACCGGAATAGAGGCACGGCAGATCAATCGCGTCCCTGTTTTTTTTTGCGAGTTTAAAACGGGGGATGACCCGCTCCAGTTTACGGCGGCGAAGAGCAGCAAGCCGAGCCAGGCGGCCATTCCGTTGGTTTGCAGCAGGTAGGAGAGGGTGAGTTTGTCGCGAACTTTCCGGAATAAAGTGAAAAGGCCGGACAGGATCAGTAGTAGTGAAAAGGCGATGTAAACCCGGCTGAACGCCAGCCCGTAGGCGTCGATATAGTACCAGTTGCAGACGCCGACGAAGAGGGCGAGCAGGGCGTTTTGGGCCACCCAGAGGTTGGCCAACGGGGCCAGGTAAGGACCGTTCTTCAGGAAGTTGAGGTTGCCGTGAAAGTAGTACATGATCACCAGCATGACCAGCAGAATGGAGCAGACGAGATTCCAGGTGCCGCCGTGAACGTAGGCGCTCAGCATGGTGGCGGAGAGCTCTCCGGTATTCAGCCAGACGTAGCGCGGATCGGTGGCATTGACGACGGCAAGGAGCAGATTGAGGAGGCCAAAAGTGATGACGGCCCGGCGGTATTCTCCCATCAGGGCCAGGTTTCTGCGGGGCGCGTTTTTTTGGCGCGGCCGCAGGTGCAAAAACTGTTTTAAGACGTGGCTCGTGGCGGCGGTGCCTTGCCCGGGCTTCCGCACCATATCGTCCTGGAATCCGGATTGCCACTTCACCAATCCGGAGATTACCCTGATCGGAACAGAGAAACCGAGCGTGAGGAATAAACCGGAGATGATAAGCAGGACTATCCACAGTACGTCTGTGCTCAGGGTAAAGTCGGTAAGTACACTGAGGAAGAAAGTCAGCCCTTTGGCAAATTTATCGTTGCCGCCCAGGTAAAGCACCAGAAAGGGCAAGACCACCAGGGCCGGAATGAGGGCTTGTTTTATCCAGGTCAGCGCCGCGGAGCTATCCTTGCGTTGCCGCTGATGCAGGTCCGGATTTCAGCCTCTGAGCCACCGTACGGGCCGGCTAGCATCCCTTTCAGACCGAGCAGGAGTCCGAACCGGATAAACCGCAGCTTCCGCGCCTGGGCGAAACCAAGTACGAGTAGGTAGGTCAGGTGATGCGTAAGGATGACCGCATCGGTGTGTACGATCACTACGCTCCCCGCCGCAAAGAGCAGCCCGCCGACGGACCACTAGTTATCCACCAGCTTAATGAACGACTCCAACTCCGCTAAATGTGCTTCAAAAGCCACCCGCCCCTGCGCCGTCGCTCGGTAGCTGGTGTTCGGTTTGTCGTCCACGAACTTTTTCTCCACTTCGATCTGCTCCTCCTTGACCAGGGCCTTTAGGTGGCTGGCCAGGCTGCCGTCGGTCAGCTTCAGGGAATCGCGGAGGGCTACGAAGTCGGCCCACTCATTGACCATCAGGATAGCCATGATTCCCATCCGGCTGCGGTGGTTGAACAGTTTGTTGAGGCCGCCGATGGAGACCTTGGTGATGGTGGGTGCGTTTTTCACTTGAGGTCATATTTTTGGTACATCCAGCCTCCGTAGGCAATGTGCAGCACCCCGAAGCCCATGGCCCAGAAGTACAGGCCGTACCCGATGAAGAAACAGGAGATGAGCCCAAGAGCGATCTCCATATAGCCGAGGTAAGAGAGTTCTTCCCGGGCGTATCCGCTGCCGTTGAGCAGACTCAGCCCGTAAAAGATGAGTGTTGCTGGGCCAATCAGGCCGCCGTGTTCGTGGTAGATCAGCGCCAGGCAAAAGATGCCCCCGACGGCGAGGGGCAGGAAAAGGTGCCAGGCAAGCTGGTAGGTTTTGGTGTGGAATAGTTCCTGCCCGAGCAACCGGGCGCGCCGTGCGGTGAAGAAGTACCCGGAGGCCACCGCTCCCAGCATGACCACGCCCGCCGTAATGGCGAGAAAGGGTAGGGGAGCGATGCCCCACGGATGAACGGTCTGCTGAAACGCCGAGCGGCTGATGAACAGCAAGTCCTGGTCTCCCGCCCACCGGTAAGCCACCACCAGGGCGCAGCCCGCGAGCGCAAACAGCCCCGCACCGACGCCCGAAAGACCGCTCAGTCCCATGAAATAACGACTCCGCTCCATCAGGGAGCGGATTTCGCGCAGGTCGTTGATCGGATTAGCAATGGTCTTGGACATGGTAGCACTTTGGATTACAAAGTTAGTTAAGTCAGGGAATATTTGCAAATGGGGTGGGAAATTCCCGTCTATCCCCTCCGGAACCGTCCCGTGGGAAATTCCCGTCTATCCCCTCCGGAACCGTCTCGTGGGAAATTCCCGTCTATCCCCTCCGGAACCGTCCCGTGGGAAATTCCCGTCTATCCCTCCGGAACCGTCTCGTGGGAAATTCCCGTCTATCCCTCCGGAACCATCTTGTGGGAAATTCCCGTCTATCCCCTCCGGAACCATCTTGTGGGAAATTCCCGTCTATCCCCTCCGGAACCATCTCGTGGGAAATTCCCGTCTATCCCCTCCGGAACCATCTCGTGGGAAATTCCCGTCTATCCCCTCCGGAACCGTCTCGTGGGAAATTCCCGTCTATCCCTTTGGAACCGTCCCGTGGGAAATTCCCGTCTATCCCCTCCAGCCCTTTGTCTATCCGCTCGATCACGCCGACCGTGCGGAGAATACACGCGCTGAAAACTCCCGTTGCACCCGCGTCCGCGCCCCTTAAACTTGATTTTTTAATTGCCGCACATCTTTCAGCTTCGCGCTCCTTACCGCAAAATTCTACCTCCGCTTTTAATTGCAACTAAGCTCCCTATCCATCCGTTATCCAAATCATCAGCCCAAATAACCTGAATGACTAAAATCGATAAAGCCGAAGTTCTGATTCGGAAGAACAAACTGGAAGCCTGTAAGGAATTTCTCAAGGGCGAATTCGTCGGTATCGATCCGATCATCGACAGCCTCATCGATTACATTCAGATCTGGTACCTGATGCCCGAAATCCTCAACCGTCCCATCATCCTTAATCTGTGGGGAATGACCGGCGTGGGGAAGACCGACCTGGTCCGCAAAATGGTTAAATTCTTGGATTACCAGGACCGCTTCACCGAGGTGGAACTCAGCAATTCCGAAAGCGGTACCTGGGCTTCCAGTGTGTCTCAGATCCTGGCCGAAAACGGCCTCAACGACGAAAAGCCCGGCATCGTCCTCTTCGATGAGATCCAGCGCTTCCATACTGTGGACAACGACGGTACCCCCCTGCATAAAACCAAGTTCACCGACTTCTGGGAGCTGCTCAGCGACGGTCGCCTGAGCCGCAAGGTCAAGCAGAACGTCGACGATTACCTCTTCCGCTACACCACCACCAAACAGGAAAACGCCGCCGCCCTGAAACGCGGTGAGGAAGTGGAAGAGCACCGCCTCAATCCCTGGTCGGCCAAGCAACTGCGCGAAACTTTCGGCCTCGAGCAGTCCATCACCGAGCTCACCGATCTCAGCGAAGACGAACTGATCAACCTCATCATGGAAGTAAAGCGCCGCAAAAAAATCTACGAGCCGGTCAACCACTCCCGAACCCTGATCATCATCTCCGGTAATCTCGACGAGGCTTTCAGTATGGCAACCCAGACGAGCGAGTCGGACATCGACGCCGACATCTACAATGCCTTTACCAAAAAGATCACGGTAGTGGACATCAAGAACGCCCTGTCCCGTAAGTTTCGCCCCGAGCAGGTCGCCCGCTTCGGCAACATTCACCTGATCTACAATTCGCTGCGCCGCAAGGACTTCGAGCGACTCATCGAAAAGGAGATCGAACGCGTAAAGGCGGACATCCTGAAAAAGATCGGTCTCAGGATCAACGTGACCAGCAAGCTGAACGACCTGATCTACCGCAACGGTGTATTTCCCGTACAGGGCGTCCGTCCCGTCTTCAGTTCCGTGGTCGATATCCTCGAATCCAATCTGAGCCAGTTCATGTTCGAGGCGATAATGAAGGAAGAGGAGGAGATCACGGTCGACTACGACGAAGAAGCCCTCGCCATCAAAGCTTCCTTCGGGGAGCACCGCGTGGTCGTTCCCTACGTCGGCCGCATCGACAGTATTCGCCGCAGCAACCAGGAGAACGTCGTTGCCAACATTTCCGTCCACGAGTGCGGCCACGCCGTAGTGTACATGGATTTGATGGGCCTCGTGCCGTTGCAGCTGAAGAGCAAGATCGCCAGCAGTCAGGCGGGCGGGTTCACCTTTCCCCACCAGATGCACCTGACGAAGGAGAATATTCTAAAAAAGATCCGCATCTACCTGGCCGGCGGCATCGCCGAGGAAATCATCTTCGGTACCGAAAAAGCCTCCACCGGGCGCAGCAACGATCGGGAAGAGGCCACCACCCTCGCCCTGGAATTCGTCCGCCGCTTCGGCTTCAACGAGCACTTCCAGTCGGTCGTCAACCTCCAGGCGAGCCACCTGACGATGGATATGAAGGAAACCGACGCCGTGGTGGAAAGCATGATGGTGAAGCTGGTAAAGGAAACCCGTGAGATCCTTGTCCGGCACCTTCCTCTGCTGAGATCTCTCAGTCAGGAACTGACCGCCGAGGGCATCATCAACGCCCCGCGGATGTTGGAAGTAGCCACGAAATACGGCATGGAGGTCGCAGTCCGCGAAGAAGGCTTTTTGAACGTAGACGATTACTACGATCTGCTGCACAACGGGGAGAACAAGTAGCTGCCGGAGCACAAAGAATTATTTGCTGGACAAAGTGCTCCCATCGCGCGCTAAAACCTGACGGTAATGCTTCCCCCTGCGTCAATCCCCGCCGCAGATACCCCACTCCCGAAAGTCCGGTAGTGGCGGTCGAATATATTTTCTCCCTTCAGGCGAAATGTCCATTGCTCACCGGGGGCGTACTCGGCGTAAACGTTGGCCGTCCACCAGGCATAAACACCGGTATGATTAAAGCCTGCGTCACTGGCCAGTGGCGTCAACTCCAGGTTGTCGGCGGTGCCGGACCGGTCGAGAACGTACCCCGTGGCGGCGGTTCCGGTGATCTCTCCCACGGCGTAGTCTTCCGGTCGCTTGGCCAGTTGGTACCGCACGGACAGTTGGAGCTGCCAGCGGTTGCGGGTCCAGTTCAGCCGGGTGCTGCCGTAGGGTGGGGGAATGTGGTCCTGCGGCAACTCGAGTACTTTCCCGTCCGGGGTAAGTTGGCGGCGGCGACCGCGCAGGTAGTGAAAGGCCGACGATAACTCCAGATTCGTGCCGATCGGTACCGCAGCTTCCAGATCGAAGCCGTAGATGCGGGCGCTTTCGGCGTTGACGTTGGTTTGGGCAAAGAGGGTATCTCCCCGGCTGGTGAAGGTGCGGCTGCCATCAGGCAATCGTCCGTCTTGCCGTATGATGGCTTTGCGCAGCCAGGTATGGTAGACGGTGCCACCGAGTCGGAGTTTGCGGTCGGCACTCCGGTAGCGGTAGCCGGTTTCGAGGGTGTTGGAGCGTTCTGGTTGCAGCTCCGGATTAGGAACCTGCACGAAGCCGTTGCGTTCCCGGAATTTCGCGAAGTCATCGATGTTGGGGGCCCGGAAACCCTGGGCCAGCAGGGTTCGCCAACGGTGGGGGCCCGTCTCGCGGATCAGGCCGAGGGCGGCGGTGACCGCGCCGGCGGTGTTACCGACGCCGTCGAGGTAGGCTTGCGGCCAAGCGATCGGGTCGTTGCGGCCGAAGCGGGCGTTCAGGCGTTGCCGGCTCCACCGCAGGCCGCCACGAAGACGCCATACCGGACCCAGGCGACGGGTACCTTCGGCGTAAGCCCCCCCACTCAACAAGCTGCCGCCCGCACTCGGATACCGGGTGTTTACCACGGAAGAACGCTCACGTCCGTCCTCGACGTTGCGGAGGAAAGCGGTACTGCTGACCGCGTCGTAGCGGAAGTCGAATCCGTAGCGGAGGGTCAGGAAGCGGAGCGTTTTCGTGAAGTCCGCTTGCAGATTCGTGGCGCCAACGTCGACGAGGCTGTGCGTTTCTTCCTCATCGCGGAACCGGCGCTGAATGCGGTCTTCCTCCATAAAATGGTGACTGAGCAGGAAACTGGCCAGGTCGTAAAGCCGGGTCGGCCGGCGATCGTCGAGGCGCAGGGCGGCCAGGGCGCGGGTCTGGGGGGCATAGTCCCAGCGGGCCCAGCGCGGGTTGTTGCCACGCCGTTCGTTCAGGGCGTCGTAGCGGGGAACGTCGGAAGTGGTAGAAAACTGCAGATTGGCGCTGAGCTCCAGCCGGTCCCGGAGGCGAAAGCGGAGTTTTTGCAGTAGATTATACTGCTCGTAGGCAGTGCCGATCTGTACGTTCTGGCGGTCGTTGAAGACGATCCGGTCCTGGCCGTTCACACGGTCCACGTAGGTGCTATGTAAAAAACCAAGCTTTAAAGGAAGTTTTTTAGCTTTACGGTTAAGAAGGCAGTCTAGTTA